>Ga0228624_1000142_pt1 | contig 43558 bp, 46 predicted proteins | sample 29DmetaG_FD_182744 | JGI IMG/M metagenome (GOLD analysis project Ga0228624, IMG submission 182744) | Seawater microbial communities from Monterey Bay, California, United States - 29D | ecosystem: Environmental > Aquatic > Marine > Coastal | place: USA: California | collected 2016-10-10 | reverse complement strand
ATTATTAAATACTTCCCCTCCACAACAACTGTTATAACTACCTAAAATATAATAATCTTTTAAAGAAGTAAACCGTTTATAGACTCTATCATAACTATCATGATACGCGAAATTGGAAATAGCACCAATATCATTTTTTTCTTTAAATAAAGTGTAATCTTTGATAGTTCCTTTTATTTTTTCAACATTGCTATTGCTTTTATTTGTTCTATTTGAAATATAAAAAACAATAATAAGAAAAACAATAATTATACCAATAACTAAAATAAAGCGTAATAAAAACTTATTATTACTTGTTATCATTTTGTAATATTCCATTACATTTTGTTGCATTTTTTCACTTTGTTCAGCTGCTTGTTTACCCATATCATTTAATAAATCTCCTGGTGGTGCTTCCATAGCTGGAATTATTTTATTTACCTCTCCAGCTTTGGGGAGTTTTAATAAATTTGTTTTTGAAAAAAAATTGGGTTTTGGAATTCTATTCATTTAATATATAATTAGATATATTTTATTGTTTATAGACAAATAAATATTAAAATTATTATATTATAATATATTAATTATAATGGGCGGTGGACTATTAAATTTAACAGCATATGGAAACGAAAATGTAATATTAAATGGAAATCCTAAAAAAACATTTTTTAAAGCAGTTTATAAAAAACATACTAATTTTGGTTTACAACGTTTTAGAGTTGATTATAAAGGAAGTCGTATATTAAATTACAACACACCTACTGTATTGGATTTTAAAATACCTAGATATGCAGAAATGCTTTATGATACTTATATATGTGTAACCCTTCCAGACATATGGAGTCCCTTTCAAGAATTTAATCCTTCATTACAGGTTGGTGGCAATAGAATGAGACCATATCAATTTCGATGGATAGAAGAATTAGGAACAAATATGATTCGTGAAGTTGAAGTATATTCTGGACCTATTATTTTAAGTAAATTTTCAGGAGAATACTTAAATTGTTTGAAAGAACGAGATTTTAGTAATTCTAAGAAAGATCTATGGAATAGAATGACTGGTAATATACCAGAATTAAATAATCCTGCTTTTAGTGGATATAGAGTGAATGTTTATCCAAATGCTATGTACGTAGATGAAACTGGTGTTATTCCATCTATACAAGGTAGAAAATTATATATACCGTTAAATTTATTTTTTTCGGATTCCAGTAAGATGGCATTGCCATTAGTAGCATTACAGTATCAAGAAATTAATATTAAAATTACATTTCAACCGATTACTCATTTATATACTATAAATGATGTAGATGCAGTAAATAATGCTACGGGTGTAAGTTATAGAAGAGCACCTAATCCTAATGTATTACATCATCAAATGTGGCATTTTTTAAATCCTCCACGAGATATATCTGGAACATTGGACTTATATGACCAAACTAGAAACGATTGGAATACAGACATTCATCTTATATCAACATATATATTTTTAGGTCAAGATGAAAGAAGAATGATTGCTACTCAACCATATAAATTATTAATTAAGCAAATATATGAATATGAGAAATTATCGGTTGGTGGTTCTCAAATAACTGAATTTGACAGTAAAGACATGGTTGTTAATTATATGTTTCGGTTTAGACGAAATGATGTCCATCTTAGAAATGAATGGTCTAATTATACCAACTGGACATATAATAATATAGAACCTCAAAAAATCACCAATATATTACCAGAATTAAATGAAAAAAGAATTAGAAATCCTCGTAATTTTTATATAACTGGTTCGATTGGTGATTATTTTTATAATAAAAAGGAAATATTGGTAGATATGGGTGTTGTTTTACAAGGAGTTTATAGAGAAAATGTATTAGATGCTGGTATTTATGAATATGTTGAAAAATGGAAACGAACAAGTGGTTCAGCTAAAGATGGGTTGTATTGTTATAATTTTTGCTTAGACAGTGAAAGAGCTGTATATCAACCTTCTGGTGCTATGAATTTAAACAAATTTTCAAAGGTTAGTTTTGAATTTAATACATTAGAACCACCTATAAACACAGAACCAAGATTGATAAATATTATTTGTGATACTAATAATAATCCTATTGGTTTTAGAAAAACAACATCCGATTTATTGGAGTATAGTTATGATTTAAAAATATTTGAAGAAAGATATAATATGTTAATCATAACAGGAGGAAGAGGAGAATTATTACAAGCAAGATAAATAATTAGTATTAAAAATATTAATTATTTGATTATTGTTTACAAATTTATCAGTTATTGTTTATTAAAATCCCATATTGAATCATAAAAATGAACCGCATCTGGATTTCGTGGATGTTCTGGTTTATAATCACTACGATATCTAGTTTTACTAGGTTGTGATTTATCATAATCCGCTTCGGGATACATTTTTTTTAATTGAGCTTGTCTTTTCTTTTTTTCCATTTCTTTTTTAGCGTCTTCAAGTGATTTTTGTGCATATTCATATCCCATTAATTTATACATCATTTTTAAACCAACCACACCATTTTCAGTATATACTATTTTTAAAATGTTTTTAATGGGTTCACCAAGTAAACTAGAAAATGTTTTATAATCCATTCCAGCTGGAGTTATTGTTTTCATTGCATTATCATATAATTCTTGATTGATTTGTAAATTATCCATCAACTCTTTTAACTCAGTTTCCATTATCATACCATCTTTATTTTGATCAGCAGTATTAAATAAATGTTTTAAATTAGCATCATTTTCTTGTTCACTAATAACTAATTTAGTCTTACCATTGTTTTGTTGTTCACCTATACCATAATAAATTTTTCCTGTTTGTAAATTAATGTTGAAATCTTGAATTTTATTACAGAACAATCCTTCTTCTCTACACATTTTTGTTGTAAATTCTACTTCATTTATAGATGAACTATTTAGATTGTTATTTTTTTTTACTTCAGGTGAAAAATTAACATCTGTTTGTTGTTGTTGTTGTTGCTGTTGTTGCTGTTGTTGCTCTTTTCTGTCAGTCATACCTTCTATAGATTTACCATTAACGTCTTTTGGGATAAATTTTAAATAATCAACTGGCCGTCTTCCTCGTTCATCCTTCTTTGCTTCATTATTATAATTATGATAATTGGTACCAATTACTTTAATTTTATCAGCAGAAACACCGTCTCCCTTAGCAAATCCAACTAATTTGTCATCCACAAAAATAGAAACATCATGTTTTCCTTCCTTTTTTCTAACTTCATATTTAATAACATATGGTCCTTGTTCTAGCATATATTTATATCTTTTACCAGATTTTCCTTTAAAAATAGAACCATCCGACGTATATCCATCTCTGTACACCCCAAATACAACTCCGTTATTTGTTTCATCGGTTGAAAATCCCCAATTACCTTGAGTTGTATTATATAAATATTGTCCAGAAGGAATGGCTAATTCAATATCATAATTGTCCATTTTATCTAAAACAATAGCTTTAAATTCATTTGAATCATATGATTTGGATATTTGAGATACAAAAGGTTCTGATTGTTGTGTCTTATATAATAAAGCAATTACTATAACTATAAATAGTAAAAATATTGCTACAAATGTTTTCATATATATAGTAGTAATAAAAAACTTTACAGTAAAATAAATTTAGGAAATACTAAACAATGTAAATATAGTAATCTTTAAAAATATAATAAATAATTATAATATATAATATGACTGTTTTCATAGAACCATTTAATATTAAGAGTAAAGAAGAAAGGAAGCGTGAACTAAGAAAAAAAATTAAAGCAAAAAAGAAAAAAGAGAAAGAGATGAAAAAAAAGAAAGAAGGAGAAGAAGATGATGATGAAGAAGATGAGGAAGAAGATAAAAAAAAGAAGAAGAAAGAAAAGAAAATATCTAAAGAAGAACAACAAAAAATTGATGAAGCTAAAAAAAAAGTGAAAAGAGCACAAGATATGAATGAAATTTATAAAACTTATAGATATAAAAGGGATTGGAAATATTTGGAAAAGCATTTACAACAATGGAAAGGAGAGCCTTATGATTTTATAGATAATTATTATAAAAGTCCCGATTGGAAATATTATAAGGCGGCAAATAAACATAATAAACTAGTAGATACAATTAATGCACGAACTTACACCATTAAAGAAGATTCATATGTTGAACGAACAATTGCTGTTATTAAAGAAATATTAGTATTTTTTATAAAACTTATACTACTACTTTATATTGGTTGTTTTTTGTTATGGAACAATTTCCATTCTGTTCAATCAAAAGATTTAGATTTAGATGAAGAATCTCATTCATTTAATGTTGATAAATTTATGAATATGATTGATGTAAATCAAGACCAAAGTCCATTAATATATGAATTTGTAAAATCAATGTATGTCGGTTTAGCTAAAATACCTAGAGATTCACTTCATTATATTTTTTGTCAGGTAAATAAAATATTGGAACAATTGTATTATGGAGTAGATGGAGGGGCTTTATGGGAAAGGAAAAGTGTTTATGGAAGAACACCTTCTCAATTAAGAGCATTTATACAATTATTAATAGTTGGTATTTTACCAATTGGTATGTATTTTGTAGGTTCTATATTAGCAATGGTTTTTATGTTTGGATATTTACATTTAGGTTATATTAAAACCACTATAAGCCTTGTAAAAACCGGATTTTTTGAAAATGTAAATTATTGGTTTTTTAAATATAATTTTACTACTATATTTTCATGGCTTACGGTTGGTGCTTTGGCTCATTTTATTTTAATACCGTCTGTAATTGGTCTATTTTTTGTGGTCGGGTATATTACAAAAATGCTTCAAAATGTAGGAAAGGTTAATAATGTGTTTAAAAATATTACAAAATCATACATGAATATAGTATTGTTTATATTGTTACTAGGAATTCTTCTTATTCAAAAATACAATTTATACTTTCATGAAAAATTACCTATTAATATTGATACAAATGGTTTAATCATTGTAGGTATAGCCGCTCCATTTATTTTAGTTCCAATGTATTTTATTTATAATGCCGTATTTAATGGTCCAGCTACTGCTGAGTAAATATAACTAACTTAATATATTAATTTTATTTAATATATTAAAGATAATCATTTAAATTATATAATGGGAAAAAAAAATAGAAAAAAGAAAGTATCTTCAAGTGGAAAGCCATTTGTTAGTGTATGTACTCCAACATATAATCGTCGTATGTTTATTCCTCAACTAATAAAATGTTATAAAGCACAAACATATCCAAAAGAATTGATGGAATGGATCATCATTGATGATGGTGAAGATTCTGTAGAAGATTTATTTAAAGATGTGGAAGGTGTAAAATATTTTCGTTATGAAGAAAAAATTAAGCTGGGTAGAAAAAGAAATTTGATGCATGAAAAATCAAAAGGAGATATATTGGTATACATGGATGATGATGATTTTTATCCACCTGAAAGGGTTACTCATGCTGTAGACAGATTGCGTTCTCAACCAAGGGCTTTATGTGCTGGAAGTAGTATTGTTTATATTTATTTTAATGATTTAGACCAATTGTATATATTTGGTCCATATGGTAAATCACACGGAACAGCGGGAACATTTGCTTTTAAAAGAGAACTTCTAAAAATAACAAAATATGATGATGACGCTGAAATAGCAGAAGAAAAAGCGTTTTTAAAAAATTATACTGTTCCTTTTGTTCAATTGGATCCAAAGAAAACTATTCTTGTATTTGCTCATCAATACAATACATTTGATAAACGAAAATTGCTGGTCAACCCTCATCCTGATTATGTTAGAAAAACTAAATTGTCTCCAAAAATGTTTATTAAAGATAAAAGTTTATTGGAGTTTTATACAACTGTTTAGATTATCTTTTTATGAATATATTTTTTTGTTATGTTAATTTATAATGAAATTTAACGGTTTAATTAAGACAATTCAAAAATTACCAACAATTCCTAGAATTGCTATATATGTAATAATATTTATTGTATTTCGTTTTCTATTGGATGCTTTGTTAAAAAGTTTAAGAGGTTTGAAAATAATGAAAGAAGGAATGGGTAATATGGATGGTAAAAAGTTTGTTTTGTTTCATTGGAAAAATTGTGGACATTGTAAAAAAATGATGCCTGAGTGGGAAAAGTTTGAAACAATGTATAAAGGAAAAATTGGTGTAGGAAGAGTTGAAAAGGATGAAGCACCTAAATTTGTTGAAAAATTAGGTGTTAAAGGTTTTCCAACCATTATGTTATTAGATGAAAAAGATAAAAAACTTGAAGATTATAGTGGAGAAAGAAAAGCAGATGCTTTTATGAATTTTCTTAAAAATAAAGAATAAATGATATCATTATGACTAATTTAAATTATAATAAATTTAAATATAATAACTAGAATATTATATTTAATAACAAGAATCAATATAACGAAACATCCTTACTGTTTCTAATTTGTTTATAATACCTTTTTTTTCAAACATATCAATAATCTCGTCTATATCTTTTGTTTGTTTAAGATTGTAAAAATAACATAGTAAATCCTTTTGATCCATATGAAATTTTCTACACATATCCTGCATAAAAACACTATTGTTATATTCAGTTGAATATTTTGTTAACACTTTAGTAAATCTAACTATACCAGTATGTTTCTTTTTATAGATGTACTTATTTTGATATAAATGATTATTATATAAAGTTTTAATTAATGAACTCATTTCATTGAATATCCATATTTGTTTTTGAAATGTAATTCTATCAATATAATCTGAAAAACATATATTTTCTAAGATTTGTAGATAAAAATCTATAGATTCTATTTTATGTATATTAGACAATACATCAATAATATTTTCATGAAACAACAAAGCTACACTTGTTCTATTTGTATCATTCATTAATTTAAAATGCTCATCGATATTATAACTATTATTTAATAATTTTTTGGTTATTATCTTAGTATCATCATTGTAATCGACACTTAAAAAAATACTATTAATATCCATATTATCTATTAAATGTTTGTTAACTTTATTAATTGTATAAATAAATTCTAACTTTCTTAAATCACCCCCTATATATGATGAACACATCTCTCCCATATTTTCAATTTTGAGGTGGTTAGATAATATATTTTTAACTTGTGTATCTGTAGGGGTTTTAATTTCGATATTATCAATCGTTTTTTTTATTTCTTTTATTTTTTTGTCTATGTGATAATTTCCTATACAAATGATAGGATTCAATGTAATATCTTCTTTTTTTTGCCTTCTAGTTTTCTTTGGTCTCATTAATTTAATAAGTGAGTTAATACCACCCTTATCTCCACTATTCATCCCATCTATTTCGTCCATAACAATAGCTATTTTTGTTGATTTTTTATAAAATAAATTCATGATATTTTTATCTGACATATTATGTTTTGTTATTTTATCAATAGCAGATTTATTACGCACATCTCCGGCATCAAAACCAATTATATCATAATTTAGTTTATTTAAAATATCATACACAAACCTTGTTTTTCCTACACCAGGATTTCCAAATATATATATACCTCTTTTTGTCGTTAAGTCATGTTTGTTTTCTTCAAAATAATTTAAATATTCAATTAATTGGGCTTCTTCTTTTTTCCTATCCAATATATCGTTTAAATCTAAATTATCCATTAATTATATTAATTAACTTTTATATTTTAAATCCTAATCAACATTAATACTTTATTATATACAATGTGTTTTTTTATAATCAATTAATAATTGCTTGGTTTGTTCACTTTCATATTTATTTGTTAAAAATATACAAAAATCAATGTAAGTTTTAAATTTATTGTCTCCATAGTAATACTTTTTAATTTTACCAAACGGAACTACTAAATTAGAGTATAATAAATATTCAACAAATAAAAACATGTTATTTCTTAGTAAATACCTAACATAAGTATTGTTAATTTTACTATAATAAAAACGTCCTCTTTTATTATTTTTATGAAAGTTATAGTAATCTTCAATATATAAATTAAAGTTTGTTTTAGAAGAAGTATAGAGTTCATAGAAAGGAATGTAAGAATAAATATGATGAATTAAACAATCTGGGAGAGATGTTTGGATTTGATGAAATACCATAGAATATTATATTATACTGTTTTATAATATCCTATACAAAGATTTTACTTAAACATTGGTTAATCCATCCCATTCAATACCGCAACTTTGTGCAAACGCATCTTTTTCTTTTGCACCTGTATACAACAAGCAATCACTATTACCAGAATTATTATTTTTATTTAAACTAGGTTCACAAGCCCCTTGGTCGTTTTTTGTCCAGTAATCAGGACATTCAGATACCTCCGGTGGGTATTCTTGTGATTTTTTTAAACCCTTCATTGCTAAAGCTATAAAAAATAACATAACAGATAGAACAATTAGGGCAATAATTAAAACCGTTTTTTGAAAACTCATTATGTATAAAATAATAAAATATTATATTTTATATATATTATTATGAATAACGGTAGAATTGATATCGCTGGAAAAACAAATTTAGATGTATTTACTTTATATGATCAAATCCCTACAAGTGATACTACTAGTGACTTTAGAGAAGCATTAACAGGAACAAATAGTTCAACGCAATTGTCACAATCATATTTTTCTAAAGAAAATATTAACATTATACAAAATGCTATAAAAGCAGGCGTTCATAAAATGTCTAATGGTATATTTAATATTGGAAATCAAAATGAAGATACTCTAAAAATAATAATGAGAAGTATTTATTTACAAAATGCCAAACATGGGAGAGATGTTACTCGTCAAGTATCTGAATTAAATAAATTAGTATGTGATTATGCTGTTCCACAAATTTATGGAGAAGCGGATGGTTATATGAAATACAAAAGAGATGTTAGTACTATGGCCACACCAATGCAAAGACCTATATCAACTTATCACAATAATACTTTAGAAACAAAAAAGTTTTTTTAAATACTGATAAGTTTAATAATAAGTAATAAAAATTATTTATTATTAATGTTTAATTTACTTGTATTTTTAATTATTATACATTTTAATTATTTTTTTAATTATTTTTTTAATTTTTTATTTATTTTTTTAACCTTTTTAACCTTAGTTACTTTTGTTGTATCACCATATAGTTTTGATTTTCTTATTTTTTGATATTTTTCATACTGAATATTTAATGTATTTATTTCTTCATTCCACATCTGCTCAATCGTTTTCTTTTTAACAATATCTAATTCTTTTTGCTTTTTTTCCTTTTCAGCAATTAATTTAGCTACATTTTCTTCTTCTACACTATCAATTGTCATTGTTCTTAAATATTTATAATCATTGTCATCGTCGATAACATCATAATTATGTGATTGTAGCAATTCAATTACTTGTTGCTTTTTCTTTTTTCTTAAATCAATCACATCATCACATTGTTCCTTTATAAATCTAGCCTTATTACTTAATATCATTACTATTTTTTCTAAATGTTTAATCAAATATTCTTTTCTTGTAATATATCCTTGCTTTCTAATTGGAAAATAACAATCGATTATATCATAAATTGTTTTGTATTTTCTTAATTGTTGTTTATGATTAAATAAATGCATGTTTTCTGTTTTTTTAGTAGTAACCAACCTTAATGATTTTTCTAATTGATTATGATGAGGATCTATTTGTTTAGCAACCAATTTACCTAGTGTATTTGGTTGAAATTTAACAGTAATGTCGACTATAGCATCTGTGCTCATATCCATAATAGATTTAACAATTGCTTTCTTTTTCTTATTTTTATCATCCATCAATGTTTCAATAAACTCCTTATAGCTAGTTGTCCATGTTCCAATAGGAAGCTCAGTTATACGAATACTATCCGAACTAATAATTTGATAACATCCTTTTATCATAAATTTTGTATCATTTAATTTAATAACACTTCCTTTAAAATTTTCATAATAAGGTTCAATATCAACATTATCTTGATGAACTACACCATTAATTTTATTTTGAATATATTTCATAATTTGAAGTGGATTATAACATAATCCTTCATAACTATAACCGGTTCCAATACCCTTACCACCGTTTACCAAAACCATTGGGATAATAGGCAAATAATAGTCTGGTTCTACCATAAACCCATCATCATCTAAATAATTTAACAATGGCATATCTTGTTCTGGAAATATATATTTTGTAAGTGGATTCAATTCGGTGTAAATATATCTTTCTGAAGCAGCATCTTTACCTCCTTCTAACCGTGTTCCAAACTGTCCATTTGGCATCAACATATTAATATTATTTGACCCAACATAATTTTGTGCTAATCCTACAATTGCCTTATTTAAACTCATTTCACCATGATGATATCCAGAATGTTCTGAAACATATCCAGAAAACTGGGCAACTTTTATTTCCTTTACTAAATTCTTCTTAAACGCTGCATAAATTATTTTTCTAAGACTTGTTTTAAAACCATCAATTAAATTTGGTATAGAACGCTCACAATCATATTTTGAAAAGTGAATCATTTCTTTATCTACAAAATCTTCATATGGTATCTGGTTTTTATTGGTTTCCAATACATTATCTCTATTGTATTTTTCTAACCATTGTTTTCTATCATCTGCTCTTTCTTTATTAAACACCTTATCTATAGCATTATCAGATGTATTACCTGTGTATGAGAATGTAATAAGTCGTTTATTTTTAAAATACTCTTTAAATTCCTTACTAGTGCTGGTGCCTAAACCTTTATAATATTTAATTTTCCATCCTTTTCCGTTATTATTTGCCTTTTTCCATTCATTATATTTACTTTCATTATAGAAGTTTAATACTCTCTTACCTTTTGTAGCTTTAAGAATAGGAGTATTCATAAAACCAATGAATTTATCTGCTTTAAATAAGTCACCCCATTGACTATGGAATAGGTTAATACATAATCCTTTAATATGAGAGCCATCTAAATCTTGATCGGTCATAAATATGACTTTTCCATATCGCAATGATTTAATTTCTTTTTTATTATAAACCTTATTGGTAACTAATCCCAAAATCTTTTTAATGTTAGTTATTTCAACATTATCATTGATTTTTTTCTGTGGTAAATCTTTTGTATTTAATAGTTTACCCTTAAGAGGGAAGACACCTATATAATTTCTATCTTCCTTAGTTAAACCAGACATAATACCAGACTTAGCTGAATCCCCTTCGCATAATATCAAAATACAATCACTTGATTTAGCTGTTCCAGCATAGTTAGCATCCATTAACTTAGGTAATCCTCTAATGGTTCTTACCTTTTTACCATCATTTTTTTTAGCTGCCTTAGTATCTTTTATTTCATTTAAACTAATAGCAGCATCCATGACACCCATCTTAGCCAATTTATCAATAAATTTATCACTAACTTCACATTTACTTCCAAATTTACTTACAGGGGTGTTCATAGATTCTTTTGATTGACTATCAAATGAAGGATTTTCCACTACACAATTTAGGAATAGCATCAATTGCTCTTTAATTGTATTTTCCTTTACTTTGATTTTCTTTTTCTTTTCAATATAAGATTGCATTTTTTTAGTAATTTGTTTTAGTATATAGTCAACATGTTTTCCACCTCTCGTTGTACTTATACCATTTACAAATGAAATATGTGTAAATTCATCCACAGGGCTTAAACAAACCGCATATTCCCATCTACCATTTTTAGATGCTTCAAATAAACGTTTTGTTTGCTCCTTTTTACCAATATACATGTTAATATATTGTTCAAATGTGCGAATGGGTAGTGTATTACCATTGAATTTAACAATAACTTGTTTATCAGTTACAGCGGCAATATCATATGTTCGTTTTTTAAACAGTTTAAACATTGTTGGTGTTAGATTATCAATACCAAATCTTTTATAATCTGGTAACCAACTAACCTTAGTGTATGGTTTTACAGTTGAACGTTTGATAGTTGGTGGTTGAATAGTTTCAAGATTGTTTTCAAAACGTTGCGTGTATTTCTTTTTTCTAATATGGTCTACCGTTTCAATCGTTCCCCATTTTGAATAAATTAATACTAGTTTAAAACCAAATCCATTCTTACCACCAACTATTTTTTTTTCATTTTTATCATAATTGGTTGATGTTCTTAGATGTCCAAAAATCATTTCTGGAATCCATAAATCATACTCAGGATGCTTTGCTACATCAATACCATTACCGTCATTTGTCATAGTGATTACACCAGTTTTATCATCTACTTCAATACTGATATTTTTAACTGGTATAACGTCTTTAGACTTTTTTTGTTTTTGCGCCATTCTAACAGCATGGTCACGTGCATTAACAATACCTTCATCAAAACACTTAAATAAACCTGGTATCCAAGAGTAATTTTGATAATTAAAACTATCATCATCTTGTAATAACCAATTTTTTGTTTCGTCACTGTCTACTTGACCAATATAAGTGTCTGGGGCATCCAAAATATGCTCACGGTCTGTTTTTTTTTGATATTCGTTTGCTAAGTTCTGAGACATGGTTTCAATAATAATGATTATTAACTTATACTTTTAAATCAATTTTATATGATAATAATTTTTATTTAATCATCATCTATGTCTGAAAAATTATCATAATAAGATGAATACATATTGTATCCTTTTTCATATATCTCATCATCATTTTTAGCTATATATTGTTTAATTTGTACATAACTTAATGGATTAAACCAGTTGAAAAAATGCGTTATATAACTATACCATGTATTATCATAATCCTCGTTATATTTTTCTTTATAATTTTTCTTTGCTTCATGTAATATTTTTTCAAATTGTTCGATTTCTTTTCTAGCGGTTTGGATATCTTTACTATGTATACTATAATTCACATACCCATCTGTTTCACTATCACTCATTATTATAATTTAGAAATATTATTTTAAACACCATTTTTTTATTGTTAAAAATTAATTTAATTATTGAATTTAATTTTTTCTTAATTTATTATATAATGGTAAAAAGAGCCCATAAAAGTGATGATGGTATGTATCATATCAAAGGTAAAAAATTCCAAATGCTAGTTGGTTCTCGTGCTCAAGTTATGCATGAAACAGCTTACAAAACAACTGGTGGTTTAACAAAAAAAAGCCTTAAGAAAAACAAACACGGTAAAATTGTTTCTCGTGCTAAAAGCAGCAAAGGTCCACAAATGTTGAAACGCTTACACGACAAAGGATACTTCACACGCAAAGGTAAATTCGGTGCAATTAAGAAAACAAAGAAAAGCAAGAAAGGTAAAAACAAGACCATGAAAAAGAAAGGTAAAAAAAAGAGCAAAAAAAACTAAATATAATTAAAATCAATAGAAATAATTAATATTAATGCTTATAATTAATATTAATGCTTATAATTAATATTAATGCTTATAATTAATATTAATGCTTATTATTTATTTGACCAGAATGTTTGTAATACTTTATTAAAATAAATAAATTTATTGGGAATGGTTGATAATATGTAATTGATAAAATACTTTTTTGTTACTATTTTATTAACATTGCCATTATTAGATGTATATTTACAATATTTAGTATAAATAGTATTAAATGATAAATTTTCATTGATAATATGAGAAGAATTTTGATGGGATGTTTTCATCAAATTTATAAACTTATTTATATCTCCTTTTTTATCCCATAATATACATTTTACATTATTAATGGTTTTATCATCATTTTCTATAGTATAGTCAGTAAAATATTTAATTATTTCAACTACACTTTGTTCATCTACAATTTGAGCGTTATATTTGGATGTTGTGTATATTTCAATAAATTCACTAATTTCTAATTGATCATTGTTTTCTCGTATTATACAATGTTGAATAAAGTCTTTAACATTTACAATTAATGAATTATCATCATGATTTACACATAAATAATTATTATTTATATCATCGTATTTAGCATAATTTAGCATATCTTTATGTAAACGTGATATAGGTATAATATTAGTTGGAATTTGCTTTAATTTTAAATATTTATACCACAGAAATTTCATATTTTCATATGTAATAAAGCTATTGGGTTCTACTGTTATTTTTTGTAAACCAAACGTCTCTATAATTGTTTTTATAGTATTTGTTTTTAAATATAATATATGCTCCGGTGTTTTATGATGGGTTAAATATTTTTCCGAATGTAAGTAACGTTTTGAATAGTGAACACAAACTACATATATATCAATAGCATGTCTATTTAAAAAATCATTCCATAAACATAATTTATTTGTGTTAGAATACAATATCCTATGTTTAGTTATATCGTGTGTTGATGTAATCGTATCAATAGTAAAATTATTTATTTTTGTTTTAAAAATATCTGTATTTATACCGTTTTCAATAATAGTTTGAAAACTATTAATAAAATTTAATAAATGTTCATTTATACAACAAATAATATCCGTTTGTTTATTTAATATTATATCACCTAATATACAGCAAAAATATTTAGCATCATCTTTACTATCAAAAAAATAGGTCATTAAAAACTTAATTACATTTTGAATAGTACACGATTCAGGAATAGAATGAACTAATAATTGTTTTTTGTATTCATCTACAATGTCGTTTTGAATATCAAATTTATATTGACTTAATCGAGGATGATTATCAATAATATCATTATATATTTTATTAGAAATCATATCTTCTTCAATACATTTATAATGTTTCATATCATAATGTATAAATAAATCTTGTTTTTTTACATAATAATATATATTTTCCATACTAGACAAAAAGTAATTTATAAAGTAATCTCTTTCTTTTTTTGTTGAATCAATATCATTTTCTTCTTTACACATTTTATCGATATGTAATTCTAATTTTTCCTTAACATAATTATTTACCTTATTTAAAACCTTTTTGTTATTTGAATATTTTTCAATTATATTTATAAAATGTATATTAATTTCATTTAATAATTTAACATTATCTATAGACATTTAAATATTAGAAAAAAATTACGTTTAATATTTAAAAAGTTGAATTTATTTATACTTTTACAACATTTTTAAATATTTTACTATTTAAACACTCTTTTATAGTATATCTATTTTTTTCATGACATATTGTTTTAGTAAGGAAACTAAGTATATTTATTCGTTTTTTAGTATTTGTTAATGTATTGTTGTTAATATACATAGGTTTTGTTCTTCTTGAATATATATAGGAAAGTTGAGATTTATAGGTGTGAATATTTACTACATTGAAAACATGTTTGTTATTTAATAACATGAAATATAATATACCAATACTCCAAATATCCGTTTTTAAGTTTACATAATTAAATAAAATAGATTCAGGTGAAATATATCCAATGGTTCCAATATATCTATTCAGTCTAACACAATTCCCATATTCTGGTAACACGCGGGATAATCCAAAATCTATTAACTTTATTTGATTGTTTTGACCAATAATTATATTTTCAAGTTTTATGTCTGAATGTATTATATTGTATTTTTGTAAATGTTTTACAGCGGATATTAATTGATAAATAATATTTGTGGCTAATTGAAAATCAAAATCTGGTTTAATGTGTTGAAATAATTCTTGACCTTGACAATATTCCATAAATATATAGTGATACCTTAATGATCTTTGTAAATTAGTAGAATTATTGACATAAGAATCATAATACATTGGTAAATGTTTATGTTGTTTATATTTTTTCATAATCTCTATTTCTCTTTCAATACTTACTATATTTTTTGTTTGTTTTTTACAAGCATATAATTTATTATTATCAATATATTTGTAAACAACTGCACTACCTCCTTCTCCAATAGTATCTACTATATTTTGTTCATTGAATTTTATAACAGTAATAGGATTGATTTTATATTTATTGTAAACAATGTAATTATTACTTGGAAATATAGCTTCATCAAATACACATTTTGTCTTTTTTTTCCATATTTTTTGTTTAAGATTATAACAGCATTGTGATACGAAAGTTATAAATGTTGACATATTATATTTAATTACTAATACTAATTTTAATATTTATTTATTCAATTTAAAAGATTATTCAAAGATTATTCAAATAATAGGTGCGTTTGATTAATAAATAATTTTAGTATTTAAAGATTATTATTATTTTAATATATTATGGCTGATAATACAAATGTTTTGGAAATAAAAACAATACAAATTCCTCCTTTTAGAACACTAATGACTGCTTTAAAGGACATTTTATTAGAAACAAATATAATATTCCAACAAGATGGTATTCGTATTGTTAATATGGATAAATCACATACTATATTAGCTCATTTATTTTTACAGGCAGATAAATTTGAGTATTATTATTGTAAATACCCTAAAATTGTAATTGGTGTTAACATGTTTCAACTATTTAAACTTATTAATTCTATTGATAATGATGATACATTAACTATTTACATTGAAGAAAATGATTATAATGATGGTATTGTTGATCATTTGGGATTAAAATTTGAAAATGGAGATATAAAACAATGTAAAGATCAAAAGCTAAGATTGATCGAACCAGATGATGATGATTTGGAATTACCAAAAATCAAATATTCTTCCATTCTTAATATGCCTTCAAGTGATTTTCAAAAAATTGTTAGAGACTTAAGTAATTTATCCGATAGGTTAGAAATTAAATCAGTAGGAAATGAATTGATTTTTAGTTGTAATGGTCCATTTGCCTCTTGTACATTACGACGTTCTGAATGTGATGGTAATATGGAATTTATACAAAAACAAGAAAATGATCAAATTATTCAAGGTGAATTTTCATTGAAAAATTTAAGTTATTTTATTAAATGCACAAATCTATGTAATAGTATTGAGATGTATTTAGAAAATAACATACCACTAATCGTAAGGTATAGCGTTGCTTCTTTAGGAGAAATTAAGTTATGTTTAGCACCATTACCATCTTTGTAATAAATATTATATGTTATATATATACTATTTATGAGTGATTTAAATGTTCCAATAAAATATGTTCCAAAAAAATTAACAAAAAAAGATAAAATTAAGATAAAAAAAGAATTGAAAAAGTCACGTAAATCGTATAAACAAGGTAAATACTATACACGTAAAAAGGTAGATTCATTTAAAACAAAAAAAAGTCAACATGTTATTAATGCTGAAAAAATATATGATTTAAATTCTATTAAACCTGGTAATGAATTAAGTAAATCAACAGGATGTAGTATTGAGGGATTGGAAAAAATAGTTAAAAAAGGTCAAGGAGCTTATTATTCAAGTGGAAGTAGACCAAATCAAAGTGCTCATTCATGGGGATATGCTCGTCTAGCAAGTGCTATTACAGCTGGTAAAGCTGCTGCTGTTGATTATAATATTTTGGAAGAACATTGTAATCCTAAAGGAAAAGCAATGAAGCTAGCGAAATTAGCTAGGAAAAAACATAAATTTGGAACAAGAAAGGTTCCAAAAATTAAAGGTGGATTTAAAACGCGAAAAAATAAAAAAAGAAAGAATTATAAGGAACAAATGAAAAAAAACGGAAAATATTATTTCAAGGATAGACCAGATTTTACACCTAATTTAAGTCCAAGAAAAATGTTTCAATTAGGAAGTTTTGGAGGCACATATTGGAGACCAATTGATAGTAAATTTTATGAATCAACCCTTAAAAATCAACATAAAAAGTACCCTAGTAAATGGTGGAAAAATATACCAGAAGAACATTTAACAAAACCATTTGAACAATATGATATAACTATTAATAAGTATAATGTAAAAGTTGGAACAACATTAGAATTTTGGGAAGAAAAAAATTGGATTGATAAACAAGATCCATATGGATGGGTTCAGTGGTATTGTGAATTTTTTATGGGAAGACGAAGTAATGATGACGATAGACAAATTGATAGATGGAAAAAACTGGCTGGACCTAAAGGACGGTTTAGAAAATGGTTGGTTACTCAAATCATGAAAAAAGGAGGAGTAAATGATTGGAATAATTATGATATTAGTCCTAAAATGAGGCAAACATTACAACATTGGGGATATAAATTAACAAAAAAAGATTTCGATTTAGAAATTAAAAATAGAAAAAACAATTAATTGTACTATATTATTTTATGTCAATAATGTAAATGTCTGAAATACAACAAGAAAAATTAAGCTACCCTGATTATAAATATTGTATATGGTTGTTACCTGAAGGTAAATTTTGGTACAATATTAATAAAAACATCATGCCTCATATGTCTGTGAAAACACATTTAAGTTTATCAGATGCTTTGAATCTACATAATGTTATACAAAAAGAAATGAAACATCGTATTATTAAAGCAAAAATAGATGATAATTTTTTAATTACAAATGACGATGGATTTATAGCATTACAATATAATGTTTATTATTCTGAAAATAATATAACGGAAAAACCAATTTGGTGGCCTAGCGGAGCACATATTTCTACTTTATATAAATATAATCAAGGTGTAACAGATAAAGAAAAATCTTATATGAATAAAAACTGTGTTAAAAAAAATGCTCGCTTTTCTACTCCATGTATTGTTCATTGTAAAGGACATCATAGACAATGGGATATTATAAAAATATAACAATTATAATATAAAATTATGTTATAATTATTAATATATGAGTGATGTTACAGTTATATTAAATTTTTACAATAAACCGATTGATATGTTAGATATGCTAATGAAGGCATTACAATATCAATCAACTCCTCCAAAATATGTTTGGGGGTGTTTTTTAGGATGTAAAGATGATACGTTAATTGATGCTTTTTTAAAGTGGAAAGATAAATTTCAGCATTTAAATTATATTAAATCGGATTATAATTTTAAATATATAGGCAGATATCAAATCGCTTTAACAGCACCGACAGATTATGTTATTGTTTTGGACGATGACCGTTTCCCTAATATGGATTTTATTAAAAAAACAAGAGAAATATTAGTAAATAAAGATTGTATAATTGGTCAATATGGATGGGTTCTTGATGAGAAAAGAATGGATATTAATGGTTTATTTATATTTCCAAACTGGATGGTAGGTAGGAAATTTAAAGGTCTTTACTATAATTATAATAATATTGATTTATATTCAAAAAACGTCTCAAATAATATTAACAATGTTATTAAACCAATACCACCTGGATACGTGCAAAAAAAATTAATATATGAAAAAAAAAATGATTCTTTGTTACATGTAGATTATTTATGTGGGGGATTATCTTTTCGTAAAGATACACTTTATAAATTATTTAATAAACCAATGCCTACAATAGAAACAGGTGAAGATATAATTTTTTGTTTAAGAGCAAAAAAACAAGGTATACCTGTTTATTGCTTGGCTCCAGAATACAATGAATTATTATTTTCTGAAGATAGAAACATTTCGTCTACATCTAGTTTATCTATTCTTAGAAAAAGAACCGATTTAATAAGATTATTTAATTAGATGAGTTGATTAATAATTTACCATAAATATAACCATAATATCCTAACGTAATACCAATAATTGACCCTATAATTACTTGTTGAATAGTATGACATTTTAAATAAATTCTAGACCATAATACCAGTAGCGAATAAATACTTATTATAAATGTAATAAAATATAACATTGAATTGGATAGATTTGAATGATAATCAAATAAAGCCATGATTAAAAATACGGCAAATGTTATAGTTGTTTGAGAGTGTCCAGATGGCATACCATAACTACCTTTATAAGGAGGATTATTAATATTGCCAAATTGAGCAGGGTTTTTTGAATTTATAGGACGTCTTCCATAACCTAAAATAGGTAAATATTTATCTTTCATAATTGGTTTAAATATATAATGTTTCAACACCTTATTTATTGCTTCACCAACCGTTATTAAAATAGATAATAATAAGTACACATCCAAATGTGTTATAATAAAAAGTAGTAAACTAATTGAAAATACTATAGCAGGTGCTGCTCTTAATAATGATATTAATAAATTCATAATTATTATATAAAAAATACATATAATAATTATTAATAACTTGATTTATGTTTTTTAAATAAACAACCATTGACCTGTAACCCGCTAATGGGTATAATATCTCTTGGGTTTTGAAAATCAAGAGTTTTAGTCCATAACTTTATAATACAAAACGATTTTTTTGGACTAATAGTTATACCATTTATATTTTCCATAAATTCCTTTTTAGTTGATAATGTTTCACCTGTAATGGTATAAGATAATTCTTTCCAAACTTTCAAAACATTTTTATTTAAAACTTTAAATGAAAAGCATCCTCCGTTGCAATTAAGAGGATCTTCCCATACAGGGTTGATATTTTTTCTCATCAAAAAAAGCATACAATTTTTAACCATTTTTTCTGGTATAGCATTTGTTATACTTACTACGTCTTCAACTGTTTCCAAGTTCTGTAGTTTTATGTAACTTTTCAAGCTCCAATCAGTATTATGTGGTAAATGCGCCCATAAAACCCATTTATCAATAAGGGGATGAGTTTGGGAACTATAGGATGAAGAAGCGTCTTCGATGGAGTTTATCAATTCCATTATAATATAATTAAATAATTATTTATTTATATACTTTTATTAAATAAATAATTTATTCTTCTTGATTTTTAATAACATAGCCGTTATTTTCAAACAAAATGTATTGTTTATCTGTAATTTCTAACATATTAATTGAATCATCGATGATTTTTATTAAGTAGTTATCTTTTACATTAATATTATACTGAGTTTTCATAAACCATATAACAAATTTTTTATTAAAAATAATATTTTTATTAACTAGAAATTGTTTTATAGAATTCAATGATATATCATATGTTGTTCCATTGTAAATAAATTCTATTTGAATAAATAGATCCTTTGATATTGGTAATAATGGTAAAAAACAGTTTAAATTCAATGAAATATCATTAAACTGAAAATATTTGTAATCGTCGTCTATATATGATTTTAAAAATAAGATTGGGTTTTTAGACATTTCTATCATATTGGCGTTAGGAGCATAATTGTAATAGGATAGTTGATGTTCTGTTTTATAAGGTTCATAAGAAAACATTATTTTATTTTCATGTAACGGCTCTTTTGGCGTAGAAATTACATTGTGAGGTTGATTATCAATTGTTAAATTATTATAGTAATCTACAACTTCTTCAAATTTAATACAACAAAAATGGTAATTATTTAAACTTGAAAAATATAAGTGATACATATTTCTATAAAATCCTTCGTTGTCGGTTAAATAATACAAAAATAATAGAAATCCTCCTCCAAAAGTAAGTAATATTAACATTATGTATTAATTATATATATTAAATTTAATTAGTTTTACTAAATTTAATATTATTTTAATTAAAGTATTTTATATTAGTTTTTTGTTTAATCCAGTAATATTTATTTTTGTTTGTTTTAATGATTGTAAAAATTTATCTTTATTTTCTGGTGTTTTAATCCTAAACAATACTTCTTGTAGAACTCGTTTCATACATAATTCGTATTCAGCATTAGTAGTTTTATTAGCACATGTATCCGATTGAATTAAAAAGTATCCGCTATTATCCATTTCATTTAAATTTATTAAAATTTTATTAATATGTTCGATATGTTGTTTTCTTTCTTTATATAATCTTGAGTTATTGTGGAAAAAATTACTATAACTGGATTTCATGGTTTCAAATCCACTTGTAGCAGGAGGGTTTGTAGCAGGTTGATTAGTGGTTATTAATGTTTTTTTTGTTTCTAATACATCTTTTAAATTAATTCCTGTTCCTTTTATATCTTCAGCATACATGTAAACATCATATTCTTTATCTTCTTGGTAATCGCTTATATTACATATATTATTATCACCGGCTAACATTTTTTGTGATTCTTTTTCTTTTAATTCCCCTATAGTCGGACTTCTATTTTCACTTTTAAGAATAGCTTTACACCAAATATTACCTTCTTTACTACTTGTATAATTAATAATTATTTTATTATCTCCTTCTGAATAAGAAGCAGATATATTACTTAATGCTGGAGTTGTTTCATCATTTTTTTTACTTTCTTCCTTCTTTTTATCATCAACTAATTCTTCACCATTTCTTATAATTCTAATTTCTTTTGTTTTTGGATCAATACCAAAAAAAGTCAATATATAAGTTACAATTACAGACATTAAGATAAATGGAATAAATACAATTATCCATGATACTATTCCTAAACCTGAACTACATAAGTAATTTAATAGAATTGTAAATATAAAAGCTACCGTAAATTTAACAAGTGCTACATTATAATCTTTTTTAAATATATCAATTGTAATTTGTGTTATTGAAAATATTAAATATATTAAAGCTGGTGTACATAAATTTTGCAACATTTAAATATATATATATTATTAAAAGAAAATAGCTTGTGAATTTTCAAATTTACCAACTATATCTTCAATATCTCCATCATCACCTACTCTATAGATATCGCCATTTAAATGAGAATCAGTATAATACATTTTACCCTTAATCATTATTTCTTCAACTTCTAGTTCATCATCTTCACTATCCTCTTCAGCTTCTTGTTCCTCTTCAACTTCTTGTTCCTTTTCTTCTACTTCTTCTTGTTCCTCTTCTTGTTCCTTTTCTTCTACTTCTTCTTGTTCCTTTTCTTCTACTTCTTCTTGTTCCTCTTCTTGTTCCTCTTCTTGTTCCTCTTCTTGTTCCTCTTCTTGTTCTTCTTCTTGTTCCTTTTCTTCTACTTCTTCTTGTTCATCTTCTTGTTCTACTTTTTTCTCAGCTACCTCTTGTTTTTCATCATTATTTTTTTGACTTAAAACTGCACTTCCCCAACCTCTAATACCAGCTGTAGAATTAAATACATCTTCAATACTAGGAATTGTTTGCATTTTATAAAAAATTTTGTAATTCTCAACAGCTCTATTACATAGCTCAGCTTCTTTTTCCATCAAATGTTGTAATTCTTCATATTTTTCTTCATCATTATCCGTATCAGGTTCAGACGATTCTTCTAATTCACTTTCTTCCAAACTATCAAATTCTTCTTTATTTAATTCAATTATTTCCTGCTCTATTTTAGATATACTATCAAAATCATTTTTAATATTGCATTCTTCTATTTCCAAATTTATATTATTTTCAACAGTAGTCGTATTTACTTCATTGGATACTTTAGATAAAAATAATCTTTTATAATTTTCTCTTACCAATGCTAATTTTGTTTCTAATTCGGCATTTTTAATTTTTAATGATCTATTTTCATTTACTATTTTCTGAATAAACGGTAAATTTAATATAGCTGATTCTGTATTACTTTGATTCTCAATAACAGGACTTAAAGCATCTTTTAATTTACTACTAATAATATAACTAACATCTTCTACAAGTTTAGAAATTTCTACTGAACTTTGCATATATTATAATTTGGGTGTTTTCCGTTTAATATTATTTAATAAATTATTAAATTAATATATAATGAGTTCTATTCGTGAAAAAGAAGTTATTAACTTGGTAATGAGACAAACCGATTATACTGAAGAACAAACAAAAGAAAAATTAAAACAATGGAATAATAATTATATTAATGTTATTAAAGAATACTTAAATCCAAATTTCAATAAAAAGGAAACAAAAAAATCAACCAAAACATTAAATCAACAAATGATGGGAGAAATAAGGACATTTATGGATGATGTATATATTAAATTTGAAAATAGAAAAAGATACAACCAATATGTTAATGTTATTAATCAAATGAAGCAAAATGAAGCAAATAAAAAAAAAGAAACAGACAATAATAATATTGATAAAGAACACTCTGGTGAAGAAAATCAGATTAAAATTGAGGAAGTAGAATAATTATTATTACTATTTATAATTATAATTATTTGAAAATACTTTTTTTCTCTCTTCTTAAACTACTACTTTTAAGTCTGTAGTTAACATTATTTTCACTAGTTGTTTGATTATGTAGTAAATTATTATTGACATTTGGTAATTCATTGTTGTCTTCATATAATTCCGGTAATACCTTAGACATTGGTTTATCTACTATCATTAATAATTTATCATTATTCAATAGTTTTCTGTATTCTTGAATGCTTAAATTTCCATAAAATTTATTAAGAGTATAATATGGAGACGGTGCTGGTTTTATATTTCTACCAAAAATTTTACCATATAAATCATTAATCATAGAATATCGTTCCCATAATACAGAATGATCCAACTGTTCATTTCTTAAAAAGGCAACAGCACATTGAGGACTGCAAAAACATCCATATACATCATAAACGCCATTTCTTATTTTAGAGGGTATATAAATAGCAGGATTATCAAAAGGGCAAGTACACCAAAAACAGGATGACCTTTTATCTGGTAAACAATTAAAATGTAATTGATATTTTAAATTAGATAGTTTTTTCCATATTTCCTTAATATCAATATTATCGTTACAATTTATTTCTTTGACTTTATTATTAACCGATAATGGTTTATGTAAATCTTTTTTAAATGTGGTAATTGTATTTAAACTAGATTCATTTTCATTAATATTTTCAAACGTTAATGTATTTAGTTTTTGGTTTGAATTTAATGAAAACGGGTCTGGTTGTGATATTTTTGGATTATATTTGCTATTTAACATAGAAAATGTTTTTTTCTCTAATTCACTTGTATTACATTTTAAATGAAGAATAATATTAGTTTCAACATTACTCAGTGTTTTATTAATATCCGTACTTTTACTAACTATTTTACCACCACGAGGTTTTCTTCCCCTTTTTTTTGGCACTTTCGTTTCAACACCATCATTCTTTTTTTTTGGTTTCCTGCCTCTCTTTTTTTTTGGTTTATTATCCAATGTCATATATCATAAATAAGTAATTGATTATTTAAATGCTTTTAATAATTTAATTAAGTAATTTATTTTTTTCTGTCGTTATTTTATTATGATTGTTGAAAAGCAAAGCCGATTATGTGTTAATAAATATTTACCCAGAAAAGATTACCTTTCTAACAAAAAACAAGAAGAATGTTTTAAAGAAATTTCTATAGAATATTCTTTGAAACGAAATAATTTTAATCCTAATAATGGATCCCCTAATCTTTTTATAAATAAATTAAAAAAAAGGTATACCATTTATTATGATTCATAATAAATTTTTATCTACAAATGAAACCATATAATTTAGCAAAAAGCTTTCACGAATATCACTATGACTTATAAATTCTAACATTTTTAAATCTTCTCTATTCAATTTTGATTTATAGTTTTTTATTACATATAAAAAAAAATCCAATATAAACGATTTTATATCCATATTATGCATTATACATGTTTTTTTGATATAACTTTCTTTATTTTTCTTATTTGATTTTTTTAAATAAGAAATAAAATTATCCCATTTAGCATTAGTCATTATATTTACATTTAATCCTTTATCATTATGATTACATTGTATAAAATTAATCATACTTCTAATATCTGATTTATAGATATTCAATATCGATTTAATATTTGTGTCAGATACATTTATTTTTTCTTTTTCTACGATATTTTTCAAAAATGACATAATATGTTTCTTTGGTAGTTGAGAAAATCGTAAATGTATAAATTCATTTTGTAATGAACTATCTATTTTGCTAATATAATTACATATTAAACAAAAACGTATATTACTTGAATACTGTTGTATTAAATAATGTAATGCTTGTTGAGCATTCTTAGTCATATAATCAACTTCATCTAATATGACAAATTTTAATCCTTGAGTAAAAAATGTTTTTGTATTTACAAAATTGTTTATTTGACTTCTTATTACTTCAATTCCTCTATCATCCGAAGCATTTAAATGGATTTTCAATGATGTATCTTTTTGATTATATATTTCTTGATATTTTTCGATTAAATTAATAATTGTAGTTGTTTTTCCAGTACCAGGAGGCCCATAAAATAATAAATTCGGAAATATATTTTTGATAATAATACTTTCTAATATAGTCTTATTCATATCATCTAATACTATGTTTTCAAATATAGTTGGTCTATACTTTTCTACCCATGGTCTGTTATCCATTATACTATTTAATATTTTATATTTAAATTGAACTCAATCTAAATATAAAACAATATAATTAATAAAATGGCTACTGTTTTTGAGGGTGGGTATTTAAAAGTTATATTAGGTCCTATGTTTGCTGGAAAAACAACATGTATTATCAATGAATTTAACAAATATTCTTGTATGGGATATAATTGCATTGCTATAAATCACTCTATTGATGATAGATATGGAGAAGATGTAGTATCTAGTCATAATCATATAAAAATTCCTTCTATCAATTCAAAAACTCTTTACAACATTAAAGACAAAATTATAGATCAAAAGGTTTTGTTTATTAACGAAGGACAATTTTTCGATGATTTATATGAATTTGTTAAGGAAATGTTAGAAAAAGACAAAATCATATTTGTATGTGGATTGGATGGAGATTACCAACGTAAAAAATTTGGGTCTATTTTAGACATTATACCATTAGCAGATGAAGTTAAAAAAGTTAACGGAATATGTCATAACTGTAAAAAAAGAAAATCATTATTTACACATCGAATTGTGAAAGAAGGTGGTCAAATTGTCGTTGGAAATCAAAATATGTATATGGCTTTATGTAGACTATGTTACAGAAACCTTAATTAATAATAAACATATTAACTCTATATTTTTATATCAAAAATAAATTGATATAAAAATATACTTAAAGAATTAATTTAAATTAACTTAAATAATGAATGATCTAGAACAAGAATGGTTGAATTTTACTGAATATAATGAAGAAACACTTAAAACGAATGATAAAACAGAATCGTCTATTACACCGGAATGTAGTGATATTTATATATCAACAAAAACAAAAATTTGTTATTTAAATAAACCAATTGATATATTCGGTATTTATTGGAAGTTACCAATGTTAGATTATCATATACCACAAGAAGGTATTATTAAAAAAACAGTTAAAATAAATTGTGAAAATGAAAATGAAAGTATCGCTTTAGATCAATTAATACATAAAGAAGAAAGTAATTCTGATAATATTGTAGATATTTATACAATTAATAAAAACACAAATGTAAATGAAGGTAAATATAAAGACATTAGAAAAATTACAATTGGATTATCCAAAAAAGATCTACTTAACAATAGAAAAAAGAAAAAAAGCGCATTTTATAATTGTTTTGCTATTATTTATAGAATACTCTATCAAGGTTCGTTTAAAGAAATACACTTGAAAGTATTTAATACGGGTAAATTAGAAATACCAGGTATTCAAAATGATGATATGATGTATTACGCATTAGAAAAACTTTGTTTTGTTTTATCGAATATAACGAATACTGAAATTACTTATAATAAAAAAGATATACAAAATGTTTTAATAAATTCAAATTTTAAATGTAATTATTACATTAACCGTGACAAATTGTTTAATATTCTAAAATATAAATATAATATTCACAGTTTGTTCGATGCTTGTTCTTACCCAGGTATTCAATGCAAATACTATTATAATGAAAATAATAATGGAATCTGTACTTGTTCCCCAAAATGTGGTTTTAAAGAAAAGTCAAATATAAAAAAAACAAAATCTAGATGTGTAGAAGTTTCATTCATGGTTTTTAGAACAGGTAGTATTTTAATTGTTGGTCACTGTAATGAAACAGTATTAAATTATGTTTATGAATTCCTAAAAAAAATATTATTGACTGAATTTAAAGAAATACATATTAATATAGAAAATCCAATTCATGAAAAAAAGAAAAAAAAGAAAAAAATGAAAAAGAAAACGATTATGGTGAAACTAGAAGACTATTAATATATTTATTATAATTTATTCCATTTTTAATTTGTGTTTTTGTCAAATTATTTTTAAATATCGTATAATTAATATTTTTTGACTTATGAATGAAACTTTCTGTTATTACTAATACAGAATTAATAGTTAATTCATTCATTATTAAATGGTTAAATAATTCACTCGTCATTCTATTTAAATTCTCAATATGTTGTTTTTTCTTAAATTTATCAATGATTTTATTTATTTTTTTTTGAATATAATTAATATTAATATCATCCATATTTTCTGCTCCATTAAATAAAACATATTCACTTATAAATACAAATAAATTCAAATTTTCAAGTATTTCATCTATCATTTCAGACTCTTTTTTGGTATATTTCATCTTTTTTTTATAATCCGTATTAATTTCAAATAATGTTTTTTTATAGACAAATAATACAGCGTCTTTTGATGAGAGTTGTAGAAATGTATTTCCTTCTTCTCCTATTTGTTCAATAAATTCAATATAATATAAGAATGATTTATTAAGATGCTTATGAATAAGTTCCGTATTTCTCGTGTATAGAAATAAAATATTCATTACATTCTTCAACATTGATATGCCTTTCTGTATAACCTTCAATGAATATTTTTTATTTTTCTCTTTTATATTAGACTTAAATGCTCTTAAATAATCAAATAAAACATTTGTAAATAAGATATACATATTGTTTATATCTTTATTATTGAATGATATAGGTAGATAATTTTTCTTGTTTAAAATAATGTCGTTTTTATTTAATTCCATATTAAATATATTATATTTTATTATATAAATATTAACTTAAAGATTTTTATTTATCTAATATAAATATGGAAACTGAACAATCAAGTTCTCAAAATACAACTACAACCTCTGCAAGTAACTATAAATTACCATCTGGTATTACATTACAACATTGTGCTAAAATCGCTGTGGTCGAAGACAGACCTATTATGTTTGATTACTGGACTCCTTCATGTGATAAGGAAGTATTAATTGGAGTTAGAGAAAGTGGTGAAAAATTATTAGTGAAAAATGAAGAAGAATATACAAGTCCGATTTCAAAAATTTATAAAGTAGAAGGTGAATATATTATTATGACTGAAAACTCGATTTATATTGTTTCAGCTGATATTCCTACTAAACGTGTAAGGTAATTATTACAATTTTATAACTAATAAAATTGTAATAAAAACTGTAATAAAAATATTAAAGAATTTCCTTTAACTTTTCTCTTACTTCAATGGATAAGGTTTTTGGAAAATCAACAGTAAAATTAATTATTAATTTACCTGTGTGATTATCCCTTACCATTCCAAGTTTAGGTAAGCTTGTATTTGAATTATTATTGATAATACAATAATTATTTACAGTATCTACTTTGTATTTTTTACCATTAATATGTTCAATATTCATTTCTAATCCTGTTAGCGCTTCTTTTAATGAAACCTTTTTATTATATATAAGATCAACTCCTCTTCTAATAAATATAGTTTCGTTTTTGATATTAAATACAATTTTAATATCTCCATTCATCCCGTCCAAATTATGTCCTTTATCTTTTATTAATATCATTTCATTATTATCAATACCTCTTGGAAATTTAACATATATGTTTTCTTTTTCCATTGTTTTTACATTATTATTCACAATCCATCTGTTTATCTCTAATGGAGCAACACCACCCATATACGATTGTTCTAAACTAATTGTAACTTTTTCAATTATTACAGGCGGCTTTCTTCTAGTTGGCATTCCATTATAGAATACTTTAAATCTTGCAGTATTATTAGTAGTTTGTGGTTGTCCCGGAAAGTTATTATTAAAAAACATAGACATTACTTCATCCATATTAGGGTGGAAATTATGAGGCATTCCACCATTTCCCGGAATACCTCCTTTTTGCTGAATATCATATATATTTTTTTTCTGTGGATCACCTAACGTCTGGTATGCCTCATTAATTTTTTTAAACTTTTCAGCATCGCCATTAGGCTTATCTGGATGTAGTAACAATGATTTTTTTCGAAATGCTTTTTTAATTTCGTCAGCAGTAGCTTCTTTTGATACACCTAAACATTCATAATAATTCATTTATTATTATAACAATATATACTTTTATTACTTATTAAACACAATATAAGATATTGATTATATGTTAAATAATTCATTAATTCTTAAAAAATATCAACCTACTCATTTTAAAGACTATATTATTAACAAAAAATATATTGAATTGTTTCATACATTTATAAAAATAAAACGATTAAATTTATTATTAATAGGAAAACCGGGTTGTGGTAAAACAACACATATAGAATCTATAATAAAAGAATATTATAGTTTAGATAAAATTCCTACTGAAAATTTACTTTATATTAATAATTTACAAGACCAAGGTATTCAATATTATAGAACAGAAGTTAAAAATTTTTGTCAAATTAAAGGTTCAATACGCAATAAAAAGAAATTTGTTATATTAGACAATTTAGATACAATTAATGAACAAAGTCAACAAGTTTTTAGAAATTATATTGATAAATATAGTCATAATGTTTTTTTTATAGCTTCATGTACTTACAAACAAAAGGTTATCGATAGTTTGCAATCTAGATTTACAATTATTAAATTAAATCCAATAACAATAAATGATTTAAATGATATATTTCAACACATAAAAAAGATTGAAAATATTAAAATAACTATAGCATCAACAAAAATATTACTGAATATTTGTGATTATTCTATAAGAAAATTATTAAGTTATACTGAAAAATTTAAACTTTTTAATAAGAAAATAGATATGAAAAACATAAAAATAGTTTGTAATAACATAAGCTTTAATGATTTTGAATTGTATACACAAGCATTAATAGACAATGATATAGATAAAGCAATTCAGGTAATAAATACTTTATATGATGGTGGATATTCTGTTCTTGATATATTTGATAATTATTTTACTTATATAAAATATGATGACGATTTGAATGAAACCGACAAATATAAGTTAATAAAGCTAATATGCAAATATATATCCATTTTTCATACAATACACGAACATAAAATAGAATTAATTATGTTTACAAATAATGCTATTGATATTTTCAATAAAACAAATAGTTAAAAGTATAATTATTTAATATTTAAATATAATATCTATGAGCCAAGTATTTAAGAACTATTTCTCTAAAAATATTTTATTTGATTTTTTAGATTCTTGTTGTGATAAAAGTAAAGAAAAGGACAATGAAGATTTTTATGAATTTAATAATACATCATTTAAGAAGGCAAAATTTGAAGAAAAGGACTTGGAAGCATTTTATAAATCAATAAAGCCCTATTATCATAATTCTAAAAAATTTTACGTTGATAGAGAAAAAACATATAAAAATTTTATTACTATTATAAGACAAATATGTAAATTTTTAAAAATTACATATAAATCAAAAATTAAATATAGCAATTCTACTTATTCTATTATTTATTTTATTTCTTCAGAGAATAAACAAGATGATTGCTAATATTATTATCGGTTTCTATTATTTGTTGTTTATTTAATCTCACAAACCAATTAAATTTTGTTCGCTTTAACAATTCATCCTTAGGGATAACTATACAATAATAATCGTTTGAAAATGGAATAGGTGAACTAGATAGTAAATCTTCAATTAACACTTCTTTGTTGTTTTTATCCTTTATTCCAAACAATTTTGCATTAACAACATCAATCTCATTATGCTTATACATTTCAAATAGTTTAAGATCAAAACTACCTAAGAAATCCATTTCATTTGTATTGTCTGTTGAAATTTGTATTTGACTATATTCGATAAGTTTTTTCAATGTTTCTGATTCTTTCTTTGCCCCCATAATTTGAGAACTTGGTATAAATTTCAATGTGTCTGCTGATTTATTACGAGATAAAGATTCTACAGCGAAAAAATCTTTTTTATTTAAAAACATTTCCATTAATGGTTTAATATCTTTCATCATAATTGTACTATTGGGAATACACATTCCTCCATATTTATACAATAGTTTAATAAACGCAAACTGTCTAATATGACTTTTAATTGGTTCAGAAATTTTGTTTAAATCAATACCCCAACTAGGCAATAATTTTGAAAATGAATCATCATCAATTAAACAAACTTTAAATGATCCAGAACAATGTTTCATAATTGTATTAATACACATTTCTAAGTATCCTTGATTTACATTTTTTGTGTTTCTAGAATAAAATGATAACCAATTTCTTGAATTTACTTCATTTTTACTATGAATCCATAAGATTGGTTTATTGTCTTTCTTACTATCTCCATTGAGTAAATAGTGTTCAATTAATTTATCGTGTGATTCTTTACTATCTATATCATATTTTTTTAAATATTTATCATATAGCATTCCAATAGAAACTATAATTACAAAAGCAAAAGCATAATTGAGAAATTTCATATATATAATTATTATATATAAAAATACATAATAATTAGATTACATTAAATTACATTTCTAGTTGTTTTAGATTTCTCCACCATCTTTCATTTATTTTTTTTGCCTCTTCTTCTTGTTTTAATAAGTCATATGCTAAATTGGTTGCTACTTTTTCAGAAGAATAATTTTTTTTATTTAACATCGCTTTTGATACATGTTCGTTGATTGGTGCTATATTTTGCCTTGTTCGTGCTGCTTTCAAATCTTCCATACTTGAATATTTTTCCTTATTTAAATAATCTTGATGTGTAACTGGAACAACTGTTTCTGTATGGGCCTTTTTTAAATCTTCATATTGGAGTCTGCTAAATACTCCTGACGAATAATTTTGTGGTTTATTTCTATCCAAATCATAACCTCCTTGACTAGTCATTTCTTCTAAATCTCTTTTTACCACTAAATCTCTACATTCTTTTTTTCGGTCATTAAAAATTCTATCAAAATCATTTAAGGAATTTGCTTTTTTATCTGTCATGTCGTCTTTAGAACGAAACCATTCTTCATATCCACCACTCATTTTACCATCTCTCATTCTAACTTTATCAAACATCTTATTAAACCATATGTTGAAATCCTTAACAGATTTCCCCTGTAGTTTTTTAGCTAGTATTTTTTCATCTTTTTTTACATTATTGTTTAAATAACGATATTCCATATCATGAGCATTTTGCTGCTTTTTTCGTTTAAAATAATATATTTTTTCAATTGTTTTATATGCTTTATTGAAAAATATAAAATACTTATTGTCTATATTTGATTTATCTGGATGCATCTTTAAAACCTTTCTTTTCGCCTTTTTCAAATCTGCCTCGCTAAAGTCATATTTTAAACGAAATAAATTGAGTAGATCTGTTAAATTGTAATTATCAATTTCTAAATCATGTGTCGGATTCATTTGTATATATAATTAAAAATAGTATTAATATATTATTTTTAATTTATTTATTTTCCTACATATTGGTTTGTTTTTACAAAAAATGTTGTTATATCGGATGTGTTTGAAGAAGATAAAATCTCATGAATATCTCCGTTTACATAACTTACAATAGTTGGTATAGAACGTATTTTTAAGTAAGACGCAATATTACTACCATCGTCCACATCCACTTCCACATAATTAATTTTATTAAATGTTTCCATTAAGGTTTTAATATGAGGTGCTACTTGTTTACACGGACCACACCATTCTGCTTTAAATTTTACAATAACTACATCATGATTTTTAACATGATTTTTCAATTCTTGTCTTGTTTTTAACACTGTTACCATATAATTTTTACAAACAATTAATTATTTACAATATTACTCACTATAAATTTAATTCACTAACATAAATAAATCTTTTATAGTTTTTACATTTAAATTAGGTAGATTTGGATGTGCTTCCCATATATATTTACAATAAGACCACTCCAAATCATAATCTTCTAAATAATATTCATTTAAATTTTCTAATAATTTATAATGATATTTTGGAGGAAGATAATGTAGTTTTTCTTTTGGTAACACATAAGCAAGTTGTATATATTCGTTAATATCATTATTTGGTGTTTCAATATTCATTATATCATAATTCCAATGCGGTATATATTTATTTAAATCTTTTAACAATGGAGGATAATGATAATTATATTTCCAATTCCAATCGATTTGATTACCACTGTAATAATTAAATGTCCATTCTATACCTTCTAAATAATTTATACATATTTTCTTAATATTATGTTTATTATTATCACAATGTATTAATTTATCATAATAACGTTTTTCCCAGCCTCTCTGAGTTGGATTAATATATTCTTCTATTTCCCTATTTGTAATAGGTATTTTATTGTATTTTTCCATTTGTTCTTTATATGTTTTACAAGGATATTGTCTTTTAGATAATTTCTCACGAGACGTATGTTCTCTTAATAAATTACTATGTTCATTTTCAGACAATACTTCCATTATCTTTGATAATACAGACCATTGTATTTTATTATTTTGTATAATCGTTTTTTTAGATGAACCCAACACCTCTTTATAAGCATTCATTAATATATGAATACCCAATGTTCTAATATTCACTGCTGGAAAATGAGGCAAAAAATCATTCCCTAGAAAAAAACACATAAACATGTAATCCTTTATAACATTTTCTGTGATATTTGCCTTATTAAAATTTTTCATATGTGTTACTATACCGTTTGAAAGCTCGTTTAGATGAATAATATAATTTTCATTTGGTATTAATGACGAGTCAATTGATTTTATAAATTCAGGAGTTTCTCTAAACAAATAAATATTTTTTGATATATGCAAATGATTTATTCCTATCATTATTAGATCTGCGTCTAAACCATAAACAACTATTGATTTATTTTTCATGATATTATCATTATCACGTATATATTGGAATATCTTATGTTCTCCTTCACCCACATCATTTGAACCACTAAACATATAAAATTCCCCCTTTTTATTAAAATAACTTGATAATATGGTGTTTAAATTACACATAAATGGTGTTCCTGGTGTAATACTAATTTTATCCCATGTCTCGATAAATTTAGGATTTAATTGTTTATTTAATTTATATTCCAATAATGATTTGTGTCTTCTTGTTCGTTGTTGTTCTAACTTGGCAACTGGTGCAACGCCGTCGAATGAAACATAAACACCTTTAGTTGGTGAAATAATAGATACATATTCTTCTATTTTTTCAATTGTTTTATTAATTAATTGAATTTCAAATTCTTCTTTTTTAGAAGGTTCATAATTATTTGATAATTTATATAAACAATCATATATGATTGAATTACTATCCAAAAACATATAATCTATTTTAGTATTTTTATTTAATTTTCTAATAATATTTCTATGATTTTTAACAATATAAGAAAAATAGCTAGGTATTCCCATGCGTTATTTATAATTCTACAATTTGTATTTAATATATTTTAATAAATTCATAAAATCATTATCTTAGTAATATATACAATGGTAAAAAATGTAAAACTTAAAAAGTCATTAAAGACTAAAAAGATGAATTCAATAAATTTAAATCATTTAGAGAACGAAATTCAATATTTTATTAAAATTATACAAAACACTATTTTATATATCCAAAAGTATAAAACATTTGGTATTATATCTTCCAACAATGTGTATAATTCCGTAAATAATTTAACAAAAATATATGATGATTTAAATTCTATGAAATCTTGTCTCGAAAAATCAAATGGAACAATGATTTATACAAAATTACAAGGAATTCGTGAAAAAATAGTTCAGGTATTTAAATATAATGGCACTAAAAGTATTGAGGATATCTTAAATTTATATTATGGTTCTGATTATATAAAAAAACATTGTTTTAGTAAGGAAAATAAAAATAAATATGACATAATTAATCAATTTTGCCACCCTATTTCATTTATTAATTTATCTTGGAAAGACAATAACAAACCAAACGAGTGTATGAATAAAAAAACAATTGCTAAAAATAAAATTGTAGAAGACCACATGATCGTAGAAAATAGTAAAACACTTGAATGTTTTGATTTGGCACGTACTAGTTCGCATTTTCAAACAAAAGTATATGGGTTGAAAATTAGTTTTCAAAATCCAACAAAAAAAGAAACATTGATATTAAAATGTGTGATAGACAACATAACTTATGATTGTATTAATAATAATTATATTGAACATAAAATAAAATCTTTACATAATGATAAACCAAATGATGATAGTTATAAAACAAAAGATTTTGAACGATTTATTAATTCACTAACATTAAAACAATTGTTGATTTACAGTAAAGATGAATTATACCATAAATATATTGGTTGTATTAATCAAAATCTGTTATTTAAACAAAAAACAATTTCTACTATTATAAAAGAATTTGTAAACAGTGAATTGTATAAACAAAGAACAATTTTGATTCAATTATTATTAAAACATAATGACCCAGAATTTAAATACCTGTCATACTTACTGTATGATTTATTATCAAACGACAATAATGGGGATGTTGATACTCATGACCAAACCTTACTTTATGATTCTCTTCCATGGAATGTTAAAAAGTTTTTTAGAGATGCTATGACAAACACCATAAAATATACTAGTAATCTTAATAATTTTAACATGAGTGATATTCCTATTGAACAGCAAATTTGTATGTTAAAGGTAAATGATAAAGTAAAAGAAAAAGCAATGGTAAAGTTAAAAGAAATAAAGGCTAAATCTGAAGATAGCGGGTCAAAAGCACGCCAATTTTTAGATGGATTACTTAAAATACCTTTTGGTGTTTATAGAAAAGAAGAAATGCTTGATTATATCGACGATATTAAAAAGGAATACAATATCATGATAAAATATATTCAAGAAAAAGATGACCTTTTTTCACCTGAAGAGTGTAAATCAAATATAGATATTATGAAATCTTGTCATTATATCAAAAATATATATATCCATACATTGAAAAATAAGCAAATTAATCGGTTAATTGAATTATATACAATAAATAAAAGGGACCAACTAGTATCCAATGTTTGCTATGTTAATGGTTTTTTTAAACAAAATGATATAGCTAATAATCATATATGTCATTCTGGTAAAAAAATTTCGTATATGAAAGTACAACTGCTTAATATAATTAATAAATGGAAACACGAACAACCATTTATAGACCATATTACAAAAAAATATATCAATTATAGTCACAATATTGATACAAATAAAATTATTAAAACCATAGACACCATTGAAAATAAATGGAAAGAAATTAGTGTAAATATAAAAGGTGTAACAGATAAATTAGATGAGGCTATATATGGTCATAATGATGCAAAACGTCAAATAGAACGTATTGTTGGTCAATGGGTTTCGGGAAAAGAAGGTGGATATTGTTTTGGTTTTGAAGGCCCTCCTGGTGTAGGAAAAACCAGTTTAGCAAGAAAAGGATTGGCGGATTGCTTAAAAAATGAGAATAGCGAATCACGACCATTTGCTTTTATTGCTTTAGGTGGAGCGAGTAATGGTAGCACACTTTCAGGTCATAATTATACTTATGTTGGTTCAACATGGGGTAAAATAGTAGATGTGTTAATGGAAACAAAATGTATGAACCCCATTATATTTATTGATGAATTAGATAAAATTAGTAAAACAGAACAAGGAAAAGAAGTAATTGGTATTTTGACACATTTAGTTGATTACACACAAAATCAATCGTTTCAAGATAAATATTTTACAGGAATAGATATTGATTTAAGCAAAGTGTTGTTTATTTTTTCATATAATGATCCAAGTTTAATTGATAAGATATTATTAGATAGAATACATCGTGTTAAATTTAATCATTTAACATTAGAAGACAAACTTATCATATGTAGAAAATATATTTTACCTGAATTAGAAGAAAAATTAAATCTACAAAATAATATTGATATGTCTGAAACAGTATTAACGCATATTATTGAGAATTATACACGTGAATCTGGTGTAAGAAAATTAAAAGAAATATTATTTGAAATTTATAGCGAAATAAATTTAACATTTCTTAACGAATATCAAGACTATTTAAGCGCAACATCCATAATAACATTAACAATTGATATGATAGACAATAATTATCTAAAAAAAAGACATAAGGTTTGTCATAAAACAATACACAAAACACCTGACGTTGGGATCATAAATGGATTATGGGCAAACGCACTAGGAATGGGAGGTATTATACCTATTGAATGTAACTTTTATCCTTCAACCAACTTTTTAGATTTTAAGTTGACTGGATTACAAGGCGATGTAATGAAAGAAAGTATGAATGTGGCTAAAACATTAGCATGGAAATTAACACCATTGAAACGACAAAAAGAATTATTGGATGATTTTGAAAAGGTGAAATCATATGGTATGCATATACATTGTCCGGAAGGTGCGACTCCTAAAGATGGTCCTAGTGCTGGAACTGCAATTACAACTGTATTATATAGTAGATTAAACAATGTAAAAATACCAAATCATATTGCTATAACCGGTGAAATAGATTTACGAGGGAAGGTTACTGCTATTGGAGGATTGAATTTAAAAATTTTAGGTGGAATTCGTGCTGGTGTAACAACATTCCTTTTTCCTGAAGAAAATGTTAAGGATTTTGAACTATTTAAGGATGAACATAATGATAAATCTATTTTTGAAAAATATAAATATATACCTGTAAATAACATTGAGCGTGTTTTAAAAATTGTTTTTGAAGAAGAATAATTGTATTAAAATTTTAAAAATGTATATTATATATAAATGTCCGATGAAACTACAAGCACATCTAGATTTTTAATACCAATAACTAAAATTCCTTCATTTGTACTTATTATGAGTCCTGTTATTATTATTTTTATACTTTTTCTAACGGGTGGTCATGGATTAAATATTGTCCCTGCTGCTATGTATGTTGCTGGAATTGTTTTGGTTTTTGCAATGTTATCTGTAATACGAGGTCTATTGCCTAAACGCGAAGTAAGTGATATCGTTAAGAGCATGCGTTCTGTATGTGGTATTTTTGATATTGGTGATATTCGTTCAATGCCTTCATTACGATTGGTATTTCACTTTTTTACGATAACATATTTAGCAATTCATATTTTTGCTCTTTCTGGACTTATAGACGGTAAAAGTAAAAGTACTAATACTGAAATAATTCATCCAGCTATTATTTTTAGTATAATTGCTTTATTATGTATAAGTGATGTAATTCGATTGATACAGAGTAAATGTTTCACAGGGAGCACAGGGGGAAAATACCGAGATTACTTTTTATCATTATTTATAGGAGGAGTATTAGGAGCAGGTTTAGCATTTGCAATTGGTTTTATAACTCCACAAATGATATTTTTCAAAAAAATGGATCTATTAAGTAAATGTATAAATAAAGATGATGGAACGATCGCATGCAACGTTAAAAATCTTTACTTAAAATCATTTTAATAATAATTAATTATAAACTAATTATTATTTAAATAATTGAAACCACAATGCTAACATTTCTTTATTGAGTTTTTTTCTTAACATATCTCTCTTCCATTGATTGAAATTTAAACTATAATATGGCTTAAAAAAACACTTTGTAAAATGTAAATATCCTTGTAATGTATTAAAATTTTTATATTTTGATAATATCGATTTATCATAAACTTGTTTCCCAGAACGACTTGACACCTCATTATGAAAATTAAATAAATAATCTATTAACTTTTCTTTTGTATTTATCATATTATCCGTTGTTCGATTCATTTTTTGAACAGCGTGTTGTCTACATATTTCACAAGGCAAATTGCTACATATTTCTCTTATTATATTAAAACATCTACTATAATTTTTATCATAGAAATCTTTATTTACTTTTTCAGCAAATCCATGGAAGAAATACCAAGTTGGAACTGCCCAATCTGCTTTTGACATGTTTTATATAATCTATATAAAGATAAATTAATAAAGTACTTATCATAATATGGAAACAGAAACAGAAACAGAAACATCTGCAGATTTATTTAATTCTTTATTGAAAGAATCAATGGAAATAGAAAATGTTATAATTGAAGATGATAATGATATTTGTTTAATAAGTAGTGAAAAATTAAAAGATAAATATATAACTCTTAAATGTAATCATAAATTTAATTATGATGCTTTATTTCACGAGGTTAAACAATGGAAATCAAATTCCAGAAATAGACTTTATTCTGCTAAAAATAGATTTCATTTTAATTGTATAGTATGTTGTCCTTATTGTAGACAAATTACAAAAGGATTATTGCCATATTATAGTGAATTAAATGGTATTGCTTATGAAAAAACGACGAATGTAAATTGGCCTAAGTGTTTTGGTATATATTCTAATAAGTGTAAATACATATTTGCTTCTGGTAAGAAAAAAGGTATGCGTTGTGATAGAGGCTGTAATGGTTTATTTTGTGATGGACATGAAAAGCATAGTCACAAATATGATAATGAAGGTAATTTAAAAATTATTACTAAAAAACCTAAAGTTCAAATACAAAATTATTTCAAATGTTCACACATATTACTTCGAGGTAAAAGAAAAGGACTTTCATGTGGAAAAAAAGCCAGTTGTTATAAAAAAAATGGAGCAGAACAAAAATATACTTACTGTTCAACACATGTTAAAAAATATAATCATCCAGAGCCTTTAATAAAAGTATAATTATCATATATTAATTTGTAATATATGATATAAGTTGTTATTTCTAATTTCTCATAATGGATAATCCAATGTATAAAACTAATCCTAATAAAACACCAGAAATCTTTTTTTTAATAAAGTTTCTTGATACGTTCATCCATGCTTCTTTTTGCTCTTGTGATTTTAAATGGTTTATCATATAAGTTGTTTTTGGCTGTAAATAATATGTGATTGCTGCGGTCATCATCAATACAATTCCACTAGCACATACCTTACTAGTTACACCTTTAATTAAATACATGGTTGGGAGAGAAAGCAATACACCAGCAGCTAATCCATTTAGATAATGTTGTAACCTTTCTTTACGAATTTTTCCATATATTAATCGCTGGTTATCGTCCATTAAACGAACCATTTTTTCTAAATCTCCATGATAGAATATTGTAATACCAAATACAGTAAGATATGCTATCAATATAAAATACAATATAAAACAGTAACAATTTTTAAATATATAATCGATCATATATATTATTGTAATATTAATAAATACTATATCAATAAAATATTTATTTAAATTACTTAAAATATTAAGTATTATATAGTGTATAATGTCTCAAGATGAGTTAATTGAAAATGTAAAAACATGGCTAACGATTGATAATGATATAAAAAAACTTCAAAAAGCAGTTAAAAATAAGCGTAAGGAAAAAAAAGAATTAACTGAAAATCTTGTAAATATTATGAATCAACGTGATATTGATATGATGAATACAGCTCAAGGTCAATTAATTAAAACAACGAAAAAAACAAAAGCACCTCTTAGTAAAAAACATTTAGTTAATTCAATACAAAAATACTTTAAAGATGATGGAGAAAAGGTTCAAGAACTATGTAATTATATTTTGGATAGTAGAAATGTAAAAGTAACTGAAAATATAAGAAGAAAAATGCCCAAATCTTAAACATTAAAATAGGAACATTAAATATATGAGAATAATAATAATTATAGCAATTGTATTATTTAATATAATTATTGGAGCTTTTTCTAATTATTTTCCAGATTTAATTGATAAACAACGATTTTTACCTTACCTTTTATGGTTTAATGCTTTAGGAATATTTGCATTAATAATTCCTAATCGTGCGAATGATTATTTATTTAAAGATACTATTGTTTTAGAAAACTAATCTCTTTAAGTTGAAAACTATTATAATTGTTAAAATTGATTTAAATCTATTCGTTAATAGTTAAATTAAACCATGGAACGAAGAATAAATAAAAAGATTGAAACACACTTTGTTGATTTTAAAAGTCAAATTATTGATCGTTTAAAAGTATGTTTTGGAGATATAGAATCAGATAGTGATACTTATAAATTAGTAGAGTTTATTTATAATTTCCCAAAAATAGATATCACTGCTGAAGATATTAAAAAAAGGAAACGTGTTAAAAATATTGTACCATTTTGTGATAAATGTTTGGCCCTTAGAGCAAATGGAGAACAGTGTAGTAGACGAAAAAAAACAGGGTATTCATTTTGCGGCACACATATTAAAGGAACACCACACGGTCATGTGGAAAATAAACCAGAAGCAAATCCATATACAAAAAGAACTGTCTGGATTGAAGAAATTAATGGAATTAGTTATTATATTGATAAAAATAACAATGTTTATCAAAGTTCTGATATTGTAAATAATGTAGTTAATCCTAGAGTTTTAGCCAAATATGAACAAAACGCGTTTGGTGAATATTCCATCCCATCTTTTAAATCACGATAATATTTAAGTATTATAATACAAATTATATATTTTCATTTTTTAAAATTATATAATTTTTAATACTATTTAAAAACTTAATGAAAATATTATCATATTGATGGATAAAGGCAATGATAAGGAAGAATTATCTAAAAAAAAAAGGATGTCTTGGCATCCACAGCAAGAAAAGATTTTAAAAAATTGGAGTGAAATTGGTAGTAGTTATAGATACTTACATGATAAATCTTTTAATAAATATGAAAGATGTAATATGTGTTTTAGTTTACCAGTAATTATTCTTAGCACGCTTACAGGGGTTGCTAATTTTGCTCAATCAAGTTTTCCTGTTGACGCGCGTCCTACTGTATCTGTTATAATCGGTTCATTAAATATTATAGCAGGTTTAATCACTACAATTGCCCAATTTTTAAAAGTAGCAGAAAAAACGGAAGGTCATCGTGCGGCTAGTGTCGCTTATTCTAAGTTTTCCAGAAATATTTCTGTTGAGCTAAGTTTACCAGTAAAAGAACGATTGGTTCATGGAACAGAATTTTTATCAACGCAACGAGCAGAGTTGGATCGGTTAATTGAACAAAGTCCAAATATTCCAGCAGATATTGTTAAAAAGTTTGATAAAACATTTATTAAACGAGATGCTTCTGGTAATAAAATAGATGACGATGGGGCATTCTATAAACCAGAAATTCTAGAAATTCGTCCTGTTAAAATTTATCAAAAAACAAAGGAAGAACAAGAAGAAGAAGAAAAACTCAAAAAGATAAACGAAATGAAATGGAATAAGGAAATAAAGGATATTATAATTAATGATGACAACAAACGAAGAAATGAAATAGAATCTGAATTAATGAAAAAAATGAAAGTTGTTCAATCAATGAATACAATACCAGTAGAAAAGAGAGATGAAACAGAACCAGACGCAATTGTATTAGAAATGGATAGTATTATGAATGAATTAAATATGAATGAATTAAATGATATGGGTTATGATATTGAAAATAATACGTTGGCTTCTCCTTCAAAAGCAACAACCAAAATTACTCCTCATAAAAAAACAACAAAGGTGCCTGTTGAATCACACGGAACTGTTGAAGTCGGTGTTGAAAATTTGCCTATTAAAAATGAACAAAAAAAAGAAATTCAAAA
>Ga0228624_1000133_pt1 | contig 44760 bp, 29 predicted proteins | sample 29DmetaG_FD_182744 | JGI IMG/M metagenome (GOLD analysis project Ga0228624, IMG submission 182744) | Seawater microbial communities from Monterey Bay, California, United States - 29D | ecosystem: Environmental > Aquatic > Marine > Coastal | place: USA: California | collected 2016-10-10 | reverse complement strand
TTCACGGAACGGCCCTCCTTGGACACGCTCATATTTTTGCGCAACACCACCACTTTGCTTATACTCGCGCATCTGATCCTTCACGGCAAAGCGAGGATTATTCGAGCGCTCATCCAGATACGCATTTGCCTTATCACCGAACCAGAGCGAGCCGTGCTTCGGCGTATTGCCCCAACCCCAATCATCGGGCCGCTTCATTGGCTGACCGCCATTGCGCAAACCATCATTCCAATACATCGAACAAGGAGCCTTGTTGCCACGTGCAGGAAAATCAAAGCGGACGATACTGTGGCCTGGAATCACTCCATCAAGCGATGGCTCACGCTCCACACACTCAACAACAGTCGGCGCATAAAGGTCCAAAATCCATACCGGACCATCACCGATGTGGCAAAACCAGTCCCCAAGCATACCCGTGCCATAGTCCCAGAAAGAGCGCCACTTGACCGGATGCAACATACGGTTATAAACCGTCTCTTTAGCCGGACCGATCCATAGATCCCAATCCACTTTCTCCGGAATTGGCTCAGCCTCTAAGGGCATGCTCTGCGGATTACCGAAGTAAGAACCCCACTGCGGCCCGTCATAGGCCATGTGCACTTCGTTGATCTGCCCAAACAGATCCGCCTCATACATCTCACGCATCTGACGGATACCATCGTAGGTATGACCCTGATTCGCCATATTCGTGACGACTTTATATTTATCCTTCGCACGCTGCAAAGTGCGCGCCTCCCAGATGTTATGCGTCAAAGGCTTTTGCGTGCAGACATGCAGGCCACGCTCCATTGCCGCCAGCGTCGCCACGAAGTGTGTATGATCTGGAGTATTGATCACCACACCATCAATTTCCTTACCCATCTGATCGAGCATCACTCGGAAATCCTGGAAGTATGGAACATCCTCGCTGATCTGTGGATATTTTTTACGGTTTGGCTGCTTGCGTGTATCAATATCGCACAGCGCGACGATGTTCTCGTTCTGGCAACCATCGAACGCCATGCCAGCAATACCGCCGACACCGATCATCGCGATGTTCATCTTGCTATTCGCAGACGGACCCGGTTTGCCAATACTGAATCGGGGGAGGATAAATGCTGCAGCGCTCACAGCAGCTGTTTTTTGAATAAAATCTCTACGTTTCATGAGGTGATATAACTTGGGATTACTCTATCGCTAAAAATCAAAGGCTACTCGTAAGCACTAAAGGGATCCGGCAGCTCGACGGAGCCAGCCTGCGCATCGCTGAGGCCAACATACATACGTGCACGTCCTTCTCCTAGGCGAACCATACCGCCTGAAAACAACACATCGACGAGGTCCGGACGCTTAGCAGGGCCATCCGGAAAGTCAGCTCGCTGCGCGATCACGTCGGCAGAGGTCGTTTCACCCGTCTCGACATCAAGCACAAATGACATCGCATAATAATGGCGTTGGCCATCTTCACTAAAATTAGCCACATGCCCTAAGACACCAACCTTACCATTGGCCAATAAGTGCGCCTCGTTCGCGCCGACCCACTCGTCCGCAGCACAAAGCCCTTCCAATAGTGGTGCCTCATCGATCACTTCGTGCGTCACATCCGCCAACGAATCTACGACGACATAGCCGATACGCCCGGCGCCGCCTTTTTCGCCCTGCGGACGTGTCAGCACCAAAATACGACCATCGGCAAGTTGCAGCAGGCGAATATCCTTCATTTTCTTCGGCCCCGAGAACAAGAGCTCAAACTGCCCTTCTTCGGTCGCCTGAAAAAACTCCATCTGCCACCCCTCACTGCCATCTTCAAACACACAGGGAAAACGCACGCCTCCGAGCACGACTTTACCATCGATCACGGTCACGCACGGGTCTTGCAGCCCCACAAACTCTGGCAATTGCAAAAACGGAGCCCAGCCCGCTTCAGTTTCCTCGAACAACTGGACCTCCGCATTTTCAGAGTCACGGTGCTCCACACGCCCCGCCAGCACGGTGCGTCCGAAATACTCAAAGGGAGCGGCAATATTATACACATCGCGTGCATCGCCATTCACAATATTCAGGATACAAGAGTTCGTTTTCTCCTGTGTAGAAACTGTTTCAATTTTCAAATTACTCATATTCGCGTCAATTAGTTGCCGATGTTTGTGCGACAGTATAGCCGAAGCACCCACGACATACGTTCAATTTCGAGCATTCTCAGAAATTAAACATATTCTCTCAAAACATCAAAGCGTGCTTAAAACCTCTTTAATTGAAAGCGTCGCCGAACATATCACCGAATCAGAAGCACCATAATAAATCGTCACTTCGTCACCATCGACAATGTGACCATTGGTAAAGACCACCTCACCGAAGAAACCATTGCACTCATAGTCTGCAAGCGGCTCCATTAGCGGCGCTTCGCTGCGAGCGATCACCTGAGTCGGATCTTCGAGATCCAGCAGCAGAGCTCCTAGGCAGTAGCGGCTATTCTCGTCCGCCCCATGGTAAATCACCAGCCAGCCGCGCTCGGTCTTAATCGGCGCAGCTCCGGCGCCAACACGCGAGGAGTCCCACATGCCCTTACGTGTCTTCGCGATACAGGTGTGACGCCCCCAATATTCCAAATCATTCGAAAACGAGAGCCAGATGTAGTGCCCCCCTACAATGATGCCACTCGGGCGGTTCAAACAGACATACTGCCCCTTCACCTGTTCTTCAAAAATCGCACAGTCCTTATTCGCTGGCGGCAAGATCAAGCCCAAGTGCTCAAAGGTCTGCCAATCACGCGTGCGCTTCAACCCGACCCCATAGCCCGAGGCCGACGCTGCGGTATAGGTGAGCAAAAAATCGCCATCCGCCATCGTCGCCACACGGCAATCCTCGACACCAAAATTCTCCAGCTCGCCGATACCGATATGCAGCGGCAATTGGGCATCTTCAAAGTGCACGCCATCCGCGCTCTTAAACAAGCGCAGGTGCGACAGGGTCGAGAGATATTGCTCACCATCATACTTCACCTCACGCGGATCACTCACATCCAACAACGGATCATCCAGATCAAAGGTCAGCACATCCATCTTGCCATCCACGAGCACAGGAAAGGAAATCTTCCCCTCCTCCTGCTTCGGGCGCTCAGCAACGCGCACCAGTATCCACACCGCTCCCTCGAAGCGGAAGACACCGGGGTTCAGCAGGCACTCAACCATCATATCGGGCCGCGATGGCGTGACATCCTCAGGTCGGAGCAAGGGGTTCTTAATTGAGCGAGTCGCGAGATCTTTAGTAGTAGTCATTGAATCGAAGTATTGAAGCTACGAATCCTAACAGAACGCGCACTGCTATTCGTTCAAGTTCGGGCACTATAGAAAGTTATACACGCTAGGAGAGGCTGTCACCTAAACCTAAAATCCAGCAGCTTAGAAGACTTGCCGGCAAGCCCACAACCTGTCGTGCCCATTGAATGAGCGATATCTCGTCACCACCCCGACGCAGCCCCATGAGCGCAACCGATTCAACGACAAACGCCCCCTCCCGGTCGGCCTACGAAGACGGTAGTCCGAACCGATTGATTCACTGCGTTTAGAGCTACGTCCCACCTCACCAATCGGGATGCTATGACTAAATTTAATGAGATCCGTCGCATTAAAGATCTTCCTCTCGCGACATTCAAACTGCAATCACGATGCAACACACCCAAATGAAGTGCGTTTGAGTTCGCACACATCAGAAATTCAAACACCTCTTCACATCAGACGCGAAAGCGACGCTCCCTGGAACCGACGGACTCCCATTCGAATGGCGGTCGGGAGCAGTCTTCGCGAAAGCGTAGGTCTACCTTGTAGCTTCGCCGCACGTGTCGCCCAGGCAGGCAACCACCGCACCCCTCAACTACAGATTCAATTCGTAGCGCACACTGCGACCACGACCACAGGGAACGAAGGCACCTGCTTGAGCGAGTGCGTGAAGATCTCTGGTTGCGGTGGCTTTGGACACTTTAGTCAGGGCACAGTATTTACGAGCATTCATGCCTCCTTCGAAACCTGCTGTTCCCGCTTCGAGCATGCGCAGAATGACACTGCGCTGCCGATCGCTTAAGGCCGCTTGATAGCGGTCAAAAAATTTTGTCTTTTGCAAAATAAAGTTAATTTGTGCATCGGCTTCCTTTTGCGCATCTAAAACAACGCGCGTAAAATAGCAGATCCATGGTGTAATCTCTAAGGATTGCTGGGCATGTTCCAGTGCAGCGTAATACGCTTTCCGATCGACATCGATGGTGCGTGAAAGGCTAATCAGAGCGGGTCGACCGAGACCTTGCGAAAGCGCCTTCTCTGCGATCGCTCGACCGATTCGGCCATTGCCGTCGTCGAACGGATGTAAGCTTTCAAAGTAGAGATGTGCAACCGCAGCACGAACAGGTGCATGTCGAATCTGCTCACGCGACTGATTAAACCAATCAAAGAACTGCTTCGTCTCACGAGGAAGTGATACTGTGGGCGGTGCCTCGAAATGGACCTTAATTCGACCGTATTGCCCGGAGATCACTTGCATCGGCTCTTCGCTCGTTCGCCAAGCACCGACCTGGATCGTTGACCGAGTGCCCGTCAATAGAGTGCGATGCCACTCGAAAAGCCTCTCTTGGGTGAGACGCGCGTCCCATGAATCGCGAACAGCGAGCATTAATTGAGCAGCGCCCGAGGAAGCGTTGTCTTTCACCAACTCCAGCGGAGTGTTCAGCCCTAGACCATTACGAATTGAAGAGGTGACGTCAGTGCGACTCAAAAATTCGCCTTCGATTTCGGAGGTCTTAATCGCTTCGGCGATCATTAGGTCTATAATCGCCTCAGTTTGCAGCCCGTCAGGCAAGGCTTTGACCACACCGCTCACCTGCCCCGCCAAGTCGGAAAATTGCAGCAATTCAGCTTCGACAGAGCTGACGTCAAAGTCGAACTGCGGCCAATTTGATTGCTGCCAGTTATAGTTCATGAGCCAAATAGTAGTTTTAATCGGCTCACAATCAATGATATTATGAGCCAATTAGGCGCATTAATCGGCTCATCCCTTTTGATCTCTCAGTCGGACTTGCCTGCCTTTTCCCCCAAAAACATCGTCGATTTAGGCACTGTAATGGCGGTCGGGACCACCGCCGCTACCCCTTACGACTGCGCTAACATCGCTACCGAAAAAGAACGTATGCATTTCGACACATTTGAAATACATAAGACAAGGTCACCTATTTTGGTTATAGTCTACCGCATGAAGGCCATTCTACGCTTACTCGCCCTCCTGCTCGTGGCCTCGCTGCAAGCAGACAACGCGCGCCCACCAGTGGTGAGCCTGCCTGTCGTGAGCGTAGTCGAAGGGTCGAAGCCCGTTCGACAGGCTCAGGACAGACCAAACATCGTCCTGATCATGGCCGACGATCTGGGCTTCGAAACCATGGGCTCCTACGGAGGCACGTCCTATAACACACCCAATCTCGACCGTCTGGCCGCCAACGGCGCACGCTTTGAGCACTGCTACGCTCAGCCGATCTGCACCCCCTCGCGTGTGCAGATTATGACCGGCCAATACAATGTTCGAAACTATAAGAAGTTCGGCCTGCTGCCGCGCAGCGAAATCACCTTTGCGCACAAGCTCAAAGAGCAAGGCTACGCCACCTGCATCGCGGGCAAATGGCAGCTTGGCACCCAGAAAGACGCCCCACAACACTTCGGCTTCGACGAAGCACTCCTGTGGCAACACACAGGCAGTGGCCGCAAGCATATCGACGGCAAGCGCATCGATAAACGCTACGAAAATCCGATCCTTGAAAAAAACGGCGCAACCTTTGAATACCATAATGGCGAGTTCGCACCCGACCTGATGGTGGACTTCATCGTCGACTTTATTGAGCGTAAAAAGGATCAGTCGTTCTTGGTGTATTATCCGATGATCCTCACCCACTGCCCTTTTATGCCAACGCCACACTCCGAGGACTGGAACCCGAACAGCATCGGCTCCCCCACCTACAAGGGCGACAAGCGCTACTTCAAAGATATGGTCGAATACGTCGACCACCTCGTCGGGAAAATCGAAGCAGAACTCGACCGTCAAGGCCTGCTCGAAAACACCTATCTCATTTTCACCGGCGACAACGGCACCGACCGCCCCGTGGTTTCAATGCTGAATGGTCAGCCCTTCCCCGGACGCAAAGGCAGCCTAACCGATGGCGGCACCCACGTGCCGCTCATCGCATCGCGCCCTGGCAAGATCCCCGCGAACGTGCACAAAGACCTAATCGACTTCAGCGACTTCCTGCCGACATTCTGCGAGATAGCTGGCGCCAGCACTGAACCACTCACACTCGACGGCCGTAGCTTCCTGCCACAACTGCACGGCGAAACCGGCAAGCCCCGCGACTTCGTGTATTGTTGGTATAACCGCGACATGCAGCCCGGAACAACACAGGCCAGCGCCCGCAACCAACGCTACAAACTCTACGCAAGCGGCGCGTTCTATGATGTCATGAACGACCTGCAAGAAACACAGCCACTCGCCGATGCGGATCTCAGCCCTGAACAGCGCGTAATCAAAGCCGCGCTTCAAGCCGTCATCGAGCATTACGATCAGTTTGATCGCGTGGTAGCACCGGCACAGTAAGTGTATAAAAAACCGTTCTTTCGAGATTCAAACGCCCCCTCCCCAACTTTCTGATATTATGTATCAAATTCTACACAAGTCACCTTGTAAATAAACATCCCAAAATCACCTAAATATAATCATGAAAACACAACACATAACCCTCCTCACCGCCTTGCTCTGTGGTAGCTTCGCCGCATCTGCATCAGCGGCCACTGTCGTCATCGGTGACGCCACCCTGAACGGCAACTTTGAAACTCAAACTATCTGGACAACTGGTTTTAACGTGGACGAAGTGGCTTATGCAACTGGCGCTATAACAGGAACCAACGGAGACCAGACGGCGGTCATAGGTCGTCAAAATAACACTACAATACGCGGCGTCCTGCAGAATACCGGATATACAGTCAGCAGTGGCGATACCTTCGACCTCAGCTTCGATTGGCGATCTGCGGCAAACTGGACAAGTAGTGACACTCTCAACTGGCGTATTTTCACCACCAGTGATGACACCGACACTGGCACCGTCAGCCTAATTGACAGCGGCGACTTCACCGGCATTGACGCAACCTTCAAAGAATACGGCTTGACCGGTTCGATTGCAGGTGCAACCGACGTTGGCCAACAACTCTGGGTTGAGATCTGGGCAACCGTAGATCCAGATGAAACAGCGTTTTCCCGCCTCGATAATGTCAACCTGTCTGTCATTCCCGAGCCCGGCACCTACGCACTGATGGCTGGCCTGCTCGGCCTCACCAGCGTCATGCTGCGTCGCCGCAAGTAATGACTGACCATTGGGCGTAATACCCAGGAAACAATTTTTCTGAACACAATATCCGTAGCGAATGCTACGGATATTTTTGTATACACACACCTTTAAGCAAACATGCTCGCTCCAATGCTCACCAAATTGATGCCTCTCACCCTCCTGGTGCTGAGTGTTCTCGTCGGCACAAGCGCCTGTTCCAAGCCAAGCACATCGAAGCCTCTTCGACAGGCTCAGGACAAGCCGAACTTTATCATCATCTTCACCGATGATCAGGGCTATCAAGACCTGAGCTGTTTCGGCTCCGAAGCGATCCACACCCCGCACATCGATCAGATGGCTGCCGAAGGTCGCAAATTCACCGCCTTCTACACGGCCAGCCCGGTTTGCACGCCTTCACGCGCTGCGCTACTGACCGGTTGCTACCCCAAGCGAATCGAGATGGCCCGCAGCGTGATTTTCCCCGAGCAAAATGCCGGTCTGCACCCCGACGAAGTCACGATCGCCGATATGCTCAAGACCGCAGGCTACGCCACCGCTTGCATCGGCAAATGGCACCTCGGTCACCGTCCCCCGTTTCTGCCGACTCGCCAAGGATTCGATACCTACTTCGGCATTCCTTATTCAAACGACATGAACCATCCCGACAACTCCAACAAACCATGGGGCAAATGGGATGAACTGTGGGCCGATCCAGAAAGCACACTCACTCGCTGGAATACACCACTGATGCAAGACGAGGCCATCATCGAGCTCCCCGTCGACCAACGCACCATCACCCGACGCTACACGGACAAGGCCATCGAATTCATTACCGCCAACAAAGAAACCCCATTCTTCGTCTACCTGCCACATAGCATGCCACACTTGCCACTCTATGTGCCGGATGAATTGTATGACGCGGACACGGACACCCCTTACAAAATCGTTATCGAACACATCGATGCCGAAACTGGACGCCTCCTCCAAGCCGTCAAAAACCTCGGGCTTGCGGACAATACCTACATCATCTTCACCTCCGACAACGGCCCGTGGATGCAATTCAAGCACCATGCGGGGTCCGCCCGACCACTCCGTTCCGGTAAAGGCAGCACCTACGAAGGTGGCCCCCGAGTCCCCTGCGTGATGTGGGCACCCGGACGCATTCCCACAGGCACCGAAAGTGACGAAATCGTCAGCACGCTCGACCTACTCCCAAGCATCGCATCCATCGCCGGGATCGAGCTACAAACACGCGGCCCAATTGATGGGCACGACCTCTCCGCCCATATCCACGGCAAAGGCCCCTCTCCACGCGACGAACTCCTCTACTACAGCAGTCGAGGCGAACTCGATGGCATCCGTCGCGGCGAGTGGAAATTCTGCTACGCGGGCAAAGAACGCAAGCCCGAGCTCTACCATCTAATTGACGACATCGGCGAGCGCAACAACCTCGCTGCCGCAATGCCCGAGAAAGTCGCTGAACTAAAAGAACGTATGACTGCACTCGACACCGAAATGAGCCAATCGATACGCCCCCGTGGCATCCATCAGCCATAAGGCAGGCGAAGCAACGTCGACAGTCCTCTCGACTGCCATTCGTCAGATCCGTACAAGCACTGGCAACACGCAAACAACACCGTCCCGATGGGAATCGCTGGCTGTTGGCCGTGCACCTCACGGAGAACGCGTTTATGCGACCGTGGGCCCCACAATAAGGCCTTTGCACTCTTCGAGAATAATCACAGCGCAAAGCAGCCGCGCTACATTCGGGGCCCTCTGTACTCAGCACTGCCCTCTAAGGAAAAAACAGGTTCTGCTCTGTGCGGAGGATGACCCTTCGTGTGAGAAATGGCGTCGTGTTAGTCATTGCCCCGGCAAATCACCAAGATTCCTCAACTAAGTGCCCAACCTTCCCCTGGTGTTTCAGCTACGCCGCACCAGCACCCAGCACAGTGCACTCAGCGAAAGCCATAGAGCCATGTTCGCCGGCTCAGGGATCGAAACATATTCGGCATGATCCAGTTTCTCCACAGACAAATTACGAATAACCACCAGATCATCCTGCGAATCAAGCATGCTATTGCCCTTAAACCAGAGCCCTCCGATCGGCCCCGAGTATGGCACCGTTCCGACTAGATCACCATTAACCCAATAAGTCGCAGTCGTCCCATCCAACACGATCTCCACATCCCCGGTCCAATCTAAAGGCATATCACGCCCGACGACATAGCCCTTCGAGATATTCAACTGTGCCTGATGACCACTACCGACACCAACCTGTAGTTGGTTCTTCTCGTATCTGGAGTTATAAAACAATATGAATCCGGCACCGAGTGTGTAATCTATAAATTCGTGTTGCGTGCCAAATCCGCCATACCAATTAAACGACCGAGGATTTTCCTTTGAAACACTTTTATCACGTAAGTTTATCTGAAAACGAAGTTTATAGACTGCCCCGCTTTCGGGAATAAAATGTAAATGCGCTTTTCCAAAACTCCCCTTCGATCCAAAGGTCAGCGCATTATCTTTGAAATACACGCCCCGCCCACCAGCAGTTTCCCATTGCTGTCCAGCAACCTGCCCATGCTCAACCGGAACCCCTTTGATCTGTCCATCCGTTTTAGCTGCCCCTGTAAGGTCTTGAAGCACTGTCGACGCGCCTAGACACAGCGATGCAGAACAAAGCAGTAACAAAGGATATAAAATTCGGTTAATCAATCTCATGGGAATTGAAGAACCTAAGAATAGCAGATCGCCTCCACAGATACGTTTAATTTTCAGAATGGCGTATTCTCATACGAGCCTGAGCAGCAGGTCGCGGCGCTTGCCCGGTCTCGGCGTAGCTCGACATCTCAGCCGTAAGCTTACTGAAGGAGGCCGTGCGAAGACGGATCCCAAGCGCCATACGTCAGCCTCAGTTCGCCCAATTGAACCGAGCCACAGACCAACAACACTGCTATGGCGGTCGGGCCGACTGCCCCACCCTCTTAGAATAGCGCAAGGATCTGGCCGTCCAATGCACGCATCTGATTCCGCGCCGAATCCATCTCCATCTGCGCCTTAGCGAGCTCAGCAGCCAGTGCCGCCGCACTCATCTTGTCGGACACCCGATTGAGTTGCTTGATGCGTCCCGCTCTCGCTTTTGTGGTATGACGCGCTTTCTCGCGCTGCTGCACTAAAGACGCCAACTCGGGCGATCCCTGCTCCAGAATCTTGGCCACGATTACTTTGATCTGATCGCTCCCCCGATTCGTCGTGCTCAAATAGTTCTTCACCATCAGCCCCATCGCTTCCGGTTCTTCCATCCAATCTAATACATTGATCACGGTGCGCGGGGTGTAAGTCTTCTCAATCATCTCCTTCAGAAAAGCAAAACCTGCCTCACGCTCGCCAATACGAATCAGAATCCAAGCGCTATAGCCACGAATCACCTCGGACTCGTCTGAATTATCCAATTTTTCCAACAACGCAGCCTTCACTTCAGCTGTGTTCGCTGCATCGCCGTCCAATGTCAGATTGAGAATGCCCAGCGTCGACCAGTAGCGAATGCCCAAATCTGCATCCTTCAAGCCGGCCACAAAGCGATCCAAATTCGACGCATCCATCTTCAAAGTCAGGTCTGCCAAATCGATGTAGTCCTCAAGTGGATACAATTTCGGATCGCGTACATAGTCATAGACCTTCAAACCCTGCGCTTTCGCCAAACGATTCATGTCATCTTCCGGAATGAATCCGCTATCAAAAATGTCCAGTTGCCACGCACGCAGTGCAGCACGCATGACCTCGATCTGACCTGCGGAGGCGGGATCGAATGCAAGATTGTTGACATTGTCGTAGTCCTCATGCGTCCGATACAGTTCGTCGATCGCACGCTCACGAGCAAAGAAGCGCCCCGTCACGGCATCCGTCTTGCCTTCTAAGTAATGCATCCGCCACGCGCGCATCGCTGCGGAGTTGTGGGTATATGGAATATGCTGCCCATTCGGGACGAACGGCATGTAATTGCGAATATACAAAAACTCACGATCTCGCACCGACCGCGCCATGTCGTAGCGATCATCCATACGTTGGCGAAATGAAAAGACGTAGTTCGGCTCAGGCTCTTTCTCCTCACCTAGAAACACACGCCCTTGCATCTGCTCCACCGCAGTAGCATCGGCACCTCCCAGGCTCAACCAGGTCTTCGGAAAGTCTGTAAAGCTTACCAACTCGTCCACCGTCATGCCCGGATTGGCCGCCGGATACAGCGCCTTGTATTTCTCGGGAATACGCACGATCAGTGGACAGTGCGTGCCGCTGTTGTACAAAAAGCGCTTCGAGCGCGGCAATACACCCGCGTGATCGGAAGAGTAGATCACAATCGTGTTCTCAGCCATCCCGCTCTCGTCTAACTCTCGCAACCAGCCCGCGACCTCGGCATCCAACTTGCGCATGGATTCGTTATATCTCTCATACACGAAGCGCATTTCCGGAAGATCCGGGTGGTAGGCCGCCAGATTCAATGCCTCGGGTGCCTTATGTTGATTCGGGTTATAGTCACCGAAGCTCCGGCTCTCGTGAGTCGCGTGCGTGTTGAAGACATGGATAAAGGGCTGGTTGGCCTTCAGATTCTCCCAGTTGATATGCTGACTATCGTCCCAAGTATCATTGGCATTCCGTCCGCGAAAGTTGTAGTCCGTCTTCGCGTCGTTGCCCTTACTGGTATAATAGCCGAGGTCACTGAAAATTTCCGGGTAGAAGCGAATACGCTCCGGTAATTCTGCGCCACTGCGCATGTTGTGCGTGCCGGCAGAGATCGCATTAATACCAGTAATCCAGGTAAAGCGCTGCGGCGCACACACGCCCACCGACGCATAGCAATTGGTATAGCGAAAGCCCTCTTCTGCAAACGAGTCCAGCGTCGGCGTCGGTTTGGCCGGATTCCCATAGCTTCCCAGCCAGCGGGCACCATTGTCCTCACTGACAATCCAAATAATATTCGGGTACTCGTCTGCCTGCGCAGAACCGGTGATCAGGGCGCAAGTAACGATCAGTGCCTGCATTAAGAAAGAAAGGGCGCGATTCATCATCAGGTAAAGAAAAGGAGAATTGCAAAGTATACCCGATTTAGCCTGAGGTCGCGTTTAAAAAGCAGCAGTATTGAGAGTCATACATCGAAATCCATCGATCACTTCCCATGCGCCATGCGTCAGCCTGTCTACTAGCCATCAGCCGTCACCGCGAAAATGATACACGCCGCCAAGCTGGAGTTGCCGATGTCCCGTTCCTTCCTCACGTCACACATCTCCTGTCGGTTAAGGGCAGTATAGATAGTTAGAGTATCTTACAACTTTCAACGGTTTCCGAAATCGAACGTATTTAAAGTGCCGATGTGATAATTTCTTGGCACACCTCTTCCCCCCGGTGGCTGAAGCCGCCCAAAAGGAATTTCCTATTCATTCAACTAAGTCGCTTCCATGCGTTACCGATTTCTTCACCTCTCACCCCCGCGGCTGACGTCGTCCAAAATTAATTTCCTAGCAGTAGCGTGGATGGTCGGCACGGCATTCTTGCTCGGTAATCTGGCGACTCAGGCGGCAGTTCAACCGAATATCCTCTGGATTACCAGCGAAGATAACGGGGTAAAATGGATCGGCTGTTATGGTGGGCAAAACGCACAGACCCCAAACATCGACCAACTGGCCACCGAGGGATTCCGTTACTTAAACTGCTATGACAACGCCGCAGTTTGCGCACCGACTCGTTCGTCGTGGATTACCGGGATGCACGCTATCTCGAACGGGACGCAACCGATGCGCAGCAGCAATCGAGTACCTGACCATCTCAAATTTTACAATGAGCAGCTACAGCTGGCGGGGTACTACACCAGTAACTGCAACAAGACCGACTACAACATGAGCGGGCGCGATATCAATGCGTTCTGGGATTATTCGGGCACGGATTACAGCAACACATGGACAGATGCAATTGCTCAAGGGAAGCCGTTTTTTACGGTACTCAACCTCAGCGATAGCCATGAGTCGCAAGCATTTGGGGATCTGAGGTCAAATTCCGGCGATCCGGACGAGATGGTTTTGGCGTCCTATCATCCGGATCTTCCCGAAATGCGCGAAACCTATGCGATCTATGCCGGTGCCGTTGAAAAAATGGACGCTGCGGTTGGTCGGGCAATTCAAGCGCTCAAAGATGACGGGCTCTATGAAGATACGATTATTGTCTATAACTCAGACCACGGCGGCGTGCTGCCACGCAGTAAACGATTCCTCTATTCCAGCGGTATTCACTGTCCGTTGATTATTCGTATTCCCGACAAGTGGAGCCACCTGTGGCCAGCCGCTGCAACAAACTCTACTGTGGATCGTATCGTGAGCTTTATCGACATGCCGAAAACCTGGGTGAGTTTGGCGGGGGGCGAGATTTCGGACAACTTTCAAGGCACCATTTTCCTGGGTGCGGACACGGATCTGGATCCGGGCTACCACTTCGGCTGGCGCGGCCCTGCGGATCAACGGTACGACTGCGCTCGGGTTTTGCGCGGTCAGCGCTATGCCTATCATAAGAACTACGCGCCGTTCGCCCCGAACGGGCAGTACCTGAAATATATGCATTTCATGAAAGGGACAGTTGCTTGGGAAGATTATCACAAAGCGGGCAATACCAACGAGATTACCGGCCGCTTCTTCGAACCCCGTCCTTCGGAAGAGTTTTATGATAACGAAACCGACTTCGACAACGTCACCAACCTGATTGATTCCGCCGAACATCAAGCAACCATCGCCGATTTAAAAGCGGAGCTGCGCCGCCAGCAGCTTGCATATTACGACTCCGGCCTGCTGCCAGAGCACATACGCAATGCTCGCGCGAGTGCAAATAACATGACTGTATACGAGCTCGTGCGTGATCCGACGCTCTATCCACTTGCAACTTATCTCGACCGGGCCGATCTGGCACTTGCACGGAATCCACAGAATCTGTCGGGTTTCATTACCGATCTTTCCGATGATGATATCGGAATTCGCTACTGGGCAGTGATCGGCCTGCTGTTGCTGGAAACAGACGCAGCTCCGGCCATCGACGAGCTCAAGCAACTAGTGAATGATAATTACACAGAGAAGAACGTCAGCCCCTTTGCCGCATGGGCGATCCATAAAGCGGGTGATACCGCGTTTGCCGAGGAATATCTGTATCAGGCGGCAGTGCAGCATCCAGACAGTAAAGTACTGGTGAACATTCTGGACTGGATGGGGGACGCTGGAGTTCCAATTCTTACCCGAATTGCACAATCGGTGACGTTGCCTGAAAACCCAGCGCCTCCGGTATTACGTGAGATTGTCATTCGTACCGGCGTCGAAATCCCCGAGGAACCCGAGCCGGAACCAGAACCCGAGCCGGAGGTGCCTGTAGTGACCCTATCATCAATAGTCTCTGGGGTCACGGATGGGCTCTTCGGTTACTGGGCCTTTGACGAGGGCTCTGGAACAAGCACAGTCGATTATACGGGGTATAATCATGGCACCATCTCTGGTGCCACATGGGAAACTGTGAATGGAAAATTCGGCAATGCGCTCTCGTTCGACGGCAACGACTACGTGTTGCTTGGTGAGGGTCCCAGCGATCCGACTCTCAGTGGCACCGATATGAGCATCTCTCTTTGGGCAACTTCAGACGGAATGACTTCCAACGGAAATTTAATAGGAAATCGCGACAGCTGGAGCGATATGCAATTTCAATTCAGCTACAGAAGCAATGCAAGCAGCTTAACGATCCAACGCGATGGAAGCAACAATACGACCTTTGGCTACAATCCAAACACGGACGGCAATTATCATCACTATGTTCTTACATTCACTTCGCCGGCGGTGGGTGAAGCAGGCACGGCAACGCTGTATGTGGACGGTCAGCTCATCAGCTCGATAAGCTACACCATGGGGGCGCTTCCGGATGTAAAGAAATTAACGATCGGCGCCTCCCAAGGCGGCGAAAAAGAACCATGGAAAGGCGACATCGATGACGTTGCCATTTGGAGTCGTGCCTTGGGCAGCAATGAAGTCGCGATCATTTATAATGCGGGAACGCCCGTGAGTCAGATTCCACCCTACGGCTTTAATGATTGGGCCAGCGCCAACGGCCTGGATGGTTCGGGAGGAAGAGAGAGCGGCATGTCCGACAATCCCGATGGCGATGGTTTGGACAATCTTGCTGAGTACGCCTTAGCGGGGCATCCGCTGGATCCCAATGACGGGGCGAAGTTTTTTGTGATGAGCAATCCAAACAGCGATGAGCCTGCAATCGAGAAGATTTGCTTTACGGTCGCGGTATTGGCAGGCGCGCCGGTCTTTAGCGGCTCACCGTCGTTGTCTTCGAGTATCAATGGATTCACATATACCAGCGAAGGCTCTCTGGATCTGATCGATTTCACCGCGCCGATTGTAGCGGTCGATCCAGTCTCCACCGATTTGGCAACGCTTCCGGCGAGCTACGAATACCGCAGCTTCAGCATGGACGACACTGGCGGTTCTCCCGATAGAGGGTTCCTGCGCGTTAAAGTGACTCAAGACACTCCCTGATTTTTTTTAGACTGAAGGTGGGATACGCCCAAGGCTGCCAGAACCATCATTTTAAACGCTGCCACGGTTGCAGACTCTGGCGGCCTGCCTAAGCATAATGGCAAATGGGACGACCGACGCTACCTCCCGGCCAATTGCCCGACCTCAGCATTCAGCATGATCTTAGTCATTTGTTCGACGACCTCTGGCATTTGCGATGCCAGGTTATTCCTTTCGGATATATCTTCCGCTAAGTGATACAGCTCAGGGGCTTTACGCTCCTTGGTCTTATGATCGATCTGCATGCGCAGCTTCAAATCGCCAATACGCAGCGCTGTGATGTGCTTGTTGCTCCAATAGAAAAAGCGCTCATAGCCACTCTGACCTGGTTGGCCTGCTTTCAGCAATTCAGTGATATCATAACCATCCAGGATGCGATCTTGCGGCAACTCCGCACCGGCAAGCGCTGCGAGCGTCGGCATGAAGTCCAGCGTCGTTGCGATCTCCTCGGTATCGGTGCCAGCGGGAATCGTGCCCGGCCACCACATCACACAGGGCACACGGTGTCCGCCCTCATAGGTCGAGAACTTCGCACCGCGCAGTGGCAAGGCCGAGCCGCCGCGTCCCTTGGACAGGTGCCACGGCCCGTTGTCGGACGTAAAAATCACCAAGGTGTCTTTGTCCGCTCCGGATGCTTTAAGATGGTTCAGCAGACGGCCGACGTGAAAGTCCATTTCTTCAATCGTATCGCCGTAGGGTCCGCGTTCGCTTTTACCTGCAAATTCGGGCGCGGTATACAGCGGTACGTGCGGCATGGAATACGCCAGATAAATAAAGAAGGGCTGATCGGCTGCCTTCGACTCGGTAATGATCTGTAGCGCTTCGTCGGTATAACGCTGTGTGATATATCTTTGATCAACCGGGTATTCGATGATCTTGTCATCACGCATCAGTGGCACCTTGCCGCCACGATCCTTACGCTTACTGGCTTCACCTGATCTCACCTGATCGAGCGTATAGTCTTCGAAGAACTGTGCGTCCGCTGCGAATACCTGATCCTTATGGATCCACATATCATTACTGTAAGGAATCCCGAAATACGAATCAAAGCCCTGATTCGTTGGCAAAAATTTGGGGCGATCCCCGAGGTGCCACTTACCGATGATCGCGGTGCGATAGCCTTGCGGTTTGAGCACCTCAGCAATCGTCACCTCTTCAGGATTCAGACCCTGGTGTGCACCAGGGTAATAGACATGAAACACGCCATTGCGTGATGGATAACGTCCAGTGAGCAGCGCGGCACGCGAAGCGGAACAGATCGCATTTGCCGAATAGAAACTGGAGAAGCGTGCGCCCTCCGCGGCCATTTTATCGATTTCTGGTGTTTTGATCTTTGGCGATCCAAAGCAGCCTAAGTCCTGGTAGCCTTGGTCATCCGTAAAGATGATGATGAAGTTGGGCTCGGCAGCTTGAACCATGGAGCTGCTCAATACGAGCGCGAGTCCGATGAATGTGTGACGTAGTGAATACATAATTTTTAAATTTTGAACAAGGTCTCCTTTCAGAAATACCACGGCTTGAATTATTTACGGGCGTTGATCTTTTTCATGGCCTTGCCTTGATTGAGTTCCGCATCCAGACGCGCAAATTCAGAGCGCATGAAGTCGAATTTCTCGGGCGACGTCTTGCTCAAGTCCTCACTCTCGATGCGATCTTCCTTCAAGTTGTAGAGTTCCTTAAAATTCACCAACTTCCAATCGCCGCGCACCAGCGCGGTTTTACTATTGCTGAAATTCTGATACAAATACTCGTGCTCCGGGCGACTCTGCCCCGAAAAGGACGGAACGAGGCTGATACCACGCGCAGGGCCGATGGCCTGACCAGAGAGCTGCTTGGTTTTCGGGTCGTAGTTGGCCGGATACGCCACACCCGCCAGCTCACGAAAGGTGGCATGAAAATCAACCAGGTGCCCGCGTTGACAATTAAAAGTGCCCGGCACGCTGATGCCGTTGGGCCAGTGTGCGATCATCGGCGTCGCGATGCCGCCTTCGAATTGGCTCTGCTTGTTCCCCTGAAAAGGCGTATTACAAGCCCGCGCCCATGCAACGGGGTAGCACCAATACGAACGCTCAGCCCAAGGCATATAATTGTTCTCCTTGGTCGGCTTGCGGGTGCGGTCAAAGGGACACGCGCCATTGTCACTCAGAAAGACGATCAACGTGTCTTCGTAAATGCCTTCGGCCTTAAGCGTTTGCACCAGACGTCCGACCTGCTGATCGACGATGTCAATCATCGCCGCATAGGTCGCCATGCGCAGATCCATATCGATGCGGCTCTCTTCGCTGAGGTTATCCCAGCCGCCGATGACTTTCTCCCCATCCGACATCTCGGCGTTCGCGTCGATAATTCCGAGCTCTTTCAAACGCGCAAAGCGATCGTCGCGCACCTTTTGCCAACCATCCATATACTTACCCTTGTATTTCATGACCTCTGCCTCTGGCGCTTGCAATGGATAGTGCGGCGCATTGTAAGCCATATACATGAAGAACGGCTTGGCCTTGTCGCGTTCCTCGATGAACTGAATCCCGTAGTCGGTAAAGGCATGGGTGCTGTAGAAATCCTCAGCAAGGTCCGAAGGTTCCAAGGCGACCTCATCGAGGTGATACGAAAAACCGCCCTGGGTGCCTTCACCATTAAAAAAATTAGTCGCGCCCTCATGAAAGCCGAAATAGCGATCGAAGCCGCGATGCATCGGCGTGCCGAAGATGTGCCACTTGCCCAATGCGAAATTTTGATAACCTGCCAATGCAAGCGTCTCTGGAATCGTAATCACGCCATTTCCCTTAGATACACCCTCTTCGACATGATAACGACCACTCATCAGGGCAGTGCGCGAGGTCTCACATTTTGCATTGTTAGAAAACTGAGTGAACTTGATGCCTTCAGCACCCAGCTTATCCAGATTCGGCGTCTGGATCTCACCGCCGAAGCAACCGAGATCGGAGTAGCCCATATCATCGACCAACACTAATAGAATATTGGGCTTCTGTGCCGCAGAGGCGACCGACAGCATCACAGCCGCGAGGATGTATGGAAAAATTTTAAAATGGTTCTGCATCGTGTAGACACTCACCTTATTTCATTTTGCTACCTGGTTCGCCATAGGTCGGCTTGACCTGTGGTATATCGACCACTTCGTATTGATCACGGAGGTCTTGCAACTTCACTTTTAGCTTCGCGACTAAATCCGCATATTCAGGATTCGAATACTCGGAGCGCATCTCTTGGGGATCACGCTCTAAGTCATACAACTCGAATTCTTCCATATTCGGCACATCATATCCGTAGAATCGGATCAGTTTATACCGCTCCGTCACCACCCCCTCGTGGCGCCTCACACGGTGTTCTCCAGGGTATTCGTAGTAATGATAATACAAGGCATCACGCCAGTCATCTGGCGTCTGCCCTTTTAACAGTGGTAGGAGGCTCTTGCCCTGCATATCAGCAGGAATCTCGGTGTCGGCCAAATCCAGAAAAGTTTCCGCAAAATCAATGTTCTGCACGAGATCCGTATTTACGCTGCCGGCAGGAATCACCCCCGGCCATTTCGCGATCAGTGGCGTGCGAAAAGACTCTTCATACATGAAGCGCTTATCATACCAACCGTGCTCACCGAGATAGAAGCCTTGGTCAGAAGAATACATGACGATAGTATTGTCCTCTAATCCACTCTCCTGCAAATAATCCAAAAGACGACCAACATTCTCATCTACACCTGCGATACAAGCCATATAATCTTGCATATACATCTGATACTTCAGCGAGGCGCGCTCGGCACCGCTGGTCGCACGGTTGAGTGCCTGCTCACGCTCAGGCAGTTCCTTGAACTTCAAATCTCTGCCGTGCATGTGCTTAAGGATCGTCATTTGTTGACCTACGGCCGACGCTCCGCGTCCCTCATAGGTGTCGTGAAGGGTGTCCGGCTCCGGGAACGTCATTGAACGGAACTTTGCCTTAAATCGATCCGCTGGCTCCCAATTGCGATGCGGTGCTTTAAAGTGCACCATCGCCATGAATGGTTTATTGGCATCGCGATTATTCTTGAGCCAGTTTAAGGCACGGTCGGTCACGATGTCGGTGGAATGCCCTTCGTAGGTGGTCTTACCCTCTTCGGTAATGAAGATCGGATTATGATAGCGCCCCTGCCCAGGCAACACTTCCCAATAATCAAAGCCCTGCATCTTTCCATGCAGATGAATCTTACCGATCATCGCGGTTTCATAGCCGTTCGCTTTTAGCAGTTTTTGGAACTGCTGCTGACCGTGATCAAAGCTGTCGTAGTTATCCAGCTTGCCGTTTTTATGGCTATACTTGCCAGTGAGCAGTGTAGCACGGGCCGGTGCACAAATCGAATTGCCCACATAGCAGCGATCAAAGCGCATACCCTGCTCCGCAATGCTGTCCAAGTTCGGCGTCAAGTCTATCGACTGCAAGCGACCACCATACGCACCGATCGCCTGGTAGGCATGGTCATCGGTAAAAATCCACAGAATATTCGGGCGTGTTTTCGCATGCATCGCCGCACATAGCGCAAGGAACAAAAAACTGAATAAAAGACGTTTGGTTTGAGTCATCGATTGGATTGGTTTAAAAATTCAAGCAGCATTGCCTCGGTCAGACCACCGCCGGCATTGTGCGCACGTGTGTTCATCTTATAGTGGATGATCGCGCCATCCAAATAGCTGAAGGCGTCCATCTCTTCGCTGGATTCTCTGGGCTGGCTCAATGGCTCGCCCTCATAGCCATAGTGTTGCGCCCACAGATATATGGAGCGCTCGGCATCCAGAAAGGCTAGCTTTCCGTCCTTAGCGCGAATTCCTTTGGATAGCCCTCCATGATAAGGCACCAGCAAATCATTCGCGCCCGATACATTCATCAAGCACTTCCCTTTGAGTGGGGCAATTGCCTCGGTGTAATTGTTGTCGCTTCCCTTCGCCTTGAAGGCGGTGCTATCATGCTGCCAAGCATTCAGCTGACTGACCACAGTGATGTAATAGCTGAAATGATCCAGGCGCGTCTCGATCGCAACTTGATTGACCAACGCTGCACCATTGGAACTGCCCATGAGCACCGCGCCTGAGGCTTGCACATTCGAAAATTCGGCAAGCTCCGTGACGATCACCTCAATAAACTCGCGATCCGGCGCCTGAGAGCGCTCAGAAACGATGTTCCAACTCTTTTGATAGCCCTGCGCGAAGACCATGATATGTTCCCTCGCCACCTGGGGGTAACGACGCGCCATGCCTTGCGCCTTCTCCGCATTGCCACCGTTGCCATGCAAAAAAATGAACAGCGGCAACGGGCGCTCAGCTGCTGCGACTGGAACCTCAACGAAATAGCTACGTTCAAAGTCCTGCTCCTGCGACCATGACTGCGCGACCGTATAACGACCTGACTCCAACTCTGCGGCAGAGCCGATTGACTGACCTGCAATCAATAAGCCGATAACGAAAAGTAAGCGTGGGTGTTTTAACATGGGTAAAGTGTCTATCGTAACGTACCGCTTTAGCAAACGTTCAATGCCTCTGAGTGCACGATGGACGTTTGCTGAAGCGGCACGCTACGAAAAATCACAAAGCACTATTTCCCTTTCATCAAAGCCTGAACGGCTGCGCCGACTTCAGGGTCTTCCTTGATCGGCTTAAAGTGTTCTCGCATGCGCCCACGGGTGTGATTGTCACACGCTTTGAGACTCTCCAGAACTCCCAGCTTAAACTCCAAGGTTGGCCCTTCTTGCACGGCCTTGAGTGCTAGACGTAGCCGACGGTTGGAGTCTTTCTCGATCTCATCGCGTGTTAGAATACGTGCGATCCCTTTAACTGCGAGCGCCTGTTCTTTAGCAGTCGCTGTCGGTGCATTCGCAAGTTCGATCCAAACATTACCAGCATCAGGGGTGGGCCATTTTTGCAGGGCGCGCACTGCCAAGGGGCGAAGTGGGTCGGATGGATTCAATACCGTCTTCTTTATGAATTTCATCGAATCACCTGACGGCACACCGTCGATGATCACCATGAAGTCTTGCTTGGTCGATAGATCGGTATTGGCCGAAGTGAGCGTCGGCTTGAACGCTGCATGCCACACATCGTGTCCCTTTGCCAAACGCAATGCGGTCTTCTTCAACGACTGCTGTGCCTGACGCTTCATCGAATCATCTACCACAATCAGCCCAGCGAGTACCTTGCAACTCTCAACATTACCAATCGTTTCGATTCCCTTGAAACCTGCCTTGCGCAAGGCTTCGGGTTGGCCTGTTGCGACGAGTGCATCCATAACTGCCGATGCGCCATCAGGGTTACGCAAGACCAACGGAGTGATTGCAGATAAGCGTGCCTCCAAATCGGCACCTGACTGCCCACTGACAAGTTTTAATAAATGCTCATCAACCGCAGGTAATTGCAATTGTGTGATCGCAAAGATAATTGCTTCGTTTTCCTCTACTTGGTAGGCTTCATACAATGGTTTGAAGCTGGCGTCCGCACCAATATAACCGAGCGTGTAAACGGCCTGATTAAAGACCAAAGCTTCGGTGCTGGAGAGCAGCGGTAGCACCGCAGACTCATACTGACTCAGACGAAGATCCAAGATCGCCCCTAACAACGAGAGCTGATCCAACTCCGATGCGGAACCCAAGGTACCAACGAGTTGATCCTGCAAGGTTGCATTTCCCAGCTCCATCGCGGCACGTATCAGACTCTGACGAATCGGATCGGACGCATTTGACAGAGTCACATTAAGCGCTGTATGTGCGGCATTGAAATCGAGCGCAGCAAGTTGTTTGAATGCATCCAGACGAATGCTTGGATTTGCCCCATTTTCGAAGAGTTGCTGCGCGATCGTTACATCGACACCAGACCTGGCAGACAAAACCGCCACCTGCTGCGCGGCAACTGGCACATTGAGAATTTTCTGACGACCTGCAGCGATTGTTTCAGGCAACGCGCAATCCCAGGTCAATTGACAACGGGCATCACCGCCACCCTCAACGAACTTCACCTCGACCTGATAGCTGACTCCAGCCTCCAACTCCTTGCTCGTGGTGCCTCGATAACCACCTTTAAGATGATCAAAGATTGCTTCGCCGTTAATGTTAACTTGCACACCGTCGTCGGAGTTGACGCTAAACTCGTAGGCTCGACTCTCCGGTGGCGTTAAGACTCCCGTCCAGCGCACAGTGAAATCATTCTTGCCGATCTCAGCAGTTGGGCTCCCCTGCTTCCAATCAAAATACGGCGCGGCATCCTGACGCACCAACACGGGCGTGCCACTGAAGTCACGGTTGTTAAAATATTCACCCTTCCAGCCCTCGTTGCCGCCGGACTGCACATAGGCACCGCCGACAGGCTCAACCGAACGCCCCAAGGCATAATAAGTGCCTGCATCTTTGATCTGTGCAGAAGCGGCGAGTATTGCCTTCGCACGGGCATCACTCGTATCACGAGTCACGGTCGCCGCCATGATCGCAGCATGTGCTTGATCTCCACCGAGCTGCCCCAGTGCGAACAACGATGCCTTGGCCAACGCCACATTCTCGCTGCTAGCATGCAGCGCGATCACCGACACCACGCTGGCATCACCACGACGACCGAGACTGCCGATCACACCGATCTTCAAATCATCCGGCAACTGTGGCAACGCGCGCACCAATGCTTCGCCCGCGAGCTTGGAGTCTTTGCGAAACTCCAATGAGCGCCGCGCATACAGTGCCAGATTTTCATCGCCAAGGAACTTGGCAACAGTCGGCACCGAGCGATCCGAGCCGATACGATCCAACATGCGAAAGGCGTATTCCTTGGCCTCGGGCGTCGCACTGGGCGACTGCAACATGGCGATTAACTGATCCTCAATCGGCCCGAAATCTTCCGGTGCCGTGTCGAGGATCAGTTCATGCACCGCCCATGGGGCGGCATCGGCGTTATCGCCCATTTTGTATTGGGCAAGGTCTGTCCAGATGTCGGCAGTGGCGAAGGATGTAAATGCCGCAAGCGACAGGAGTGTAAGTGAAAATGTCTTCATCGTTTGTTATTCTCGAATCAATTAGATCTGCCAAGGGCCACGACGTGCGCGTCCAACATGGGAACTGGCTTCCGCATCGCCGATGAAGTCTTCCTTTACCGGATCCCAATGTAGCGTGCGATTGAGCTTGAGTGCGATATTTCCGAGATGGCACAGTGACGCGGTGCGGTGCGACCACTCGACATCGCGGAACGGACGCTGACGTGTTTTAACACAGTGAATAAAATCGCCGACCAAGGTCTGAGCGCCGCCAGCATACCAACGCAAGCCATGTGGCACTTTAATATTACGCAAGCTACGTCCACGGATTTCGCCACCTTCGCATTTGTAGAAGGCATCGTTCTTCACATTGATCACCTGACTGGTTTCGAATTGAAACTGCATAGGCTGACCATCCTTCGGTGGAACAATGGCTTTCGGCCCAGTGTGATCGAGCTTCATGCCGTGCAACAGGCCACCGAACTTGTGGCCACCCCAATCCGTCATTCCGCCCCCTGAATAATCCTCCCAACTACGCCAGCCCTTCTTGCCTTTGATGTCGTAACTACCTGAAATACGGCGCTGATGATACGGCGCCCACGGTGCAGGCCCAAGCCAGAAGTCCCAATTGATGCCATCGGGGATCGGTTGGGCACCGAGGTGGCACTCAAACGGCGCGACTCCAGGGTTCGCATTGCCCTCCAACACCTTGCCATATTTACCACTATTAACCTCGCAGGCCATGCCACCGTAATCTTGCAGCACACGCTGACTCGCCCCCGCAGCCACACGACCATACTTACGCGCGGCTTCGACGACTTTACGCCCTTCGGCGATTGTCAATGTCAGTGGTTTTTCACACAGCACATCCTTACCCGCCTTGCAGGCATCGATAATCATCTGTGCGTGCCAATGGTCGGGCGGCGCGGCATAGACCATATCAATATCGCTGCGAGCGAGGATTTCGCGGTAATCCTCATACGCCGCGCAATCATTGTTGCCGTAATGTTGATTCACCCGGCGCTGCTGCCCTTGCAACTGCGACTTACGAATATCATTCATCGCGACGACCTGAATCCCTTTGAAACTCAAGAACTCCCCCATCACCGCGCTGCCACGCGAACCGATCCCCAGACCAGCCATTACGATACGATTACTCGCTGCAGGCACGCCATTGGCACCCAGAGCGTTGGAAGTAATAATTTGCGGAAAAGCGACCGCCGAAATACCAGCAGTCTTGAGAAAGTTACGCCGAGTGTATGGGACTTTTTTCATAACAATGTGTCGTGATAAAAATGGAATCAGCTTAGTAACCAGCTGGAAGAGGCTGCGCTGAGCCGTTTCCGACTTGAGCACTGGGACGTGCATCGGCTTCAAGATCCCCCAAGGCAAACTGAATGCCGTTGAGGAAATGTTGCAGCGCCATCCGATTATGGAAGGTCTCATTATTGTGACCGAGATTCGAGTAGAACACACGTGAGCCGGCGTATTCACGAATCCATGACACCGCGTAGTCGTTGTCCTTACGCTTCATGCCGCCCTTCTTCATATTCTCGCCGCTCAAGTCGAGGCTCAGCAGGATACGTAGCTTGTCGCGGGTGAAGTGCTCGTCATCTTTGTATTGATAAATCTCGTCCTTTATCTGCTCGCCAGTCTTGATGTGGTTGCAGATCGGATGCGAAGGCTCTTCATTGTAAAGCGTGACCACACTGCCCGCCCCCCAAGGATGGCCGTCGAAAATACCGCCCATCGCAGATAGATAGTTGGACCAATTTGCATGACAATCTGTCGCCGCATGAATACCGATCAAGCCCTTATCCTGCGCCAAAAATGCCTCAAAGGCCTCACGCGCTTTGCCTGGAGGAATCGCTTCATTGCCCGTGGTGTTGAGCATCAGAATCGCATCGAAGTTCATAAAATGCTCACTGGTAAAAACCCCTGGATCTTCGGTCGCGACGACATTGAACGCGCCGGTGCGCTTGCCGAGCTCAGTCAGCGTGTGAATACCATACGGAATCGACTGGTGACGGTAGCCCTTGGTGCGGGAATAAATCAGCACAGTGCGCGGTTTCTTCGGTGTGCGCACCTGCAACGAAGCAATCGCATCATTCAAAGTGCCCTCATTCTCCCAAACCACCAACTTATATTCGGCAGCTTTGCGCTCCTTATGCACCGCATCGCGCTGTTTCGTGAGCGCGCGCTCTTGTTTGCGCAGTGCCTCAACTTGTTGGCGAAATTCATCGAGTGTCGGCTCGGCAATCAGTGAGCTCGCGAGGCCTAGCAAGGCACACGCGCAGAGTGTGGGTATGGATTTATTCATGATTTGGGATTGAAATAAAATAAGTAAGCACGCCTAAACAGAGCGCTCAAGTCGTCTAGACCAGGCCGACAGACGCACACAGTAAAAGATAGACTGCACTATACGACATGCAGCCGCTAAAATCGTTCAATTATCAGAATCCTCTAAAGTTATACAGACACAGAAAAACGGTGAAGGGGTACACCGTAGCGTACAGTGCGATACAAACGTCCAGCGTGCTGGCGTAGCGTGCCTCACATCGGCCAACTGACTTAACGACGACGAATCACAACACAAGCGAGACCGAGCACCCCAGCGATCAAAGCAGAACTCGATGATTCGGGCACAGCTGTCACCGTGATATCATCAAAGAGAAAACCAGCATGTGCCGAATTGGGCAAACTATCCGCTTTAAACCAAAGTCCTCCAATGTCTCCAGTGTAACTGACCGCAGCTAATTGAGTGAATGCGGTTTCACCGTTTCCAGTATTCTTAAATGATAAATAAGCCATCGAAGTAAGAATGTCATAAGTGATCTGAAAATCACCTGCCCAATCAACCGAGTCGCTTGAACGTGTAAAACTAGCACTGTAATCACTTGGATTACTCCCAACTCCCGCCTTAATCGTAGCACTCGTCCCGGTGAAGTCGCCCGAAAGCTTAAAACCAAATGCCAATTGGTTATCATAGAAACCATTCGTAGGCGGAGTCACCTGCCCTGTGCCTCGGCCATCACCAGACGCATTACCAAAACCAAAATAAATATTACTTCCCGTATCCACCCACGTGGCATCATCAATGCTCCAACTAGTCGTCATCGTGAAACTCGTGGTGCCGGGAGCGAGCAAGGCGTCATCAAAGCCCGCAGCGGCCTTGCCAAAAGTCGCCGTCGTATTCCCAACAGACAGCTGCGTTCCGGTCTGCCCGGACTGACTCCCCCACCATTGATTTGAAGCGCCAACCTGGGCGGTCGGAGAGACCGTGCGACCATTCAGCCCTCCAGAGCCGCCTTCCATATTGTCTTGAAAAACAGTGGTCTGCGCAGAAGCCATTGAGGACATCGCCAACAACACAGTTACAACAAGCCCGGCACAAGGCAGGGGCGAAGAAATCAGGGGATTTTTTTTCATACTCTATAGGAGGATCAAATATATCCCCACCTACTTATGAAATCCCTCCTACAGCCGCAAGAATAAGTTCAATTTACAACACAACCGAAAATCGAACAAGCAGGGAGAATTCCTGTAACCGCCCACATTTTCAAGTATCAAACGGCATTTCCTATCTCGAGTCTCGTATCCATCGACACAAAAAAGGCGAGATCCTTGACAGGCGCAGGTAATCGACCGAAATTCAAACAATGACTGATGTATGGGATACTTTTAAGGCTGAATCCGGGCGGCACCATGAAACGTTTGAAGGCCCCAATCAAATCCTACCCGAGCTCTCCATTGTCGGTTGGCTACGTTTTTTTAAGGCGTTCAATCACGCGCTGGAGCCGGATATGCACAAAGGCGAATATGAGATCCACTACATCGTCAACGGCGAGCTGCACTGGATCGTCGAGGACGACACCTACGACATGCACTCCGGCATGATTCTCGTGGTCAAGCCTAACGAGATCCACGGAAGTAACAGTGGTGCGCTCGAACCCTGCGAGCAATATTGGCTACGTATCACGTTCCCCGAAGATGACGCACTCCCGGGCCTCACACTGGAGCAAACACAATCGATCATCAAAACCTTTGCCGCCATCGAAAATCGCGCCTTTCCGGCGACGCTCGATATGCGTCGTGCCTTCGTAAAACTGACCGAGGAACACCGCTCCCCAGGCAATTATTCACGCCTCATCAGTCGCTCGGCACTACACGTGCTACTGGCATCAATCGCACGCCACTTCGAAAATCGAACAAATCAGTCTGCAGAAGCTCAAGTTCCACGCATCTCGCCTTACATCCAGCGCTGCATCCACCAAATACATCAGGATCTATCCGAGCCGCACTCAGTCTCAAAAATGGCGAAACGTGCCAATATGAGCGAGACAGCCTTCCGCAACCGCTTCAAAAAAGAAGTCGGCTGTTCGCCACTGGACTACATCACGCGCCGCCGAGTCGAAGAAGCCAAGAAGCTCTTAACCAAGGGCGAAACCAGCATCACCGACATCGCCTACGCACTGGGGTTTTCCTCCAGTCAGTATTTCGCCACCGTGTTTAAACGAATCACCGGACAGAGCCCAAAGCAGTTCATGGAGAATAGCAAGTAACAGGGTAGCGGCCCCGGCCCCGTGTCACTGTCTGGGGCCACGGAGGGTGCGTGTCCCCACGCACCAGCATTGAATGTGCACTGCGAAGGCACTACCGATTTCCACACGGAGTGCTCGACGAACCAACCCCTGGGCAAACCAGCAGAGCCGATGCACTCGTCTCCATTCATACGGTCCGCGTGTATGTTCGACTTTCAACAGGTCTGAAACTTGCAAGCCACACCACAGCGATTCATGTATAATACCCGCACACTTCAGACTCGAAAAATCGACGCCCAACCTCGGTCCTAATCCCTATAATCCATGCGCCCACTCCTTGCCATCAACCTTACTGCCTTTGCCCTCTGCGCGCCCGCCCCCACGACCGCGACAGAGACGCAAATCGCGATCCCACGCATCGAACAGATGCCCAACCTGCCCGAGCCCTACCACATGCGCGATTGGCAACAAGTGGCTCACGACTTCGATACACTCGCCTTCGACTTCGAGCGACAAGGCGAACACCTGCCCATTATTTCATGGGACACCGGCGGCGGCGACCGCCCAAAAGTCTTTGCCATCCCCACCTTCATCGGCTGGAACCACGAAGGCTACGAAGCCATCACCTGCTTGGGCGCGATCAATGCCGCGACCGTCGCAGGCATCGATAAGAGCGATCAAGACGGCACCGACTGGGTCGCACTGTGCGCCAACTACTTCAACGACCATCCAGACATCCAACTCTACCTCAACAACGACAACAGCGACACGGGCATCTCCTTTTGGTATGAGATCTTCCCCAACATTCTCTTCTACCGCATCTTCTCAGCCTACCCCGACACCCCGAAAATGGCAGAACAATTCATCCAAGTGGCCGATCAATGGCACCGCGCCAGTGTCGCGATGGGAGGCCGCACCGATCCATGGACACTCCCCGACTACAACGTTACCGCCTATAACTTCACGACCGGCCAAGCGATTTCAAACGACCTCTGGACCGAAGGCGGTAGCGCTGCTGGCATCGCATGGCTCCAATACATGGCCTACACGCAGACACAGGACCAGAAATACCTGAACGCCGCCAAGTGGGGCATGGACTATCTTGATCAAGCCAGCGAGAACCCCTATTATGAAATCCTGTTCCCTCACAGCACCTACCTAGCCGCACGGATGAATGCCGAGCTAGGCACCCACTACGACGTCACCAAACTCATCAACTGGTCGCTTGAAGGCAACAATCACCGCAAATGGGGCGACTCCGTCGGGAAATGGGGCACGATGGATTTCTCCGCCGTCACCAGTTCTCTCGATGGCCGCAACGAAGGCAACTACGCCTTCGCCATGAACACATTCAACAAGGCCAACTCGCTCGTCCCCATGGTTCGCTACGATAAGCGCTATGCCCGCGCCATCGGCAAATGGACCCTGAACGCCGCCAACAGTCTACGCCTCTTCTACGCCAACAGTCTGCCCGCCGATCAACAGACCGACTTTACATGGGCCGACAAATACGACCCCCACTCGACCCTCGCCTACGAGGGCATGCGCCCCGTGCAAACCCACATCGGTCGCCTCTGCGCCGATTACAAAACCGTGCACGGCACCATCACCGAAGGTAGCTACCTACAATCGATCTTTACTGACAAGCAATATCAACGCTTCGAAACCACAGAAGTCGACGGCCAACACCGCCTCGAACACATCTGGAAAGTCGAACTAGAAAACGCGACCTCACATACAATCACGATGATGGCCGAGATCAGCGAAGGTGCCGAGTTCAGCATCTCGTGGGCCACCGATCCAAACGGCACCTACCAGCCATTCCTTCGCTACGACTCAGCGACACCAGCAGTGCAATACAAGCAGCTCCTAACCGACAGCAATGAACTGTATCTGAAGCTCGAAAATACCAGTGACGATAACACGACCGTCGCCCGCTTCGGCATCGACGATCTATGGATCCTCTCCAAAAGCGACAAGAGTCCCTACGCCACCGGCGACGCCAAAGAAAGCGGCTGGGCCGAGACGAACTTCGGTCTGTATTCCTCCGCCTTCACGGGCCTGCTAGGCGGCATCGTCCAAAGCACCAATGTCGAAAAAATCCTGCAACTCGACTGCCTCGCTACCGATTACTTTGGCGCGCCCGCCTACCCCACCTACTTGTATTACAATCCACATGACTGCCCCCAAACCGTCGAGATCGATGTTGGTGACGTGCCCACAGACCTTTACGATGCCTGCAGCAATACATTCCTCCTGAGGACGGCAACAGGCAGCGCACACTTCAATATGCCACCCGATCACGCTCGTCTAATCGTGCTCGTTCCGAGCAACGCAAAGCTCAGCACCAACACGCGCGGGCAGATTGAAGCCGACGGCATCGTAATCGACTATAAACAATTCGAAAATCAGATACGAGTTGCCAGCAATCAGAACCTCAGAGCTCTAAACATCTCACCTTTTAAATTATGACACACATTCTCTTTAGTCCTATTTACCAAGAACGCGTCTGGGGCGGCACCAACTTCGAGCAAAAGCTCGGCCGCACATTGCCAGCCGACAAAGTCATCGGCGAAAGCTGGGAAATCGTGGATCGCCCCGAAGCACAGTCCACCACCTCCGAAGGTAAAACGATCCGCGAACTCATTGCCGCTGATCCCGAAGGCATCATGGGCGCAGGCTGGAACGCTGAGCGCCCCTTCCCGATTCTAGTCAAATGGTTGGACTGCCAAGAAAAGCTGAGCCTGCAGGTGCACCCGCCCGCCGACATCGCTCCAAGCCTCGGCGGCGAGCCGAAGACCGAGAACTGGTATGTGGTCGACGCCACACCAGAGGCCACCCTCATGGCAGGCCTCAAGCAAGGCGTGACCCGTGAGGACTTCGAAGCAGGCCTCAAGAACAACGCGCTCGAACCTCTGGTGCACTCAATGAACGTGCAAGCAGGCGAATCGATCTTCATCCCCAGCGGCCGCATCCATGCAATTGGTGGCGGCAACCTGATCCTAGAGATTCAGCAAAACTCCGACACCACTTACCGTGTTTACGACTGGGGCCGTGTCGGGTTCGACGGCAACCCGCGCGAGTTGCACATCGAAGAGTCACTAAAAAGCTCCGACTTTAACGACTTCGAACCCGAAACACTCAAGCCATCCAGCGAGCCTGAGAAAATCCTCGCGCAAAGCGATGTGTTTGACTTGCGCAAGGTCTGTCTCTCCGAGGGCGAAACACTCTCCTTCGAAGCAGGCGCACCACGCATCCTCAGCCTCGTCAGCGGTCAAGTCACAGCAGCGGATGGTGCGACGCTAAAGAGCGGCGACAATGCACTGTTGCCCGCCTCGCAGGCATTCACCTACACCGCAAATACTGCGACCGAAATGCTGGTCACAGAAAACTTCACGAGGTAGTGCGAGCGATTTGATTCGTAGCGTGCAGCTGCACACTACAAACCTCAGCCGTCAGACTGATACAGTCGCAGTGCCGAATTCTGATGTTCACGTAGTCGGCGCATCTTGACACGCCCCGACTGCCCCTCGCGCTCTTCAAATATGAAATAGATGTCGCGGTGTATTGCCTTGGGAAAAATACGGTCATCGAGCCCTCGGTGCACTTCCCCATCGGCATAGCTCGCAATCTGGATATGCACATTTTGATTTTCACTCTCGAACGCACGTGTCAGCACCTTTCCGCTCTCGAGCTGTTGTGGCTCACTCCCTTGATCAAATAACAGCAGCAAAGGATATGGAGAAATATTCACAAAGCGACTCGTGCCGCCTGGAAAGCCTTCGAAATCGTCTGCAACTGCCAAAGCTTGATACTTCACACCATTGCTTGATTGCAGCCGAAAAACCAAAATCAAGGCATTTTTAAAGCGATCCACACCACTCACTTCCAAGACAGGATTCGGCAAAGGCTCTCTTTCGACAATCTGAGACTCAATTACAAAACGTAGCAAGGAAGACCCTCGATACGCATACACATCAGAACGCCGCAATTCAGGAATCTCGACAGGAACCACCGCATCCGCACTCACCAAGGCCAAGTCATCAATGGCTCCATCAATCGATAGCATACGAAACTTAGCACTGATCGTCTCCTGCGCATCCGCAGTCAGGCTTACTGAAAATGCGGCCATCACCATGCTGATTAATTGAACAATTCTCATAACAGATTAAATTTCATCCTCATCAAGCCAACGAAAAGACATCATTCTGAAAGATCGTTGATTCGTATCCAACTCTATTTCCTGAGTGGTGCGCTGCACCACGGCCTCGCACCAAACTTTCGAAATCAGATCGCCAGAAACCGGATCTTGCACATCGCCATATGAGCGAATCGTAAAGGTATCCGAACGCGCTGAAATCGCTGGCCCGATCGCCTGCAAAATATCTGCTTGAGTGAGCGTCAATGGCGAGACATTACGAATGTCGATCGAATAATTCGGATTTGGGTAGTAATCACGGTCACCACCACTCACGTTTAATGGCCTCGGCGAATAGGTTTGATTGAAGTTGCTCGTTTCGAAATTTGTCACGGGCAAGCCGCCGACACCATGATTGATCCCTGCTGCCACAATCGCTTGCTGTAACGTGCCCCCTTGCGACAAATCACGATCAGACGAACCGGGGTCTGAGTTAATACGATTTACAAACTGCCCGAGGCTAAGTGAAGGCGTCGGCCCCGATCCCTTGGCCGCACCACGATACTCCGCTCGCGCTTTAATCTGCGCCACAATTGCCTCTGCCAACTCTGCAATCGCAGCCTCGTCGAGCTTCATGAAGCCAGCCCATGCATTCTCAGATGTAATCTGAGTCGAAGCCGCCCGAGCATCTCCAGGCGCAAGGCTCATTCCAGGAAAGGCAGCATCCTCCGAGCCCAAGTCCGTCGTAGTCAGTCCAGTCTTCGTGCTGTAGGCGAGCGCCGCGTCGCGGTAACCACTCAAAAAGACCTGCCACGCAGCGACCGAGGTGGAGTTCACATTAAACGCACCCGATACGCCTAAATGTTTGGCTGAGCTTTGAAAGTCTTGTAGCTCATTGACTTGCCGTGTCGCACCTAAATCGGAAGGCAACAGTTGCATCCGCGCATTCCTCAATTCGCCACGACCTTCCACAAAATCAGAGACAACTGTCTCAATGCTATTCGCAATCAGCCCTTCATCACCAGCCACATCCGGCGGCCGCGTATAAGACTGATCCATCAAGCTTTGCGCAGGTGCAATCGACGAAAAGTAATAACCATCCCAAAGCACATCGTTCAGCAGATATGAGAAATCATAAAAACAGAATTCGTTCCGCTTCCCGCCATAGTCCTTAACAAACGTATATACAATTCCGTCTGCATCCACATCTGAGACGCCAGATGGCGTTACCGGCGAATGGTAGGACACAAAAGGCGATGGAAACGAGTTGCCCACTGCTTTCGCCGGAAAGTATGGCATCGAGTGCAACACGGCATGCTGAAATTGACCGAGCGACTGCATGGGCGCCGTCGGCAATTCCAGCAACACTGAATGTGCGGGGCCACCATTGCCATGATCATAGCCCCAGCCGCCCCTCGAATGACCATCTCGAATCAGGGAACGTGGGTGCGTGTCAGATCGAATAAAACTCTCCGCATAGGAATGAAACACGCCGCCCCAGTCATTTCGCTCCATATCCCCAGAGCCCCATTTATGAAATGAAGCGGCCATCGGATTGGTTAACATAAAATTAGGATACACCTTACGATTGTCCTGCACTTCGACCAAAGTGCCACCACCGCCGAGACCTTCAGAAAAGCTCAGGGGCTTCACATAGTCATCAAAGACCAAGCTGGCGATCGCACTATCTTCATAGGTCTCCGCAGCATCCCGATACCGCTGCAGTCCGCCCTCATCCCAATCAACATTTCCAAAGAGCCGAGGATACTCCCCGAACTTTACACTAAACATCGCATCCCAATCATTGAGCTCCGGATTCCAAATATCAACGAACTGCGAGCCTGCCTTCTCTAACTTAAATTTAATTTCGACTTTAGTAGAGCCAACAAAATCAGCGAACTCGGGATGCTGCCTCGCAACGCCGAAGTGGATGCCGCCCGTATCGGCGGCGCCGCTGGAACTGAGCACTTGCAAGATCGACGACTGATAGCTCGGCTCTTCCACTGAATCGACGGCAAACACTTTCACTTCACCGGGCTCAAAGACCACACCGGCAGGAATCTCAAGAATCATTTCAGAACCTTCCCATGCGAGGTCGCGCTGATTTTTCTTAAACCAATTCCCTGGATTAATCGTGAAATCGACCGCGTTCACTTCCTCAGATGCGTAAATCCCAGTGTCCGAATCATATTCCTCAGTAATGATCTCTTTAATCTTTAAATGACGAAACTCCGAGGTGTAGCGCATTCGCTGCGACACGACACGAACGTTATAGGGGTTATGCAACGTGATGTGTGGCTGCCAAATGATATCAAAATCATAGAGTGACTCCCCGTTCGCATCCGTCCCACCATTTAACTTGGAGGTCAGCGCAAATACATTGGTCACGCGCGACAGGTAAGGCGTATACGACCCTTTGGTTGGACGGATCGCATGCACAGGATCACCCGCCGAAACGATTCCGCCCCATGTGCTGCCCAAGAATTGTCCGCTTTGCGACGTTTCAGGGGAATGATCCCATGCATATTTACGCCAGCCTTGCAGCCCCAATGTATACTTCCGCGCCTTGGCACGCGCTTTATTACCAGACTGTCCGCCATTGCCATTGAGTATCACACGCGCCTTGCTCGGTTGATAGGTGTGCACCCAACCTTCTTGTAAACTAGGTTGAGTCTGCTTGTTTGTGATCCCTTTATACAAACGGTAATAGTCGCGCAGCATTCCAAATGATGGCCCATAGATAACACCATCCCCTACAGCGCCACCAGAAATAGGATACTTATACAACAACGCTTGCTTCGATTTCTCCACCCACGGAGCGTCGCCAACCGAAGGATTATTATACACCAAACCTTCACCTCCAATACCTGCCCCCTCAGACTCGGCATCCGTCACGGCCGTCATCGCCGTAATAAAATTGCCATTCGGATCATCGAAGTCGGCATCCGACATTTCGAACAGCAGCGAAAGGTCGCGCTTAAGGCCACCGTGGCGAATATTGGTCTGTAGGCCAAGGGAGCTTGTAGTCAAATCGTGAAAGTGTTGCTTGAGAAGATCTGAAGTAATCGCCGAATCGACTAACTCGACATCCGACAAGCTCACACTGCGCTGCAGTTTTTCGACGGTCGTCTCATCACTCAGATCGAGACTGGCAAAGTCACTCAATGCACTGACAGTGCTGCCCTGCATGGAAAGCATGTTGGCATTCACCGCCCAGTCAGTGCTCGTTCTCTGCCCGGAAGCATACGGGTCCGCCTGCGTGATAGTGGCCTTCACGCCGTTGTCCCCTACCCACCAGGCATAGTTGCCGCTAGGCTGACCATTTCTAGCAAGTATCGAGCGCTTCTGAGCGACCACTGCCTGCGGGCTCTGCCCGGCATCATCCTGCGCCACGCTGCCCGCGTCCACTAAGACCACAAAATCAGGATTCGTCACGGTATAACCGCCACTACCATCGTTCGCCACAGGCCGTGCCAAAGTCACAAAATTCACACTGTCGGCCTTCCCGTCAGGCGTCGCCGCATTGTCGTCGTCATTCGAAACGAGCCAACGCTGAAACGCACCATCCGGCTGACCGTCACCATCCGCATCCTCACTACTCCAGACGCCTACAAGGTGCTCAGTGCCCACGGCTGGTGTCGCCCACAAATCACCCGTCGCTGTGACACGTTGGTCATGGCCAGCGGCTTTTTGCAGCTCACCCAATGCTTGCTGCAAGCCGAGTAACGCATTCATCCTCGCCTGCGTCTGCTGTTGAGTATTTTGCGTCAAACGAGACTCCACCTGCACCAGCGTCGTAATCGACAGCAGCAACAGCAGGACAAAAGCCATTAGTGACAGCGCAATGACCAGCGCAAATCCTGACTTATGTGGTTTTGAGTGCATCAAGAGGGTAGAAATATAGGCGTGAATTAAGACTGCGCACTAGACTGAGTGCTTAGATCCGCGCTGCAACGGCTAACGAAGACGCATCACTCTAGCAAATACCTAGGTAAACTGCGTTCAATTCTCATTTCTATCGGAAAATGCACAAACCCATTTTCGAAGCAGGTGTTTCACTGCTTCGTGAGTCCAGCCACCTCGGTATGGGAGGCCTTAATTAAACCTTAAAAGAGTAGTCAGAAGGTAGTAGTCAGAAGTTCGCCCCTGAAAGAGAATGCCTTATGGACTTGCAACATCTCGCCGGTTTGGCGAGGGGTGATTCTGCCTTAAGAGCCTGTCGGCTTGAAGCTTCATCGTTTATCTAGCTTCAGTATGGATTTCTGCTCAATGCTTGGATTTGAGTCTGATATTTTGGATGCGTAGCTGCTCGGGCTTCATTTTCAGGTATTTTGACCGATAATGGGCCTGACCGGACATGTTGAGGCCTATTGTTGGCTCTGATTGACTCAAATTCTACCCAGATTGTATGATTTTGTGGAGGCGCTTGCAGTTGTAGGCGAGGCAAACTAACTCCCACTCGCCTCTCATCTTCTCGAGTCCTCGTAGTAGGAAAGCCCTAAAGCCTATGACTTCTTTGATAATGCCGAAGACTGTTTCAATTGTTTGTGAACGCAGCTTGTAGATCGCTTAACCGCTCTAAGGATGGGTTTCAATGCGCATAACAGTAATGCGTTCATTGCCGAGAATCTAGGAGTGAGTGAGCCAACCGTGAAACGTTGGTTCGCGACTTACCGTCAGGAGGGCTTGGACGCGGTGCTCGAGCGTGGATATGGAAAAGGTCGCCCGAGCAAAATGGACGATGAGATTGAAGCCTATTTGCTAGCTGGCCTCAAAAGCACGCGCTGGAACACTGCTCATCAAACTTGCGAAGACTTGGAACGGCATTTTAAACGCCACTTCAAATACAAGACAGTCTAGAATTGGTTAAAAAAAAATGCGCGGGGGTGCTTCGAGTTCCTCGCCCCGTGCATGAGAAAAGGGACTCGGCTTATGTAAGGCAGAAGCGTTTAAGCGCACCTTCTTAGGTATCCTTAAGAAACTTCCAGTTTCTGGAGACAAGCCAGTTAAAATCTGGTTTGCCGACGAAAGTCGCTATGGATTACTCCCCAATTTGCGTCGTGGTCGGGGCGACAGGATTGCTTCGCCCTCTTCGTGTTTTCCGGGCGGAACTCCGTTCCTGAAAACACTGCGTCAAACCTGCTTGCTCGCAGGTTCTTATCTCTGTTGCCCATCGACAAAAAAACCCTTCTCGCAAGCGAGAAGGGTTTTCATTTGGTCGGGGCGACAGGATTCGAACCTGCGACCCTCTGCTCCCAAAGCAGATGCGCTAGCCAGGCTGCGCCACGCCCCGTTTCCAAAAGAAGACGACAAACCATCACAAAATGACTGCCTGTCAATGCTGTTTCAAAAGATTTTAAATTAATTTTTGTTCGCCCTTTTTTGGATAGTCTACAATCCTCACGTTTTTTACATGAGTGATCTACGTGTTTTATTAGTCCATATCTTTGCACTCTTACGATTTGCGACTGTAGCCCTCACTTTATTGCTCTGTACAATGGCTTCAGCAGCGACACTTCAGCAGCAATTAGAGCAAGCGGTGTCTGCCTTCAGCCAAGGCGATTACGAAGCAAGTTATTGGCAATTTGAAAGTATGGCGCTCGATTATGGCTCCGAACCAGAGTTTCTGGCGCGTACATTCCAACAAACAATTCTGCCGGTTCGTGGCTATGCCGCTCTGATGGCAGATCGCCCCACAGATGCGCTAACTTACTTCGGTGAACTACTTCAAAACTACGATTCAAACCCAAGACTACAAGCTTTCGTATTTTATAATACTGCGATTGCGCAAACTCGAACTCAGGCATTGGCTGCCGCAGCGGATACGTTTCGAGTGTTCCAACAATACTTCCCAAACTCCAACGAAGCGGCACTGGCTCGGCTACAGGAAGCCGACCTTCACTACCAAATGGGTGACAGCGCTAAGGCGAACAACTTATTGGAAGACTGCTACCAATCCACTGCTCCGGAATCGCTGCGCTTGCAGGCTCGCCTACGGGCATTGCAAATCGCTGGAGAAAACGGCTCAACCGAGCGGGCTCGCACTATCCTATTTAACTCTGAGTGGAACGTAGCGGCCATGCCTGAAATCGCGGTACTCAGTTTTGCCGCGCTGGATATCGGTGATCTGCTGCTCAGTGAAGGGCATTATACTGATGCGGTGCGGGCGTACCGACTCACATTACCTCGCGCAGTGCTCATCGAACGACAACGCGCCCAACTCCGTAATGCGGAGATCGCTCTCAATCAATCATCGCTACTGACCTCCGAAATCTGGAAAAGCCACTGTCGGCAACTGATCGCACGCCTACAGAGGCAACTACTCGTACTTGAAACCATGACTGACTACACTCCCGGGCTCTACCTCCGCAGCGGGCAAGCCTATCTGCTTGGTCAACGGTATCGCGAGGCGACGATTCTATTACGCACGGTCGCACAATCAGAATCATTTGAAACCGACATCCGTGCGGAGGCCCACTACCGCTGGATCATTGCCTGCAGCGAAGCGGGAGATTGGCAAAATGCTCGTACGGTTGCTCAGCAATTCATCGTCACCTATCCATCACACACGCTCGCCAATCGTGCCCTTTTTCTGATCGCACGAACCTTTCAGAGCGAAGGTCAATTCCTCGAAGCCATCGCCGTGCTCGATGATCTAATCGAGTACTTCCCTGATGATAAACACGCCCCACGCTGGTATTTCACTCGCGGCCATAATTACAGCGCGCTGGAACAACAAGCCTCGGCACGCAATAATTTCGAAACCGCACTGCAGCGCTATCCAAATAGCAATCTCAGTGTGCAACTCAAACTGTGGCACGGGCTGACTTTTTTCTTCGAACGTAACTACGACAGTGCACTTCAGGAATTACTCTCATTAAAAAAGAAAACGCACAAACACCCACTGTATCCAGAAATCAACTATCGAATAGCAACGATCTATTACGCACAGCAGAACTACTCAGACGCACTCAAGACTGTGGATCGGTTCATTAACAAAAATTCGGATCATCAACGCTTCGCCGCAGCTCAAGTGCTACGGGGTGACATTCTTATGGGACTCGGTGAATTAACACCTGCAGCCATGGCTTTTTGCCAGGTCTCACCTGACAATGCTCCACTGTACGACTACGCAATCTTCCAAGCCGCTAAGATTTATAAAGCACTTGAGCGCTACGATTTACTACGCACTCACCTGCAGACTTATATTGATCGCAACGATGTCAGCCAACGTCCACGAGTCAGCGAAGCGCTCTATTGGATTGGTTGGTCACTTCAACAAGAACAACGTGGCGACCATGCGTTCCCTCTATTTGAAGACGCACTCACCCGCTTTGGTAATGACCCCAAGGCGCGAGCGATTGGTTCTATCCTCTCAGCTTACGCGGAGCTTTATCAACGCGTAGGCAAGACTGATCGCACTCTGCCCGCTTTTGATGTCTGGCTGCAAGAAGCGAGTGAGCAAAGCCTCACCGAAGGGCGACTCACTTGGTTTGCACGGCTCACCCTATTTAAGTCACAACGTCAGCGTACAACCCACCGAAATGATCAAGCCGACGCCACACTACTCTCGATTCATCGCTTCGTGCCGATCGCTGAACAAGACGCTGAAACACTCGCCAGTGTCGGCCTTGCTCTTTTGCGAGGTGGCTACGACTCTGCAGACGATTACTGCGAGCAACTTCTGATCGAATATCCGCAGCATTTTGAACGCGCCACCGCATATTACGGCAAGGCGCAACTCGCGGCTAATGCGGATCACCTGACCGAAGCTCGACGCTGGTTATTGCGCTTTCTGGAAGAAACGCCGACCCATAGGCTGGCGATCGATGTGCGGTTGCTCACCGCTAATATCCTCACCCAACAAGGTGTCTACGATGGTGCTCGGACCAGCCTACATGAAATTCTACAAATTAAAACCATGCGTGGACGGCCACATGCTCGCGCCCTAGCTGGTCTCGCTGGTATCGAAACTGAACTTGAAAATCCGAAGCGTGCAATTCCCTACTGGCAACGCATTTATACACTCTACCGCGCCTACCCTGAAATCATTATCGATGCCTACTGGCAGAGTGCGCTGCTCTTTGAGCAAATCGGCGACGTAGTCGCAGCACGCAATACCCTGTGTGAAATGCTCAGCGATGAACGACTCGAGGACTTCGAAATGTTTACACTTGCACAAGCAAAACTCTCGAAGCTGGACACTCTCGTAAAGGCGCAAAGTGAGCTCGCCATTCAAGCAACCCATGTCGCAACAGAAGTGCAACCATGAGGCTAGTAAACTATTTTATGGGAGATACGAGCTCCGCCTCGTCCGCGGTGCGGAGGGAAACAGACGAGGCGACTGGGGCGGTCTTTACTCGCATAGCGTCTACGAATTCGGCGGACGAGGCGGAGCTCGTCCCTGCCACTAGTAAACTTCTAATTCTGCTCTATCTCTGCTGCTTCACATTCACCACCGAAGCCATCTCGCCCAACGACCTTGCAGTAATCTACGCAGAGCTACACGAGCCGATTCTAGTACATTTATATAATGGCCAAACCATCCCGGGTCACTCAATCGATGTATCCGGCGATCAGATACAAATTGCCACTTCGGAGGGGGCAGGTGAAATCATTCATACATTCAACGTCAACCAAGTCGATCGCTTCACTATCCCTGGAGACAGTTATAAAAACCTTGCGGTCGAATGGATTGAGCAAGGCAACAATAACCATGCTATCCAGCTGATGGAAATGCTCTATTTGCAACGCGTCAAAATCCTACCACTCTTACCCGCCTTGGAGTCGCACTTTTTTATCTATTATGTGAGGTTGATCTTAACCTCCGAAAATCCCGCGCGCGCCATCGCCATTTCCGAAGTACTGAAGCCTCAGATTAGTCATCCCCAAGCGCTTCAGGCACTCAACGATGCAATTCTCGACAGCTACAATACGCTGCAACTTTACGAGCAAACACGCACACTCACAAGTGTATGGCTAGAGGGACGCAACCCGTATGGCGATTCGGCACTCGGCTACTACACCCACAGTGCGGATCTGCTGCGGCGCGAAGACTTCGAAGGGGCACTTGAGAGTGCATTACAACCCATCGTTTTTTCGACTCCCAATCCACCCGATAAACTTACTGAGTGCTACGCATCTGCGATCTGTGCTGCACTGGGACTGCGGGATAAAGACTACGCGATTCTCCTTTATAATGAAATGCTGGAGCGCTCATTCGAGTGGCCACAATCCGATCCAACCTACGAGCCCTACTTTAAGCAACTAAACAAGTATCTAGAGGAGGAGGCTCCCGCACAACCTCAACCAAGCACTGAGACTGACAAGCCCGATCGTCCGTTTCAATAATCCCGAACAATCTTACTATGAAACGACTCACATTCAACTGGCTTGCATACATGCGGCATGGCTCTACAGTACTGCTCTCACTCACACTACCCCACATCTTACTCGGGCAAGATACCTCACCCGAAGCCGCGGAAGTTGTAGACCACAATCTCAACTTATGGGGACTTATTCAACAGGGCGGCTGGGCAATGTATCCACTTGGTACCTGCTCATTGATCATGTTTTTCCTTATCTTCTACTCGTGGAAGGAAACCGCTCAGACTAAATTCTTCACTACCGATCAATTGAGCGCAACCATTGATGCACTCGAAAGCGGTGATCATGACAAAGGCCGTAGCCAGCTTGAAGCAAGCAACAATCTACTCGCGCGTGCGCTCGCTCCTGCCATAAAGAAAATCGACAAAGGACACGAGAAAGCTGAGAACCTCTTCATCGAAAACTTGGAAGCCGAAGAAAACGGCGTCTCGCAGTGGGTGACGTATTTGAATGTCGTCGCCTCCGTGGCACCGATGATCGGGCTACTGGGGACTGTCAGTGGTATGATCAGCGCGTTCCAAACGATTGGCCGTGGCGGCATGGGTCGTCCTGAGTTATTAGCTGGCGATATCGGCGAAGCGCTGATCACTACTGCCACCGGTCTTGTCATTGGCATTCCTGCCATGATTGCCTATTTCATCCTGCGCAATCGTCTCAACTCAGCGATGATAGCCACCGCACAGGCGGGCACAAATTTAATTGAAGCAGCCGATGATGGTAGCCAGGTGCCCCTTCAGATTGACTAAGCCACAACTTCACCATGGTCAGGATTTTCGGTTACTCGTGCAAGATCAGTACTATATTTGACTCAAACATTGCCCTGAGATTAATTCCACTCTAGCGCTTTTATCTATGATCCGAGATAGCGCGCTCAAAGAACTTAACCTTATTCTACATGAAGCACCCGGTGAAGATGGTGACTGGGGCTGGTTTAGCCGCGAACATGCAGTTGTCGTCGACGCTGTGCTACAAATGTTAGGGCACCCGTCGAAAATAGTCGACGGCCTGCTGATCATGCAAGACGGCGATCACACCCTAGCGACGATCCCGCTCGGCCATGCATGGAATCTCATTTACGATGATCGCCTGATTGATGCCAGTGTCACCACACATCACATGACCTCACACTTTAAGGAATTTACTGGGGTGGACAACAACCGACCCGACACATGCCCCTATCAAATTCATTATTCTGCGAAGCTTCCCGAATCGATTCGCAACGCTGATCGCCCAAGCGGCCTCTATTACTACCGCAAAGAAGACTTCAGCTTTGATGCAGCCAAGCTATTAGAAGATCCATATCAATTCATCCACAAGCCCGAACCCGGCACACCCGACTTACTAGAAAGCTACGGTCGCGACATTTTCTTCAAACTCGCTTATCATATTTATCTTCTCCAAAACGGGCAAGCAAAGCCACTGCAGCGCGACTCCGACGATCTGCTCGACAGTGTAGCCAGTTCACGCAATGGCGCACGTAGAAAGGTACTTGCACTACTAGTGTGAAGTACGCTAAACTCGAACCATTATAACGAGGTCTTCGAAGGGATATGGAACAGTGCTATTTTAATAGCTCTGACTGTTCGGTAAATGTCTGATTCAACCCCTTTTAGAACCATGAATGGATACCGATGAACACGGATTTAATAGTTCGTTTCATTCAGAATTTCCGTGTTCATCGGTGGTTTATAAATACACTAACTTAGCGTGCTCCACACTAGAACTAGATGGCAGCGCAGGAATATAAAAATCGGGAAATTCCCAATAAAACGACATTTATCTAAGAAAATGTTTTGCTTCTCCACCGCGGTTCGGTTTCATCACACTCATGCATGAATTATCTGGAACAGTAAAAGTAATCTTTGACGAACAAACCTTTGCCAGCGGCTTTAATAAGCGCGAATTCGTCGTCACAGACGAGGCTGATAAATACCCACAGGATATCAAATTCGAGTGTGTTAAAGAGAGGGTAGAACTAGTCAACCAACTCAACGAAGGCGATAAGGTAAAAGTCACTTTCGATCTGCGAGGGAATGAATATAACGGTAAGTATTACGTTAATCTAGCCGCATGGAAAGTCGAGAATCTAGGTGGAGGCGCAAGCAACAGTGATACACCACCCGCCCTTGATCCTGCTGACGAAGTGCTCGACGAAGAGCCACCGTTTTAAGCACAAATTATATTTACCAAATAGGCCGCCCAATATGAGCGGCCTTTTTTTGTGTGCGCCTATAAAGGGAGGGACGAGCTCCGCCTCGGCGAGCTGCTTTGCTTGAGTGTTGGGATTCTTTTTTGAGGCTCCGTGAACGGCACGGAGACCTTCGCTCTTGAGGGTTTATTCATCCACAACAACAAAAAAACGAGACTTCTACTCCACCACTACTTCTCTAAACGTCCAGCGATCAAACCGGCAAGCAACAGCTGCATCGGATGAAAACAAATCAGCGGTATAAATACCGCTGCGGAATCAAAAATCCCCGGAACGGCGAGTAGAATCGACGAAGCAAGTGGCAATCCCGACGCCAGGGACTTCTGACTCGCACAAAAGAACGCTGCGATTCGCTGCGGCGGCTCAACTCGTAACCACGCAGCGCTTAACCATATCAATATACTGGTAACCAACAGTAGGACAACTACGCCTAACAAAACCGCGCACAACGCGGCGAGCGATAACCCATCCAGAAACCCCGAAGTAATACCCTGCGCAAACGCGGCATGAACAATGAATACAATAATACCGCTACTTACCACTTTGCTAGCTACAGC
>Ga0228624_1000126_pt1 | contig 46862 bp, 51 predicted proteins | sample 29DmetaG_FD_182744 | JGI IMG/M metagenome (GOLD analysis project Ga0228624, IMG submission 182744) | Seawater microbial communities from Monterey Bay, California, United States - 29D | ecosystem: Environmental > Aquatic > Marine > Coastal | place: USA: California | collected 2016-10-10 | reverse complement strand
AAAGTCCCAACATTAGCCCCAACATTAGCCCCAACTAAAGTCCCTACATTAGCCCCAACTCAAGTCCCAACATTAGCCCCAACTCAAGTCCCAACATTAGCCCCAACTCAAGTCCCAACATTAGCCCCAACTCAAGTCCCAACATTGGCCCCTACATTGAGTCCCACACATAATCCGACACTATCTCCGACACTCTCGCCTACATTGAGTCCCACACCTAATCCGACACTCTCACCGACACTATCTCCGACACTATCTCCGACACTCTCGCCTACATTGAGTCCGACACCTAATCCGACACTCTCGCCTACATTGAGTCCCACACCTAATCCGACACTCTCACCGACACTATCTCCAACACTCTCACCGACACTTTCGCCCACCTTGAGCCCATCACCTAATCCTACACTATCGCCAACACTCTCGCCCACCTTGAGCCCATCACCTAATCCTACACTATTGATCACAGTGTCCCCGACATTAAGTCCAACTCCTAATTCTACTTCACGACCAATACCTATATTAACTTCAGTAATAAATTTAAATAATACTAGAAAAAATAATGAATTTAATATAACATGTTCTGTTTACTATAATTACAATAAAGAATTGCGAAGTTGTATTTTAAAACATAAATGGGTCGAGATATTTACCAAGGTTATTTGGGGTTTACTTGCCATTTCATTTTTGATGTTATCATTTCATAGAGAATTTAGATTTGTAATTACAACTATAATTTTTGTAACAATAGCAGTATATAATAGAGAAACTAAACATATTTCAAATGAGGTAATGTATGTTTTTACCGGGTTAGTAGTAATAAGTGGATTCTGTATGATTGAAAAATTAAACTGTAAAAAAAGAGAAATTGAAAGAACACCTGTAGCTTCACGAGAATTTAACAGTATAGCACCTGGTAATGTAGTGTATATGGTTCCTCAAACATCTGAAACCGTTTAACGTGAATTATAAAATATTAAAATAAGGGAAAATAATTACTGATTACTAATAATATTAATAATACGTAATAAACAAATTTGACAAATTATAATTAAAATTTGTTGATTAAAAAATGAATCGACTGGCCAGAATTTGTGACAAATCAATGAATTTTATTGATAAAACCCTGCCAATCTTAAATTATATGCCTAATACCAACAGTCTACATAACAAGCATCGAATGAAAGTAACTGATAAAAAATCAAAGTATACATTTGATGGTAAAGATAATTGCGGGGGGGTAAGCTATTTATTAGATTATTATCTTAAAACATATGGATATGAATGCACACTTACTAGTAAATCACAAGGAAATTTCACAAGTAAACAAACACATAGTTTTCTAACACATGGATATTTTATAATAGACCCTACTTATAGACAGATGTTCCTACCTGATTATAGTGAAATTGATAATATTCGTGGTGACGATGAATTTCATAAATATCTTTTCGAGTTTTTACCAATGACTTTTATAGGAACTTTTGATGAATTAGTCGGCACTTTTAATGATGCAAATAATCTACATAAAGTTTGCTATGGGCGAGAACTTAAAAGTAATTTAGAAATGTGGCAGGATGGAATTGATGAATCGCGTAAATCAGATTTCGATAAAGTTGTTGATTCTCTTATATATGCTACCAATAAAGGACCATGTTATATGAAATTGCATTGTATGATGCATCATGGTAAAATAAATTAAATAAAATCTAAATTAAATTATATGCCAAGATCATGGCATAAATTTTTTTTTTGTAAATACCATAAAAAGATACATATGGATGATGATAATTCAGAAGTTGTAACAAATATTGATACTAAACAATTCTCCAATGAATTATCTAAAGCAATTAAAGACAGTTTTGATGCTCATTTAAATCAAATAAAGAATGTAAATATTAAATAATAACAGTCTTATTTAATACTTATCTATTACGTTTGGTGCGCGAGCTTTTTCTTTTAGGCGAGCTTTTTCTTTTAGGTGAGCTTTTTCTTTTAGGTGAGCTTTTTCTTTTAGGTGAGCTTTTTGATTTTTTAGCTTTATTAATACATTTTCCTTTAAGAGTAAGTTTTTTCCCAGATGGACATTTTTTTAATACACAATTGCCTTTAGGGCTCATTTCTTTATTAAGTGGACAATTTTTAGGAGACTTCTTTTTTACTAATGTATACCACACACGAGGTTTTCTTCCTGGAGGCCCATACTTATGTTTGTATTTATACAGTTTACCAACTCTTTTGAGTTTTCTATTTTGCGGTGTATCAGCATAAAAAACTTTAGTGGTTACTACTTTTCCACCAATTTGTTCAAAATGATGTAAGTTATGCGAATTATGGTGGTTATTCATATACATTATATTAAGAAATTATTTGTGTCATTACTTAAGATTAAATTATACCTATATAGCAGGTATATGTTTTTTGGTAAGAAAGCTTTTTCTGATGCAAGAAATATTATTAAAAATAGTAATATTATAAAAAATACACCTCTTGAACTGAATGAAAGGTTATCAGTAAAATACAATGCTAATATTTATTTTAAGCGAGAAGACGTTCAAACTGTAAGATCTTTTAAAGTAAGAGGAGCTTATTACAAAATATTTAAGAACTATTCTAATGAAAAAAATATATCAATTACCACTTGTTCGGCAGGAAATCATGCTCAAGGTGTAGCAACTACATGTAATACACTTAAATTAAATCATACTATCTATGTACCAACATCAACACCAAAGCAAAAAATAGATAGAATTAAACATTTTGGTGGCAAATATTTAAATTTACAAGTGTTTGGTGATAGTTTTCAAGAATGTATGGATAAATCATTGTATGACTCAGACATTAATAACACATTATTTGTTCATCCATTCAATGATTACGATGTGATGCTTGGACAAAGTACTGTAGCTCAAGAAATTTACGATGAATTAACCCCTGATTATATATTTTCGTGTGTGGGAGGAGGTGGACTGATAAGTGGTGTAGGCTCATACTCAAGATATAAAAATTCTTCATGTAAAGTTATTGGTGTTGAACCTAATAATGCTAATTCACTTGAATTATCTCTTAATCATAAAGCTATCACTTCAGTTGAAAATGTAGATACATTTGTCGACGGCGCGGCTGTAAAAGAAGTTGGCGATAAGTGTTTTAGCATATGTAATTCTGTAGTTGACAAAGTCGTTAGTGTAAATAATGGTAAACTATGCAAAGATATTATTGATACCTATCAAAATGATGGTATTATTCTTGAACCAGCTGGAACATTATCTATTTCAGGTCTTGACCATTTTAAAAATGATATAGTAGGACAAAATGTAGTATGTATTCTGACAGGAAGTAATAATGATTTAACAAGATACCCAGATATGATTGAAAAAGCAGCAATATATAATAAAACTAAACACTATTTTTTGATAGAATTTAAACAAGTTCCTGGACAGCTTATTAAATTCACTGATGATATCCTTGTAGATAATATTGATATTACTAGATTTGAATATCTTAAAAAAACAAATAGAGATACGGGAACCGTTATGGTAGGAATTGAGTTAGATTTTCCAGAACAAATAGATATTGTTATAGAAAATATGAAAAAGCATAAATATAAGTTCAAAAAAGTAGACGAAAATAACTTATTATTCGATTATCTTATCTAATCTAAAATACCATGAAAACAGAATACTAGATCACGAAAGTTTACATGCTTATCATAATAGTTATCCATAGTATGTGTATCATGATTTATAATTGGAGGGTCAATCTTTGAAATATATGGATTATCTCTATAATTCATAAATCTTTCAGGTATTTCTGGTTTTCTAAGTGTTCTATTTAAATACCAACTATTCTCTTCTTTTTGTCTCCAAGGATTCCAAAGCCAATAACTGCTGAATTTATAATCCGAATTGTGAAGGTCTATCACTTGTGATAAATAAGTTAATTGTTGTCTATTATACCAATAGTCTTTCCCTAAAAAAGATGTTATCTTACCCCATATTCCGGGTGGAAAATATATTGAATCTTTGTTCATTATAAACTTAATATTAAAATAATCTTAAGTCTATATTAATTAACCATAAAAATCCATTCTGTGGAGAATATTTTTAAAAGAAACTAAGAAAAAATTTATTTGGTTCTCTTCTACTAATAATGAAGGGAGAAGTCTAATATACTGACCTTGATTACCAGATAGTAATACTAAAATCCCCATATCTCTTAGACTATCTACTAAAAAAGATGTAAATTCATTGTTATTATATTCATCCTTAAATTCAATTGCTATCATTAATCCATGTTGGCGAACTTCTTTAACTATATACTCCTCTTCAATTTCATCTTTTATTAGTTTACCTATTTTTTTTATATGAGTCTTTACATTTTCGTCATTTAATATATCTATTGTAGCAACAGAGGCAGCACTACTTATAGCATTTCCCCCATAAGTTCCACCCAAAAAACCTTTACCTAAATTATTCATTATTTTAGAAGATGATACAACACCGGCAAGCTGATACCCGCTGGCGATGCCTTTTCCAAAAGTCATCATATCAGGACGAATCCCCTTGCTTTCAATATTCCACCATTCTCCTGTTCTCATTGCCCCACATTGAACTTCATCTGCTATCATTAGTATACCATGTTCTTGGGTTAAATTTCGCAAATATTGCAGATAATTTTTATCAAGTGATTGTATACCTCCCTCTCCTTGGATAGATTCAAAAATAATAGCAGCAGTATCCTGAAGAGAACATTGTGTGCTGAAAAACTCATCTATTTCATCTTTAGTTTCTTTTCCACAAAAATAAATATTAGATAATAAAGGTCTTACGCCGTTCCTGCAAGTTGTATTTGAACTTGTTACTGATAGTGCTCCAATTGTTCTTCCATGAAAACCACCCTTGATACATACAATATTAGATTTTCCAGTATATTTAGTAGCAATTTTGAGCGCATTTTCAGTTGCCTCTGAACCCGAGTTAGTATAAAAAATATTATTTAAATTTTTAGATTCAAATGTTCCTAAGATTTTTTCTGTTAATGTTTCCTGAATAGCATGGGAACCAAAAATTTGTTGAGCCATATGAACATATAGTTGAGATTGTTGATTCACACTTTCTATTACCTTTGGATGACTATGTCCGGTGCTAAGGGCACCTATTCCAGATGTTAAATCAAGATATTTTTGTTGATTTTTATCTATTATTACACTTCCATTTCCTAAAATAGGAACAATTTCTTTATGAATTTTTGTTACCGCATTAGGTAGGTGTTTGAAAACAGACATATGGATATAGTGATGAGATAGCTTTAATATTAAATTATATACTAATTTAGTAGTAAACTATATATTTGTTAAGTAGTATGTAAAAAAACTACATAGTATATCTACCAAATTACATTTAAATTTTGACTATGTTAATTAGGTGCTTCCCCCGTAAGTAATATATCCTCATCATCTGTTAGAATCATTTCATCTAAATTTTTTCCGGGAGCTACAAGAGGCAAACATTTATCTGGTTCTACAATAAAATTACCTAATATTGGACCATCATATTTGATAAATTCGGTAACTGCCTGGTCAAGATCGTAAGGATTATCGCATCTAATTGACTTAATACCAAATGATTCGGCCAACATATTATAGTCAGGATTATGATTGGTTGTTGAAATAAAGTTACTATTAAAGAATAGTTCTTGCCAAACATAAACCATTTGTTGTCTAGAATCATTCATAATAGCAATTTTAACAGGTATATTATATTCAGCAATTGTAGCAAGTTCATTCATAGTCATATTAAAAGACCCGTCACCATCAATACATATTACCATTTTTTCGGGACATGCTAATTTAGCTCCTATAGCAAAGGGCACTCCTACCCCCATTGTTCCAAGAGAACCACTGCTGAGCATTTGTTTAGGACTTGTCCATCTATAAAATTGAGCAGTCATCATCTGATGATTACCTACTCCTGTAGAGATTAATGTATTTTGTAGCATAGATGTTTTTTCTGAGATCTTTTCAATAACTTGCTGAGTCTTAATATGATTATTAGATTTTTTATAATTGAAAGGATACATTTCTTTTAATTTACTGATTCTATCAAACCATTTTTTTCGCGACCTATAACCTGTATTATCAACAACGTAATTTAGGAACTCGCCACAGTCACCTATAAATGTTTCAGTTGGCACTATAGATTTACCTATTTGATATGGCTCTATTTCGACCTGAAATATACCTCCTCTTCCCTCTCGTTCAGCTTTTCTTGCTTCAGGAGCAAATCCATCTTTAGTTCCTATAATTCTGTCATCAAATCTTGATCCAAGACTTAATATTAAATCTGCTTCCTGAACAGCATAATTAGCATAAGCCGAACCGTGCATTCCTAACATATGAAGTGATTTACTACTATATTCATCAAATATTCCTAATCCATGAAGAGTAGTTGTCACAGGTATATTACATTTGTGTGCCATAAATGTCACTTGTTTGTCATAATTTACACAACCATGTCCCGCAATAATTAAAGGTCTTTCTGATTTTTCTATTAAATTACAAAGCACCTCCATTTTTATGAGATTATGTGCGTCCATTTCTTTTTTCTCCTCTAAAGGTCCAAATTCTCTTGATTCTTTTAAGACTTTGTTATTCATTATATCTTTTGGTAAATCAATATGAACTGGGCCTGGTCTTCCTGTTGTGGCAATATGAAATGCTTTATCAATAATATATTCAATTTCATCGGCATCTTTAAGTTGATAATTCCATTTTGTGCATGGTCTTGTAAGTTCTATAGCAGGGCATTCTTGAAAAGCATCTGTGCCTATAGCATGAGTAGGAACTTGACCTGTGAATACAATAATAGGGACACCATCGGAATAACTATCCTGAAGAGGAGTAATTAAATTAGTAACACCTGGTCCTGAAGTAGTAGTAACAATACCTGGTTTACCAGAAACTTTCGCATATCCTTCAGCGCAATGACCACTGCTCTGTTCATGTCTATTCATAAAATATTTTATACCACTATTAGATAATGAATCAAATACTGGTAAAATTGCTCCACCGCTATAACCAAATATAGTATCAACATTATTTCTTTTAAAAGATCGGATGATTGCGTCTTTTCCTAATAAATTTTTTGCCGAATTCATCTTTTAATATTAAATAAAGGTTTATATTTAATATCAAATAGACGATTATATTTAATATCAAATTTGCTTTAATAACTAGATTTTAATTATATCCTCCAAACCGTTGCTATCTTCTTCATCGTGAAAAATATAATCAAAACATTCTTCAATATCTCCCTCTGTTCCAAATTTGATAAGCTTATCAACATTATTTACATGTTCTAAAAAAAAATCTTTACCTCTACCTACAACTTCAGCCGGCAAATCCATCATACAGAAATCATCACATCCTCCAAACCAAACATGTTGATATTCATCAGAAAAAATAGTTTGCGAAATTAACCCAGATAAATAATCTGATTCCTCTCTAAATTGTTGTAGTTCTTCTTTACTATACCAACTTTTTGTCTCTTCGACTTCTTTATCTGATGGACGCGAAACCCAATTTATATCGTCAACAAATTTCCAAAATTTGTCACTTCCAATAATTTCGTTTTTTTGATATATCATTATTATATATTTTGATAATACTAAATTTTCCGAATTAAGCCGCACAAGCTCCTAATTAAAGGTTAATTTCATAATATCACACAGTTCTTCTCTGGAGGATTGTTCATCTTTGACAACTTCTTTATAATATAGAAGCGTACTTTTAATTTGTAAAAAGTCATTTACTGTTTTAGCGGTAAGAGTGTTATTAAGATAGAATTTTTTATATTTTTTGGCAACCAACTCCTCATATTTAGACTCATACTTATCCATTTTTTGTATTTCATTACAATTTTTATCTAGTAAATTGATTAAATTATCTGATTCAATTTTGAGAAGATTTAAGTATTTGACAATTAGTTTGATTTCTCTATTTTGAAGTGCCTGGAGTAGATTATCTTTTGCAGATACTATTCCTTCTGGCAATTTAATCTCCTTCATATCATTTAGTGTCAGTTCATAATAACTGTTGTTTCTATTCACAATTACGCAAGTATCTTTATCACTTACATTAACTATAGGTCCTTTAAATTTCAGCTTCAAGCAGCTATCTACCAGAGATTGAACACTACAATAAAGTCTATCTTGAAGTTTTTTGGTAGTTTCCAAAAATTCTACATCATTAATTCTTATTTGATTATCGATAATTTCAGTAACTGGGTCAAGAAATATACGATTAAGGTCTTTTGCGAGTGCGGTAGGAGTTGGAAAATCCATATCGCTTACTTGAGTTACAATTAGCTTATCTCCTTTATCTTGCTGATGACCAATTGCTGTTACAATTGGAACTTCCGACTGTTTAATTGCCTCAAATAGTTTAATATCGTCATAAGCGCCTGAAATATCATTAGTGTCTCCACCTCCTCTGATGATTACAATTATATCCGTATGTTGTAGTTTTTCAATTGCTCTTATACACTCTCGACATGTATTAGCTCCATCTAATGAAATTTGCTGAACTTCCAAGTTAATCGGGACTCTAAATTGATTGATAAAATCATCATAGCCTTGTCTTTTTTTCTTCGAAATAATACCAATATTGGAAATATTTGCCCAGTCTATTGTCTTTTTATTTTTAAAATAGCCTTTTTTATTACACAATTCTTTTAGTTTATTTGTATATGTTTCAGTTCCTTCCACAGAAATATTATGAACATTAAGAACAAATTGATGTTGATAATAGTATTCAGCCATAATTTGTCCGGTAACAATACAGGTTTGATTTTCAAACTTTGATATAGTATCCGGATCCAAACCATCTTTCATCCAAGCTTTACAACTTATTGACTTTTTATCTTGAGTTAATTTGAAACTACATCCCGCACTTCTCCATTTTTGAAAAGATTTAAGATCACCTGAAATACATACTTTACAGTATCCTTTTTGAATTTTTTTCATATCGCCTAGTAGAAGAGAGATAAGATTATCAATAGTGTAAGTTTGATAACTGTTATCAGATTCCTCGAAACTTTCAGTATCAGATACAATTAGGCAAGCCATTTTATAATAATCATAAAAAAATAATATTTAATATCAAATATATTAATTATTTGATATTAAGTTAAAAGTCATCATCAATATCACCTTCTGTTGATAATCCAAAATAATTATCTACAGCGATTTCTAATTTTATATTAACTTGTTTTGAAAAGTTTTCTAACGATTTATAACTGTTTTTAACTTCATCCTTTTTATTATTAACCCATTTTTCATGCATCTCTTCAAATTGATTAATTATATATTTAGGATATTTCGTAAAAATAAATTGAGAATTATTCTCTTTTAGTTTTTCTGAAATATAATTAAAGGGAGTAGGATTCTTGGTATCTTTACCCCATAATTTTCCTTTGTGATTACCTTTTTTGATATATTCTAGATAGTTAAATATTATCTCCGTATGTTTTTTATACGATACTAACATTGATAATTTTACTTGGTTAATTAACTCCGTATTTAAATCTTTATCCCAATTCCAATCAATCTTAATATAATCATTTTTATCAACAATTAAAATATAGGTAATAATTTGTTTATTTTTGAATTGATTTACATGGTATTCAGAATCACTATTAGGTTTAGCGTTATAAATTAAAAAGCGTTCAAGTAATATCTCTATCATTATTTCCCAATAATTTAATTGTGAAATATCAGATACCATTTTTAAGTGTGTTATGTGTGTAGAACTATTGCCGATAAGTATAAAATCGCTCTTTTTAATGGTAAAATCATCATTATTACTATTAAATCTTATACTTTTATGAATATTCCATTTTATATTTTTTTTTTTACAATTAAATATTTTTTTAACAATATTATCTATATTAGCAACTTGTTTTAGTAATTCTGCTTCCTTATTATAGTTTTCAAAAACATAAATAATGTTATATATATCAACGGGTGCCATAGTTGCATATTTTTTGTTTTTATATACGTCAATCATATATGTAAAAATTATTGATTCAAAAACTGATAATGTATCAAGTGTATTACTAATTATACATTTTTGAACTTTTTTAATAGATTCAGCAATAGATGTAACAAACGGCATATATCCGGGTTTATTAGATAAAACACAAATTGGGAATTCCTCAATATTATCAAATGGATCTGAGTATTTATCCAAATATGTATAATACTCCTTAGAAGTAAGCGTAACTGTTTTCATATTAGATAATTTCTTTACTATAACTGATAATTCTCCCCCTTCGTAATCTGTATTATTAACTTTATTACTTATAATACAGTTAATGAGTCTAAATATGTATGTTTGATATTTTATACAATGATATCCCCAATCGACTTGTTCTTTTGTTTCTATTATTTTATTTGTATTATCACTATGAGATAATACTCCATTTTTTTCCATTATTTGTATAATGTTTTTTTTGTCTATATTGTCTATAATAGTATTTAATTTAATATTATCACTAATTTTAGGCAAATATTCACAATAACCTTGACCTGAAAACCTCTTATGTATATCATCACCATTTTTAACAAGCCCAAAATAAGTTTTAATATTATTACGTGTAGTTCCAACATGTAAATATGATTCATAGCAAAGTCCTATTCTATGATTACTTACCAATTTTAAAGAGTGTTCAGTAGCATCTAGCATAAAAACTATTTTACGACCATCGCCTTTTGATGTCTGAATAGACATTATTCTAGTTGCGTATTTAGAATCATTAGTATTTATAACAGTTCCTTCTGTGTGTTTATGTAAAAAAACATATTCTGTATATTTTTTATGATTATAATTAGACCAATATACTTTTTCTTTATCATTATTATCATTTTTAATAGAGTTTGTATATTCAATATCATTAAATTTATCTATCCAATATGCCTGTAATTTCGTGCATAATTCCGAAGCGATTACATTTTCTTTCATTATAGGAAAAATAAACATAAAATCTTGTGGCACATAGTTATTATCAATAACTTCTTTATTAACCTTTTTAATTATATCATTTACAAAATTATTTAATTTATCAGTATCTTTATCATCGGAATATATTTCTGGTGCGTCAAAAACAATAAAATTCTCTTCATTATTATCACAATGCTCAACATCATCTCCTAGTTTAATAGGTGGTAATTTATATTTTTGAAAATTTAACAGTTTATTAATCTGTTCATGATAGTTTAAAACTTTAATACGACGATTGTTGTTTTCAGGAGTGTTAACTACAAGATCGATATTTGGAAGTCCATTGTTACCTTCTAACAGAGTAAGAAAATTATCCTCAAAGGAAAGACTTTGAAGTTTATCACCTACAATTTGTATTTCTACACCAGTATCTAACATTAGTCTGGTAGAAGCTTGTAAATATGTCTCATCTAAATCTTGTGCTTCATCAATCCATATTTCACATTGTTTATTTAAAGATATATTTTGACCCCCAAATCTCATACATCCGCTTTCTATATGAATTTTATCTGGACCATAGTTAGCAAGATTTAATCGCATACTTTCAAATACATTATCAGAATGACAATCTTTAGAAGCTAAATTATATATGAAAGAATCAATAGTTCCAATTATTACTATACAGTCTCGCTTAGATGTTTTATGTCTATATTTAACAATATAATGTTTTTTCGTGTTTTCATTAGTTAAATCCTCCAAATATTCTATATGGTATTCATGGCGTTTAGCTTGTTCATTAAGTTCATGATAAATTACAGTTTTCGCAGAGTGTTGTTTAGTAATTATTATATAAGTTTTTTTATCTATATTTTCTGCTATTGACTTCCATATACCATACGTTTTCCCATTTCCTGCCCCTTTTTGATGAATTGTTAACTTAGATTTAATTACATTATCATCTTTCCATTTTTCCCAGACATTTTCAGGGTCATTTTTCAAAATATCAATTACACCTTTCAGAGATTTATATTCCTTAAGTTCTATCATTTTAGATTTTATCCTATTTAGTTCAATCTTAAATATTTTTTCATTTATATCAAGAAGAATGTAATTATATTTAGTCATAAAAGATTTGTATTTCCAAATTTGTTCAAAAATAATTAAATAATTACCTGTTGATAACTCTTCGCAAATAATTCCATTATTTCCATCAACTAACCAAATAATTTCTTTTCCAAATTCCTTCCAATCATTAAATCTTGCTTCTATTTCATTTCTTGAAATGTAGGAATGCTGAATTTCACATGTTCTATTATGACTTAATTTTACATCTGCTCTTCTACTTATCTTATCATTGTATTCAGTATATAAACTTGTTGTAAAAAATTTTACTTCTCGCATATGTTTAGGAAAATAATCTTCCATTCTATCGTGCCATTGTCCTGGCATAAAAATATAATATTATTAATAATAACTAATTAGCTTTAGATAATTATTAAGTTGCCTCCCACCAACAACATTGGTCGCACTTTCCACCATTTTCCAATGCTCTCTGATAGTGTTTCTTACAAAGATATCCGCCGTTCCTATTTAATACTTCATGTGTATGATGATCGCAACATTGTCCTCCAATTTCATCTTTTGTCATTTTTTTATTACAATCTTCGCATACAAATGGGTATTCTATTTTTTCTTCTCGAACTTTTCGGAGTTCCATCTCATCTTTCTGTCCAAATATAGAATTTTCAAGATTATTTACTGCTGTTTTTATTTCTTGAACTTTAAGATTGTTAGATGACTTAATCAGCGTTTTAAACTCTTCAATAGACAGTGTAACACTACTTTCACTGGAAACTTGATTATCGCTCATCGTTTTGTGCCTAATATTAGGTATCAAATTTTAAATCAAATTTGATATTAATTATTAATTTATATCATTCATATTCTAAAATGAGCAAATACCAAATTCTCAAAACCTATACTTTTCAACTTACTAATATTGGTTTCGATAGTCTAGAACCTTGTATATTAGAATCCATTTTTAAAGATGGACGAGCTTTCTCACACCTTATTGAACCATGGTTGGCTAATAAATTTAATCTAATTCATGAAAAAGGCTGTAAGCATTTTGATTTTAAAGATGGTAATAATCCTGAAGTTCTAATCGATGAAAAAACATTTACACGTAATGGTCTATCATTTACTCCAAGCAATATGAAGGGACAAGGGAGAACATTTAATAGAGAAATTTTTGAAAAAAAAACCAATAGTCTTGTTTTCTGCTGTGTCAGTAATATAAATTTCCCCGAGATTAAAGTGAAATTTATTGATGGAAAAGATCTTTTAGAACAATATCCTAAAGGATGTATTCCTTTAAAGGATCTCACTAAATTCTTTGATTAATTCTTGTTTAGAAATTGATTTAGGACCAACTGTATGAGAACTTTTTAAAAAGCTAATAGATTTTATTTTTTGAATATAATTATCGTCTGGCGGTTTATCGAATTTTATAAAGTAATGGGATTGTTCACTTTTATCATCAGTATCCTTTGAAATATTTCCAGCATTAACACCGACTCTTCTGAAACTAATATCATGGTTTTCATTTTTTTTAACAAACTTGTAACCGTTTGGTTTTAGTATTAGAGGAACTTCCCTATTAAAATCTCTTTTAATCCATATTTGAAATATACAAGGAACATTATGGTCTGTTTGATTTATTTCAAATGAATTTACAGGAACATCTGACTCATGGATACAATGAAAATTCAATGGGAACTTTTTTTTTAAACTGTCCTTTTTAAAACTTTTAGGTAGTATAAATGATATACTTTCGCAATACTTACATGAATGCTTTATAAACTTGATTGCCAATGATGATTGTCTACCAAATGGAGGATTTCCAATGACATGTATTTTACGACTATATTGTGATAAATCAGTAGTTAAATAATCTTTCTTAATAATTTCTGAATGTTCAGGAGCAATATCATAAAATTTATAATTTTCGCAAATACTTTTAATAGATTCAATAAATGAACCTCCGCCGGCACTAGGTTCGATAATGATATCTTTATTTTTATTTATACTTAGTAATTCATTTATTTTAATAAAACAACTATCTACTAAAGCAGACTTTGTATAAAATTTATCTAATGTATTCCTATTTAAACCAGATTTTTGCATAGTATTATTAATATTTATCTTCAATTTTATCTTTATTCCATTATTATTATTTGATGATATCATAATTAATATAACTGTTTGATATTAATTATTTACTCAAATTTTATAAAGACAATTAGGTAACGATATTATACATTATAAATACTTAAAGTTATAACGAGTTATATTAAATATCATGAGCACTTATTTGACTTACACTGTAAATCGTTACGAAACAGCTAAAAAACTACTGGTTGATGCTGTTGACAATAATAAATCTGTCTATCTAATGGGGAGAGGAGGGAATGGTAAAAGTAATCTGATTCAGGATGTTCATACAGGTATTCTAGAAAAAAAATACAGGGTATTCCATGAAACACCACAACATGATTACCTCCTCCGAAAATCGATCTATTGTGTTCAATCTCCCGATCAAGTTAGGTTGACAGACAGTAAAAATACTATTGTAATCAATATGAACAAACTTTATAATGGTAAATATAATACTAAATATGAACATCAATACAATAACTTTGACTATAGTGAAAATAAAAATTTTTTTTAAGTTTATATCAGAGTAGTTCAGTTAAATTTAAAGAAGAGTTTGATAAGCCAATATTTCCCTACAAAATGTATTTGATGTATTTTTCCATTCTTGTTCTTTTTTCATAAAGACACTATACCTCATATTCCGCGTGAATATCTTCTTAGTTTCTTTTTCACTGTATTTGACATTTACGCTCTTAGTATATTCACTAAAAGGATTTTTCTCATGAATTAGCATTATTCCGTAATAATTATTGATTTTACCGTTAAAATAATTAATTATCTTTTTTACCAAACAATCATAGCATGCCTTTGATACAACAGTATTAAGTTGTTCAAAATTTGCCGGTTCCTCCTCAACAGTAAATATTAGCCGCCTTTTAACACTACTAAACTTAATATTAAGAAGTTTCATAATACTTTCTCTTGCCATAATATCTTTGGGAGTCTCTTTCAAAACAATAAGATATTCTGCGATTGCTTCTTCATTTCTATAACATTTTTGTAGTAAATCTGCCAGATTAAAATGAACATCTGCGCACGGGTGGCCATGAGTTTCATCAAATTCAATTGCCTTACGATAGGCTTCTTCAGCGCCTACATAATTTTTTTTATTCACTTCATTAATGATACCGATGTTATTGTAACATCTTGAGTAGTTTTTTTCGGGATTCAAAGAAATCGCGGTAAGATAATATCCCACTGCTGTATCATAGTCGGCGGGGAACCTAGCTGTATTATCAATAAGCCTGGCAAGGCGATAGTATGTCTTATAACTTTCAGGAAAGAATTGTATAATATCTCTATATTGCTTAATCGCGTCTTCGTGATTACCTAATGTTTCGAGATGCTCAGCTACACTAATTAACGTTATTTCATCTCTAGAATTTAAAGAATTATTATTAACACCTTCTTTGTCTTGGTCTATTTCATTAAAATTTTCAATATTTTCATCTTCTTTTTCAATAACTTCTCCAGAATCATTATAGAAAGTCTGATTAAGTTCATTATCGGCATCATCTATAGTTGAAAACAAATTACTTATAGAAGGCAATATATTATCAGTTTCTCCCAACCCTTCGTTTGTGGAGAATCCCGTGTTGAGTGTGTATCTAATTCTATCTTGACCTCGATAAACTGTATCCAAGTTATCAATAAATCTATTAGCGGAATCGATACTTTCTACAATCTCCTGTTTACTCATATTAGATACATCATATAGTAAAACGGAATCATTATGGACTGTTGGAATGTTTTTGACAATACGATTAAAGTATTTTGCCAAGCTATAAAAATTTTTCTCGGAATCAGCCAAGCTTTGAACAAGATCATCATTTTCATCTCTAAAAATATCATTTTCATTTTCTAAAGTATATATTGTTTTATTTGCTTTATCTAACTCCAGTTGAATTTCAGATGCTTTTTTGGGGTCCTTATGGTCAGGAATTTCACCAAGTTTATTAAGGATGTCAATATATACCTGTTCAGGAATCTTGTCTGTGTAATCCATAAGGATCGCCGCAACTTCTTGTTTCACAGAACTCATTTCTCAATAGGTAGATTATTAAAAGGGTAACAAAATAAAAATATTTCAAATTTTTATTTTTGTTATGGTGAATGTATATTAACATTCTACATTAAATGCATTAACTGCTTTATCAACAGCATTAAAATTAGAATGGTGCCATTGGGATTTCTTTTTCTGAAAGGCTTGAAATTTCATTTCTCTCATCTGTTTCTTCCTGGTATGATGAATTTTAAAATTGTTGATACTTTCCAATTGATTGGTCCAACAATTATCTTCATGAAGAAGAATTGCTCCATAATAATTATGAATTTTACCACTAAATATTGTATTAATTTCATCTATAAGAAAAGATATATCAAATCCACAAATTGTTTCTTCATCATTTTCTTGAAAGTAAGAATCGTCCATTTCAGGAAGAGTTAATAAGCTATCCTCATAAGATTCAATATCGCTATTCTCTTCATCTCCTAATACATAAAGATTATTTCTCCGAACTTCAAGTAAGTCTCTAAATTCTTCTAAAATATTCTGTGGCAAGGGATCTTCTAAGGCGCTTTCACTATAGATAAAACTTTCATCAATTTCTGTTTCTTGATCTTTCTTCCAATCTTCAAGACTATTCAAAAATCCATTCACCTTATTAATATTCTTATCAACTTCATCCATATTATCTACATCATAAATTACTTTAGTTCCATCAAATGTAGGTTTTTTATTGAAAATTTTTTCGCAGAGAAAAGCTAGTGAACGACCTGCGTTTTGCCACTCCTCCCTTACATCTATTTCACTTTGAATCTCTTCTGTAAGAAGATCTCTCTCATCTTCCAACATTGACAAATTTTCTTTTGTTTCGTCTAGTTCTTTTTGAATCTCAACTGCCTTTTTGGGATCCTTGTGATCTGGAATTTGAGCAAGCTTATTAAGAATGTCCATATATACTTGCTCAGGAATCTTGTCTGTGTAATCCATAAGGATCGCTGCAACTTCTTGTTTGACAGAACTCATAGTTTTCTTGGAAGTATTGATTAATTTAACATGTTAAAAATGTGAAATATCAAATTTTTATCATTATTAGTTTTTAGGTTATTATTTACAATCCCATGGATATACAATCCATTCATCTCCTGTTTCTTTACCTGGAATATAAATAATATCTTCTGTTAAAACATGCCGTTTAAGCTTGAGTTTATTATGAATAACCGATACTATAATTTTTGTTGGAGTAGAATATTTCTTTAATTCTTCAACACAATGGTATAATGTTGTCCTTGTATCATCTACTTCATCAACTATTAATACAGTTTTTCCATTAACAAATTGTTTTATAATTTCGTCATCTAACCATTGTGTTTTTTTAATAGTTTCTATCATTCTATCATTTTTATCATAAAGCTGAAACCCTACTGTAAATACCGGCTTTTCAATATAGGTTCTCATTATTCTAGCAGGTATTAATCCACCACCGCTTATAGCAATAATTATATCTGGCTTGAATTCTGTTACTTTATTACTTATCTCTTTAACAATATTGTGTATATCACTATAAGACGGTGATATTTTTGCCATTAATTTAGAATATATATTATTAACCTGATTTAATCTTTAAATAAACTTTTTATTTCGTCGTTTAGATAAACATATATTTGTAAAGAAAATATTCAGTTGATCTAATTAATCGGTATAATTATAATTATATAGTAGTATTTATATGAAATACTACTATCGTAATGGAGATATTCCGATATTAATACTAAGTCTTCATGGTGGAAAAAATAAAGTTAATTGTGATCCTCGTAAACCAAGTAAAGATATACCTAATTTTGTAAAAGCAAATGATACTTATACCGCAGAGATAGCGAATAGCATTTTTACAAAATTATCAAAACTCGGTTATAAACCGTATCTATTAGTAAATCAAATACATCGAAAATATGTGGATCTTAATAGACCTCTTCAGCACGCGTGTTCCAAAAACTGTCTTCCATCAAAAGCTCATTATTACTCATTTCATCATAAATTAAGTGAAACAATTACTAAAATAAAAAAGTTACACGGTAAATGTCTTATTTTTGATGTTCATGGAAACAGACATTCAAAAGATATGCTACAATTGGGCTATCATATAAACCTTAGTGATCTTCGTAAAAATAATCTATCAAATAATTCGTTTGAAAGTTTAAATGATATGAATGAAAAATTACTACCAAACTATATTTACAAAAAAAATAGTTTATCTAATTTTTTTCAACCATATCTTAAAACTCAAAATATAACTGTATTTCCAGCAAGTGATACAATCAAAACTACAAAATTCGATGGGAAAAAATTAAAATATTATGCTGGGACAAAAACAATAATGATGACATATAAAGAAATTTGTGATGTAGTTCTATTGGAATTATCAATCGAGGCCAGATTAAATAAAAGTGTACCGGAAAGACTGGCTATAGACCTCGCTAAATACTACAAAATTGTTTATAAAGCCTTATAACTTATAATTTAAATATTATAAGTTAATTTTTTAATAGTTGTGTATAATATGTCATTAGAGTATAGGTTTAAAAAACCTCATAAGTCGAGTCCAAAAAGGACATCTAATAAAAAAAAGAGGCCAATTATAGGAATGATTACTGTCCCATTATCTCCCGGTAAAAAATATTTCCAGGTATGTGGCGATAGTTATATATCAACTGCTCATGTTTTATGGTTACAAGATGTTGGTATAGATGTTATTGCTATACCTTATAATACAGATAAACACGAATGGTATTTCAAACAAATTAATGGACTTTATTTACCAAGTGGTGGTGCTTTTGCCATGACACAAATGGATTATTATAATTGTTGTAAAAAATTTATGGAATTAGCATGTGAAGCAAATAAAAAAGGAGACCACTTTCCAGTTTGGGGAGGTTGCATGGGTATGCAACAAATGATGATAATAGCTGACGGAAATGATAATATTAATCATTTCTTAGAAGAATTTGACAGTTTTAATAATCTTAACTTGCCATTAATATTTACAAATGATGGACTTAATAGTAAGATTATGGGTATTTCAAATTCCGAAGACGAAGTCGAGAAGGATTATAATGAACAATTTTTATTATATTTGATGTCTAATAATGTCACTCTTAATAATCATATGCTTGGATTATCTCCTGCGAAATTTAAAAAATCTAAAAAACTTAATAAAAGTTACAATATTGTCTCATATAATTTCGATAGAGTAGGTAAAAAATTTATATCTACAATTGAACATAAAAAGTATCCATTTTACGGAGTTCAATGGCACCCCGAAAGAGCAAGAGATATGGATTTTTTTTCTACCTTTTTTGCCAATGAGATAAAAAAAAATAAACATCGTCCTAAATTTGCAAAAAAAGACCTTCTTCAACGTAAAAAAGTCCACTGTATGACCTATTCAAATAATTTATATAAAGACTGTTATTTTTATTGGCATAATAAAACATCTGCGCACAATAGAAAATTATGTAGTGTAGCCACATTGGGTAATCCTTTATCTAATGCTGTTTAACGATATGCCTTTTTATTATCAATAAATGTTACATCATCTGGAAAATAATCAATTTCTTTAAATAAATGTAAATATCGGTTGAATACCCAGCAACCAACGATAGTTGACGTCGTCAAAATGTATTGAAATGACAATGATATTTCCATGTAAGTAAGATATACAAATGAAAGAATGAGGAGCTTGTCAAGATAGGTGTCCATGTTAGTATGTGATTAAATAAGTAAATATAAAAATTAATCAATTTTTTTGTTTATTGTAGAATGATAACGGAGAAAATATGTCTATTGATCTAAAATCATACCAAGTTATTTAGTTAATTTATAGTATTTGATAATTTTTCGGTAATTTTTTCGATAATCTTTTTGTCTTTTGAATAATCTGACATGTAAATATCACTAACGTAATTGGCAGTTTCTTTTTTAAGTTCTACAATAATTTGAGCTATCCGTGCGCTAATTTTTATAGCAAATTCATTACTATTATTAAAAGTAATTACAAGATCTACTTTTTGAGACACTCTTGTGATTATTTCAGAAAACACTTCTTTGGGAATTTTTTTATTCATTTCATTATTTCCAATCCATAGTGTTCCGAGATACCAATTATTAAAAATTCCCTTAATATTATAGTCATCACTTGTAATTAGCATGGAATGAAATCGGGGTACAAATTCTCCCGTAGGTGTAATAATACAAGGATTTACAGATTCATTAGGTTCAATCTTAATAGAATACATCTTATGTAGCAGTATAATTATAATAAAATATGAAAATGTTAATATAATCAAATTTTTAAGTTTATTTTAGAAGACTAATCTATATTTTATAAAATATGGATAATGATACATGGGATGAATTTTGCGAAGAAGTTACTAAAATATATGAATCTCTTTATGATAATTTAGAAGGAAATGTAGCATCGTATATACCACAATTAGCAAAAGTAGATCCTAAACTATTTGGTATATCAATTTTTTCGATTGATGGTCGAATATTTAATATAGGTGATGTTAATGAAACATTTTGTATACAAAGTTGTAGTAAAACATTGACATACGCAGTAGCTTTAAGAGATAATGGTATGGATGTTATAAATAGACATATTGGCAGAGAACCCTCGGGTGCTCGGTTTAATGCATTTGTATTTGATGAAGATGATAAACCATTTAATCCATTAATAAATTCAGGAGCTATAATGGCAGCATCTTTAATAAAGAAAAATGACACCGAAGATAAAAGATTCGAGTATATAGTTGATATTTGGAAATCAATTGTTGGTAAAACAAATGTAGGTTTTGATAATCCAGTTTATCTAAGTGAAAAAAGAAGTGCTAATAGAAATCATGCTCTTGCCCATATTATGATGGAAAATAATGTATTTCCTGAAAAAACAGATATTGATACAACTCTACAATTTTACTTTCAACTATGCTCTATTACTATGAATTCCCAATCACTCGCTAAATATGCGGCGATGTTAGCTAATGGAGGAACAACTGTTGATAATAATACTAAAATTTTTGATCCAAAAATTATAAGGGATTTATTATGTATGATGTATACGTCGGGTATGTATGACTATAGCGGCAGATGGTCTTTCGATATAGGTTTGCCAGCTAAATCGGGTGTAAGTGGCACTATATTTGCTGTAATTCCTAATGTAGGAGGAATCTGCGTTTATTCACCTAAATTAGATAATAAGGGTAACTCTGTGAGAGGAGTTGAATTTTTCAAAGAACTAACAAAAACATATAATATACATATTTTTGATACTCTAATATCAGGGCTTAATGAAAAAAAATCAATAACTAAAAGCCATGAAATTGATACTAATAACATTTTTATATATTGTAAGAACAATAATTACTATAATCTTAAAAATTTATTATATTTAAGCGAATATGATGTTGATAAAGGTGATTACGATAACAGGAGACCTATTCATATAGCTGTGGATGATAAAAGTTATTTATCAACCTTTGCTTTATTAGAACATGGAGCTAATTATAGATTAAAAGACAGATGGGGTCAAAATCTTATATCAATTATTAATAAAAATAAAGACACTAAATTATCTGGATGTTTTTTGCTCTATTATAAGACATTACTTGAAAAATATTACGCATTTTATATTATAAAGCATTATTCTACTAATGATGGTCTATTATCACTTTAAAGTATATAAAGTTGTTCAATGGTGTTTATGATATTTTTATAATTTATTACTGGAAAATCAATCAATTCTTCATTAGTTTCATTAGATATTAAATTATAATTTAATACATCTAAATCTACTGAGTTATTGTATATATCAATTTGTTTATCAGTATCTTCTTTCCATATAGCTAGTTGATAACTATTTGTAAATCCTTTATTTTTTGAACAACATAAACATACAGGATTATTCGCTTTTGCCCAGATTGATATATTATGAAATCCTGATTCTAATAAATAATAATTAAAATGATTTAGATTTAAATTACGTGTATTCCATAAAATATTATTATTATCCATAATTTTATAGTCTATATTATGGTTTGTATTAATTTTTGTAGATGCTAAGATATGATAAATATTAGGGGAATCATTAAATATGTAAGCATAATCAATCTTAGTCCATGTAGTTTGTATTAAGATATCTTTTAATTGATTATTACCATAAATAACGTTTCCTTGATAATTAGCAATATTATTTTCTGATATAGTTGCCCATTTATTAGATGATTCCAAAGCAAATATTGGATTTATTGACTCTCTGTAGCGGATATTATTAATTTTAAACGGCTGTTTGACATTTTGGTATACATTAATCGTTTTTATTGATGAATACCCACAAAATAGTAAATTTAAAATAAGTAGCATAATTATTAAATAATAATATGTTATCTCTATACATATATAGATGTCATATTACTGAATTAAATTTCACAAAATTTAATCTATACAAATTAATACAAATTACATTCAATTTCACATTTATTAAAAAACTGTCCCTTTCCAGAATGTAAGACACAGCCATGGGCAGTCTGGTCATCAAAAATAGCATTATTTTGATTCATCTTCTCAAAATATTCTTTGCATATCTTATTAAAATCTTTAATTAATTGTGCTTGTGTTACATTTCTTAATTTATCGCCTAATTTATCAACTCCATTAAATACTATATCTCTGTGTTGTTCTTCATGACACTGAAGTCCTTTAAATTGTTTTTTAAACCATCTATTAAAAACTGGTTGTTCTATGTTTCTTATTTTAGGAACAAATATTTCTACATCAACTGATACGTGGGCTGATTTATTATATGAAAATTTATACCAGCTCCATTTCCAGCTTGTATAAGCTTGATAAAATCCTCTCTCTTTCCATGTTGCGGTTAATCTACTTTGATTAACAAATTTTACTATTTTATCTGCTAAATCATCTGATATTTTAGTTGTAATTTTTTTTATATTAGAGTAATTTTTATCAATATAATTCTGAATTTTATTGGTAATATCTATAGTTGTAAGTTTTGAATCTTTAGTTATTTGGATCGAATAGTTATTTCCCTTTTTAGGTTTTTTATCTTCTTTATCTTGTTTAATAGGTTTACTAGGTTTTGATTTAGAACGTTTCCACATGTAAGAACCATCTTTTTTCTCAGACGAAATCCATATTGTTTTGTCATTTCCTTTAATTTCTTTATTTTTACAATCTCTAGCTTCATATGGCGGAGATTTACGTCGTTTATATTTAGACGACGATTGTTTTCTACAAGAACCACTCGCCTGATTTCCATTCTTTAATCTTCTCCAAGTATAAACTCCGTCTTTTCTTTTAATTGATTCCCACATAGTTCCATCATTTCCCGTCATTTTTTTATTTTTACAGTCTGATGAATTATATGGCGGAGACTTTCGTCTTTTAAATTTTTCTGTAGTTTGCTTTGAACAACTTTTTTTTAAGGACATTTATTAATATAGTAATATAAAATTTGATAACTTTTATATTTTATATGTTATCATAATCACCCAATGCTATGCTGTCGGAGAAAGAAACATAAAAATAATTTAAAAGATAAACCCTGTTGTTTAATATGTATGGATGAATCTAAAAAGGCGAGAAATCATCTATGTAAAGTGTGTAAAAAAAATGCCTGGCATATATGCCAAGAGTGTGATAGACAGCTTCTTCTTTGTCCGATTTGTAGAACCAGTTTTAATAGACAAAATCTAATGGCGAATCCTATTAACATAGTTATTCAAAATGGTGATGGTCTGAATACCACTAGTTCTACAACTATTCAGATCAATAACAGATTTGGAAGAATACGAATTAATCCTGAAAGGTCTTTGACAATAAATATTAATATTACTAACCAAGTTAATAATCTTAGGCGATTTTATCCGTTTTTCTACAGATTAAAACAATGTCTAATCAGTATGATTAAAGCTATTATAGGTCTTATTATTATAATTTACGTAGGAAAGGTCTTGGTATTCTTCTACTGTAGATTAGATTGTATCGGTCATGATAATAAAGACGAGTGTTACTGTTACAATAAAACTGATACCAAACAATTTTGGTATATATTTAATACCTTTGGAGCGAGTTTTCTTACTGGATGGATCACATTTCTTGTATCATTATTATGCGTTGGGTCATATATCAAAAATAGAAATGAGTCACATAGGTATTAAATTTTGATTATAAAATTTAATATTTTTTATTATTAAATGCCTAATCAAATGTCTGAATCAAATGCTATCCAAAATTTTACAAGACTTATGCCTTCTATCTTAGGAATAGATGAATATGATGTTGATTTGTCTAAAAAGAACAGTAATTATAATTGGAAAAAGGATTTAGCATATGGAATAGGCACCCTTGTAATTATTGTGTATGGAGCATGTTACCTTTCTTTAAATAGTCCTTCTTTATCAGTAGATGAGCTTCTTTAAAAAAATTTGATACATTTTTTTATTTTTACATAAGAGTATCTCTCTAATACCAATCATGTCTTCGATGAACAACGTAACCAACCCTGTATTTGCTGCTGAGCAGACTGCTAAGATTAACACGCTTAAGTGGGAGCTGGGTGAGAATGGAAGTCCCCAGCTTTCTGACTACGGAATGTGTTCTGATAATAGTGATCTGTCTAAGTATTGTGCAGCACTGTGTGCTCTTAGTAATAAGCTGACTCGTGGAACAACAAGTAAGAAGCCTATCGTAAAGGGAAATGGTCAGCATAGTAATGGAAGTAATATCGGCGCTGATCTATCACAGATTCAGCGTCTCATTCAAAATGTAAATGTATCTATTACAGAGGAGGTTGGTCTATCAGCAGGACCCGAGGCTCGTGCTATGACGAGCAAGGTTCTTGAGGACCTTGTTCTAATGACTTTTAATCTTCGAGATGTTCGTGGAACTTATGGACGGGGTGAGCGCACTCTAAGTTATTGGATGTTCATGAATCTCTTCAAGATGCGTCCTAATCCAGTGTGTGTTCTCCTTCGCGAGCTTCCTAACTATGGTGGATGGATGGATATTAATAATCTTTACGAGATGACCTTTAATGACGCATGGACCAGTTTTCTTCCGGCTGAGAAGATTACAATGCTTCGTAATGAGCTGGCTACGACATATGCCACTCAGCTTGTAAAGGACATTATGAATCTGGAGAAGTCACCAAATCCAGCGAGCACTTCAGCAGAGAAGATCACTCTTGCTGCTAAGTGGGTTCCCAAGGAGGGACGCTCTCTTGATAAGCGCACACGAATGGGAAAGCACATCGCTCGTCTTATGTATCCTTCTCTGTGGGAGAGTGACTTTAAGACTGCTCTTAAGCATTATCGCACTGACATTTCAAAGCTGGGTGCTCATCTGGACGTAGTCGAGCGTAAGATGGCATCTACACGAAGGGAGTGGTCTGCGATTAACTTCGACAAGATGCCTGGTCGTGCGATGGCAAAGCGGACTAAGGCTTGGAATAACAAGACTGCTAAGGGCGAGACTCGTAGTACCGACCGCGATCGTGTAATGTGTTCGGAGAACTATCAGAAGTATCTGGCAAGTCTTTCTTCCGGCAAGAAGACGGCCAAGGGACGTGTTATGTTTGTGCACGAGATCGCCAACAAGCTTGTTGATCTTAATACCACTCATGGCCATAGTTCAGCTTCTTCTGACGAGATAATTCTGTTTGAGTCAATGATGGATGACCATCTTAACAGCATTGTAGCGGAGGTGGCTAAGAATCCTGGAAATAACCTTGGAAATACAGCAGTAATGGCTGATGTATCTGGCTCAATGTTAGGTGACCCGATGGCTGTGTCATATGCGATGGCTGTTCTGGCTAGTCATCCTAAGATTGCCTCTCCCGCTTGGGCAAATATTGTAATGACATTCTCCAGTAAGCCCGAGTGGATTCGTCTACAGTATCCTGATACCTTCACTGACTGGCAGGCTTCTAGGTATGAGACTCTTCTTGGTAAGAGTTGGTCTGCCGAGGAGGCAGGCCGACAGCTTTCATGGAGCGAGAAGCTTTCTGTAGTGAGTAAGATGCCGTGGGGCATGAGCACTGATTTCATTAGTGCGCTCAATCTGGTAGCAACTCGTGCCAACGAGGCCGGTGTTAAGATGCCTAATCTTCTCTGTATTAGTGACATGCAGTGGGACCAGGCGACAAATGCGAATGGCATCTACCAAAACTATGGTAATAAGGCCATTAGCGTTCCACTTAACTATGGCCCTCTTCATGATTTCCGCTGTGATACTCGGACTACACAAAATGCCCCTACCACACTTATGCGCCAGATCAAGGCACACCTGGCTTCTGAGCCATGTGGTAATGCCTTTACAACTATTCTTTGGAATGTGCGGGGTGGAACAAGTGGGCACCCTTGTGCTGCTGACGAGAATAGCTTCGTCGAGGTAGCTGGATTCTCCACAAACATGCTTAAGCTTTTCCTTAATGAGGGTATTCTTGATCCTCCTAAGTCTGGCTCCGATTCGAGCACAACCTGGAGCACGCTTCGAGCAATGCTTGATCACGAGGACTATGACCGTATTCGTGAGCTTACAAACCTTCTGAAGCCTTGGCGTAATACCGACATTCGCCCTCTTACAGTAGCAGAGAAGAGTCTCCTTCCTACTATGAAGATTCCTAATGATTGGCGTTTCAGTAATGCTGATTCTGGAAATTGGCCTGGTGTAGCATCTTCTCGCCCTGTTCCTCGTATGGGACTGCCGACCAGTCTTCATCCTCCAAAGCTTCATCGTGGAACTGCTATTGGCCCAGCTGAGGCAAATGCTAACGTCTATTCAACCGGCGGTGTGTATGACTACTATGGAACTACCGAGCAGAGTTGGGAGTCAACTTCAGTAGCAGGAGTTGGTTCATCATCCGCAACTTATCCGACATCCAGTTGCTGGAATTATTCTGATCAGGCACAGAAGTCACCTATTCGCTCCAGTAATCTACCTGTTTACCAGAAGACATACACAAACTGTCCTATTCCACCCGCTGAGAAGTTTAAGCCTGTGGTTAACCTAACAGCAGACCCGGCCAGGACACGAATTGACAGTCGAATGGATGAGCTTGAGAAGCGTCTCGCAACAGTAACAGCCGAGCGAGATGCTCTTCGTTCTAAGTCATCCAGCACAACCAAGACAGATTCAGAGAAGTCAGAGATCCAGGTGCTTAAGGAGATGATGGCTAAGATTCTTGCTAGGGAGACTTAAGACTAGTTAAACATTAACTTAAAAATATATTAAAACTTTTTTATTTCGTTTAGTAATAAAAAAAGTTATACATCTATACATAAATGGATATACCATTTTACAGGAGTCCTAAAGAAAATTATAGAACTATTAAAACAAATGATAATTTAGAGCCTCCCAAAGTAAATACAACAATTAATTCTGAATACATAAGTGATATTGTTTTTACTACAGGCTTAATTTTTTTCTTTCATTTAGGCATTAAAACAGTAATGAATTTTGGTTCATTGAGTTTAAAACTGTTATCTGAGAATTTCATTTTAAACTACTACCGAGGTAAAAAAAAAAGACTTTTAGAAAATAAAATTAAAAAAGAATTTATCCAACCTTGTAATGAAAGAGTGTTCGAGCTAAATATAGGGGCAATGTCTGTTGATAGTATAAAATTAAAACACCAAGAATACATTTTAACAAGACAAAGTTCAAATATAATAAATATTCAGGAACCTAATGAAATCGATGAAAATTTTTACAATATTGAATCCGATTTTTTATTTACCAGTAATAAGTGCCCATGTCGATGGAATGATATTATAATGATGGAGAATGACATTATTAATATTCTAAAAGGATTATATAACGGGGGAGATAATATTTTAGGTAATTTGACAAGGAATATTACTGATACTAATTTAAGTATATGTTTATCATATTTACCACATAATCGGTCGAATGAATTTCAATATGAAATTATTGCCTCAACGACAGTTCATCCATCTTTTATATATATAGCAAGACTTCTAAATATAAAAATTAGATTTGTAGATATCGATAATTATTCGGGAAAAATGCTATCTAGAAAGGTTAAATCATTAATTAGTTATAAAACCATTTTTGTTATATCTTCAGCTCCAAGTTATTCTCATGGTATAATAGATAATATAGAGCAATTAGCAGAAATTACTTATGCAAGTAATATTGGTTTACATGTTGATTGCTTGGCAGATAACTTTATATTACCTTTTTTAAAACTAAATGGTTCAATCGTATCTGGATTTGATTTTTCTGTAAAAGGAGTAACTTCTATATCAACTAATTTATCAATCGATAATAATGTTACCAAAAAACTACAATGTGTGCTTTATAAAAATAATCTTTCTAGGAATCAGCAGGTTGTTATTAAAAGTAAATTATATGGTATTTGTCCATACAATAATTTTAGTTCTCCTTTAGATGGAACTACTGTAGCATATTATTGGTATTATCTTCAATATAATGGTCTTAATAATTTTGTAAATAAATCTAATATAATAATTGAACTAAAAAAGTATTTGGTAAAAGAACTGAGTTCTCTTAATAGCTATAGTATAATAGGAGAACCTTTTCTTGGTAAGGTATCTATAAAAATTGATCCTGAAAAAAAATTTTTAATAGCAGAAACACTTTTTAATAATAATTGGAATATTGAAATACTTTATAATCCAGATTCTATATCTCTTTCCGTGGTTGATAATTTTAAAGATTCGTCTGATATTGATAGATTTATTAGTAATTTATCCAATATTAAAATTATTAAAAAAAAGAATTCTAAAAAGCTTATTGAATCTAATATATTTGGAATAAAAAAAATAATAAAAAATGTTAATAATTCTGTTTTATTAGGTGAAATATTTTTAGATACATTAAAATACATATAATTAGCTATGTGGAAATTGCGGTGAAGGGAGAGTAGGTGGAGTAAGTGTTCCAAAATAACCCATACTTTGATGATTACCGTAGAGTGAAAACGCCGGGATATTAAGTGTAGGTGCTGGTGGTGTAAGAGGAGACACTTCTGGTGAATTTACAGAATTTACAACGTCGTCGTCAGTGTCTAATTGAAAATCAGCTATACCCATACTATATCCCATTGATACTTGCCTTCCCACAAAAGCATAACTTCCAGATGAAGTTTGACTCCTTGCCATTCTTAGAGGTGTAGCAACAGCTGGATTAAGAATGTAATCAGCACAATGCTCGTCAGTGTACGGCTTAATACTGGTTTTAAATTTATCAAGAACTCCAATCATGTAATTATTAATATCATTGGAGTCACATTCCCTAATATATTTGATGAGACCAATAATTTTATCATATATATTTTTGTTATTTTTATAGTTCTGGCTAATAGTCTCGGGATTATCAATATCTAAATTCATAATTTGATTAGTGATATCAATAAATTTTTGAATTTTTCTAAAAGATTTTTCCATTTTATTTGACTTGTATGTTTCTTCCACAGAAAGTTCGAGATAAAATTCAATATCGGCAAAATCTAAATCTTCACATGGAATAAGATTGATTATAATCTCACCGATGTTGATATTGTTTAAACTACTACTAACCGGGCTTCCACTAATATCATATCCCCCGCTTTTCAAATAAGATACTGGAACATGTTTAATTTTTACGGTAGAACTATCCTTATCAGTAATCCAAAATAGTTTAGTTGTAAATTTCATGTCATTATGAATAGTGTTAAAGTCTTCACACGTATTAATTTTACTAACAATAGAGAAATCCCCAGATACATCTACACTATCAGCAATTTTGCTAACATTACTATAAACACTATCAATAATTTGCTCTTTCATTTCATTAGAATCATAACAAGCCCTTTCTTCACATTCCTCTGATAATGCCTGGAGAAGATCTTTGTCATATTGAAGTTCATTTCCAATTCCTATAGAAGAATTGTAAAATCCCTTATAATCTTGCTTAATTTGTGATACTCCTACTAAACCAGTTGTAATAAATCCATCAGAAATTAGGATCTTATAGGTCTTATCTACTTCAAGTTCATTACAAATATTAATAGTATTTATAATAGCCGAACCAATATTGGTTGGACCATGCGCATGGATGTCGTCTATAATTTTCATCAAATTAATACAGTCGTCATTATTGATAATTGCTTTTTTAGAAACAAGATTATTAGCACTATTATTAAATGTTACAATAGAAATGTATACTTCTTTACCCTCCGTAACCATAGTATAGAGAAACATTACAGCTTCTTTTAGGCATTCCTTGGTGAGTTGAATTCTTGATTTAGAATATGTTTTACCATTTGGCACTCGTGTTAACATAGAACCACTGATATCTATATTAAAAACTAGGTGAAGACTGTAAACCTTCAAAATGTTTGAGCTAAAGTTTATATTTGGTGTCAAAGTGATAGCATGTTCATTCTTATTATTAGAAAGATTCTTATGGGTATTAATATTCATATTAAATCCCATTACAGAGATATTAGCGCCCGTAGTCTTGTCACAGTTGAAGGAAAACATTAGAATTTAAAATAATAAAAAAGGTTTATTTTAAATTCAAATTTACATCTCAATTACTTAAAATATCATGTTCTCTATTAATTACATTGATTCCTGCTTCGGTGGCTTTATCGACTTTACCATTAGTAAAATCTTTGGTTGGAGTAATTAAATGAGTTATTTTCTTAGTAAGAGTATCTCTTACCTGCCCACCATTGCTAATTATAAATTCTTTTAGTGACTTATCACGAAATCCGGTGAACAAAAACACCTTATCTTTAAACTTATCTCCAGTTGGAGTAACTATACCAGCACTACTATTTACACTGCTTGATATGATAACTCCATTAGATTGACAAGTATTATAAAATGTATTGAATGTGTCTCTACCATTTACTATAACCGTTGCCGTCTTTCCTGAAAATCCACTAAGTGATGAAATCTTATCATAAAGTTCTTCTTTAGAAATAGTAAGCCAATCTGAAATTTGATCATTAACAATATTCATCCTTTTTTTTGCCATACTATTGAAATAAGGGGTAGCCGCTGCGAAATCTCCCAATGTAGATTCAGCCAGCTTTGATTTTATAGATTTAATAATCTTTGTAGAGGTTTTACTTTTTACACCTTCGATAGCATAGTCTTGAAGAGACTGTTCGTCAAGCATAAGGATTTTAGCAATAGAATCGCATCCAGCATCAAATGCCTTTGAAATAAGACCTTCTTTGAAAAATGCGATATCAATAGTTTTACAGAAGTAGAGAATCTGTTTAATCCTAACAGTCTTATTATTGTCTTTATCTTTCAAATAAATATGCGTCTGGTTCGAGTCCCACACATATTCAGTTTCGGGATAATCTGGTGTATTACAAGAAAGCACCTCAATAATTTTAGGAATTACTTCGCCACTGCGAATGATTTTTACCTTAGCACCTTTTCCAAGATTGTTATCACGGACATATCCTGCGTTATAAGCACTGGCTCTTGAGATAGTTACTCCTGAAAGCTCCACCGAATCAAAGATAGCAGTTGGTCTAAGACTTCCGTCTTGCGATGCTTCCCAATTAATTTCTTTTATAGTTGTAACTTTAGATTCACACATGTTATCCATCTTAAAAGCTTTCGCATATTTAGGATTTTTAGTTGTATTCCTTGCATGATAAATGTCATCTTGAACGATGATTCCATCAATTTCATAATTGGACGTTTCTCTGTAGTTAGTAAGAATTAAAGGCAAATCCTGCTCGCTAACTTCTTTGAAAGTTTGATATTTAACTGTATTAAATCCACCGGTTTTGAGATTATCAAGTTGCGCGGAAATAGACAAGTTTTCTTTAGAACCAGTTTCAAGAGAGACACACCATTCATACGCTACAAATGTAATGTTTTTAAGTTCTTCTGGAATAACACGCTTTTGATTTACAATTCCAGATACATAGTTGCGCGCATTTTTTCCTTTACTGGAAATTGTTGCCCAGTGTGACTTAGGGACAATAAGCTCTCCGCGAACAAATCCTCCGTGTTTCCAAGAGCTTAGACAGTTTGTTCCCATAATATGATTTATTTTATGAGATATGTCTTGTCCATAAGTGCCGTTCCCCCTCGTGTAAGCCTTAGGCCTTCCTTGAATTCTAAGGTCAAGAAGAAGAGAAGTGCCATCTAATTTGTCCATAATACATTTGTTGTTTGTAAACTTAGTAAAGAAGTTTTTAAGGTCAGAACTGTCAGGTTTTACTTTATCCATCGAACCCATATGAATAGGGAGTTTAACCTTTTCTCCTTTGATAGGTGCTCCTATCTTCTTATATTCTTGACCTCTAACATCTTTATAGTAGTCTATAATTTTATCATATGTCGCATCACTCACAAGAGATTCCCCATTGTAATAATAATCATCTAAAAACTGTAAAGTTTGACATATTTTTTCATTACTCCAGCTTTTAAGAGAAGCATCAAGGTTGTGTTCAAGTATAGAGATTTTCTTATTTACACCGTCTACGTTCATGTTGATTATAAATCTTTTTAATGGGAAGCCTTTAATATTGGACAAGTAAAGTCCAAGAAGCATTTGGATTGTTTCCATAGGAAAATCAAATTTTAATCTCTTGTAAAAAAAATCAAAGTAATCAAATTTTTGAAAATTAATTGTCTAACAATTCTAAGTATTTTGCATATAACTCATCTTCATCATAGCTTGTCAAGCCTATCAATTTTATTCTATCTGTAAATTTATGATACATTTCGAGAGTAGTTGGATTAATAAATACATCTATTTTCCTCCAATTTATTTTATATGTATTAGAAAGGTCTTTTGATGAATAGCTATTGGATTCTTTAGAAATTATTTTCAATACACTTTTATTTTGATATAATATATGTAGATCAATGTGATCATAAATTGTTGATACAGGTTTTAAATGTTGCTTACTAAGACAATGAAATCCACAGAACTTATCTTCTTTACACTTTTTTCCACATTGTCCGAAGCAATTTGTGTTTGCCTTTTTGATCCAAGCAATACACTTATTAGTGTTAAATGTAACAGAATTTAAAACCTTTACCTTTAGTGTTATCTTTTTTGTTATTTTAGAATCTTTAACCTCCGGCAAAGAAGATACTTTATTTATAAAATGTTTTAGACTATTAAAAAGCATTTTTGCGGACCTATCAAGACTTCTAATATTATTAATTTCATCTCCAACTGTAATACCATGTCTTTCCGCATTTTTTAATCTTGTTTCTAAACTACCACCGACGTGTCTCAATTCCCAATTCATAGAATCTCAATATCATACATTTATTATGATATAGAATTTCGGTTAATCAAATTTTTGAAATTTTATTTCATTATTAGAATTAGAATTAGACCTTCTGGTTACTATTTTTTTAATTATATTCCATCGAAATGATTGTTTAGGAGTTTTAGTTTCTACCAAATTTACATCATGTGATGTGCCCACAGAAGAAAACTTTAATTCGCTTACTATTTCAAGTCCTAAATTTGATTCTAGCTCAACTTTTCGCTCTTTGTCTGTTTTATGTATAGAATTATTTAGTTCAATTAAATATCCCTCTATACAATCTGGGTCATTATGGTTATTTATTAAATCATTAATTATTGAAGGTTCAATGTCAGGAAACATTTCTGTATATGTTTCAAACAGTTGTGTATTAAAGGTTTCAATTATTGAATCCATAGTATATATTATACACATAAAAAGTATTTAACTATATTACATAATGCCTAAAAGCACTACTAATCCTCAAAAAATAAAATATTACACTAGAAGTGTTACAAGTGAATTCGAAAAATCATATAATTTCGATTTAGCCTCAAAAGAATGGAATAAAAATAAAATAAAGGGACAAAATTGTGTATATCAATATATTAACTCCTAATAATAACTCCAGTAGTTCTAAAAACTTCTGAGTCTTCATCATATTCAAATTCTCTATAAATTCCTGGTTTAATAGATTCGAACCCAGAACCTTTAATACTTATTTCTATTTCAAAGACAGGTAATTTATTCAATGGATCAAGAACTACATTATCAGCTGTTTTAAAATCTTCAGGAACCTCTCCTTCGTCATCAATCCATTTTCTAATATTTCCTATCGATTTTGAATTCTGGTTATAAATGTGACTGATTACAGAATCAGTATTACTATAATAGAGATCATATGCATTATGAAAATCATCTATTAACCGAACAGACTCCATATCGTAGATATTTATATTTGATTGTTCGATAGATTTTTCAATTATTTGTTTAGAATTAGATACTACTGAACAATTACTACTACTACGAATATCATAAAATACACATATTGTCTTTTTTAAAAAGCTTTCCGTAAATACACTTACTCCAAGGTCTTTTAAAATAGTCTTAATTTTATCATTATTTAATTCACTACTATTTAAAACTGATGTTTCAATTGCTAATTTTGTTAATTCATCTATAACATCCAAGTAATTAATATCATAGAACATGTCACAATCTTCTTTAAAATCTTTAAAAGAATCATATTCAAAATTATTGACTATTTTATTATCTCGTTCTAATTCCATATTATTTGAATTATACTTATTTATTTTTTTATCTTTAAGTTCTACACTATTTTTTTTAATCTTTATTTTAATCTTAAAGGTTTGAGGTTTTTTATTTTTTTCTATCCTTAATTCTCTAATAAACTTTTTATTAGATTTTAATTCATCATGATCATCTAATTTTAAACTATTCCTAATAATGTTTTCATAAAATTCCAGATCTTTATCTTTTTCAATGCCTACTTTTTGAATTCTTTTAGCGTATATATTTGTTAAATTAGGAGGAGGCCTTTCTATAACTCGTAAACACCAACTATTTTTTTTCTCCATTAGTTCATGTTTTTCACATAAATCAGTTTCTAAACCCCGGCATTTTGATTTACATCTATGATTTATATCAGGCTCTAAATCTTTTTCATCTCTCCAAATTCTTGCCATACATCTTCTTTCACCTTCTAAAAAACGAATAACTATATCTTTTCTTAAAATAGTATTTGTATCTGCTAAATTTTTTCTAACATTATCTAAAAATTTTTCTATATTGTTCATGAAATACAGTTTTTTTTTCTTAGGCATCTAAAAGAATTAATCAAATATGTTTTTATTAATTAAATTCAAATTTATTAAAAATATATAAAACAATTGTTCTATATATAATTATTATGAATATCGAAAGTGTTAGTGATAATATCGTAAATAACAGTCAAGCTGATACTAAAGTTATTAATTTGGATATAAAAAAGGAGGATATTCTTAAGAAGATGCTAAATATTATTGGAATTAATTGTGAGACTATTGAAGAAGTTCAAGGAAGACAATTTCCACGAGATGTTCTACTTGAATCACAAGTTGTTCAAGAGTTAATGGTTCTAAAACCTCTGATAAGAAGTTCTGGGTATAAAAGTGGTAAATTAACTTCACTGCACAAGAATAATGAAACACACCAAAAATTCCCAGGTATTAATATGGTTCGTCAAGTTTTAAAATGTAATGGTTATAAGCTTACTCCTTATGTTGTAAGTCTTGGTTATGACCAAGATACAGGCAAAAAATTAACAAAAAGATTTTTTAATATTCATAACATTGAAAATGATGATTAATTTTCTACAAAACTTCTTCTTAAATTATTATTAGCAACCATATTTAGATATACAGTTGTCATATATTTCTTATCAGGAGGTGATTTTCCAAAAGGTTGATTTGGAAAATCAGAGGATTCAGAACATTGGTTGTAAAGTGAATTATTTTTTTGAGTAAGAATTGATGGAACTGTGGTTTCAGCAGAACCATATTTTGGTATAGAGTTATCATATTCATCATATTTTACAAGGGTATCATCTTCTAACTTTTTTGATACGGGAATAGGTATTGGCATACTTGAATTGGGGGTATAGTTTAGACCATTACGGTTTAACATCATCACACTTATATGTACTATATGAGATTTTATTTTTGATATTTATTCATTAAATTAATAATATCTTCTGTAATTAAATCTGTATTTAGTTGTAATTTAAGTAAAGTATTATACTTACTATTAATCCACTGATTATCAATATTTAAAAAAGTATCCTTTTCTAATAATGAAACTTTGTATTTTTTATCTACAATATCATTTATAATTATTTCCATTTTTTCCAAAGCATTAATGTAATTTTTTTCATAATCATTAATATTTCTGCTAAGTAAGTAGTCGAAAACATCACAATTCTTTTTTTCTAAAGACATGTATATACTATTTCTCTTAGTTTTAAGTTTTGAATAATATATTGGTTTTATTAATTTAGGTAAATTTAAAAAAAAATTTTAGGTCTCATTATTGTCAGTATACGTTCGTTATTATTCCCAGCTTTAAATATTTTAGTAATTTCATTTATATTAAAATGTTTAAGTTCAATTCCATTAACTTCATGTAAATGGTCTTTTTTTTTAAGTATACCTTTTAATTTAGAATCATTATGAAGTCTAATAATTTATCTAATCTTTAAGCGCTCTTTTTAGAACTAATTTATAACCTAATTTATAAGTTGAGTCCCATGAGCATTTTCGCCAATATCTATGAATAATATTTGCTTTAATTTTCTCCAACCTCTTTATCTTTCTAAATTTATTCTGTAGATTAACAATTAGATAGGTCTTATCAATGCCAATAATCATGTTAGCAAATTTATATTTATACATAAAACCCAGTTTTATTTGCGGTTTCCAGGATCCTGAACTATATTTCAGTTTATTCCAATCATCAACTGCTTTTAACGACATCGTGTCTCTACACGATTGTTTGTTTTGTTTACCTAAATTATCGAGACTATTCATATAAGAATCATGAATAAGATTTAGACTACAAAAGAACGATTTTAGTTTACTTGGATTGATGCTATCAGTATTATTATCAGATTTAATAGAGGCTATTAAAATATTATTACCTACTTCCTCTCCTAAAATATCCCAAGGACCGTGTTCTCGGCAATTATATTTCTGATAAACACATAAGTCATATCCTGGTATAAAATGATTGTCATCTGACATTATTAATTCTGTTATTAAATATTTTAATAAAATACATCAAATTTATTAATATATTACCATATATATCCTGGCCCATAATCTGCCAGTAATTCTTCTCCCTTCTCAATATCTCTTAATGTCTCAATATGCATTCTTGAAATTTTTTGGGTAAATTGAACATTTGGTTTATCTTTTTTATATTTTTTTCCATTAATATATCTGGTCCAATTAGACACATGTTTATTTATATCAGACGAATCCACATACTTTGTAATTTGTTCATCATTTCCCTTACCTTCATATATTGCCATAACATATGCGCTTTCATCTAAAAAATTTAAATCTTCGTCAGTTAATTTATCAGCGCTAAAAACTTTACCTTTATAATAACCAAGAAATGAACCTTTTTCTAAGAACATGTTGGCAAATACCCCTAATCCAGCATTTTTAATATTAGATTTTTTGACTACAATTCTTTTTTTATGTTTTAGGTCAGACATTTATGATAAATATATATATTATTATTTGTTATTATAATAAATTTGATAGGTTTTATTGTAATATTATTAATTAGTAATATGTCTACAATTATACTTATTGGAATAGATCCTTTCGCACAACCAGGTGTAGATTACATTGATAAATTCAGCACATTGGAAGAAGCATATTCTTATGTTGAATTATGGTTAAATGAGCATCTTGAGAAACAAAAAAAATTTATTTGTGGTCTTAAGGGAAATAAGAATGATCATATAAAAAAATATATAGAACAGCTTAAAATTGATTACTATATTAAATTTTATGGTGAATTTACAATTGAATCAAGTGAGCCTTATGAATATAAATGGACAATTTATGAATTTTAATATAATATTAAAAGTAATCTTATATTTATTATGTAATGAAGACAATTGTGCTAGGCTCAGACCATGCTGGTATTTTATTAAAAGAACAAATTAAATCATATCTTTTAGAAGAAGGACATTTTATTTTAGATAAAGGTTGTTATACTTCTAAATCATGCGATTATCCCGATATAGCAGAATTAGTTTGTAAAGAAATTAGTTCCGATACAATAGGTATTCTAGTATGTGGGACAGGTATAGGAATGTCAATTAAAGCTAATAGATATGACCATATTCGATGTGGATTATGCACAAATGAGTTAATGGCAGAGATGGCTCGTAAACATAATGATGCTAATGTTTTGGCATTAGGAGCAAGAATTTTAGATAATGATATATCATTTAAAATTATTAGTAAGTTTTTAAAAACAGAATTTGAAGAAGGTAGGCATCAACGAAGAATTAATAAACTTAACTATAACTCTATAAGAGATATTGCTGATATTCTTTAAATTCTTCCCAAAATTTATCTGTAAAATATAATTTTATAATAGGGTGGGTTAATCCATTTTTGATGATATCATAATATATATCTAGCGTAATATCTAATTCCTCATATACTGAGGTTGGTGTTATATATCGGGGATAATCTAATTCATTGTCTTTACGAGTTTTTTCTATTACATTTCCTAATGAAAAAAATTTTGTTGTCTCCTCATATCGAATACATAGTATTATTTCCTCCGTTAATAAAAATTTATCCTCTTCTTCGCATTCAATTTTTAAATTAACAAGTGAATCCATAGTAAAAATTGGAGGGTCTGTATCTGAAACATCTTTTAAACGAAGTCCTATATCTTCTCCATTAAATTTGAGATATATTTCTACAATATCATTGTTATATACAGTATTTATATCATCCTTATTTCTACTGCTTATAAGATCTCTTAATTTTTGACTATTAGATAATTCATCATTTGTTGTGTCATCTATAATAATTAATTTATTAGATAATTCCATTCTAATATATTAAATATTAGATAATTTTATATTTTATATTACAAATTCTTTTTTAACTCTATAAGATTTAATTTAGATACTATATCGCTACATACTCCTATACAAACGCATTCATGATGGTCATCCAATATATCTTTAGATGAAAAATGAATAAAAAAATCTCTCTGCTGATGTCGAATTTTAACTATCCATCGGGGTCTAACACATTTGAAAAAATCATCATTAAATTTATGAATTTTATTACTAAAATAAGCATACTCTCCTATATTAGGCGGCATTGAAATATTGTGTGGATACATTTATTTAGATATAACAAAAAAAATAATTAATTAATACAAATGTTAAGTTTGTATTATTTTATTAGGATTATTCATTGGAACTTTCGTCCGACAATGATTTTCTACAGCAAGGACATTGCGGAGTTTGACATTTGTTTACAAGCCATTTCTTAATACATCTGGAATGAAAACAATGTCCACATTTAGTCATACAAATTCGAGATCTTACTTTGATATCTTCCATACAAATGGCACATGTATGAATTGTGTGCTCTTTTTTAGCATTTATAATAGGTAAAATTTCCTTAAACTTGGCAAGACTAAGTCTTACAGGAGGCGGTGGTTCAGACATATCTTCTTCAACCCCATGAATCATATTAAGAATATTGTCTACCAGGTCGCTGATACAATTGTTTTTAACAGCGGCCAATATACTCGACGCTTCGCCATAAAGCATCAACTGGCTATTTTCAATCATAAAGTTGGAATTAACTATAATATTAGCAATCTTCTCGGCCGATACATTTGTATCACGATCATGATACAAATGTCCAAGAATTTTTCCAAGATAACTTATAATAGTATTCATTGAATTATGGAAATCTTCAGATTCAAACCATTCTGTTACAGGTTTAGTAAATGTTATAGAAATCGGGTCACTTGAATATTCTTTCATTTTTCTAGTATTATAGTTGTGAGTTACATTGATTTCCCCAAGCCTATTATTTAAGATGTCTTCTGAAATTTGGGAAAAATTGGAATTATACTTATGAACTGGTAAAATTACTTCAATTTCATTTGTGCTGGCTTTAATGTAATGCTTACCTTTATTATTTAGAAAATGTTCGCTTTTAATATATTTGGTATCTTTAGTTACAGTAATTGGATTTTGCCCATCGTTTTTAGAACTTTGAACCAAATCATCAAGCTCCCTTTCAATTTTCTGGAGAATCTGGCGTTGTTCGTGTTCATTCATTTCGAGTGTTGGGAATTCCATGGTATAGAAGATTATTTCAGCATTTAAAAAAATTTAAAAAATCAAATTTTACAGAATTTTTGAAAGTGTAGTTGTATTCCTATCCTCAGGAAGAACGTAATCTAAATCAATAAACTTGAAAATGTCTTCTTCTGATTCAAATTTATTTTTACCAAGTTTATCATTAATCTCTTTTTCTGAAACAGGCTTCTTTGTCTTCTTATCACTAATACAATACTCATTCATAGAATATCCCTTTTTTAAAGCGAGCATTCGCATGTGTGAATTAAAACCACCAGAACCCGTGAAATATAGTTGGGCAAATGGATATTGGTCTATTTCCGTGTCAATAATATCAATATGTCTGAAGTGAGTAAATCCTTCTAATTTCGATATACCCATAAATTTTTTTTTTCCCGAAGCTAATACGTCCTTTACAATATCCCTCTCCTTTAGTTTGCTGATGAAAAGGTCCCTATACAATTTATTTTTACCTTCGGGTCCGGATATTAATACATCTAAATCACCTGAACTTAGATGTTTTCTTCTAAAACTTCCATTAATTGAAAATAACATGTCAGGAGCTATTTCATTACAAATGTCTGAAAGAACTTCATTATATTTAAGCATTTCTTCTCTTGGAATACGAGTTATTAGATCATCGTGGTATCTTAATCCCATTTTCTGTTTATCATGAATTATAGTTGGGTCTTCTTTAAACTTCAATTTTAATCCATCAATTGTAGTAATTCCATATTTTGACTGTAGTTCTTTTGCTTTAGCAGGACCTATATTTGCAACTTTTGTTAGATTAATTACAGCTAATACAACTGGGTTTTTAAGAGCTTCTTCTACATAAGGAATAAATCCCGTCTTGTTAAACTCTTTAATTTTCTCAATTGTTTTTGCTGGATTTTTCTTACCACTTGATTTAAACCAACTTTCTAAATCATCCATATCTTCTACCGATTCCTTTGGATAAGTTCCTAATATTTTAATTGCGTCAACGTATTGTCTAATTTTGAAAGGTGCTCCTTTAGAGTTATCAACGGTAGTTTTATGAATCAAAATTTGAAATTGGTGCATAAGTTCCTTTTTATTTTCCATCTTTCTAATAATAGAAATCTTTAGCTTTAGATTGAGATTCATGGTTCATAGCGGTTAAAATAATCAACAAAAAAAAAGGATAATCAAATTTTATTATATTATTTTCTATTAAGTTTACTTCTTAGCTTTGGACACAATCTTCTTCTTTTTTTTAATCTTGGTAGAAGTCTTTTTAGTAACTGGAACAACTACAGGAGTTGAAGAAGCCTCATTAGAAGCAGGGGATGAAGGCTCTTCTGTAATAGGAACAACTACAGGAGTTGAAGAAGCCTCATTAGAAGCAGGGGATGAAGGCTCTTCTGTAATAGGAACAACTACAGGAGTTGAAGAAGCCTCATCAGAAGCAGGGGATGAAGGCTCTTCTGTAACAGGAACAACTACAGGAGGAGAAGAAGCCTCATTAGAAGCAGGGGATGAAGGCTCTTCTGTAACAGGAACGACTGTAGGAGTAGGCACATCATCTAAAGGAGAAACTGTCTTCTTACCAGATAGTTTTTTTTTACGAGAAAACTTTACTTTACTAGCTTGGTTACTACTTGATTTTGTAATAGTAATATTATATTTACTAATCAAATCTTCATATTGTGTTACTTCTGGACACAAGTCTACTACCTTTGTATTAAAATCGCAACCCGAAGCATCAGAAATTTCTTTAAGAACTTTTAGTTTTGTTTCTACAAGCATACGTTTAACATAGGAATCATCTCCCAATTGCTCTGAAGTAACAGTAATTTCGATTTCGCTTTCTTGTGTGGAACTCATGTTGGACTGGTAAAACTGTTATTGTAAAAAAATTTTTAATTTAATCAAATTTTTTTTTTTATTAAACCAGAGAAACTTCGTTGTGTTCTAACGTAACATCTTCTAATACTTCAGCCATAAGATTGCGTTTAATCATTTGCTTACTAATAATAATCTGATCAATAGTTTTAATATTCATCTCTTTATCGCACTCTTCAAGAAATCTATCATTAATAATAGTTGTAAATTTAAACACTTCTACTTTTTTACTTTGTCCTATCCTGTGAGCTCTGGCAATCGCTTGAATCTCATTACTTGGATTCCAATCTGGAGATATAATGAATACAGATGTAAACTGTTGAAGATTTAAACCTACACCTCCTGCCTTAATTTGAATAATCAATACCTTTTTAGATACACTGTCTTTAGGAAATTTAGCCAAAATAGCTTGTCTTTCATAAGATGACATTGAACCGTGGTATAACTCGCTCTCAATACCATTTTTGCTTAGTTCCGTTTTAATCATTTCCATTTCTGCTCTAAAATGACAGAAAGCAATTGAATATCCTTCTACCTCTTTTACTTTTTCAATAAATTTAGTAATTTTAGTTGATGGCTTATAATCTTCTTTCTCAGTGGGAATAAATCCATACTTTCTAGAAAAACTGTGTAGTGCCAGTTCGGGATGGATAGATGCTTGTCGAAGCCTCAATATTTGTTCAAGCATTTCCATAGATACACCACCGTATGCCAGAGCTGCTTCTCCACCAAGGTCGTCCATAATGTTTCTATGAAGAGCCAAGTAAACCTCTTGTTCTTCTTTGGATATAAATTTACATTGACAGTTAGTGATAGTGTAGTCATCCAATTTTGAAGTTGTATTTTCAAGATGTTTCTTAGTTCGTCGAAGCAAATTATTTGAAATCATATCATTTAGAGGCATAGCCACTTTTTTAGAATTGACGAATTTAAAAAGTGTTTTAACATCTGCCATCTTATTCTGTAGGGGAGTTCCTGTTAAAATCCACGAATAAGTTCTTTTTAGCTTATTTACTTTTTCGAAAATATTAGTTTTACTATTTCTAATATAATGTCCTTCGTCCAGAATTACTCTTCCCCATTCATTTTCATATACGAGATTATCCTTAGTTTTTTTACTAGCAGTTACGATCCCGTATGTTGTAATTACAATTATATTAGACATATTATCTTTTCCATTAGTTGTCCTATTTATCCTGAGTTGTTCCCAACTTTTCGGTCGACCAATACCTGTGTGAACAACAATGTTTTTAGGATTAAAAATATTCCTCATAGCATCTGCCCACTGATTGACTACACATACGGGAACAATGATAAGATTAGTATTAACAGGATTTTCTTTCATTAACGCACCAATTTGTATAGTTTTCCCCATTCCTGGCTCGTCACAAAGTAGTCCTCCTTTAATAGGGGATACTTTTTCCATCTTGAGAAGTCTCTTGAGTCCATTTGTTTGATGTGCCTTAAGAGGATATGGTGTATTCTTATCCATAAATTTTATTGTAGAATTCCCAATAATAAACTTTTTCTTTTTCTTTTTCTTAGAAGCAATCTTTTTAATAATAGAATTCATAATGTCTTCTACTTCAGAAGGCACTTCATCGTGAATGCGCATAAGTGTCGATTGTGACATATTAGATGTCTGGATTGGATTACTCTGAAATAAAAAAAAGGGTGAAAATCAAATTTTTTTGTATTATAGAATCTAATCGCTATCATTGTAAAGCTCAAGCAACTCTTTTGGCGGATCACATTCTGTGAAAGACTCACCATCGTCATTCAGAATTCCTTCCCAATCAAAATCTCCATCACTATCCAGCGAAAATACCCATTTTTTAGAAATGACTACATGCATTACTTTACCGTTAGACATTGTTGTTTCAATGGAACCTTCTAGCATTTTTTCAATATCATCAGTTGATTCTGATTTAGATGGTTGAACAGGACTTTCTGTATCACTATCATCAACAATTGCGTGCTTCATCTTATCCTTTTTAGTGCCCTTAGGACGACCCCTCTTCTTCATAGGAGTTACGGATACATCTTCTGGGTTATTAATTGACCATACTCGTTCAATAAGCTTCTGCTTAGAACCTGCTGATTTCATATCATTTGATTTAAGAATATCCTTTAGATCATTTCCCTTAAGTTCCTTTAGTTCATCCATAGAACCAGCAGTTTCCCAGTTATTAACAGTCAACTTTTTATCTTTCTTTTTAGAAGCAGTATTTTTCTTCTTTTCCTCTTGGAAAACAATATTTTTAGGCATACATTTATAAATTTCTTCCACGTCAATATCACATTCCTTTGCGACAATTTCCGAAAATCTCTTTAGATAATCTTCTACTTCTTGCTTTACCAATTGTTCTTGACCTGGACGGAATGGAACCGTAATTTCTTTAGTTTCGGAAGATTGAGTTACATTGATATGTTCACTTTCTGTTGCGGTGTTACTCATGTTGGTTGATTGGATTGTTTAACCTGAACTGAAAAAAAAATAATCAAATTTTTTTTTCATTACGCTAATAATTATTAATGGTCATTTAGAACGCTCTATTAATATTTCTTCTTAAAATAGCAAGCTCTCTAAATAACTGATTAGAATTCCTCATTAAGCTGGATACACTTAATAACTGGCCCTTACCTCTTGACAATATTCCTTGGTAATTAAAGCATTGATTACATGATTTAGAATAACCAAATGACCTACTTCTTATATTATAACAATATGCTTTAGTTTGCCCATGTCTTGTTCTTCTTGGTTGAGCAAATAATCTTGGATTTTTCATTAGAATATCTATTTGTTTTTGATAATTTATTATATCAGTTCTTATAGAGAACATAGCAGCGAAACATTTATTATATGCATTTTTAGATATACCATATTTAAATGTAAAGCAATTATAAGCTCTTTGTTTTAATCTTTCTAAACCTTTCAATATAAGATCTAATTGTTCTTTATATTTCTTAGCAACTTCCTTAAAACCATTATTACATTTATACATCTTATCTATTACTAAGTATAACATTTTAGCCGCACTAATCTGCATATCAATTGCTGTTCTAAGAAGGGAAAACCCTTTCCTTGTAACTCCAAATATTGATTTAAATACAGAGCCAGCAGCTACAATTCTATTTTTAATATTACTAAAGAGTTTTGTTATATTTCTAACTTTTCTGGCAAGAGAGCCTATTTGCTTGGTTAATTTACGAATTTTATTTAAAGTTCCTAAACTTTTTTTTCCTATTTTTTTAATACCTCTTTTGGCCGATTTAAAGGTTCTTTTAGGATTTTTTACTGCTCTGACAATTGCTCTTGGTGACTTTTTAACTACTCTTACTATCTTTTTAGGAGCTGATTTAATTTTTTTAACGGCTTTTTTGGCTGTGTTTTTAATAAATCTGCTAAAACTTCTAAATCCCCAAAAATGTTCTATATTTCCTTCATTTTTAACAATAAAACAACAGGTTAATATTAATATAATTATTAAACCAAATAGTATAGATTTATTCATATAATATACTATGGTTTTTTTATTATTATCTACTATAAAAATAACCTGAATATATATATATATATGGTTAAAGCCGAAGATAACCTTGTCAATATCTATTTTGACGCTTTTACAAAAGCACTTACTTTAGTAGTAGCATTAGCATGGAATAATGCTTTTACTGAATACTTTAAGAATAATCCATCTCTCAAAGCATTGGGACCCTGGCTTTATGCGTTCTTTATAACGGGAGTTGTAGTATTTTTAATGATTGCTTTGGCAAAAATAAGAGTAAAGATTGATTTGTGGTATGGAAAATTTAAAAAAAAAATACTAGCAAATCTTGGTAACGAAGAAGAAGTAGAAGAAGAAGTAGAAGAAGTAGAAGAAGTAGAAGAAGAGCCGGAAAGTTTTGATGATTTCAAGACTAAAAATATAGATTACACACAGTTTTAATGCGTAAATTATAACTATTAATTAATCATATTATATGATATAATATGCCTAATTTAAATTTAGCAATATTAGCATCTGGAAGTGAATATAATATTAATGCGATTTATCAATCAATTACCTGTGGTATTCTACCAGCAAATATTACTGCTGTGGTATGTAATAAAAAATGTAAATGTATGGAGTATTGTAAATCAAAAAAAATTAATACTATTAACTATACTCGGGATGTAAAAAAATTTACAAGAGAACAATATGACCAAGAATTAATTAATAAATTATCACCATTTAATATTGATATTATCTTAGTTTTTGAATGGACTTACTTATTTACAGCTATATTTACTAAGCAATTTGATAAAATAATTAAAATAAATAGTGTATATAGCTCTAGTTTAGGAGGTTCTAATAACTTAGATGAAATATTTAATGGTCTTGTAAATTCAAGAATTAAATCTGCAAGCTCAAATCTTGAACTAATTAATTTAGATAATACTAGAAAGAACATTATATCAGAGGTAATATTGCCATATGAAAAATCATATACTAAGGATGAATTTATAAGCATTTCG
>Ga0228624_1000125_pt1 | contig 47372 bp, 43 predicted proteins | sample 29DmetaG_FD_182744 | JGI IMG/M metagenome (GOLD analysis project Ga0228624, IMG submission 182744) | Seawater microbial communities from Monterey Bay, California, United States - 29D | ecosystem: Environmental > Aquatic > Marine > Coastal | place: USA: California | collected 2016-10-10 | reverse complement strand
TCCTTGTTCTATTGCTTGTTTTTCGACTTCTATTTGTGCCCGACGAGCAGCTTCTTCTTGTGCCTTCTTGTCAGCCTCAGCTTTTTCTCTTGCCACACGCTCTGTTTCTGCTTCTTGTGCCAAACGTGCTGCTTCTTCTTTTGCCATACGGTCAGCTTCTTCTCTTGCTACACGAGCTGCTTCTGCTTCTTGTGCCAAACGATTTGCCTTTTCATCAGCAATAGCCTTAGCTCCCTGAACCCGCAATTTATCTAATTCTTGTTGTTTGTTACGTGTATCTTGTAATTGTTCTTGGGTTCGTTCATATTCATTTTGTACTGTTATTTCTTTTTGTTTATTTTTAGTTTGAAGTGGAACAATTACCTTATTAAATAATTCTTTTGCTAAATCGGATTCCAATTCCATTATGTATTATATTTACTTATAAATTATGCAAATACAATACTTTACGTGAAACTACTTTATTCTATTACTTTTTGAACGCTTTGTTTTACGACGTTTTGTTAGTCTACGTTTGTTTCTTCTTCGTTTTGTTTTTTTACCAGAACCATTTTGTATTGCGTTTGCTGCTGATACTTCTTGTGCGACTGATACTTTTTCTTCTGGAGGTTCTTCTACTGGAGTATATTTTTCACAGGTATTTGTTAATTCCTTAAATTTTTCGGTAGCAATATCTCTACAATCCGGATTTTTATCAGGATGAAATCTTAACCATGACCGTGGCTTAGGCTTCTGTGTATTTGGATTACAATCTTCACTTGGAATTATATCACGTTCGGTTGCACTACATGTTTCTATAGTAGGTGGCGTAGGTGGTAATTGTTCTGGTGAATCATTCGCTGGTGGTATAGGTAGAATATCAACTTGTTCTGTTGCGACTTCTTGTATGTCTTGTACTTGTTCTGGTGCGACTTCTTGTATGGCTTGTACTGGTTCTGGTGCGACTTCTTGTATGGCTTGTACTGGTTCTGGTGCGACTTCTTGTATGGCTTGTACTGGTTCTGGTGCGACTTCTTCTACGACTTGTTCTGGTTCTGGTGCGACTTCTTGTATGGCTTGTACGACTATATTATCTATTTTTCCTTTAAATATATTTAATTTATTTTCATCTGGTTGGTCTAATCTAACTTCTATTTCTTCCATACCATCTATTGTTCGGCCGATACTAATAATCGTAGGAGGATTTTGTGTTGATATACCAATATAAAAATCTGGTTTTGTTTTTGGTGCGCTCATTATAATATATAATTTATACAGATTAAATTACATATCAACTACCTAAATGATTCTTATATTACTATTACTTGGTATTTTTTCTTGTTTTTCGTTTACGTTCCATGTTTTTTACTGTTTTTGTATTTGACTTTTGTTTTGTTGACCGTGTTGTTCGTTTTTTTTTTGTTTTTTTACGATTTATTGCATTTCCGCCATATGTCGTTTTTAAATGTGTTTTAACACGTTCTAAATAATGTGTAATTTGCTCTGGTGTAGAATCATATTTTTGTAAGTAATTTGAAAGATGAATTAATATATCATGGAGTTGTTTTCTGTCTTTCACTTTCGGGTTTTTTAATAATTTATTTATATCAACTCCTATATTTTGAATGAATATGTCCTTTCCTTTACCTGAATAATCATTGGATTTCTCTATATTATCAATTATATTCTTTACAATGTTTTTGTATTGTTTTTCGGTATATGTGGTCGGTTTTGTTTGAATTGGAATAGTAGGTTCTGAATTACTCCGTAATAACGTATTTTTATCTGGATTAACTCTATTTATCACGCTATCATCTTGAGCTAATACAGTTTCCGCTTGTTTATTTGCGTCTTCTACTGATTTAATGAGGTCATCATTATTATTGGGAGATATATCTTTACAGTATTCACTATCTCCATATTCAAATGTTGAAAATACGTCTTTCACTAACTTCTCTTTAAACCGTACTAATTCCTTAATAAAATTTTGCTTATGTTCTTCAAAATCATCACTTAACCAGCCAGTTTTATATGTAATATATGTCTCATATTTATCGTTTACCATTGCATAATCATCATATAAATCGTCGTTGTAAATACTTTCACCTTGATTATTTTTAATATAATTTAGTGCGGTATTGCATTTAACTTTTCCCAATATTGTTGGAATAGGAGATATGGGGGTCAAGAATTTGGATATCTTATCTAATTCATCTACCAGTGCTTTTAACAATATCATGTTATCTACGATTTCTGTTTTATCATCTGTATATTCTGTCTGTTTAACTTTCTCGCTAATTTCATCAATCATATTTAAAAGTCCTTGGCTGGGTGCAGTAGTATGCCATGGTTCATCATCAGCTGAGTCTTCATCTTCATCATCAACTTCATCCGCAACTTCATCCGCAACTTCATCCGCAACTTCATCCGCAACTTCATCAGCAACTTCATCAGCAACTTCATCAGCAACTTCAGGTGTAGATGTAATGTCAGGTTTATCATCTTCATCGGTATCATCATCCAACCTATCCGGAGTTGTTAATTTACCAATAATAATGTCAATTTCATTCTTTACACGCTCTTGTATTTCTAATATATATTTGGTTTGGTCGGGTTTTAATGTATTATAATTGACAATTATATCCATGGTGTTATTTATCATTGATTCATTGTTTATTGATATTGATACAGTATCTAATAAACCATAAATATCATTAAATTCTAATCTTTTATCATCATCTATTTCTTTTAATAGTTCTATTTTTTTATTAATTTCTTTGTAAATAATCAATAATTGAACTCCATTTAATAATAAATCTATATTGTTCTTTTGTATACTTTCATCATTACTTAAACTATCTTCAAACATTTTCTGTAAATTATCTGGTATATCTTCACCTTCAAATTCACTATTAAACTCATCAAATACCAATTTTAATTCATCATTTAAGTTTTCATTTTTATTTATTTTGGTTAATCTATCCAATGTGAATGATAACATTTGTTGTTCTATATCTTCTGGCTCTGGTTCTGGTTCAACTACTGATTCAACTTCAGGTTCAGGTTCTGGCTCTGGTTCAACTACTGGTTCTGGCTCTGGTTCAACTTCAGGTTCAGGTTCAGATTCAAAGTCAGGCTCAAGTATATCAGGTAAATCAAATTGTTCTGGTTGTTCTTCAACTAACCCTTCATTTTGGATTGGTTGAAGAACAACTGGTTCGATAGATGAATCAGCATCATAAGCAATAGGTATTAATTCTTCATATATTGGTGTTCCATATCCACACTTTTCTTTATTATTTGTATTTGTTTCGTACTTTTGATTATCTAATTTCCATATTTTAAGTCCTTCATCTCCAGAAATAAGCATCAATCGTATAAAAGAATTAGAGTCTTTTAAATTCAACTTATTAATACCTTCTTGTAATGCTTCCATAGTTAATGGTAAATACTTATTATAATCAGGTACATCTTGAGTAAAGGTATGTTTTTTGATACTGGATACTTTGTAATTATATTTTGGATTTTCGTTTAATTCATTACATGTTTCTAACGTTATTGTTATATATTCATTAGGACTAATGGGAAATAAACTATCATGTAAATAATCATCAATATTTTTTGTGTTAGGGATTGGTTTATTCTTTCTTGTATTTTTATTCCCTTTTGTTCCTTTTGTTCCTTTAGATTTACGTGATGACATCTATAATATAATATGCAAATATAAATATTGTCACGGATTGTCATAAATGTACTCTACAAAAGTATAGAAAATTGATTACTAAATATGTATAGTTGTTATGGTATCAAACATTACAACAATGAATTTCACAGTATCCGCCCCTATCCGTAAGAAGACCATCTTGGTATTTGACGTAGAAACAAGTGGTCTTCTACCCAAAAAAGACAAATCGGACCCAAATCATATTCCAATTGAAGCTTATCCGCATATATTACAACTAAGTTATGCTTTGTATGATATTTCTTCAAATCAATTATTAGACAAATATGACACGTATATCAATGTAAAAAAAGAAGTGGAAATCAGCGATAAGATTACGGAATTGACAGGTATTACGCGACGTTCATGTAATAAGGGAGTTTCCATCGGAGAAGCTCTTACCAACTTTTACAAAGCCTATATTAGTTCTGACGTGATTGTCGCTCATAATATTGACTTTGACAAAAAAATGATTCTGGTAGAATTGGAGAGGAATAGACCAGAAATAATAAAAAATGCGCCTGAATGTATGACAATATTTAATTCCACATATGAAGAATTAAATGGTGTAGAACATTATTGCTCTATGCGTAAAGGCACAGTCATCACAAATATTATCGTTCCATCTAAGTATCCCGGAAAACCACCCAGTTTAAAGTGGCCGAGATTGAATGAATTATATGCCAAGTTGTTTGATGGAGAAACGGTTGATGGTCTCCATAACGCGATGGTGGATGTCTTGGTATGCTTACGGTGTTATATGAAAATGAGACATAACACCGATTGTGGTCTTCTTATGAAATCTAAATAAACAAATAATACTCACTTTTATGTAAAATATTAACTAATTACTTTTTCTTATGGACTTTCTTTTTTGAGGAACGTTTGTTCTTTTTTGTTTTTCTGGCTTTGTTTTTCTTGTTTTTGGTTTGTCTCTTCTTTGACTTGCCAGCCCCTTTTTTTGTTTTTTTTGAGGTGGGTTGGTTTTCACCTTCATCATCGAATCTACTTCTTTTTTCAGCAGCAGTAGGAGCAGCATCGTCGCCTTCGGTATCCATAGCAGTAGCATCAGTATTACTTTCTTCATCATCACCTTCTTCCATCGTACCAGCAACAGTAGTAGTAGCAACAGCAGGAGGACCAGCAGCAGGAGCTTTAAATATCGTAGCAGCAGTACTATCACCAGCAGCATCGTCGCCTTCGATACCACTACCAGCAGCAGGAGGACCAGCAGCAGCAGTACTATCACCAGCAGCAGGAGGACCAGTAGCAGCATCAGGCTGCGTTCTTCTTCTTACTCTATATATACGTCGAACCATCTCAGCAGTTTTTATAGGGTCTTCTATATCTAAATTAAAATCAATTTCGGGTAATATTCTTGCCAGAGCATCGTAATCAGTCGGTCTATTAGCCTTTAAACTTTGAAATAAATTGGCTGTTGCATTGGATAATTCAGAAGTGTTACTCATAAGTGCGGTTACTACCTCTTCATCTTTCATACGATTAACCCTTTCATGTAAGGTTGAAATGGCGTCTGTTGAATTTATAGCTACCTTAGCTGATGTTGTAGCTAAGTGACCGAATACTTTCTTTATAATAGTTCCTAAGGCGACAGTTGATAATATCCCGGTTCCAGCTGACACATATGGTGCTATAGTTGTCGTCAAAGTATTTATGAAAGAAGCTATAGTACCAGGGTTTGATATAGTCATCAACGCTAATTTTCCACCAACATAAGATGCTAATGCTGCTTGTAAGTCTTTAGTCCATAATAAACGCATACACTCATCTAATGTAGTATTCACTTTAGCATAGATAGCATTAACATATCCCATTAATATTTGAGATTTGGGAACCTGTGGTAAGGCAATTTGGCTTTCCACACGGGGGGGTTCTTTCAATCCTCGTATAACTTCAGCCACTGCGGTTGATATATCAGCTTCTTCTTGTTCAACAAGAGCTTTGAGTACACCACCACCATCAAGACCTAATTTTTCAATTGCATCATTCAAATCGTCCATATTAAACTCTTTTTCGTCAGAACGTTTTTCAACATAATCATTCACAACACCTACTTTACACTTCTCTTTCTCCACCATTTCAATCACATCGTTTTTAACTTCGTCTGGAATTGACGATCTGTTTATATTGTCATATAAACGCTTGTATTTCTCCGGCATTACAGAATCAGAGAATCTTGATGGTAATTTACGTTTACGACTACTGTTAGATTTTATTGGGAACTCTGTATCGTCATATTTCATTGGGCCTGAGCCACGGTGACTTTTGATTGACATTTGTAATTATATAATAACCCAACATAATAATTAAGCCGAGCACATTTCACAAATTTCATCTTCTGTGTTTTCACCTAAAGTAGTCCCTTTATTCTTTTCAGGTTCAATGGTGAATTGTTGAGCTTGATGGCGTGCTCTTCTACGTAAATAATAAATACCAGTTTTCAATCCCTTATTCCAACCATAAAAATGCATTGATGTTAAATTATTATAAGTAGGGTCTTCCAACCATAAATTCAAACTCTGACTCTGACATACAAATGCCCCTCTATCAGCTGCCATATCAATCAAATTACGCATAGGAATTTCCCAAACAGTTTTGTATTTCTCCTTAATATCATCCGGAATAATATCTATCTGTTGAATGCTTCCATTATTCGCAACAATGTTATTCTTAATTTTGTCATTCCACATGTCTAAATTCATTAAATCTTTCATTAAATATCTATTCACGACCATGAAATCACCCGCAATAGTTCTACGACTATAAATGTTGCTCGTAATTGGTTCAATACATTCATTATACCCTAAAATCTGTGATGTAGACGCAGTTGGCATAGGAGCCACCAACAATGAATTTCGTAGACCATATGTTTTAATTTGTTCTTTGAGTGCGTCCCAATCATACATCTTTACCTTTTCATTAGGGTCTACCTCCCACATATCAAATTGTAAAATTCCTTCACTCGCAGGAGACCCGTCAAATGTACTATATCGTCCATCCCGTTTAGCAATCTCACATGATTCAGTCAAAGCAGCGTGATAAATGGTTTGAAAAATACGAAGATTGATTTCCTTTGCTTTATCAGACGCAAATGGTAAATTCAATAATATAAATACATCAGCAAGTCCTTGGACGCCAATACCAACAGGTCTATGACGAAAGTTACTGCGTTCTGTTTTCTTGGTAGGATAAAAATTAACGTCAATCACTTTATTCAAGTTATAGGTAACTGTACGCGCGACTGAATGGAGTTTTAGATAATCAAATTTGACATTTCCATCTTTATCCGTAATAATAAAAGCGGGTAACGCGATACTCGCAAGATTACATACGGCGGTTTCATTTTCATCAGAATATTCAGTAATTTCACAACATAAATTAGAAGATTTAATCGTACCCAGATTTTTTTGATTACATTTACGATTTACAGCATCTTTATATAACAAATATGGAGTTCCTGTTTCCATTTGAGCGTCTAAAATCTGAAACCATAAATCACGAGCCTTCATTGTTTTCCTACCTTTACCTAAGTTTTCATAATAGGTATATAATGTTTTGAATGCGTCTCCATATACATCAGATAATCCAGGACATTCATCAGGACACATTAGCGTCCAATCTTCTCCAGCCTTGACGCGTTCCATGAAAAGGTCAGACATCCAGATAGCATAAAACAAATCGCGTGCTTTTAAATCTTCATCTCCGTGATTTTTACGTAGATCTAAAAATGATTCAATGTCTGCATGCCAAGGTTCCATATACATTGCGAAGCTGCCATTACGCTTTCCGCCTCCATTATGAACGAGACCATTATGAATAGTATAATTATGTTCGTGTTTCATTTGTAAATCATATACAATACCATCGTATTGGGTGGTTTTGACATCTTTTACACGTGTTAGTAGATAATTCTCATATTTCATGTATTTAAAAAATTGGTTGTCGTTATATTCTAATCCCATTAAATCGCATAATTCTTGCGTTCTTGGAATACGCAATGTATATGAAATGAGCTTATTTTCAATCACTCCTCGACTTGTCATGTGTTTTTCACCTACCCTATCGCGAATACTCCCACTTGTTAATATTCCCATTTTGAGACAAATTATACGAGCACTTTCAATCAAGTTCAATGATGTACTATCAAATACTACTTCGTTATTAGACAAACATCCGTCAGTTTCTAACATTCCTTTAAGAATGTACTTTAATTTATCAACTGGCAGATTCAACCATTTTGGCAATATACGTTTTTGTTTGGTTTCGTTATAAAAATCATTATATCTAAAAGGCAATTCAAGCTGTCTATTCCAACGTAGACGTGTAATGTTTCCATCTACAGTAGTAAATGTTTGGATACTTCGTTTTTGGAAATAATCTTCTAAGTATGTCAGTGTATCTGATTTATTTTCAGTATGCATTGACACATAGCCAGCGGTATCATTCGAACAATTGATACATCCATCACCCAAAATTATACCATACGTTCTACAATCATCTTCTGTTATATTACTAACATCTTGTTCGTATTTGGGAATTGAATATACAATCATGTCATTTTCGTCCAACTCCTTTGCTTCTACCCATTCAAAAGTTGCATGTTTTTTTTCTAATCGGTTTCTGATAACATTATAATTTAATCCTTTTACCTGATTACGTAAAGCATATACAGGATGTTCTGGAGTAATACGTAATGGAAAGATAGAATGGGTAGTTTTAATTTCTAACATTTCATCATTATATACGTGTTCCAATACGTCTTGTATGACTTCTGTTTCTCCAAGAGCATTATAGATTTGAGTAACACCTGATTCACAATGTTGAATTTCTTTAGGTCCATCAGTTGTATAAATAATAGTTTCGGGATGGACGCATTGGTCGACATATTTTGCAGTGTGGTTAAATACACGTAACATAGGGACAATTCCATTAGAAGAACCATTTGTTCCACGAATATCACTACCAGAAGCACGCACATTATGAATATGGAGTCCAATACCACCAGCCCATTTTGAAATCAAAGCACAATCTTTCAATGTATTGTAAATACCTTCAATACTATCATCTTCCATAGCAATTAGATAACAAGAAGATAATTGTGGATGTGGTGTTCCCGCATTAAATAAGGTAGGAGTAGCATGTGTAAAATACTTTTGTGACATTAATTCGTATGTTTCTTTAATTTTCTCCATATCCTCCCCGTGAATACCCATAGCAACACGTAACCACATATGTTGTGGGCGTTCTACAATTACTCCGTTTACTTTCATCAAGTAAGCACGTTCAAGGGTTTTAAATCCAAAATAATCAATTAAATAATCTCGTGTATAATTACATAATTGATTAAATTCATCCTGATATGTTCGTGCTGTAATCATCATATCGTCAGTAATTAATGGTGAATGTTTCCCATGTTTATCTTTATTCATATATAATTTATTCATTGTATCAACAAACATGGATGATGTTTTTTTTGAATGGTTAGCAATAATAAGTCTTGTGGCTAATGTACCATAATCGGGATGAATAGACGCCATACTCGCACATTGTTCGGCAGATAATTCATCGATTTTGGTCGTAGAAATATTATTATATAATTGGTCGATTACCTTCATTGCTAAGGATGTATAGTTGATTTTCAAACTATGTTGAAGAGCTGGAACTGGAATATCATAAGTTTCTTGCCCGATTGTCTTAATACGTTTCAAAATTTTATCAAATGACACGATTTCGGTCTCACCTGAACGCTTTGTAACGTGCATTTCATCATCAAAATTCTGAGTAGACGACATTTGTATATATTATTTATATACAAATATCTATATCGTTTACAACTAATATTTGGAATCCAATTTAATTAAACAAACCTTATTTGTCAATGGCATATTTGTTATTGTATGGCTTCCAGAAGCATCATTTATAGATACGGTTGTCTTTGGAATTCTTCGTTTTGGCGAACGATGTTCGTATCCTTCGATTTTTTCTTTTTCAATAGTATCCCATACTTCTTTTATGTTATGAATTGCCTTAGAAAACCAGGTTCTATTTCGCTGTATCAAAACACATGATATCTCATCTAAATACCAATATAGTGTATTGAATAGTATCATATTATCAACCGTTTCTTTCTCTTTTGTTATCCATTCATCAATTGATTCAGGAGTTAACGGTATATCCAAAGGCATATAGTGATATGTGGGATTATCATTTTCACTAAAATCACTGTTTATAAAATATAATACTATTCCTCTATATTCCGAATTCGTTGAATTGTTATAAAAATCCTCTTTATTATCGTACTCTTTAATACGCGTTTCCACAAAATCACAGTTGTCTAAGTCACATGTTTCCATTTGGATTTGGGTTTGAATCCAGTACTCTTCTTTCGGTATTCCAGTAATTTCACGATTTACAATATTCTTTATTTCTAACATAGTTCCGTATTTTTCACTTGATGGTAGTATATTAATGCCATCGGGAGACGCACCGATGTAAGGATATATGGAATGACGTATACATCCAAATTCACCTATCTTTGTTTTGTATAAATCCTCATAAATCATTGTAGTTATAGGCTCATATTTGACACCCCAATGCATAGCATTTGATGTTCCATATGAAACTCGTTCGACTGGATTATCATATGCTTTACATTTTTCATATATCAGACTGTTTACTTGCGATTGACTTCCCAACGCTTTCCATAAACTACTTGCTGATAATAAGCTATTTCGGAATTCATACCATTCAGGAGTGCGTTGTGCGGGTTGAGGTTGTTTTTGGATATATTCAATTATAGTTGTTAATTCTTCTTTTGAATATTTGTTTTTATCTATGAAATCATGTGTATTTAATATAGAACGCGGTACAATATCACTATTATAGGATAAATATGATTCGTGTTGCGATTCTACAAATTCAACTATTTGTTGGAATTCATCTTCGTCACATATATTTATATTTTCCCATTCAATCCACAAGTTAATGCTGATACTATCAATCATGTCTTTATAAAATTTGGGGGATGATATTTTCAGTATATTATGAGTATAACAATCTTCGAATTGTTCGTAAATATCTTCAATGATATCATCGATTTCATCTTCTTCAAATGAATCAAATAATAACATGGATTCTTCGGTTTTACAAGATATAGATGAAGATATAGAGGTTTCATCTATATCAGATTCATATAGCGAATTGTTAGTAGATAGTGTGAATGTGGTATCGGTTTCGGTCTCAGTCTCTTCACTATTGCTGGTAAGATAAAATTCTAAATCACTCTCACTCATTTTATTGTAATCTGTAATATTATATCATATTCTTTCTATACAGTTTTTACGTATTACTCTAATAGATTTTTATCAATAACGGTTTCTTTCAATATATTACTGATTATCTTCTTTTCAAACTTTTCATCTTCTTCCTTACCATAACCACCTAATGATGCTTTGGAATATTCAAAGAACTTATCGCATTCTGGTGTATCCAATATATCGTATTTGGGGTTTTCGGCTATCCATGGATGCACTTGGGCTTTGTTCTTATTCGCTACTATGCGGACTGCTTTACTTAAATGCTTTTTTGTTTCATCTTCTTTCGCCCATACATCGGAATCTTTTACATAGACCGTTTCGCGTTTCAAATCCGTACAGTGGATTGGTCTTACATGGGGATGCATATCGCGGATACGCTCTAACATGATATCGGATATCCCTCTTACATACCCTACTTCTCCTGTATTGATAAAATCATTTACCGACAATACGATTGACTGAATGAAATCGTTTAGATTGATAGCATCTTTACATGTCTCATTCAAAAATACGTTTAAATTGAACTTGTTGTTTGTTGTATTGTTGATTGTATTGTTGTTTGTCGTATTTCCTGTGTTCTTTGATAGCTCTATAATTGTATCTTGTTGGTCTGTCATTTTCTGTTGTTGATCTACCATTCTCTTATGTTGTTCTACCATCATCTCCTTGAATTCTTGGTTTTGTTTCAGTAACTCTATTACCAAGGATGAATCTACTGGGGGTGGGACTTGGACTACTTGGGTTTGGTCGGGTTCCGACACTGGTTCTACATTGACTGATAGTGAGTTTTCACCCGTACATTTTTGTTTATGTCGCCATAAACCAGAATGATATTTATATTCATGTCCACATTTATCACATGAGTACATACGTGATATAGGCATTTGACTTGTATCATCCAGTATCTTTTGATGTTTAGCAGTAGTTAAATGTATATCATAATTACTTTTTTTACTGCACTTAAAGTTACATTTTTCACAATAATATCGTTCGGCATTTTTCGGCATGTTTATTGTATCCTAAATGTATCCGTTTATATAATTAGGATACATAAAAAATGCTTTATATCATTATTTTCGTTAATATACTTTTTATTTTATGCAACCAATAATATCACTCATAAATTCAAAAATACTGCAATATCATCACAATCACCATTTTGGAAAAGTATTAAAACAAAACTATCTTGCACAAATCAAAAATGGACATTTTATAAATGTCCATTTTTTCAAATCGTAGCCATTTCTTTTTTGACTTTTTTTGACCTTTTTGTCTTTTCAGCGTAAACCTATTTAATTTAAGAATTAGTATTAATAGTAGTAGTATGTGAACTAATAATCTTTGATAACTCTATAATTTTATCTTGTTGTTCGGTCATTCTCTGTTGCTGTTCTGTCATTCTCTTATGTTGTTCTACCATCATCTCCTTAAATTCTTGGTTTTGTTTCAGTAACTCTATTACTAAGGATGAATCTACTGGGGGTGGGATTTGGGTTAGAACGGGTTCTACATATTTACATTTATTACGATGTTTCCATAACCCGGAACGAGAATTGAATTGTTTACTGCAATTACCACATACAAAAGACAAATGGGTAATATTAGTTCCACTCATTTCCCGAACATGTTTTCGTGTCAGTAAATGACGATTATAATCTTTTTTGTTTTGGGTTTCAAAACAACATTTATCACAAGTAAATTTCCATGAACGTATTGAATCGTCTCCATTTTTAGATTCGTCCGTAGTTAAACATTCATGTTTGATAACATTTGTACGATGTGTGTTAGTAGTGTTATGTATATCCAATAGATTATTCGAACCAAAATAAACATCACATACTTTACAATGAGGGCGTTCATGTGGCGGTGTATATTTCATCAGTTTAGGTTTCGGTTTTGGTAAAGGCTCTATACTATTAAGAGTTGCTTTATAATCTTCAAAATAGGATTGCTCCAGTTTTTTAGCTGCATATAAATCATCACAATTATGAAACGCAATTATTTCCATCATCCAATTGTCCCACCCCATATTATCTCGTATAGTCTTGTATAATTTGCAATTGTAATTCGACGATTTATTATTTTTGCAACCTTGCTTATGTGCGTATTTTCTCTGAACGAAATTGGTAGTATGTCCTATATATAGGTCATCTATAGATGCGTCTTTACAATAAATTTTGTAAAATATCGTATTTGAATAATCAATATCAACCTTAGGCATCTTATATGTAGTTATATGTTACAGTGTTTATATTATTTTAGACTATATAAGATAATATATTAAGCATGACCTATTACCGCACAATCAAACCGTTTACCAGCATGTCCGGTAGTAAGTGAATCATCATGTTCGCCTTTCCCAAGGTCGTCTTCGTCAACATGAATGATAATAGACCTTCCAAAAATGGAAAATTTCCCATATAGGGTAATTTTGTCGGTAGATATATGAGTTTTGACTTCTCCAGCATCATTAGCTACTATGTTTCCTAAATCACCAGCGTGACTATTCTCCCCATGTAATCCCCCGTGTGTTTTATTATGTGGATTCCAATGTCCTTTACATTCCGAGCAATCTTTCTTTAACAAGTTCCCTTTTTCATGAATATGAAACCCGTGTTTACCTGGAGATAAATGTTTGACATGTACGTTAATTTTAACAGGGGATTGACTATCATCTTGATAAAATGTAACATACCCTCCTTCCAATTTACCTTGAAATACTGCTATACCTTGCATATTGGTTTATACTATATATCTATAATTTCTTCAAAAATAATACATATACATCGTTCATCTATTCTAATCAAAGTGTGGTATTTATGTATGAAGTCAATATCAGTAGATTTAACTCCGAAGAAAACAAAAGAAGAAATCGAAGAAGAAAAACATATAAGAGAACAAGAAAAGAAATCAAAGAAGCAACAAAAACGTGTTGTAACAAACCATAAAAAATGGGAATTTACAGAAGAAGAATTACAATGTTCTCAACAACTCCAATATATAATGCAAATAGAAGATGAAAAAGAGAAAAACACAAAACAATACAAGTGTATTTCCGAGAGCTTTAGACAAAAACTAAGTAGTTATCGTAGTCAAGACATTCAAAAGGACCGTTATTCCGAAGAAAATTTTACAGATATAGAGAACATTATAGAATTATTACAAGAATCGGGCAATATATGTTATTATTGTAGAGAATCAGTCAATGTTCTCTATGAATATGTGCGCGATCCGAAGCAATGGACGCTTGAGCGAATAGATAATAGTATAGGTCATAACAAAGGAAATTTAATGATAGCATGTCTAAAATGTAATTTAGGTAGGAGAACAATGCATCAAGAAAGATATGTGTTTACAAAACAATTAAATATAGTGAAAAAAGAATAACAATGAAACTGATATATAAACATGTGTACAATTGTTCTCAATGTCAGATATAAATAATAGTATTGAGAACAATCGTAAGAATATTATCAATAAATTGGACTATTTTTATAGAACGAATAAAATACCTCATTTAATATTTCATGGTGAATCAGGTTCTGGAAAGCGTTATATAGTAGATGAATTTATACAAAAAATATACAACCAAGATAGACAAAAGATAAAACAGAACGTAATGATTGTAAATTGTGCTCACGGTAAAGGTATAAAATTTATACGTGATGAATTGAAGTTTTTTGCGAAGACAAATATGAGGTCAGATTCAGGTGCGTCTTTTAAAACAATTGTATTGATTAATGCCGATTTCTTAACAATAGACGCTCAATCCGCACTAAGGCGATGTATAGAATTGTTTAGTCATACTACCCGTTTTTTCATTATTGTAGAGAACAAACACAAATTATTGAATCCAATATTATCTCGTTTTTGTGAATTATATGTTCCTGAATATGTAAAAGACAGTAAAATCGAAAATTTACATCAACATTTTATAAAAGAACATATAAACCATGTATCTAATACAAACGAATGGTTAGACACCCATTTAAACCCCGCTGATATAAACGAACATGTTGAGTTAATGGATTTTTCTGACAAATTTTACCAAGAAGGTTTGTCTTGTATTGATTTTATAGAATGGGTGAAATATACAGATACATTATCGGATACAAAAAAGAATGAATTAACCATATGTTTTAATACTATAAAATCCGAATTTAGAAATGAGAAACTATTGCTGTTATATTTGTTAGATTATTTGTATTTACGTTTAAACCCAACCTTAAAAAGTGTGTTAACAATATAATTAGATGGACGATTTTGTTTTATCCAACTTACAAGAATCAAGAAATGAATGGTGTAGTCGTTTAGTAAGTATTTTCACACCTTTAATTTTAGGGGGTATAAAATCATTATTTAATGAATCATGGAAATTGTGTATTGATAATGATGAACCAAACAAATATTTAATGACATTCCAAAATCTATTATCAAGGATTCCCAAATGGAATAATGAAATAATCGAGGATGAACGAAAACGCATAATTGAACGTAGTGGTTGTAATTATTTAGAAGATTTGATAACTTGCGTCCATATTATTCAACTCAAAGTTCTTACGTGTATACGAGTAGGAAATAAGCAAAAGAAGATAGATATATCAATTCCTAAGTTGGATAGCTTTATTCACAAGGTATATATCAATGTAGCACGAAAGGTATATTCAAATGTGTATTTGTTCGATAAGAATATAAGCCCATTACAATTACAAAAGAACAATCGCGAACTGGAAAGCATAATACAAGAGTGTATTTTAATTTCAATTCGCGAAAGCATTCCAACGGAAGCTATTATTCGTGCTTATATGGATGAAAGTGTCGAACAAGAAGAGGAGGTAATTATAGAGGATGTAAATGAAGAAGAAAAAGAAGCAGAAGAAATTACAGTCCCTACACCACAATCTGAATCAATAAATGATATTGATGAAGTAGTACCTGAAGTTGTACCCGCAATTAAAAATGTAGATGAAGAAGCCGTTGTAACAAAGTTATCTTTTAACGACATGGATGCTATATTAGATGAGTCTGATAACGTAAAAACAATAGAAGCTCCCAAATCAATCGAAAGATTAGAAGAAATCAGTACGGAACGTGCTTTTCAAAGACAATTAGAAGAAGAATCGGATGATGAACGTATCCAAATATCAACCGAACAAGTAGATTTACGAGACTTTGATGAGCTTGGTTCTACCCATTCGGTTCAGAAGGTCGATGACAGTATTATTTTAGATGGTATCGAAGAATTAGTATAATTTAGGCGTATTCGTCTGTTTACAAATAAAAAAATGACAAAAAATTATATTAGTAATGGAAAAAGCCTTTATACTATCTTTATTTATAACCGGTGTCTTTTTTGTATCCAAACTAATTGATATGAAATATATCAGCAAAGAATGGAAACCAATGAAGACTGTTATTCGCGAATCCTTATTTGTATTGGTCTCAAGCATCCTTTCAGTAGTCGTATTTTTTCTTACAAACGGTAAGATGAGTGAATTTTTTGATATTTTAACCGAAAGTAAAACGTTAAAGCCTTCTGCGACTGAAGTATTTACAGGTGAACCAGGATTCTAATTACACTATAAGTAAAATTGATTACTTATAGTTTATAAAAATGTAGACATACTATAAAATGAGTGCGATTCAACATATAAACAAGTTTAAAAAGGAGGGTATAAATGCTCTTGAGAATATACCAGAACAAAGGTACGTTACAATAATACAGAAGGCAAATGATGAATATTATAACAATAAACCATTAATGACTGATAATGAATTCGATATTGTAAAGGAATATTTCGAGAAGAAGTTCCCAAATAATCCAGTTTTACAGACTATTGGTGCCCCAATCACCAAAAACAAAGTGTCGTTGCCTTATAATATGCCTTCAATGGATAAAATAAAACCCGATACGGATGCGTTGGTTAAATGGATGAAAAAATACACTGGAAATTACGTATTATCATGTAAATTAGATGGAGTTAGTGGAATGTATACAACTGAAAACAATACACAAAAGTTATATACGCGTGGAGACGGAACAATCGGTCAAGATATAACTCATTTACTTCCTATGTTAAACTTACCCAAGCATGAAAATATAGTAATTCGTGGTGAATTTATAATATCAAAGACAAAATTCGAAGAAAAATATAAATCAAGATTTGCGAATCCCAGAAACTTGGTAGCAGGTATAATAAACAGTAAAACGATCGATAACAAAATAAATGATATGGATTTTGTAGCATATGAAGTAATAAAACCAGTATTGTGCCCCAGCGACCAAATGAAGTTGTTAGAAAAATACGGATTTAATACTGTTCGAAATTTACAGATGGCAACATTAACCAATGAATTATTATCACAGTTATTAATTGATTGGAGAAGTAATTATGAATATGAAATAGATGGTATCATTGTATCAAATAATAAAAAATATGCTCGTACCGAAAAAAATCCCGAACATTCATTTGCGTTTAAGATGGTAATATCAGACCAAGTAGCGGAAGCAAAAGTGGTAGATGTAATATGGAATGCAAGTAAGAGTGGATATTTAAAACCACGTGTTCGTATTGAACCAATTAATATTGGTGGCGTAAAGATTGAATATGCTACTGGATTTAATGGAAAATTCATAGAAAGTAATAAGATAGGTATTGGTGCTGTAATTCAACTCATTCGAAGTGGTGATGTAATTCCATATATCAAGTCCGTAACTACAGAAGCCGAAATGGCAAAAATGCCAGATGTTCCTTATCATTGGAACGAAACAAATGTAGATATAATATTAGATAACATTGATGATGACACCACAGTTAAAGAGAAAAATATAACAAGTTTCTTTGTAGGTATTCAAGTCGAAGGATTATCGACAGGAAATGTAAAAAGATTAATGAATGCGGGTTATGATTCGACCCTAAAAATAATTCATATGAAAAAAGAAGAATATGAAGGAATTGAGGGATTCCAGACAAAAATGATAAACAAAATCTATAATGGAATACAAGAAAGATTGAAAGAATCTACATTAGTAGAAATAATAGCAGCATCTAATCTTCTTGGACGCGGTATAGGAAAGCGTAAATTAGAACCAATCTTTGAAAAATATCCAAACCTATTTACACTATTAATCTCAAATGAAGAGTTAAAAGTAATGTTACTATCAGTAAATGGTATAGGAGAAGAAAATGCGAGAAGTATAGTAGAAAATATGAAGAAAATGAAGACGTTTTTGGCAGAGGCAAATTTATTATATAAGTTATGTAACGAACAATCAAAACAAACTATTAAAACGAAAAAATCTCAAGTAGAAGACCATATTTTGAATGGAAAAAACATAGTAATGACAAAGGTAAGAGACGCAAACATAATATCTGAATTATCTAAATATGGTGGAAAGTTAGAGAATACCATTACAAAAAACACATTTGTCCTAATTACAAAAAGTCATGATGATGTATCCTCGAAAACAAAAAAGGCAAACGAATTGGGGATTCCGATAATGACACCATTAGAATTCACAAAAAAATATCTATAATTATCGTTTCATTGTATGTGTTCTTGGTGGTATAAGAAACACATCATTGTCTTTGGAAAATCTAACCGATTTTTTATTGGTATTATTATGCGTTATAGTTGGAAATGTTGGACCAAATAATGTACGGACTGATGGAGACATTTGTTTGATACAATACATGTTTGGTTTACAATATACTCACAAAAACATATACTATGAAGTTTATGTTTTTCAAATAATTAGAAATATTTTGGTAGGCGATTTACATCCATTACATGTTCTCCTACTTCCTTTTCATGAATGATAAATTGATGAAAGAACGGATATTGTAGTTGTTCTTGAGGTGTGTGTTTATGAACTGTACGTGCTATCATTTTATATAATTTAAAATCTGGATAACGCTCGTCTCCATTTTTCTTGTATAATACATTTTTGTTATTGTCGTCTAAACACCATCTATATATAGTTTTTTGTAAATCGTCGTAATCATCATACTCCAAATGTTCTGGAATGATAAAATCATAAATAGAACATCCCAGACGACATAAATCAAAACTCATGTTTGGTTCGAGTCTGGCTTTTTTGTTATTAAAAAATGGCTCACAATTATATTGTGTATCCGCGTCCCCACCAGGTCCGAAACTATCCGAACAATAGGTAGTACCATTAAAACGATATATGCTTCTTCCAAAGTCAATTATTTTATATATTCTGCCATATGTAGGTACCTTGTATACAATGTTCTCAAATTTATAAAATAAATACGGTATATCTGTTTCGATATACATAATATTATTTGTGTGAAGGTCATTATGTGTAAATGAAAACATCTTTTGGTATATAATAAGAGACATGACTACTTGAAATAGAGCACTGGATGTATTTTCCAAAGTCGCACTTCCAGACGTAAATAGGTCATCGAACGTACCATCGCATTTTTCAAGGCATATCATTTGAACGGGATAGTTATTAATGTATACGTATTGGTCTTCTTGTATACTACATGTACTATCATCGTTAGATGTATCTGTAGTGGTTTCCCAATCACTTTCATCATCCTCATCTGAATCAGTCGTATATGCGATAGAACTATTATCATCACTTGATTGTCCGTCGTCGACGGAATCCTCAACTTTTGAATTATCTACGTTAAGTTTGTTCTCATATACAATACAATTATCAAGAGTTAAATCATTAATATTATCAATATCATCAATGTCAGTTAAAGACTCTGCGATAGAAACGGCCGAAATGTTATGATTTGTTTTAGAGATATATAACTTAGGTCGTTGTTTTCGCGAATCATCATTTGGATATTGGTCTATATCTACATTTTGAAGCGTAAATAGATGATTATTATTGTTATTAAAGAATGGCGATTCGGTTAAGTAATCAATATCATCTGACACATCATATTTATATTTCTGTTGAATTCCAAGAAAAGAACCATAGAAATCCAAACAGTTTATTATATTATGATTTTGTAGAGTCATACTACTCAAATAATAGAAAAATGTATCAATATAAGCACAATTGTGTTGTGAACTAATTTTAGAAATTACATTATGCGAACTATCATTAGAAACGCAATTAGCTACAGGTAAATTATTTAATAGTTCTGAATCGTTTTCATATTTTCCTATCATATAACGTAGTGGGTCTAACAATGGAGAATATTTGAAGAAAATATCTGTGTCATGTTCTATGTCTGACATATCAATAACTAAATGAGGATTTACGAAATGTTTATAGTGATTTAACTGAATCATATTATAATTTTTATTAGAAAGAGTAAATAACTTATCATAAATAGGGTTATATTTTTGTAGTTTATCAATACAAAATGGATTATATCCAATTTGTACGTCATCCGTAGAAGGAATATAATTATTCTCTAAAGAAACAATATCAATAGGGTGACTCTTATAATAACCAATTGAAAATTTATTATCCATCATATACAACTTTTACTATAAGTATTTAATACATTTTTATGCTTAAATACAAACCAATTCATCCTGTAAATTACAAATGCGATCACAATCTCGTTTGAATTACTTTAGAATAATATAATATTAAAGTATTGTAAAGGAAATGAGTTTGGAATTAAAAAAATTTAATATGCGTGAAATCACATTCAAACCAGATGAAAATAAAGGTCCAGTAATTGTTATGATAGGAAGACGTGATACAGGTAAATCGTTTTTAGTAAGAGATTTGTTATTTTATCACCAGGATATTCCAGTTGGTACTGTAATGTCTGGAACTGAAGCCGGTAATGGTTTTTATGCCGCTCATGTACCTAAGTTATTCATTCATGAAGAATATAACACCGTTTTAATTGAAAATGTCTTAAGACGTCAAAAGACAGTGTTAAAACAGGTAAATAAAGAAATAGAACAGCATAAAAAATCAAAGATAGATCCGAGATGTTTTACAATTTTAGATGATTGTTTATACGATCAATCATGGACACGTGATAAAATGATGAGATTATTATTTATGAATGGACGTCATTGGAAGATTATGTTGATAATTACAATGCAGTATCCATTGGGTATTCCTCCAAATTTAAGAACAAATATTGATTATGTGTTTCTTTTACGAGAACCGTATTTAACAAATCGTAAGAGAATTTGGGAAAATTATGCGAGTATGTTTCCTACACTGGAATCTTTTTGTAGTGTAATGGATCAGACAACTGAAAATTACGAATGTTTGGTTATCAATAATAATGCGAAATCGAATAAATTAAACGACCAAATTTTTTGGTATAAAGCAGAAAACCATCCTCCATTTAGATTAGGAGCAAATGAATTTTGGGAAATGTCAAAGAAATTAGGGTCTGATGATGAAGATGAAGCATATGACCCAAATAAAGCCAAAAAGAATAAGGGTCCTGCAATCAATGTAAAAAAGAGTAAATGGTAAGATAATATATTTATGTAAATTTGTAAATATATTATACACATTGGTTATGGGTCATATAGACTTTCGTCAATTTCAATCTCATCATCTGAATCAAAATAATCAGTATCATATAAGTCATCTGTTGGGATATCTGTTTCGCGAATAAGTTGGTCTAATCTGACTGAAAATTCTTCACTAAATACAAGAGTTGTATTATTACTGATATCATTAATTGAATCACCGTCCAACGTATCGTCGTCTACAATATCATATTTTGTAGAAGATTTTACATATAATACTGGTTCAGTCCTACCATTAGGAGTAATAAATGACGTATATTTTTTTCTATTCTTAAATACAAAGATTTTTCTGCCAAATCCAGGACATTTCTGAATAATATCATTCCCTTTTTCTGACATAAGTTTATAATTTGAGACTCGTTTACTAAGGTCAAAATTGTATTTATAATGAAGATAATTGGTTACAGCTGATTTAAATGTATTGATTAAAATATCGTTTGGAAAATCATCGTCAATATCCAGTTCTATAAAAAATTCACTAATCATGTCATAAATACTCTCTACAATCTCGTCTTCATCTTCATTATCAACAAATTGTTTGATATATGTATCTCTGATAATGAGTTTATGATTTCCTCCAAATATCTCGATATTGAACTCAGATAAAAATAATTTTTGTATTATATCTGGAACAACTGAGAATCGTTCTTTCATATAAAAATAAATATTATACAAGTTACTCTTTGAAAATACAACACCACTATATGGATTCTTTGGACTGAGTGGTTCTGAATGAAACATGGGTGAGTTACAAATTGCTGCGATTATAATATGTGAAAGGTCTTGTAATGTAAATATATACATACAATTATTTTCATATAACTGTATTACATTTCGTTGGGTTATTGAGATGGGTGCCAAGAATAAATCATGGTCTACCTTATTTTTCGAATATCGTTGTTTAATCCGTTTCGCAAAATTAGCAAAAGCCCAATATATCTTTTGAATCTTACTAAAAAAATCTAAAAATAAAGTTTGATTTTCCGATGAAACTAAAAAGGTATCACACAAGTTTTTATTGAGTCCTTTGAATTTTGGTTCATTTGATAATACAAATACACATTTCATAAAATTAATATGTAAATCCATTTGATTATCAAAAATATGTTCCATATATGAAATGCGACGAATCGAATCATCCAAATGAGTACCAATTGTTTGATACGTATCGGTATTAATATCGTGTTCGTATTTTACATCACATATAAACAATTTATGTGCTATATAGGTAAATGTTTTCATGTTATCTATGTAATAGACAACAAAATATTTATATCTTTTCAATATAATATATAACCTTATAATGTTGAAAATCGCTCATCGTGGATATTCAGCCAAATATAAAGACAATTCAATAGATGCGTTTATAGGTGCTATAGAAGAAGGTTTTGATATGATCGAACTGGATATACAATTATGTAAAAACGATGATATCGTAATATTCCACGATAATATAATTCATGATAAAGAAATAATAAATATGACTTTAACAGAAGTAGAAGAAATAGGTATAATATCATTGAATACTTTTTGTAGAATAATTGATACATCTCATATTGAAGTATATTTAGACCTAAAAGGCTCAGTTAAAATCGCAGAAAAGTTAATAGAGTTTATACATAAAAATCCAAATGATGTTTATTTACCAAATGTATTGATAGCCAGTTTCAATCGGAATATGTTACATATAATTAAAAAGAGCAATCTTCAAGTAAGATTAGGATACATTACAAACAGTAATTATTCAGAACACGAATGGAATATGCTAACATATATAGTAGATTTCGTGAGTATGTCAGTAGACCAATTAAATCATGAAACTATTCGTTATTTACATAACTTACATAAGACCGTGTTTACATATACATGTCATAATATGAATGAGTTGAATTATATACAACAATTTGATATTGATGGCATAGTATCAAATATAGCGATTGAATAAATTATCAATAATAGTTTATTCAATAGTCAATGTAATATTGTCAATAACTTAATCTGCCTTTTTACTGTCATCTGTAATATCAAGTTCGTCTGTTAACTTGGCAGATTCAGCTGTATTTACATCACGTGATTCAAAATCAACGTTTTCGGGAACACCATTTAGATTACCTTCTTCATCGATGGATTGTGTAAGAACATTACCACTTGCTTTAGCCTTTTCTACATTCTCCATTATAGCCTTCTTTTTTGTCTCACGAACACGCTCTTCAAATTCCTTTTTAGCAAGTTCTTCGTTCTTCATTTTCTCTGAGTGTAATGCGTTAAGTTCATCCTCCATATGCTCTACACGTCCGGTTTTGTATGCATCTGGGTCCCATGGAATCCATACACCAACAGGACCAACATAAATATCATGATTTGGGTCACTTTCACGGAGTTTTTTACATTTTTCCTCTGCTTCATCTTGATTCCCAAATACGCCACGTATTTTAAGACCACGTACTGATGTTTGGAACGCATGTTCGCGATTGAATTGTTCGTTTAGCTTATCCTCTTGTTTATCTAAGAAGTTCTTGTAATCATCTTCAATACCACTTTTCTTTAATTTATCGGATTCTTCTTTCACAAAATCATTAAAATCACCGATTAATGTCTCCACATTAATGTTATGTTTATATGAGATGAAATGGATGAATTCAAAATATCTTTCCATAGATTTAGAGAATTCCCAGTTCTTGATGAACTGATTGAATAGATATACTTCACGTTTTTGTAGTATTTTTTCGGGAGACACGAATGACATACATGCGAACTTTTGCCCGGCAATAGCCTGGTCTTCATCGCACAAATCGACATATTTAGAGTTCACTGAACCATCCGCATTCATTTTCTTTTCGTATCCAGACATTTTAGGAATATACAAAATATAGTGTTGATTATTTAAGTGATTTCAAGTATTATTATTAAATTATTATATTTTTTTGTTAGGGTATAATATAAACATAATGTTTGATTTAAACGAGTTAGTTAAACGTGCTATTAAGTACTTGATTGAAGGTTTAGTTGTTGCACTTGCTGCTTTTGCTATTCCAAAGAAACAGCTTAATGTTGAGGAAATTATTATTATTGCCTTAACCGCAGCTGCTACATTTAGTATTCTTGATGTCTTCATCCCAGCAATGGGTTCTTCTGCCCGTGGTGGTGCTGGTTTCGGTATTGGTGCTAACTTAGTTGGTGGTCTTAAGATGGCTGCATAAATAATATAATTTTATTGAAATAACTATATAATTCAATAAAATATTAGTGATAGAACAGAGTATAAAAAGATGTATAATATATATTATAATGGATACACCTACAACACAAGAATTAAACGATGAAATCAACGCACTCCGTCAACAAGTCATTACATTAAAAACTCGTCTTGCAAAATATACAAATAATGAAAGACATAAAAAATATTATGAAAACAATAAAGATAAGGTTAAGCAAAACGCAAAGCTATATATAGAGAGATTGAAAGAAGAAAACCCAGAAAAGCTAAAGGAATATCGTAAGAAAGCATATATAAATAGAAAACAAAAGGAAAAAGATTAAGCGTCGTAATATGGATTATCGTGTATTTTCATTCCACAATATTGTTGTGGTTCCTTTTTATAATCAACTGGGCTATGTATACCAGCTTCTTTGGCGCATTCAAGTAAAAATTTAAAATTGCTCCAAAATTCGCTTTTATGTCCTATTGATTTTGTCATTACATGTGATAATTCATGAATGGCTACGAATGTCAATGTACTTTCATCAATCAAATGGTCGTTATCTTGTTTGTCTTTGTTTAAACAAAATGCGACTTTTTCACCTTTGTTCTCGCTATACGCAGTATAACTACTTGTAGGTAGTGTTTCCATTATCTTCTTTGGGTTGAAATTTTGTTGTAATCTTTTCACATTTTCTTTGTCTGGGTATTTATCACCTACATAGGTAACCAACTCTTTACATTTGACCGTAATTTTTGCGAGTAAATCGGCTGCTTTTTCAACATTTTCTCTTTCTCTAACACAATATTTGTTACCATCGACAGTTGATACAATACATGTTAATTGGAAACTTTCATAGTTCTCACGGTATACATAATAACTGGTGCTTAATATGAATCCTATTAAAAAATATCCTAAAACGTCTTCACTTCTCATTATACATAATTGTGATAAAAATACAATTCCATTGAAATATATTATATAACAATAATGTCATATAATATCAATAATATACTTAAGCACCAATCTCTAAAGCTTGACGTGTTGAATCACCTTCAATTGTGCTTTGGTTCCATGGACCGATATCAGCCTTGGCGATAACTGGATCAGAACGAAGTTGAAGATTAGCATTTCTCATAGATTGACCGACAGTATCAAGACCAACGTGGTAACCAGCTTCAAGAAGATCAGGCATTTTTACACCTTCAGTATCAACATTATTAGGGTTTAAATTATTCCACTCACTGTTCTTATCAGCAGGTAATAAATCAGTAGGATTAGCTACAGGTTGAAGAGCATATCCGGCTTCAGTCTTTGCGGAAGAAGGTTTAGGTTCATGAGTAGTTGTGGGTTCCTCTTTATTTTCGACTTCCTTCTCATTGGTACCGTCCTCCATCATATCACGTACCATTTTCATTTGTCCATTATAAGACATTAATCCATAGATAGCGATAACAGAAATGATTATTACTAACATCATCTTGGGTGTAAAAAACTTAGTAAGATTCTTAAACATTTTGTTTATATAAACGCCTGATAAAAAATATTCACACTATCTTGTAAAATATGCTAAAATATTCTTTTATTTATAGTCATCTTCACTATTTATACTTTCCTCATCAATCTCTAAATCACTTGTATCACTATCTATGTCATTCAACATGTATGTATTTTTAATATTCTTTGCTTCTAAATAAGAAGATAGTGCCAATTCTTTCGCAACTCTTGCTTTTTGTCTGGCATCTCTATACATTTGATAATATACTTCATTTGGTTTTTTTAAATTTAGTTTATCGTCGGTAGGTAACTCTTCTAAATTAAATACTACTTCTTCCATTGAATTATCTGTTTCTGTATTATTGTGATTTGAATTCTCAGTTTCAATGGATTCTGTATTTACATCAATACTATCTAAGTCGACGGATTTCCCTAAATTATTTGTATCGTTATCTAATTCTGGTAATATATCAGACTGTTCTATATCAGACTGTTCTATTTCAGATGAAATATCATTTATCAAGTCAGATACAATCTCGTTAGTGATGGTATCATCAGTGGAAATCGTAACATTTTCGGTAGTATCCAAATTATTGACTGTATCAATTGGTTTGATAGAAGATATTTGCGTTTTTGGCTGTATAACGCATTTGTCAAATAATTTGAATTCTTCAGGTCTTAGTGTTAATGATTGTTTCATTTCGAGTTCTATCTGAAAACTTCTTGCCGAACACTTGATACCTTGAATTTCGACAATATTCATCAATTTGGTATTTTCGGTAATTGTCTTGAAATCAACTTGATTCTCATCTTCATCATATATTTTAATAGAAGGTTTATCGAGTGCGGTAGGTATATTTGTTCGTATCAAATAGAATTTACCTGATTTATACACTTTTAATGGTGATGTAAAATAATTTTCAATATCTGCCTTTTCCATATTACCATCAAACCAAGTATCGCGATGGTCGTAAATATATTGAATACAATACTCTTCTAACTTCTCAAACCATTGAATAATATATTCATCTTCATTCGTAAAAAGCATATCAGTGTAATATTTTCTACCATTCTTTACAAATCCATTACGTGTATTACATGTGGGGGGTTGAATATACAGGGGGATATTGTCCTTTTTAAACCGAATAAAGTAATTCCCTCCAGAAATGAGAGTCGGTTTTGAAAGTACTAATTTATCGAAATTAAATTCACGCAACTTTTCATTGGTATCGTAGATTTGTTCCATATTAGTTTGTATGTACTGTTCTCTTTATTATTATTTAATCATTAAACCTTTAGTTTTGTTTTACGTTTGAATTATTAGTATTGTTTCTTTGAAGTTTTTATTACGTAATGAATGCAAAGTTTGCGAGATAGTTGTATATCATTTTTCCAAGATGAGAATATAAAGCGAGATTTAAGAGAAATTGCGAAACCGATACTTGATACAATATACGACGAATTGAATATATACGTTTGGATAATACTGGTTTACAATATATTTTTAGTTTTTATCATTTTAGCGAATTTATTTTTATTGCTTCGTTTATTAAGATATTCAAATAAGGTATCCTATATAGATTAATATGTTCTTTTATAATATAATGGCATCACATAAGACAAATAAACGTTCATATAAAAAACGTACTCCTAAAAGAAAAACACAAAAAGGCGGTGATATCAAAATGTTTGGATACACTTGTACTAAGAACAAAGAAGAACCTGAAGAAGAACCTGAAGTAGAACCTGAAGAAGAACCTGAAGAAGAACCTGAAGTAGAACCTGAAGAAGAACCTGAAGAAGAACCTGAAGAAGAACCTGAAGAAGAACCTGAAGAAGAACCTGAAGAGAACAATGATGGAGTTGACTCCGATGAAGAAGAACAAGGAGGTAAGGGTAAGAAAGGACGCAAATCCAGAAAATCAACAAAAAAAGTACGAAAACCACATAAAAAGAATCGTAAAACAATGAAAAAGAAGGGTAAATCCGCATGGACTACTTTCGTGGTTGATTTATACAGAAAGAATAAACAAAAGAACCCAGTTTATATGTTTAAGAACGCACTAAAAGATGCTGCTAAAATATACAAAAAGTAATACACAAATATAAACAATTAAAAACACAAGTTTAGTAATATTATAACATGGATAATATTACTAACAACAATCAAAGTTTGATAGTCAAACCAAATAAAAACGAACGAGAACTTTTAATCGAACATGTAAAAAACTGGGTTCTTTTAGACCAAAAAATACAAATGATAAACGAAAAAACGAAACAAATCCGAGAATTAAAATCAACAATTACTACTGACATATGTGATTATATCAAACGTAACAACATAACATCAAATATAGGTATTAGTAATGGAGAACTACGAATATACGATAAGAAAGACTATAAACCACTTACATTTACCTATGTAGAAAAATGTTTAAACGAAATTATCAAAGACAAAACTCATGTTGAATATATAATCAAATATTTGAAGGACAATAGAGAAATCACAACTTCGCAAGATATTAAGCGTGTTATGCAAAAATTATAAATATAAATACTATATATAATAATGTTTCCTATAGATACATCTGATTTTCAAGATTATATATTCCGAAAAGATATTACTGGAGATAACGTCGTTGGTGGTTATCCTATTAATAATTTAATAAAGATTGAGAACAATGCGCGGTCCATGTTAGGCGGTTCAAATAGTATAGGAACATCACGATTTGACGGATTAGTAGTTCCAATTGGATTAGCAGTAGATTCAAAGTATATTTTGGGTGGATGTTCTCAATTACCAAATATAAAAATGATAAATAAAGATGAAACAATAGATGACAATTTATTTAATATGTTATTTGGTAAGGTAAAACATAATAACGGAAATAACAAAACAAAGAAAAATAAACGAAAATAAGAAATTTATGTATGGAAATATTCTATATAACCCATTTGACTGGAATTTCGTATAAATATTGTATTATATTAGGGTATATCATATCTAAATTATAGAAGCATTATAATTTAGATAATATCTCGAATAAATTAGCCTAATGACGAGACCAATTACTATTATTAAAAGAATTTAATTGTAATTTATCAGAGTTTTTTTTCCAGTAATCTATTTTCTCTTGTAATTCTTTGTCTTCAGCAGTGAGAGGAATAGGTTGTGATTGCTGTGCTTCTAACCTTTTTAAATCATTTTCTGTGGGGGTAGGTTTTTTACCATAACAATTTACACCAAACTTAATATATGGATTATCAATATAACCACCATTTACACCTGGACGACCACAATTGTTTTTCTTTTTGGGGAATTTTTGTAATTTATCCCAAGTTCCTTTCTGTGTAGGAAAGAATGCCATTTGTCCGTCAGACCAGCCATAATTACACCATTCGGCACCTTTATTGTATGCTGCTTCAATCTGGTCGTAAGTAGCTAATTTAGCGCCAAATGAACTACATACTGCTTGTGCGTCTTCGTAAGAATATTTATTGTTAGAAACATTAAACACTTCATTTTGACATTTTGGTAATTTAACTGTTTCTTCTTCCTCTTCTGGTTGAGATGTTCTTAAATAATCAAGAATATTAATATCAAATGTCTTTTGCATAAACACCACAATCGCATTTAATAATAAACTAATCCATGCAGTACCTTCAATTAATGATATAAAGAAGGGTTTTGTAGAAGATGACATTGGAAGTCTAAATAGATAAACAACAATGTAAAGAGAAATAATAAATAATGGAAGAGCAATGAGATTATTCGAATTTTCTAAAAACAATAATACATTATCATACAGAACAATCATGTCCTCTGTAATTTGTTGTTGGGATTTAGATGTGTAGTATGAAAGAATAAAAATAAATAAGCTTACAAAGAAAATGAAATCCAATGTTCTACCTAAATTAGTTTGAAATTCATCAGGAGTTTTTCCTTTATTAAAAAACGTTCCTAAAACATAATATACTACAATGTAAATAGCTAAAAACCATATTAATACAAACATATTTGATGAATTAAGATACTGGCTTGTTATATTTTTTAATTCACTTGTTTCGGCGGTAGCCTCCTCAGTTTTTTTAGTAGTAGCCTCCTCGGGTTTTTTAGTGGTAGTCTCCTCAGTTTTTTTAGTGGTAGTTCTATTAGTCTCTTCTGTAGTATCCGTATCTTCATCGGATTTGTCAGTTTCGATTCCTTTAGTTACATCTCTTAAATGGGTTTTGGTGTCTTCCTTATACTGTGATTCAGCCGCATTATCATCAATATAATCAGTTTCTGTATTATCTGGATTATAATCAGTAGCCATTCTTGTTTTATACTATATTTATTTATTTTTTTTACGATAAAATAAACAATATGCCATTGATGTAACAACCTTAGAAGGGTCTTCAACCTGTTCTATTATATTATCATTAAAATGAATCCATTTATTACTTGCGTGTTTTACAAACGCAGTATAATGTCCGCCATTTGTACCTCCATTATGATTACATACTCCATATAAATCATATACATATGACTTAGGATTATAACCAAGAACATATTTTGATAAGTCAAGATTATCAACTGGAAAGTCTATCTTTGTATTTATTTTACGTTGTCCGTCTGGAGTAAACCTTTTCAAAACAATAACCAGAATTTTGGGGAAATTCCAGAAAACAACATTTTTTTTAACATCTTGCTTTGTATTTGTTTCTTCGTTAAACCATGCGTTATCTCCTTCAAGAATATCTGGTTTAATAAATAGATTCATACAGTCATATATAGACGACTTTACAATATTTCCTTCCATGATAGGTAAATCCAATATAAAATAAGATTCGGGTTTCAAAACTAATGACTTTTTACCATCAATATCGGTTATTTGATTTACATAGATTCCATAATATAAATCCACGATTTCAGAGTATTCGGTACTATATAAATGTTGAAGCAATTTATAACATTCTACAGCAAGTTTATCAGTCATATTTTCGACATTACCTGATATTTTCATTTTTACCTGACGAGAAATACTTGTATGCATACATTCGATAATAAACATAAAAAATTCAGGCATATCATTTTGATTATATCCCGAAAATAATTCTTTACCTTTCTTGTTAGCAAGTTCATGCATTATATGAATGAATTTTTTGGGTGTTACTACACCATTACCACTCCACATTACATTACGTAATTCATCCCATGCTAATGTTGCTTGACTTTCAATAATATCCGTTTTTAAACATTCTTTATATTTATTTGAATCAAAAAAGTCATTTAGTTCATATGTATGATTTATCATTTGCATACATGCGTTTAAAAAACATGTATTTCCCATATTTTCCATCCCAGTTATTCCATTGTTTTTATATTTAGTTAAATCCATTATAAAAGGTATATAGACATTCCTTTACACCATTTATAATAAATATAATTAATATGAATACTAATTTATTTAATTTACCTAATACACCACGAAATCATACAACAACCAATAATAGTTTAGAAAATAACCAGCGTTCTGTGAATGATATAGTATATTTATATCGTGATATAACTCATGGTATACGGGATGTTATGAATGGATACAACAATGTTATAAATAATTATAATCAAAATATAGCCAGGTATTTATCCACAATTAATGAGTATAGAAATGACGTTAGAACAATGCGTTCACAATTATTTAATGATTTACCACACCAATCCCTCCCGAACGCACCATCAACACCAATTCGTTCATCTCAAAATACCATACCACGACCTCAAGTAAGGCCATATAGAACCCGGTCAACCAATGTATCTACAATGGGTACTACTGAGTCCCGGACATTTTCTTCTCCAGAATCATTATTTTCCAATCTTTTTACATTCCCTATAAATACGGGTGCGCGTAGTTATGAAGACGTTATAGTTTGCCCGACACAACAAGAAATAGACAATGCGATCGAAGTATTTAATTATACTGAAAATGACTCGCAAAATCATCATAGTTGTCCTATTACTATGGAAGAATTTGTTATAAATGATCGTGTTTCAAGAATACGTCATTGCGGGCATACGTTTCGTGAAGAAGCTATAAACAATTGGTTTAGATTAAATGTTAGGTGCCCCGTTTGTAGATATGACATACGCGAATATACAAATAATAATGACACAATGGATGTATCTGGTAATGACACAATGGATGTATCTGGTAATACTATTGATATATCAAGTTCAAATATAAATGCAAACATAAATGATATTACAAATCAATTAACCACTGAACTTACAAATTTGTTAACACAAGCATGGCGAACACAATTACAATCAAATATGAGTGATAATTCCCAAAACCCAATATTTAGTTTTGACATACCAATCACAGTAACAAGCACTTACGAGAATGAATATGATGAGGATGACGACGATGACCTCTAAATAAAAAATATGACAATTATACATTATGTGTCATATTTTTACATGTTATAGAACTGAATCAGTTTACTTAGGCCTGGTAAAGAATGTATCTAATGTTTGAATCCTATTTTTTGTATTGTATATTTTGCTAAGAACTTTATCAAATAATAGAATTTTTATCTTTGCGCTACACATTTTTTCTTTCTTTTTCATGAATGTTTCTAAGTCGTGTCCTTCGGCTTCTAATTTTTGTAAGTCTTTATTAAATGTTTTGATTGCTGAACGTTTATTTTGCATAGTCCATATTTGTTCTAATGCCAATCCAAATAATTGCTGGAGTGGTTTCATTAACTGATTTGTAATATAGTGAGTATAATCAATCTGTAATTTATTTTCTATAATATATTCTGGAGTTTCTATTTTATCTCCCATTAACGCTTTCGGTTTGTCATTTACAACAAATACAAATTTCATTCTGTCTCCTGGTTTTGGTTTATTTCCTGGGTCACGTTGTCCTATGCGATTTGCCAGAACATTATGACCTATTTGATTTGGATTTTTATAATAACCCTTAAGTGCTTTTGTAATCATGAGCTTATCCATACTTACCTTACCATCAATTAAATTTTGTAAAGCCGTTTCTAAATACTTAATTGCGTCTTCTACATTATTACCTTTCATGAGGATATTCAATATGTCGCCATATACATCTTTCAAGTAATCACATGAATCGCGACGTTTAATAGAAAGTCCCATATATTTTAAGTACCCCTTATTTGGGTCATCTTCGTATAAAATACCAACATATCTCTTTTTAGACAGCAATATGAACGGCATAAGTGTTTTCTCATATTCTAAAAACATAGGGGCTTTCAAATAATTACTACATACAACTTCTATGTCTTTTGATATTTCAATCGTACCTTCTAATGCTTTTTTACCGCGAATCTTCTCTCCGGTTTCTGGGTGTTCCAGATTTAATGTATAAAACACCGAATCAGTATCACCATAAATGTATTCGGCACGACATCTCATTGGACCATGACATTTTGTATCGTATACTAAGTCTCCATATATCTCTTCAATCATTCGTCGAGCATACATAATCATCATACGCCCAGTTGCGGTTGTAGATGCGGCAACATCCTTTTCATAAAAAGTAGATGTCCTTGCCCCACATTGACCGTATAATGAATTCGCTGTTACTTTATATCCAAGTTGTCTTTTATCAAGGATATTTTGCATGAATGGGTCTTTCTCTGTCTTTATCATTTTACGCGTATCTTTTCGTGCTTTCAATAGCTCTTCCAGAATAGAAGGCATAATTGATTTTTGATTATCTGGTAGCTGAGCCCATCTACATGTCATACGTCCGACTTTTGTTTTCACCTTCCGTGATAAAGGATTTGCTGGATTTCTTAAATATTCATAATTATCATAGTCAATATCAATATATTGATAGTCTGGTAGATTGTCATATATGAAATTGCCATCTTTATCACGTTCACCGGTAACATGTATTAAATTATCATCCAAATCATAGGTCTTCGTCCATACTTTACTATCGTGAGAATAGTTCTGACTAATCATTGAAGATGGATATAACGAAGAATAATCTACACATGCTACTGGATTATCCATATACATAGAACACTTGGGTGGAAGAACAATCGCACCTTCATATCCTTCTTCTTTGTATGTCTTTTCCAGGTCGGGCATGAGTGTATTCTTTTCGCGACATTTTTTAGCAACATAACTGGTTAATTTGATACCTTGTCCCCTGAATATCAGGAAATTAATGGGAACGCTACAAATACTTGCCATCTCTGTATATCCAGTAATAACGTCGATTTTATTCATCAAATGATGGACAAGGTTACAATCTTGAATACAATATTTTGCAACAATTGCTCTGTCACTCGATGACCCATTTGCCAATCTGAAAATATCTTGTGGAGTGACATCATCTTTAGCGGTACCCCATTTAAGTGTTTTGTTACCTTCAATTGCTTGTTCGTGATTTGCTATCATAATAACATTAAATGTATTAGTTTTGTCATTTTCGGTAACTTCTCGTCCGAATTCAATATTTAACACCTTGAACTTCTGTCCGTTTTTGTAATAATTTGTAGTGACACCACTGAATTCAATATGGATAAAATCGTTCTTATGTAGTCCTGCCAAGTTCTTACTATAGAGTTCTGTAATATCACCATATTCTGGATGGCTACAACATACGACTTTTTTAATACTATCACTGATATACTGTCCTGCAACATCATCTAATTTATAGGAAGCCAAATTAAAATCACGTCTGAAATAAGCATACATATCAATTTGTAATCTACCTGTCATTTTGAAATACCTCAAATCGTAATCTCCACTTGCGATTTGCATTTTGGTGTTTTCAATATTCAACTCTCTGGTATTTCTATCTTCCTTCGCACACATTTCATTGATTTTTCGCGATAGTTTTAAGAACTCTCGCTCACATTTATTTTCTTGTGCTCTACGAAACATGAACTCATAATCAAAACCAAATATGTTATAGCCTATCATAATATCCGGGTTTTCATCTTGAATTAACTTAGCCCATTGTAACAATACATCTTTTTCTGTTTTTGCGGTTTCAATAACCGTTCCATCTACTTCATCACATGTACCAAGAACAACACAATGATTCATATATGGTTCAGATTCACCATACTTCATGAACGTTGAACCAATAAAAGTTACTTTATCACCTTCAAGTGGTGGAAATATCAGCGTGATTACTTCATTTGATAATTGGATTTTTTCTTCACGGTCATATTTATCACTAAGTAGTATGTCGATAATTGTTGATTTTTTATTTGCTTTTACTTTTTTTTCGTAATGTTTATATGTGTAACCACCTTCACCATTATCGTTTTGTATCGTCTCATCACTGTCTCCACCAACACCTTGAGCTTGGTAATCTTGGTTAATTTTGTCAAATAAACGATCAATTTGAAGTATTTTCGAATTTTCTCCATTCGAAAGGTCGTCTTTTGCCTTCTCGATTGGAATTTTTGAAAGGACATCAATCTTTTCTTGGATAAACTCTTTGTTTACTTTTGATTTTGGATAAACTAAATCTACATCATCAAATTTACCAAATCCAAAAGCAGCCATTACACATTTTGTCAATAACGCCAAGCTATTATTCTTATCCAAGAACCGTAATTGTTGTAGAAACGCGTCAACCAAATTAGTCGCAAATCGCTTATATGTTTTAACTGGTATAGGAAAATCCCCGTGACTACTACTGGCTTCAATATCAAAACTACATATTTTGAATGGAACACGTGTTTCTTTCTCTGGCATAGGAGTCAAATCTTTTAGAGAACATTTATATTCAAATTTACACGTAGTAGTAGAAACAGGGGGTTTTATCATTCGTGATGTATTAAATGATATCCACCCGGAAGGACTTACTGCGTTGACATGGAAATATCTTAATAAAGGTGGTATGTTGCTTTCATATAATTCAATCTCCAATTTCTTGAATACTAAGTTTGTACGTTTACGGACATTTTCACCAGTTCGTTTATCGACCACGTAGTCAAACCATAAATTCTTGGTTTTATTCATACTTGTAGTATTCTTGAATACCAACTTGATAAATTTATGCTTTCCACCACCAGAGAATCCATATAGTTTATGATGGTCTACTAAGGTTGCTGATATAATAGAATCTTGAAACATCTTTCCTACCTTTTTCTTCAATTCATCTATAAAACAACGTTTATCATATTCAGTCCAATCATCACCTACCTTTACGAAGAAGAACGGATTATAATCTTCAACGTATAAACAACAGGTCTCACCCTTTTCATTTACACCGAACATTTGAATGATGAATGATTTTTCGTCTTTAATAGGTTTATAATTACCACCGGAATCATCACTATCATCGTCATCTATAGATACACCTTTGTCTTCATCATATACATTGAAATCAAATAATCGAAAGGATTTTCGAATACCCATCTTTTTCACTGTTTTCGATGACATTGTTGTTTACTAATAATATATACCGATTGGTTTTAGATTTTTTTAATTTAATATGTTTTATATAAGAAATTCAATTTTACATCATTTACGTGGTATCATGTAAAATATCTATCGTCGTTTGGAGCGAATACTTCTATTCGTTTTTTTTATTTTAGATTTGACATATCCGCCATTATGAGATTTAGCCCATTTTATCATTTCAGATGCGGTTCTACTGCCACCATAGTAATCCGTATGCCCGTTATGTACTTTAAACATTGTTGGGTATCCCATAATTTCAATATGTTCTCCTTTTAATTTGTTATCTTCAATATCTCTAATCTTTGTGTCTTTATCAAAATCAGAATCTTCTATCTCGATAGTTTCAATATCCATACCTAACCTGTTTTTCATTTCATTCCATTCTGGTTTCATTGTTTGACAATGTGGACACCAATTAGCATATATTAAAACAATTGTACTTTCGTCTTTGGTTTTCTTTTTATTAGATTTGGTTGCTTTTTTTGTTTTATTTGCCTTTTTTTTTACTGGTGTAGCCTTTGTATTTTTAGTGGATTTCGTTTTAGATGTTGTATTTTTAGCTGGTGCCATTATATATTAACAATAGAAAAAAACGATTGAAACTCATTCTTTTCCTAATATATATTATAATAATTATGAAAAATACAAAACTATTCGTTATACTTTTCTTATTGATAGTATTTATGCTTGGACTGTTTGCTACTATGTATTTTAATCCATCTAATACAAACGAGAAAAAAGATATTGAGAACATGGAACAACAACAACAATCTGGATGCCCTGACATGTTAGTAAAAAAAGGACAATCTTTAGCACTTTATAATACAAATCAACCTGTTATGGAAGGAAAGAACCCTATTTTATTCCAAAGTTTAGATGATTATATTGAATTTGTACGCATTCAAGAAAAGAACGGAATCAATTGCCCTATTTTATATTTACAAGAAGAAGTGAATACACAAGGTGAGAACGTTTATCGTATGCGTCCAAGTCCATTTGACATGCAAGGTGGATTACCTACCACAACTTCTGAAGTAGTTGAAATATCAGATGCGAATCGTACAAACTTCCCATATAATGAGAACAATTACCCCGGGTTTGACCCAGAAGGTCAATATGTAGGCATTTATACCAATTTAGACGCCGTACATGATTCTACTAAACAATCAAATAATAGTGATAATCCAATGGACCCTAACTGGGGAGGTGTAGAATATACCAGAAAGGCAGTAAAATCGGGTAAATATGAAGATAGAGAAATTACAAAACCCATATTTGGTAGAACTGTAAATACATCACTCGTTCATGAATTGCCATCTAATGTAGAGAAACCAATCGATATTCTTTAATTGTATGTTTTCATAGAGAACATAAACATACAATTAGTCTGTTGAAGTAACCGCTTCCATTTCAGTTACTGGTTTAGTATACAATAAATATTGCCGTATATTTTCCAGGGAAGATTTACTAATTTTACGAACTTTTCCGTTGGAAGTTGCGGTGAATGTATCAATACAGTGTGGATTGGATTGTAACTCTTGTATGAAATGGTTGAAAGATGTAAAATGACTCATAATAGCCATAGCGGTTATCGAACTAATGCCTGGAATCTGACATAATACAATTTCACCAATGTTCTCGGGCGTAACGTTTTCTTTCTTTACCTTCTTTACTACAGAACAATAATTACTACCGCTCGGTTCTTCTTTGGGTGTATCATTTGTATCTTCTTGGTCTCTGAGACGTAACGTTCCGGCAAATGTTTGTGTTAAGTAGTATGGAATACGTCCTTTGCCAAATTCTCGTTCTATCTTATCAGCTGTAAAAATTAACCATTCTGCGGTTTCATCAACTGTTGACGTTTTATGTAAACTAAACCCTTTGAAAAAATGTAAAGATGTCATTGCGGAATATACTATTTTCTTTTCGAGTGGAGTTCTCAATTGAGAAAAGAAACCTTCTAATAAATATACAACAGAATGCAGTGGATATCCAGATGAATGTATTAATCTATATGACTGTTCTTCATATCTACCATCTTTAATAGATGCTAATAAATCTGTATAGGTTTTACGCTCGATTAACATAACCTTTTTGCCTTCATCTGTTTCAATAAGTATATCCCCAAGAGGAAGTACACGTTTCTCTAAAATAGCAAATGATGGAGTTTTTAAACTACTAAGTCTTGCGTCTAATCTATCGTATAATGCGCGTTCGCGTTCATCAACAATTATTTTCATGATAAGAATATAATAAGTGTATAAGAATTATTATATTGTTTTAAAAAGTATTATTTAACGCCAGACCATTGGGCTGACACCAATAGGACGAGATACCTTAACATTGGGGTTAGCAGTATCCTTAACCTTCTTTAATCCGTAACTTGCGAAACGAACGCCTAAAGCAGATGCTCCACCAATGTGGATTGCTGCGTATGCGTCTTTTCCAACTTGTTGTGGGAGACCGGCTTTCTTACTTCCACCTTGAGAATTTTGATTAGTTATACTGGCCGTAGCCGACACTCTTTTAGTAGCACTTAATACCATAATTATATATTTACTAAATATTTTTATTTGTTATTTATTAAATATACGATAAACGCATCCGATTATTTATACAGCAGCGGTATATGCATCAAGATTTGATTGAGCGGTAGTTACCTTACCTTGTTCTGTATTAACATTAGTTGCTGCGATTGATGCTGCTGCAACAGCCGCATTGTAAGCATCTATATCAGCCTGAGGTGCGCCCGGAGCAGTACCTGACGCAGTGGTAGCAGTAACTAAAGCATCAGCAGCGGTCTTAATAGCAGTAGCTTTAACTAAGTAATAATTAGCTATCATAAGTTTTTGCTTTAACATAGTCTTTGGACCTTGTAAGAACACTAATTTTTGAGAGGTTTGTCTTAATGCAACACTAACAGATGCTTCACGACCAATTTGATAGGGAAGGCCAGCTTTTTTGGGTCCTCCGCCTGAATTTTGATTCACAATACTTGACACGTATGTTGTTCTTTTAGAACCACTTAATACCATATTTTATATATTTACTAAATATTTTATTACACGCATATATATTATAGTAAAACCATATAAACTGATTCATATGTACTATGTTATAACATTCATTTTATTACCAGATAAGAATAAAATGAATACCGACGAAGATATCCGAATTGAAAAAAACATAAACGGTGTAGAATCATACATATTTGACCCATATAATCCATTAAATAAAGTAATTACTGAAGACGAAATAAAAGGAGTACTATCTAACTATGGAATAAACGCGAATATTTATAATTCGATGTTATATAAACGTGCTTTCGTACATCGTTCGTATATTAAACGACCTGATATTGAAAATGAATACAATAATATTACAATTGTTCCCCAACCAGAAGATTGCTTACCTTTATATACTAAATCAAACGAACGATTAGAGTTTGTAGGTGATGGTGTATTGGAATGTATTACCAAATATTATTTATATAAACGTTTCCCAAAAGAGAACGAGGGGTTTATGACTGAAAAAAAGATTGCCCTTGTAAAGAACGAAGCAATCGGAAAAATAGCATATGAGATGGGATTACATAAATGGTTAATTTTATCTAAACATGCTGAAACAAAGCAAACGCGAACAAATCTAAAAAAACTGGGTTGTTTATTTGAATCATTTATTGGGGCTATGTTTTTAGATTTTAACAAAATATCAGTTAACGATGATGAGAATTGGTTTAGAGACGTATTCGCAACAGGTCCTGGGTTTCAAATGGTCCAAGTGTTCGTAGAAAGTGTGTTTGAAAAGCATGTAGACTGGATAAGTTTAATTAAGAATGATGATAATTACAAGAATATTTTACAAGTCAAAATTCAGAAAGAGTTTAAAGTAACTCCACATTATATGGAAGTAAGGGAACATGATCCAGATATAGGATATCATATGGGGGTCTATTTATGCTTAGGTCAGCCTATTCATAGTGTAAAACCAGAACAATCCATCTCAATCACTGAATTTCATAAATATACAGATATACATCAATATATGTCCCAATACAATCGTATTTTCGTGTTTATGGGTGAAGGTATCCATAAAATAAAGAAAAAAGCAGAACAAATCTCATGTGAAGATGCTATTCGTAAATTAAACAATTTTTAATATTTACTTTGATTGACAAAAACAAAATAAATATAATTTGTATTGTTACTATATACATATTATACGGCGATGAATATTCCAAATACATATTTAGAACTATTACAAACCAAGGTAATGCCAACTACACAAACCGGAGTAAAAATAAGGTTTAATGATAGACAACAAATAAATGATTCTAATTCTGTAGAAAATATTGAAAAACTTATTGAAGACGAATCGGTGAAGTCGAAACCATTTACTATTTTAGATAAACGACGTAGTTCTACTGTAAATCGTGATATCATTCTTGATAAGTTACACAAACAAGACGTTTTTGCTGTAAAACCACGTCCAAGTGATATTAATAGAAATTTGTATGTTCCAAAAGATTTACCAGAGCCAGTATTAATAGATAATCAATCAGTAAGTAAATTAAGTACTGATATTGTAATATCAGAGGATGTTCCATTTGAAGAGGAAAAGGGTGAAGAAGAATCAGATGAAGAAATATTTGATATTCCTTCTCCAAAAGAGATAATTGAAGTTCAGGAAGAAGAATTACAGGAAATTACACAGTTAACTGAATTAGAAGAACCAGCTAAATTAGTAGAAGAAGTACAGGAAGAGAAAGTAGATGAAATTATTGACGAACCTAAAAAACGTGGAAGAAAACCAAAGAAAAACGCAATAGAACCAGCAGAAGAACTACCCGAAGTTGACTTAACAACCGCAGTTATTCGTACTCAAAAAGTAGCTGATAGATTACCAAAACAGCGTGAGAAAAATATTATTATTGCTCCCCCATATTATATGAATAATCGCAAATTATTTATTCAAAAACTAAACAAAATACTCCAACCAAGAGAACAAGAATTACTTAATTCGGACGACTCCGTTAGTTGTGATAATAGAGGTGCTTCTGAAGAGTTTTCATTACTTACCCATCAACGTATAGTAAGAGATTATTTAAATCTATACACTCCTTATCGTGGATTACTTTTATATCATGGTCTTGGATCCGGTAAAACCTGTACTTCTATCGCTATAGCAGAAGGTATGAAAAGCAATAAACAAGTGTTTGTACTTACTCCAGCATCATTAAAGATGAATTTTTTTAGTGAGATGAAGAAATGTGGTGATGATTTATATAAAAAGAATCAATATTGGGAATTTATTTCAATAGAAGGTAATCCTGAATATTTGACCGTATTATCAAAGGCTTTGTCATTACCAATTGATTATGTCCGCAAAAATAAGGGTGCTTGGTTAGTAAATATAAACAAAGAACCTAATTTTTCTGAATTATCTTCTGATGAAAAAACATCTGTTGATTTACAGTTGAATGAAATGATCCGTTCAAAATACAAGGATATAAATTACAATGGGTTAAATATGAATATATTAAATAAGTTGACCGATAATCAAACCCGTAACCCTTTTGATAATTCAGTAGTAGTTATTGATGAAGCTCATAATTTTGTAAGCAGAATTGTGAATAAAATCAAACAAAAAAAATCTATTTCCTATATTCTGTATGATTACTTAATGAAAGCTACAAATGTGAGAATCGTATTATTGTCCGGAACCCCTATTATTAATTATACAAATGAAATCGGTATTTTATACAATATACTACGCGGATACATAAAGACATGGAATATGACGGTTAACGTTCAGACTTCTCAAAAAGTAGACACCAATGCGATTTTAGATATGTTTGATAAAGCTGGATTGAAAACCCACGATTTTGTAGAATACAGTGGTAATAAGTTAACAATTACACGAAACCCTTTTGGATTTGTCAATACTAAGAAAAGAGGTGCTTTAAAAGGAACACAAAAACGGGTTGTAACAGACAAGACAAAAACACGTAAAATTAAAGGTGGTGCTCAAGGAGAAAGTTTCCAAAGATATGATGGAGTAAAATTAGACGATAGTGGTAATATAAATGATGCGGATTTTGTGAATAAGGTTTTACAAATATTAAAAAAAAATGGATTGGACGTTCAAGAAAAAACAATTGAATTAGCGATGAATAAATGTTTACCTGATATAAAGGATGATTTCTTAAAAATATTTGTAAATAGTGATACAGAACAGGCACAAAATGTTAATTTATTTCAAAGACGTATATTAGGATTAACTTCTTATTTTAGAAGTGCACAAGAAAACTTACTACCTTCCTTTGTTACCACCGAAAATGGTGATAATTATCATATTGTTTACAACGAAATGACCGACCATCAATTTGGAGTTTACACCAAAATCCGTAAAGAAGAAGCAGATAGAGAAAAGGCAGCAAAAAAACATAGAAAAAAGCAACAAGACAAGGAAGATTTATTTACTATTTCATCTACTTACCGTATTTTTTCACGAGCAGCTTGTAATTTCGTTTTTCCGGATGAAATTGAACGTCCTATTCCTACAAAGAATATTGACAAAATGGATGAAAATGATATGGACGCATTACCCAATGACTCTATACAAGAAGCAGACCCATATGCGAATGTTGATGACGAAATTGATGAAGGATCAAAAATAGACATTGAAAATTATGCGAAACGTATAGAAACTGCCCTTACAAAATTAAATACACTTGATAGTGATACCGGTAATCATAAATATTTGACTGGTGATATGTTACAACAATCAAGTCCTAAGTTTTTACAAATATTAGAGAACCTAACAAATCCTGACAATATCGGGTCACATCTTATTTATAGTCATTTTAGAACCATGGAAGGTATAGGAATTCTTCGTCTAATTTTGTTAGCAAATGGATTTGCGGAATTCAAAATTAAAAAATCAGCAGATGATTGGGAAATAGTAGAGGATGAGAAAGACTCAGGAAAACCAAAATTTGTTTTATACACAGGTACGGAAACTCCAGATGAAAGGGAAATAATACGTAATGTATATAATGGTGCTTGGGACCTTGTTCCAGTAAATATTGCTAATAAATTAAGAGAACAACACGAAAATAATATGTATGGTGATGTGATTAAAATCTTTATGATTACTTCATCTGGTGCTGAAGGTATTAATTTAAAGAACACTCGTTACGTCCATATTGTAGAGCCATACTGGCATATGGTTCGTCCCGACCAAGTTGTCGGGCGTGCTCGTCGTATTTGTAGTCATCAGGATTTACCAGAAGAGCTACGTACCGTTCAAGTCTTTTTATATGTAACTACATTCAGTAAAGAGCAGAAAACTGACGATAAAAACATTGAAATCCGAATCCGTGATGTAAGTCGTATAGATAAAGCTACTCCAGTTACAACAGATGAAACATTATACGAAATAGCAAGTATAAAACAACGTATTAATAATCAAATATTACAAGCAGTAAAAGAAACCGCTATAGATTGTAACATTTATGCCAGAACCGCAAAATCAAATGAAAATCCAATGGTATGTTATGGATATGGTAAAATAGAATCTAATGTATATTCATCATACCCTTCATTTGAAATGGATAAAATGCAGAAAGAAGGATTGGATGTAGCACGAATTCAATGGGACGTACAAAAAGTGAATATCCAAGGACAAGATTATGTATTGAAAAAGGATACAATGGAATTATATGATTACAATAGTTATAACGACGCATTGATTAACCCGAATATAGAACCTAAACGTAAAGGTAAACTGGTAAAGGAAAACGGGCAATTTAAAATTGTGGAGTAATACCACATAGTATTATATTTTACATATTTAAAAATATAATATGAGCTAATCAAACTAAAATCCTATCTTTTTTATTATTAAATGACAGGTTAAAGGTTGTACTAATGAACCAGATGATTCATCTATTTTTAATCCACCGGGCGGTGAACCCACCGGATTATTAATACTTAATATAGATTCTGATCCACTTGGAGTAGTAATAATTGACATACCAACTAATGGTCCTCCACCAGATACACCTACTACGGTTTGGACGAGCTCATTGCCATTCAATACAACTATTAATTCACCGGTATTATCAGTTGTTACTTGGAATGTGATTTCAAAAATACAATCTGGAGGCAATGTGAACTCGTTTGGACTGGTACCTTCTTTACGTTGTATTATACCAAATGGATTAACCAATGGACTTGGAAAATTTACAGATTCACCTGGACCAATATCGTCGGGATTATCATTTATACCGTCTTGGCTCATTTGACCGTAAAAGTCAGCAAAATTAGAAGCAAAACTTGGGCCGGTAGGACCCACATCTCCCTTTTCTCCGGTAGGACCCACATCTCCGGTAGGTCCAGGTTCACCATTCTCACCAGTTGGACCAATTGACCCAGTTTCACCATTCTCACCAGTTGGACCAGTATCACCTTTTGGTCCAGTTGGACCAATTTCTCCATCATCACCTTTCTCTCCGGTTGGACCAGTAGAACCAGTATCCCCTTTTTCTCCTGTTGGACCATCACAACCGGGTTCACCGCAATGACCGGTAGGTCCAGTATCACCTTTATCACCAGTAGGGCCAGTTTCACCGGTTTCTCCTGTTGGACCAGTATCTCCTTTATCACCATCACAACCAGGTTCACCACAATGACCTGTAGGACCAGTATCGCCTTTATCACCAGTAGGACCAGTTTCACCATCATGTCCGGTAGGACCTTTTTCGCCATCATGTCCGTCGCATCCATCTCGCCCATCACAACCATCTCGTCCTCTTGAACCAGTTGGACCAACCGGTCCTTCATCACCTTCTTCTCCACGAGGTCCAGTAGGTCCCATATCACCGTCACACCCATCCCGTCCATTGCAACCATCTTTTCCATCTTCACCATCTTTTCCATCTTTTCCATCGCGTCCATCTTTTCCGTCAATACCATCAATACCGTCACATCCATCTTTACCATCACGTCCATCACGTCCATCTTCCCCATCTTTTCCATCCTTTCCATCACGACCATCTATACCATCACGACCATCACATCCGTCATGTCCGTCTTCACCATCACAACCGTCACGACCTGGTCTACCATCTTTCCCGTCTTCACCATCTTTTCCGTCTTTTCCATCACGACCATATTTACCCACCTTTACTACTTTTTTACATCCATTATTGCGTTTCTTTCTTGAATAACAATAGTTACATTCTGTATGAGAACTATCATCGCACGTACAATATGAATCACCACAACTCGCCATATTGTATATATATATATGCTTAATATACTTTATTCTAAATATTTAATAGGTAGCATATGTGCTTTGTGAATTACAATAATAATTACAAGTTATACTAATGCGTATCATAATAATAGATTCTATTACTATTATTTACAAGGTCTAATTTTAATGATAATACATTTTTCTTCGTTATTATAACATTTACTTGATTTACATTTACTTGATTTTTTGTGACATTTGTCATGTGGTCTACATGAGTAACACTCTTTAACTGGTTTACATTTTTTGGGTTTATTGCATTTGCGACATCTACATGATGTAGATGGCTTTTCGTTTTTTTCTGACACATATGAATAGTGGTCGTCATCGGAATCATCTATTGAATATTCGTCAAAAGAATAATATTGTTTTGGCATATTATATAGTAAAAATATATAATAACCTAAATGTACTGCATATATCACGTTGTAAATTAATATAGTGATTATAAAAATACAATATTAATAATAGTAATTAGAAAGTTTTACGTGTAATTGTACCTTCTGATAATACATACCAGTGATCTTCTACGTAATCAACAGATGTAAAGTAATCGATGAATCTGGCATCTACCATACCTTCACCATCTTTAAACTTAACAACAACAAAAGGGTTTGTCATTATTCCGTCTTTATCTTGGTATGACGCAGTAAAACTCGCACTTAATACTTCACGTTCTTTAAGTTCTCCATGAGAATCTACAGCATATACTGTACCGTCAGCATTTGTGAATATTGAGATTAATGGACGTTTACCGCCTTTGAGAATGTTAATAACAGACTCATTTAACTGTGTGTAGTTTTCACTATTTAGAGGGATAGGAGTGGCCATACTTATATATACCTATAGTATATTTTTTCTAAATCTATTGTAACAGAATGTATATTCCAAAACGTTATATACCAACCACTTTAACTAATAAAGATAAGAAAAAACAACGACAGAATATATTAAAATCACGGAAACTCTATACAAAGGGTAAATATTACACACGTCCAACCGTTCGCTCATACAAGTCAAAACCTTCAAATCATGTAAAAACTGCTAAAAAACTGTATGGTGTTTCAACTGTCAAACCATCCAGAAAGCTTGCTATAAAAACTGGTTGTTCTACTAATACGCTTACTTCTATTGTAAATAAAGGACGTGCCGCATATTATTCAGGGGGGTCTCGTCCCAATCAAACCCCCGATTCTTGGGGAATCGCAAGATTAGCGAGTACTATTACAGGTGGTAACGCAAGTGTAGTCGATTATCATTTATTACATTCTGGATGTAAACCGAACAGTAAAGCTCTTAAACTCGCAACGAAAACATGTCGTAAAAAAGGGAAATGTCAAAAATACACTGTAAAGAAACAT
>Ga0228624_1000119_pt1 | contig 47928 bp, 55 predicted proteins | sample 29DmetaG_FD_182744 | JGI IMG/M metagenome (GOLD analysis project Ga0228624, IMG submission 182744) | Seawater microbial communities from Monterey Bay, California, United States - 29D | ecosystem: Environmental > Aquatic > Marine > Coastal | place: USA: California | collected 2016-10-10 | reverse complement strand
ATATTTATGGAAGAAGAGGTAGTAATATATCAGTACAGCAGAGAAATGGTAGATCACAAGCATCTATGATAGAATCTTCTAGACGTAGAACTAATACAAATACTAGAATTAATAATACTAGAATTATAAAAGAAGATAATAAAGAAATATTAATTATTAAAGATAGAAACGGAAATCCAGTTAGATACGAAATTAAACCTAATAACAATACTAAACCTAGAGGATATGGTAGACCAGAAAATAATAGAAATAACAGCAACACTATCAGAAATAATAGAAACAACTCAACGCCAGTTATCAGAAATAATAGAAACAACTCAACGCCAGTTATTAGAAATAATAGAAACAACTCAACGCCAGTTATTAGAAATAACAACAGCAACACAAGACCAAATACTACTCCTACAAATAGAGGTCGCAAGAGTTCTGGAGGATCCAGCGTTAGAAGGTAATATCGAAACATTTATTAATAACTTAATATAATATTATATGGAAACTAATAAAAAAGAAAACATGAGTAAGACAAAACCAAGTATCTTTAAATCAAGAACTCGAGAATGGGATCCAGTAAAAGGTAAATATAGACAATACAGAAGTACTCAAGGAAGAAGCCCAAAGCAAATAGAAGGAAGTTATAAAGCAATGGCATTTGCGGTATTAGGTGTATTTTCTATTTCTATAGTATGTTCTATACTTCAATACATTGGGTTAATTTAATTATAATATAAAATGGCAAAAACAAAAAACGTTTGGAAAACTAAAGTAATTGAAGGTAAGACAATGATGATTTGTCAGAATTCTGATTTAGAAAAAAGTAAATACCCGGACTGGTCCCCTGATAATGGAGAGAAAACATGTAAAAACTGGTCAGAGATCGGATCTAATACAACTGCTTCTCTTTGCTGGGAATGCACTGCAAGATCTTTAAAGTTTTAAAATATAATAAAATAATACAATTATAGAATTTGACCCAATATTATAAGATATATAAATCAGAGGATATGTTATTAACATTACGTATTGATAACCGAATTTGTGACCGTTAGGTATATAAAATAAAAAACCAGCTATTTGCTGGTTTTTTTTTGCTTAATATATAAACAAATTCATTTTTTGGTATACAATTACTATAAACATTAATTAAACTAAATGGCAAACAAGAAATCACCCAAAACACCAATGATCGATCAGTTCGGCGAAGACTTAACTCAAGCGGCAATGGATGGGAAATTAGATCCAATTATTGGAAGAGACAAAGAAGTTTACAGAATATGTCAAATCCTTTCTCGTAGAAAGAAAAACAATCCAATTATTTTAGGAGATCCTGGAGTTGGTAAAACAGCTTTAGTTGAAGCAATTGCTCAAAGAATTGTAGATAAAAAAGTTGCAATGACTCTTACTAATAAAAGAGTAATATCTTTAAACATTTCTAATATTGTTGCAGGTACTAAATATCGTGGTGAGTTTGAGGAAAGAATGAAAAAGATTGTTGATGAATTAAAAGGAAATAAAGACATTATTGTTTTTATTGATGAAATTCATACATTAGTTGGAGCAGGTGGAGTTAGTGGATCTTTAGATGCATCTAATATTCTTAAGCCAGCTTTAGCCCGAGGACAAGTACAATGTATCGGTGCTACAACATTAGATGAATATAGAGAAAACATTGAAGATGATGGGGCTCTTACAAGACGTTTCCAAGAAGTGTTTATTGATCCACCTTCAATTAAAGACTCTGTTGAAATATTAAATAGAATAAAAGATAATTACGAAGACTATCATGCAGTAGAATATACAAAAGAAGCTCTTATTGCATGTGTTGAATTATCAGATCGATATGTAACACAGAGAGAACTTCCAGATAAAGCAATTGATTTAATGGATGAAGCTGGCGCTAAAGTTCATTTATCTCAGGTAAAAATGCCTAAATTTATTAAACAATCTGAAGAAAAAGCTGAAAAGATTAAGATAAAAAAATTAGCAGCAGTTAGTGATCAAGACTATGAAAAGGCCGCAGCATATCGAGACAGCGAACTTAAAATGAGAAACGAAGTAGAATCATTAACTAATAAATGGCAAGCTGAATTAAGAATAAACCGTAAAAAAGTAACTTACGATCATATTGCAGAAACTATTTCAGATGCAACTGGAATTCCAATTTCTAGAATGACAGATGACGAAAGTCAAATTATAGTAGAAATGGAGTCTAAATTAAAAGAAATGATAATTGGACAAAACGATGCAGTTGAAGGTTTATGTAAAGTAATTAAAAGATCTAGAACTGGGGTTTCAAGTTCAAGAAAACCAATAGGTTCTTTTATGTTCATTGGCCCAACTGGTGTTGGTAAGACAGAGACCGTTAAGGCCCTCACAGAGTATTACTTTGGATCAGAGTCAAACTTAATTAGAATTGATATGAGTGAATATCAAGAAAAGTTTAATGTCTCTAAGTTGATTGGATCTCCTCCAGGATATGTTGGCCACGAAGACGGTGGACAATTAACGGAGCAGGTTAGAAGAAAACCTTATTCAGTTGTACTTTTTGATGAAGTTGAAAAAGCACACCCAGATACATTCAATACTTTATTGCAGGTTTTAGATGAAGGTAGATTAACAGACTCTTTAGGAAGAACAGTTGATTTTACAAATACAATTATTATTATGACGTCAAATGTAGGAGCTAAGAAAGTTTCAGACTTTGGTGTAGGAATTGGGTTTGAAAGTAAATCTTCTATCACAACTAAGAAAACACATGTTGAAGCAATTATTCGTAAAGAACTTAAAAACAAATTTGCACCTGAATTTTTAAATCGTTTAGATGACATGATTTTATTTGATTCTTTAACACAAGATCACATGCTACAAATTGTAGATTTAGAATTAAATAAAACAATTAAGAGAATGGCAGGTAACGGATATTCTATTAAAGTAAATAAATCAGCAAAAGTATTTTTAGCAAAAGAAGGATATGATCCTTTATATGGAGCAAGACCCTTAAAAAGAGCAGTTCAAAATTATGTTGAAGATATTTTAGCAGATGCAATCATCAGTAAAGAAATGGTAGTTGGATCTAAATCTTACACGATATCACATAAGAAAAATGAAGATAAACTTTATTTAAAATAGGAGTATAATAGTAGTATAACACTATAATATATTACTATGTCCTTTAATAAAGAATTTAAAGATTTAATAAATAACATCGAAACGAACGGTGACGTTACTCAACCTCGAGATATGAAGGTTAAGGAACTCACCGTTCAGACGTTAGAATTTAATCCAACAGAACCATTTGCTAATTTTAATAAAAGAAAATTTAACTGGAAATATTTTGCAGGTGAATTGGCTTGGTATATGAGAAAGGACAGAGATGTCGATTATATTGGTCAATTTTCAGGAATGTGGTCTACACTAACTAATCCTGATTCAAATGAGATAAATTCTAATTATGGATCTCTATTATTTAATGATCAATTACAATGGGTTCTTGATTCTCTTAAAGCAGATAAAAATACAAGACAAGCAATAGCATTTTTAAATCAACCTAAGTTTCAATTTAAAGGAAACAAAGATTTTGTATGTACAATGTACCTTAACTTTTTTATTAGAGATAATAAATTAAACATGAAAGTTCAAATGAGATCTAATGATATATTCTATGGTCTTACTTTTGATGCACCCTTCTTTGCGTTCGTGCAACAACACATGAGATTATGGTTATTAGAAGCATATCCAGATTTAGAACTTGGAACATACTATCACTGTGCAGATAATATTCATTTTTATGAAAGACATTTTGATTTAGCAGATAGTATTTCAAACGACACTGAAGGTTGTGATGAATATATAATGAATATTAAAGAACCTTTATTTTTGCTAAGATATAATAATATGTTATTAACAGAGCATGGTAGTAAATTATTATCAGAAATAGATTCAACTATTGGGAAACCAAATGCAAAAAAAATGTATAATACTATATTAAGAGATTATCTTAATATTAGATTAAAAGATTAATATAATATAATAATAAACAATGGGAGAAGTACCTTATTTCGAAGTAGATTCTAACGATTACATTGATGGATTTGAAGGTCCAATTATTGATCAAGAATCTTTTTACGAAAGACTGTACGATTTTATTGATTATAATCTTAATACAAATTATAAAGTAACGACACTTTGTTATTTAGTAGATCCAACTGGACATGTTATGGAAGCTACTTTAGAAGAAGACGGATATTATAAATCTCTACACAAGTGTATTGGTTATTACACTAGAACAGAGGAATACGAAAAATGTACACTAATCAAAAAATTAATAAATGAGTATGGATTATTCTAACGAATTTAAAAAATATGCGATGAGCGACCACAATGTAAGCTCGTCAAGAATGGATTACTATAACAAGCAAATTGAAAATTCAATGACACCTTATATTCTTGAAGAAAGAGAATTAAGAGCAACTCAAATGGATATTTTCTCTAGATTAATGATGGATAGATTATTGTGGGTTGCGGGTCCTGTTAACGATAATATGTCTACAATCGTACAAGCACAGCTGATGTTTCTAGACACTACTTCTGGTGGAGATATTACAATGCATATCGATTCTCCGGGAGGTTCTGTGAAATCCGGTTTATCAATGGTTGATGTTATGGAATACATTAACGCAGATATTAGAACTATTAATACAGGTATGGCAGCTTCAATGGGTTCTGTTCTTTTAGGAGCAGGGACTAAAGGTAAAAGAATGTCGTTAAAGCATAGTCAAACAATGTTGCATCAATCTTCAGGAGGATTCAGTGGTAATATTCAAGATGCTGCAATTGATTGGGAAAATTGGCAAGAATTAAATAAAGAATTATTTACTTTACTAGGATCTTATTGTGATAAAAAACCAGAACAAGTTATGAAAGACGCTACCCGAGATTTTTGGTTAGATGCTAAATCAGCTTTAAAATATGGTATCATTGATGAAATTGTAAATAAAAGAAAATAATCTATAATATATAATATAGTAATATGAAAGTATATTTTCACATAGCAGACCGAGATTTAGAGTATCTTAATAAGGTACTAAAAGATTATAATAATCTAGGAAGACTTCTACATATATCATTTAAAAGTTTCGAAAATTCTGCTATGGTATCAATTGACTATGATACATTTTTATACTTATGTGATAACGGAGCATTTGTAAAAAAATAAAAATATGATGACTAAAAGAGAAAAAACCAGAGATTTATTTGTTGAATTAATAAATACGCAGCTTAAACCGCACGACGTAACCTATGAAGATGTTAAAGGAGATCCACAGTGGTATATGAATTATAGAACTACTCCTGAAAAAGAAAATGAATTTATCGAACACTGTATTGATAGAATTAGAAAAGTTTTAAAAGTAAATAAAACTTTAGCAACTAAAGAAGCACAGTGGTTTATTCTACAATGGGGACTTGCTTTAGAAAAAAAACCAACGCCCTCTTCAAAGCCTAATAAAAACCAAAAGACATTATAATATAATATTACACCTATAATGTAATACTTTGGCATACTATTTGAAGATAAATATAGTATGAATGTACTAGATAAAAATTGGCTCACAGATACTCCCTTCGATTATGAGCTTCAGAAATACAAATTATTAGCAGCAACCTCGAAAATAAATGCATTAGTTCAAGGCGGTTTCTTATATAGTTCTTTAATTGAGGTTGAAGAACATCTAGCGGATTTATATAAACTAAAAAATCAAAAAACAGAAATTGACGATAGGCTTAAAGTTTTAAAAGGAATTAATTTAGATACAATGTCTTTAGATTATGATTATCCTGACCAAGACCCTTCAATTCAACATGTTTACGATTTATGTGATTTTGCAATACAGGAATTTGAATCTGTTTTTAGATTAATAAGATCTAAGTGGAGAGCTTATTCTTCAAAAGTAGCTATCACTGAAGTTCCACACATCAGACCGACTAAAACAAAAGGAACCTTATTCATAAAAGATTCAGATAGTAACATAATAACTTATTCATATAATAATCCTTTAAAAATAAAAGGAGACTGGCGAGACTTAAATCTAAAAAAACAAGATCTAGATATTAAAAACCACGAAGAAATGGTAGAATATATTCAACTCGAAATAAAATTAGATAGTGATCATAGGTTTTGGAGAGTAGATCATAAAATAACACACGACCACGAAGATTGTGTTATTCCTATAGTTAAACACAAACTATACCATAAAATTTAAGGATATATATAAAAAATATTTAACACATGGCGTACGTAGCAAAAGATGATATTATTTTATATTCTGATGGAGAATATAATTTTATCCAAGGAGGTAATCAATCATACACTCTTACTCTATATAAAGATTTTATTGGAAATGCTTTAAACTTGAATGAACCTACTTCATTTCACGTTGCCGTATATTCAGATGATGTTAAGTATTTACAATATTCATATCCACATTATACTGGAGTATCTGCTAATTTAGATGTTGATATTACTGGAAACACTGGAAATATTTCATTTACAATAGATCCTACACAATCAGGTTCTATTGCTGCCGGAGATCTATTTGTAGAAGTAACAGTAATTTATGAGAACTTTTATCCAAGATCTAAATCATACGTATTTCCGAGACTCTTAATTGGAGAAGCTATACAAGATCCAAACAGCAACACAGGCGGTGGAGATAACGGCGGTGGAGATAACGGAGGTGGAGATAATGGCGGTGGAGATAGTGGTAACACTGGATCAAATACAATTTCAACAGCTAACGGAATATTTACGATTGAGCACGTTGACGGTCAAAATCCTTCAGCAGCTGGTTTTGCTTCAGTAGATGATTCATTACCAGGTGCAGTAAATTCTATTATTTTTAGAAATTTAAATACAGACGGCATTAGATTAACTTCATTAGAAAACTTCTTAACTAAAAGAATAACTAACGAAGAAATAAACGGAATAATGACAATCATAGATACTGACCCAACAAACATGTATGCTATTTATAAAATAGAATCTTGGGAAAGAGTAGATATCACAACAGGAGGCGGTGATGATCAAGATTCAGATGGAATTAAAATCAATTTATCTTTAGAAGCAAGTTCAACAGGACCAGGTGTTACTAAATCATCATGGTCTGTAGGTCAAAAGATTACATTTAATTTAGATGCACATGGTATAACATCAAGTGAATCTCTTCCAGATGGTATTTTAACTTACGTTGATAAAAATATTAATCCAACTGCAACTTCAGGGGATAATCAATCAACCGGTGTTCTAGTTTCTTATTATCCATATCAAGATTCATACGTTATGGTTGAAGTAAACGGAATTAGTATTGATGTTGGAAACGGAACTAAAGATACAGATTCTTATTTCTCAGGAGACGGCGGTAATACTCCTACTACGGTAGAAGAGATACGCGCGGGAGACGAGCTATACTGGAACGCGTCGCACGCGGGATACGATTTAGAGATCGGAGATGAAATTAACCTGATTTACGAAGCTAAGTCAGATGACCTAAGATAATTTTTTTTGGGTTTTTTCATTTTTTCATTTTTTCACTCAATTTTATTACTATAATATATCAAAAAGTGTCAATACATCGACATCTTCATAAATATATAAATCACTATCGACAATAACGTGGATAGGCCAAAATAAATTAATTAAAAATTATGGCACAAATTCGTTCAAAACAAATTAAAGACTTTTTAACTACGGTAAACTGGGGAGCTACGACTAACTACGAGATTCCTAACACGTCAGACATCAAGCTTTATGTGGACACACAAATCGCAACACAGGATCAAGAGAAAGATTCAGACGTTGCAAGAATTGACGCTGCTTTAGCTAGCGAAATCGCTGACACTAACTCGGATGTATCGAGATTAGACGGAGATATCGCAACTGAAAAAGGTAGAGTTGATGCAATTTTAGCTTCTGCAGACGCTGATAAAGATACTTTCGTTGAGATCGTTTCTTTAATTAACTCTGTTGATTTAGAAAATGACAATGCATTAGCAACTGTTATTTCTAACTTAAACGCTGAAATCGCTTCTACAAACTCTGACTTTACAAGAGTTGAAGGTGAATTAGCTGCAGAAATTTCTGCAACTAACTCAGAAGTAACAAGATTAGACGGAGCTTTAGCTGGTGAAATCGCTAACACAACTTCAGATGTTGCATCTATCGATGTAAGATTAGGAGCTGTATCTGGAGATTTAGTTGATTCAGTTGATTCTTTAGAAGTTGCTTTAGCTGCTGAAATTTCTGATACTAATTCAGATATTTCTAGAATTGATGGAGCTTTAGCTGCTGAAATCGCTGATACAAACTCTGACTTTACAAGAGTTGAAGGTGAATTAGCTGCTGAAATCGCTGCTACTAACTCTGAAGTAACGAGATTAGACGCTAAAAACACTGCTCAAGACGGTGCATTAGCTGCTGAAATCGCTGCTACTAACTCTGAAGTATCTAGATTAGATGCTAAAGATTTAGCAATCGAAGGAGACGTAACATCTATCGATACTAGAATGACTGGTGTTGAAGGTGATTTAGCTGCTGAAATTTCTGCTACAAATTCTGAAGTTGTAAGATTAGACGCTAAAAACACTGCTCAAGACGGTGCATTAGCTGCTGAAATCGCTGCTACTAACTCTGAAGTATCTAGATTAGATGCTAAAGATTTAGCACAAGATCAAGCTTTACAAGCTGAGATTACAGCTACTAACTCAGAAGTTGTAAGATTAGACGCACAAGACGTTACATTACAAGGAAACATCGATGTTGAAACTGCAAGAGTTGATGCAATCTTATTAGCTGCTGATGCAGACAAAGATTCATTTGCTGAAATCGTTTCTTTAATCAACGCTGTTGATACTGTAAATGACGATGCGTTAGCAAACGTTATCTCTGACTTAAATGACGAGATCGCTGATACTAACTCTGACATCTCAAGAATTGATGGAGCTTTAGCTGCTGAAATTTCTGCTACTAACTCTGAAGTATCTAGATTAGATGCTAAAGATTTAGCACAGGATCAAGCTTTACAAGCTGAAATCACTGCTACTAACTCAGAAGTTGTAAGATTAGACGCGCAAGATACTGCATTACAAGGTAATATCGACGCTGTTGAGGCTGCATTAAACACTGAGATTTCTAACACAACTTCAGATGTTGCATCTATCGATGTAAGATTAGGAGCTGTATCTGGAGACTTAGTTGATTCAGTTGATTCTTTAGAAGTTGCTTTAGCTGCTGAAATTTCTGACACTAACTCTGACATCTCAAGAATTGATGGAGCTTTAGCTGCTGAAATTTCTGCTACAAATTCTGAAGTTGTAAGATTAGACGCTAAAAACACTGCTCAAGACGGTGCATTAGCTGCTGAAATTGCTGATACTAACTCAGAGGTTGTAAGATTAGACGGTGCAGATTCTGCAATGAATCTTAGAATTAATGAACTTGAAGCTACGATCATCAAAGATGTTGAAATGGCTAATGAAGAGTTTGCTGGAGCTGGACTTCAATATGCATTAAACTTCCCTGTTCAAGATGACAACGCAGATTTAGTTGACGTATTCGTTAACGGTCACAGAGTATTCATTGAGTCAGTTGCTGGTAACCAAGTTGGATTAAAGAATCCAGGTTACATAGTCGACGCACAAGATGCTGTTGTATTTGTTTACCAAAAAGCATAATCATTAACTGATTATTATTTTAAGGGCCCCCTCACAGGGGCCCTTTTTTTGATTAATATATAAACAAACATAATATACTCAATATAAACTAAATGAAGATAGGTATAATCATTTCCCTGGTACAGGATTACGAAAGCATGTGGATTAACGGTATTAAATTAAATGCCCTTAATTTATCTAAAATGCTTAACCAAATAGAAGGAGCAGATGTCTATATCTTAGATGCTGGTAGTAAAGTTTCTGATTTAACAAAGGTTAGTTGGGACTATAAAAAATATAAAGTAGCAAAATTTGTTGATATGGAAAACGAATTAGATGTTATGTTTATGCTAGGTGCTTCATTACCTGAAAGCAGAGTTTTAAAATTAAGAGAAACTAATCCAACTTTAAAAATCGTAAAATATCAATGTGGAAATAGCTACGTTGTAGATATGGAAAGGGTTATTTTTAACAGAGCAGGAGAAGGAGAAAAACCATCATGGGATAGATCTCATGACGAAACATGGCTAATCCCTCAGCAAGAATATCAAAATATAGAATATTATAAAACAATATACAGGCAAGATTCTTCAAAGGTAAAGGTGGTTCCTTTTATATGGGACCCGGAACCTTTAGATGAATTTGATAAATTACTAAAAATTTCTGGTAAACTAACTCCTAATTATACTCCTAAAACAAGAGAAGATAAAAAACTATCAGTAATGGAACCAAACATGAATGTTGTGAAATATTCTTTAATACCATTAATGATGGCTGAAGAAATATTTAGAGAATATGGAGAAGAGGCTTTTAAACAAATTTACATAGGTTCTGGTAAAAAATTATTAAAGAATAAATATTATATGAGTATGATAAAACATTTCGATGTTATGCATACTAATAAACTTAAATACGTCGGAAGATATCCAGTATCTACTTTTTTATCTTCTGAAACCGACATTGTAATATCACATCAATGGGAAAATCCTTTAAACTATGCTTATTTAGATGCATTATATTATGGATATCCATTAGTGCACAACGCTGAGATGATAAAAGACGCAGGGTACTATTATTCAGACTTTAATATATCTGATGGAGTTGATCAATTAAAATTTGCTTTAAATGAACATGATAACAATTTAGATGAATATAATAAAAAAAATAAATCAGCTTTAAGTAGATATTTGTCAACTAATAAAAAATTAGTAGATACATATAGAAAGCTATTAGATAATTTGTTCGAGCCAGGTACTCATGAATTGTCTTATAAATACAATTGGAAAACAAACTTATATAAATAATGTCAAACTTAAATGAAATTTTAGAAGGTGTAGATAGAATAAAGGTATCTATAGTTATGCAAGTAAATTTACAAGATTATAATGGATCTAGAAGAGATCCTATTAATAAATTCCACAGAGCAGTTAGAAGCTTTAAAGATCAAATATATAAAAATTGTGAATTAATAATAGTTTCAGATGGTTGTAATAAAACACATCAAATTTATAATAGAAGTTATAGAGAAGATGAAAATATAAAGTTTGTTTATTATGATAGACACAATGTACCTAAAATGTACGATGAAGTCGGAGAAGAAGGTGGTAAATATTTTAGAGGATTTGCCAGAAATATAGGAATAGGTTGTGCAACTGGTAACGTAATCACTTATATGGATTCAGACGATTTTTTAATGCCTGAATTTGCAATGACATGTATGCTAATTTATAATACTGATAAATCTAAAGACTGGTGGATTAATACTTCTTGGTATGACCACATTAATGTAGATAATTCAAATCAGAATATACAGGCCGTCGTAGATCCTAAAACTATAGAGGCAGTTCCTATTGAAGGTCTTCCTGATTTATGGAAACCTATGAGATTACAGGAAAATAGAATTATAATGTCTCCTTGGTTGTTTATGCATAGTAATAAAGTCACTGTTGCCTGGAGAGATGTTATTTCATCTACCGTTTCAGAAGACGTTGATTTTCACAATAGGGTTAGGGCTGAGTTTCCAAACGGTATAGCGTATTCTAATCCAATATATGTTAGATGCCACTTCGCAGAACACTGGGATATTTAATTTTCTAAACTTTTAATAAATATTTTAGCACAGCTTTCTAAATAAGCTTCTTTCATAACGGAGTCAGATATCATATACCAGCTATATGCCATAGATCCCTCATATTTAGAAATTTTATTTTTTATTTTTTCTATGTTTTCTGAAATATTATCAAGATTTTCTTTAGATATTTCTCCTATTTCAACATCAAGTTCTAGAGCTGTTTTTAAAAGTAATCCCCAATCATATTCATTATTAGCTTTATTAATGTTTTCATAACATTTTTTTAAAAACTTAATTTCTCTTTCAGAGTAAGAATCATTTAATTTATCAGGATGGCATTTCACAGCAAGCTTCCTAAATATCTTTTTAAAATTTTTATCATCAAATTTAACTGAAACTTCTTCCTCTGGTTTAGGTGGAGGTGCATCGCCTTCCTTAGGGGATAGAGCCTTTAATGCTTCTTTATTATGATTTACCATTGCGTCCCTAAAATAGGACTCAGCCTCCACAGATATATCTTGAACATCCGTTAACGTTTCTGTTTGATATGTATAATCTCTTATCAATTTTTTCAAAATACTATCCATATAATATCTATCATAATTATATTACGATATTAATTGGCCCGGGGATATAAAATGATCTGGTTGTCATAAAGACTCTGATATATAGAATGATACGAAAGGTAATGTAGACTCCTTTCTAAAATTAAATATAAAAAAAAATAATATCTATGTCACAAATTAAAATTAAGCAAATCGAAGGCTTACAGACTAAGCTAGACGCTTTAGACACTCAATTGGCATCAGGTTCTTTAAAATCAGCATACACTCAAGCAAGCCACGGTTTTGTAGCAGGTAAAGTTATCGCGTTTTTTAATGGATCTTGGGTCTTAGCAGATTCTAAAACGGCTGACAAACTAGGTAGACTAGTTGTCGAATCAGTTACAGATGCTAACACATTTGTTGCTGTTCAAATTGGTAACATCACAGTAGATTCTTGGAATTTAAATTCAGGAACATTCTACGTAGTAGATGACCAAGACGCAGGTTCTTTTGTAGAATATGTTAACGCATCAAATCCTGTTTATAACTTTAGTAATCCTGTATTACAGGCTCTTACTTCAACAACTGCACAAGTTCTTCCATGGAGACCATCTCTTGGACCAACTTCAATATCTAACGGAGTTGAATATACTCAAGCAGATTTACAACCATCAAACTCTAACGGTAATGCATCACCAACAGGTATAACATTAGATTATACTCCGTTCGCTGATTCTACAGTTCAGGTTTATATTAATGGTGTAGCAGTTACAGAAACTTATGGAGATAAAACTGGAGACGTATTCTTCTCAGCAGATGGTGGTACTACCGCTAAAGCAGTTGCAGATTTAGTAGCAGGCGATGAATTATATTGGAATTCAAATAATGCTGGTTACGAAATTGGAGCCGGAGATTTATTCGACATCGTTTATGAAAAAGACTCACAAGATTAAAAATAAAAAAAATAAAACAAGAAATTAAATTATGGCATATTCAGCATATATTTCTACAGCCGGCCCACAAGGGGATCAAGGGGATCAAGGACTTCAAGGCGCACAAGGTGAACAAGGTATTCAAGGAGTACAGGGTGAACAAGGTGTACAAGGATCTAAAGGAGATCAAGGAGACCAAGGTATTCAAGGAACACAAGGTGATGTAGGTGTAAAAGGTGATCAAGGTGATCAAGGTCTTAAAGGAGACCAAGGTGATCAAGGTATTCAGGGTCTTAAAGGAGACAAAGGAGACCAAGGAGATCAAGGATTAAAAGGAGACCAAGGAGATCAAGGTATTCAAGGAGCTCAAGGTTCTGACGGACTTAAAGGAGATCAAGGAGACCAAGGTATTCAAGGTATTCAAGGAGAAAAAGGAGACCAAGGAGATCAAGGTATTCAAGGAGCTCAAGGTTCTGACGGACTTAAAGGAGATCAAGGAGACCAAGGTATTCAAGGTATTCAAGGAGACACAGGAGCTAAAGGAGATCAAGGAGACCAAGGTATTCAAGGTATTCAAGGAGAAACCGGAGCAACTGGACTTAAAGGAGACCAAGGAGATCAAGGTATTCAAGGAGCTCAAGGTTCTGACGGACTTAAAGGAGATCAAGGAGACCAAGGTATTCAAGGTATTCAAGGAGAAAAAGGAGATCAAGGAGATCAAGGAATCCAAGGAGCACAAGGTGCTAATGGAATTGATGGAAATGATGGAGCTAATGGAGCTGACGGAGCTACTGGACTTAAAGGAGACCAAGGAGATCAAGGTATTCAAGGAGCTCAAGGTTCTGACGGAATCCAAGGTTTAAAAGGAGATCAAGGTGATCAAGGAATTCAAGGTATTCAAGGTCTTAAAGGAGATCAAGGAGACCAAGGTATTCAAGGAGAAACAGGAGCTAATGGAGCTGATGGAGCTGACGGAGCAACTGGACTTAAAGGAGATCAAGGAGACCAAGGTATTCAAGGAGCTCAAGGTTCTGACGGAATCCAAGGTTTAAAAGGAGATCAAGGTGATCAAGGAATTCAAGGTTTAAAAGGAGACCAAGGAGACCAAGGTATTCAAGGTATTCAAGGAGAAACAGGAGCTAATGGCGCTGATGGTGCTGATGGAGCAACTGGGGCTGTTGGAGCTAAAGGAGATCAAGGAGACCAAGGTATTCAAGGAGCTCAAGGTTCTGACGGACTTAAAGGAGATCAAGGAGACCAAGGTATTCAAGGTATTCAAGGTATTCAAGGAGAAACTGGAGCTAAAGGAGATCAAGGTGATCAAGGAATTCAAGGAGCAACTGGAGCACAAGGTGCAGACGGAATCCAAGGATTAAAAGGAGATCAAGGAGATCAAGGTATTCAGGGTATTCAAGGAGAAACTGGAGCTAAAGGAGATCAAGGTGATCAAGGAATTCAAGGAGCAACTGGAGCACAAGGTGCAGACGGAATCCAAGGATTAAAAGGAGATCAAGGAGATCAAGGAATCCAAGGTATTCAAGGTATTCAAGGAGAAACAGGAGCTAATGGAGCTGATGGAGCTGATGGAGCAACTGGAGCTAAAGGAGATCAAGGTGATCAAGGAATTCAAGGAGCAACTGGAGCACAAGGTGCAGACGGAATCCAAGGATTAAAAGGAGATAAAGGAGATCAAGGAGATCAAGGAATCCAAGGTATTCAAGGAGAAACTGGATTAAAAGGAGATCAAGGTGATCAAGGAATTCAAGGAGCAACTGGAGCACAAGGTGTAGACGGAATCCAAGGATTAAAAGGAGATAAAGGAGATCAAGGTGATCAAGGTATTCAAGGAGCAACAGGAGCACAAGGAGCTGTTGGAGCAACTGGAGCTAAAGGAGATCAAGGTGATCAAGGAATTCAAGGAGCAACAGGAGCACAAGGAGCTGATGGTATTCAAGGTCTTAAAGGAGACCAAGGAGATCAAGGTATTCAAGGAGCTACTGGAGCTGATGGAATCCAAGGTTTAAAAGGAGATCAAGGAGATCAAGGAATCCAAGGAGCACAAGGAGCAACTGGAGCTAATGGAGCTGATGGTAATGACGGAGCTACTGGAGCAAAAGGAGATCAAGGAGACCAAGGTATTCAAGGTATTCAAGGAGAAACAGGAGCTGTTGGAGCAAAAGGAGATCAAGGAGATCAAGGAATCCAAGGTATTCAAGGTCTTAAAGGAGATCAAGGAGATCAAGGAATCCAAGGAGCACAAGGAGCAACTGGAGCTGACGGTAATGACGGAGCTACTGGAGCAAAAGGAGACCAAGGAGATCAAGGAATCCAAGGTATTCAAGGAGAAACTGGATTAAAAGGAGATCAAGGAGATCAAGGAATCCAAGGAGCACAAGGAGCAACTGGAGCTGACGGTAATGACGGAGCTACTGGAGCAAAAGGAGACCAAGGAGATCAAGGTATTCAAGGAGTAACAGGAGCACAAGGAGCTGTTGGAGCAAAAGGAGATCAAGGAGACCAAGGTATTCAAGGAGCTAAAGGAGATCAAGGAGATCAAGGTATTCAAGGAGCTAAAGGAGATCAAGGAGACCAAGGTATTCAAGGAGTTCAAGGAGCAACTGGAGCAACTGGAGCTAAAGGAGATCAAGGAGACCAAGGAATCCAAGGAGTAACAGGAGCACAAGGAGCTGTTGGAGCTAAAGGAGACCAAGGAGACCAAGGTATTCAAGGAGCTAAAGGAGATCAAGGAGATCAAGGTATTCAAGGAGCAACAGGAGCACAAGGAGCAACTGGAGCAAAAGGAGACCAAGGAGATCAAGGTATTCAAGGAGCTAAGGGAGATCAAGGAGACCAAGGAATCCAAGGAGTAACAGGAGCACAAGGAGCTGTTGGAGCTAAAGGAGACCAAGGAGACCAAGGTATTCAAGGAGCTAAAGGAGACCAAGGAGACCAAGGAATCCAAGGAGCAACAGGAGCACAAGGAGCTGTTGGAGCCCAAGGACAAAAAGGAGATAAAGGAGATAAAGGAGATACTGGAGCACAGGGTGTTCAAGGACCAATTGGACCACAAGGAGTTAATGGAACTACCGGGGCACAAGGTTCACAAGGAGCTCAATTATCTTTAATCGCATCTAGTGGTATCGATATTAGTAACAACATATTAGGAGGAACAACTGACGTAATTGATCTTGATTCTAGTGGAAAAGTAGTTTTATCAACAAAAACTATCGATTTCGGTGGAGGAACAACAATTGAAAAAGATGATTCAACTGGAGATATTATCTTCAACTTCTAAAAACTGATTGTAAACTAAATAGAATAAATATAAAAAAATAAATACTAAAAGATGGCAATGAAATTTAATGTAAACACCGGGGTTTTTGAAGCTGATATTTTCGAAGAAGGCGCATCAAAACTCGGATTAAATCCATCACTAGGTACTGTATATTCTACTGCATATTTTGAAGAAATCAATGCTGGGGTCCCCTTACTGGGGGCCCAGGGCACTGGTGTAATATACGCTAGTTATGAGTTTGACGGTATTATGAAAATTGCTTCTAATTCTACAATTGGAGCACATAACATATTAACATCATCTAATTTTACACCAACTGCATACCCTGATCTTAAGGGAGCAATTGGTTATATAGGTTTTAAAGGAAATCAAGGTGTTGACGGTGAACAAGGGTATCAAGGTGCAACTGGAGCCAACGGGTATGTTGGAATTCAAGGAGCTAAAGGAGCTCAAGGAGGTAATGGCCTAAAGGGATCTGATGGACCTAACGGTCTTCAAGGTTACCAAGGAGCTCAGGGTTCTCAAGGAGACAGAGGTTTCCAAGGAACTGTTGGAGTTACTGGTTTCAAAGGAGATCAAGGAGCTAACGGATCAAATGGACCAACTGGACCAAGAGGTTTCCAAGGAGACTTAGGTTATGTAGGACATTTTGGACCACAAGGATCTACCGGAGCTAAAGGTAATCAAGGTTCTCAAGGAGCAAAAGGAGCAAACTCTGATAGAGGAGCTCAAGGAGCAACTGGAGAAAGAGGTTTTCAAGGAGCTGTTGGAGCACTAGGTAATAGAGGAGCACAAGGTGCAACTGGTGATACAGGATTTATAGGAAATAAAGGATTTAATGGACCTCAAGGAGCTGGTGGAAACACTGGATCAACTGGTTCACAAGGGCCACAAGGTACTACTGGAGCAACTGGAGACAGAGGTTTTCAAGGAGCTAAAGGTTCTCAAGGTGGAGGTGGAAACACTGGAAACCAAGGAGCAACTGGACCTACTGGTTATCAAGGAAATAAAGGAGTACAAGGAGCTAATGGACCACAGGGTTCTACTGGAGCTGTAGGTACTAAAGGAGCACAAGGATCGCAAGGAGCAACTGGACCTAAAGGATTTATAGGAAATCAAGGTGGTACTGGAGCTAAAGGTAATCAAGGTTCTACTGGAGCAAGAGGTTTTCAAGGAGATCTTGGAACTACTGGAGCAACTGGTAATATTGGACCTAATGGAAATCAAGGTTCTACTGGATCTGTAGGTACTAAAGGTAATCAAGGAGCACAGGGTGCAACTGGACCTAAAGGATTTATAGGATATCAAGGAGGAACAGGATCTAAAGGTAATCAAGGTTCTACTGGAGCAAGAGGTTTTCAAGGAGATCTTGGAACTACTGGAACTACTGGTAACGTTGGACCTGTTGGAGTTCAAGGAGGAACAGGAGTTACTGGAAATAGAGGACCACAGGGTTCTCAAGGAGCTACTGGACCAACTGGTCATATAGGACATAGAGGGCCAACTGGAGCAGGTGGTAATCAAGGAGCTACTGGACCAAAAGGATATATCGGAGTTAAAGGATCTCAAGGAGGAACAGGAGCAACTGGACCTGTTGGAGTTCAAGGAGGAACAGGAGCTGGAGGAAATAGAGGACCTCAAGGTTCTCAAGGAGCAACTGGACCAAAAGGATATATTGGTAATTATGGACCTAAAGGATCAAAAGGACCTCAAGGAACTACTGGAGATACAGGACCACAGGGACTTAGAGGATCTCAAGGAGGAACAGGATCAACTGGACCTATTGGTGATCAAGGAGGAACAGGAGCCGGAGGAAATAGAGGACCACAAGGTACTCAAGGAGCTGATGGAGCTTATGGTTATCAAGGAGTTACTGGAAATAGAGGACCGCAAGGATCTCAAGGTAATTCTGGACCAAGAGGACCTCAAGGAGATACTGGTGCACCAGGTTTTAAAGGATCTACTGGACCTACTGGAACACAAGGTGCAAAAGGAGCTCACGGTTTTCAAGGAAGTCAAGGAAGTCAAGGATCAACTGGACCAAAAGGATATATTGGATTTAAAGGACTTACTGGAAATGGAGGACCTAAAGGAGCTACTGGACCTATTGGAATACAGGGTGCAAAAGGACGTATTGGTTATAAAGGAGCACAAGGAACTGCTGGCCCTAATGGACCACAAGGTTCTATAGGACCAAAGGGTTATAAAGGAGCAAATGGACCAAGAGGATATCAAGGAGGAAACGGACCTAATGGATCAAGAGGACCTCAAGGAAATCAAGGATCTACTGGTGGTACTGGTAGTGCTGGACCAAGAGGTTTCCAAGGAAATACTGGAGGAAGAGGAGCACAAGGAAACACGGGATCTACTGGACCTCAAGGAACTAAAGGAGCCCCTGGTTTAAAAGGAAATCCTGGACATAGAGGACCACAAGGAGCACTTGGTTATACAACTCACGGTTCTGGAGGACCAGTTGGTTATCAAGGTGTTACCGGATTAAATGCTCAATTAAATGGATCTGCTAATGGACAGAACGGAACTTTACACCATCAATTTGGTACAAATACCGTTACTAATGGTAGAATACTATAATAAACAAAAAGAATTAAAAAAATAAAATAAACATGGCTAAACTTAAATTAGGAACGGAATTAGAAAATGATCTTATTCTTCATGCCGGTATTTTAAATAGTACTAATTATCCACAGTTTGTCGGAGCACAAGGAGCTCAAGGTTCTACCGGTGATATCGGTGATAAAGGAGCTCAAGGTTCTCAAGGATCAGGAGGAGATAGAGGTTTTCAAGGAAATCAAGGAGACTTAGGATCTACTGGAGCTACTGGTTATCAAGGAGCTACTGGACCTCAAGGAATAAGAGGAAATCAAGGAGCTACTGGAGACAAAGGACCTCAAGGTTCTACTGGAACTACAGGAGATAGAGGTTTTCAAGGAGATACAGGTGCTACTGGTTATACTGGTTATATAGGCGATCAAGGTTCTAAAGGAACGAGAGGAGCTCAAGGTAATCAAGGTGCTACTGGACCAACAGGTTATAAAGGAGTTGACGGCGCTACAGGTTTTGTAGGTGCTAAAGGAGCTACTACAGCGACTGGGGCAAAAGGAGCTCAAGGATCTACTGGAGATACTGGAGATAAAGGAGCTACTACAGCGACTGGGGCAAAAGGTTATCAAGGAGCTCAAGGAGTTCAAGGTTATCAAGGTGCTGGTGGACCAAAGGGTTACACAGGATTTATTGGAAACATTGGTCTTAAAGGAGCAACTGGTTCTAAAGGAGCACAAGGATCAACTGGATCACAAGGATCTGCTGGAGCAAAAGGTTACACTGGAGCACCGGGTCAAGGAGGATTTAGAGGGTTTCAAGGAGACATTGGTTCTCAAGGAGCTGCAACAGATCCTGGATTAACAGGTTATAAAGGTTTTGTTGGACCAACTGGAGCTACTGGAACCGCAGGTTCTCAAGGAGCACAAGGAGCAACTGGAGCTACAGGTTATAAAGGTTTTGTTGGAGATAATGGATCTCAAGGAACTAAAGGTTTAAAAGGAGCAACTGGTGATAAAGGATTTATCGGATTTAAAGGAGCTAATGGACCTACAGGTTATAAAGGTTTTATTGGACCAGTTGGACCAACTGGGACAGCCGGTTCTCAAGGAGCACAAGGAGCTCAAGGAGTTACAGGTTATAAAGGATTTATTGGAGATAACGGATCTCAAGGAACTAAAGGTTTAAAAGGAGCAACTGGTGATAAAGGATTTATCGGATTTAAAGGAGCTAATGGACCTACAGGTTATAAAGGTTTTATTGGACTTAAAGGTTCTACTGGACCTGCTGGAGGACAAGGAGCACAAGGAGCACAAGGAGCTACTGGTGATAAAGGATTTACTGGAGACAGCGGATCTCAAGGTTCTCAAGGAGCACAAGGATATGTTGGATTAACCGGTTATACTGGATTTAAAGGAGCTAATGGACCTACAGGTTATAAAGGTTTTATTGGACTTAAAGGTTCTACTGGACCTACTGGAGGACAAGGAGCACAAGGAGCACAAGGAGCTACTGGTTATATTGGATTTAAAGGAATTACTGGATCTGAAGGAGCCGTTGGACCTCAAGGTAATGGCGGACCTACTGGTTATACTGGATTTAAAGGAGCTACTGGACCTACTGGTTATAAAGGTTTTATTGGACTTAAAGGAGCCGTAGGTACTACTGGACCTCAAGGTTCTCAAGGACTTAAAGGATCTCAAGGTGGAACAGGTGCTACAGGTTCTACTGGACCACAAGGTGCAGAAGGAGGTTTAGGTAATCAAGGAGTTCAAGGTTATACTGGATATCATGGGCATCCTGGGCCACAAGGTTATAGAGGACCAACTGGTCCTACTGGAGCCGTAGGTACTACTGGATCACAAGGATCTCAAGGAGCACAAGGTTACAAAGGATTTATAGGATATCAAGGTTCTACTGGAGCACAAGGAGCTACTGGAGTTAGAGGTTTCCAAGGAGCACAGGGACAAACTGGAATTGGAGGACCACAAGGAGCACAAGGAATCATTGGACCACAAGGATATCAAGGAGTAGGAGGACCTCAAGGATCTCAAGGATCATTAGGTTATCCTGGTTATATAGGACCAAAAGGATCAAACGGAGTATCAGGACCAGTTGGTAGAATTGGAGTTCAAGGTTATAAAGGACCTACTGGACCTGCTGGACCAAAAGGAGTAAATGGTTATACAGGATTCAAAGGAGTTTTAGGATTCCAAGGAGGAACAGGATTTCAAGGAGCACAAGGAGCACAAGGAAATAGAGGACCTGGTAGTTCAGCGCCGAACGGACCAAGAGGACCTCAAGGAGCTGCTGGAGATGCTGGAACTGGTGGAATGAATACAGTTATGGGATTCTTTGATGATGATCAGTTTCAAAACTTACAAGTTGGAAATGGATTCATAACAGGTGGACTATAATCAATAAATAACTTAAACAATAAATAAAATAAAATAAAATAGAATGGCTAAATTAAGATCAGGATCACTCATAAACGGTCTATCTAATTTTTTACACGAAGGCAATTTTAATCCTAACAATTACCCATATTTTACAGGTGATCAAGGAACTAAAGGAGCTAAAGGTGAAAAAGGAGATACAGGTACAGGGGGATTTAAAGGAGCTCAAGGCTCTAAAGGTGCTAAAGGTTTAAAAGGAGCTACTGGAGAAAGAGGATTTCAAGGGACTATAGGTAATAGCCCACAAGGATCTACTGGATTAAAAGGAGCAAACGGAATAACTCACACAGGATTTAAAGGAGCTCAAGGTTCTAAAGGTTCTACTGGAGATAGAGGAGTTCAAGGTAATCAAGGTTCTACTTTAACAGGATTCACTGGTAATAAAGGAGTTACTGGACCTGTTGTTAGAGGTAATCAAGGAGCAGGAGGAGACAGAGGTTTTCAAGGAGCAACTGGAGATGCTATAGCAGCATATACTGGAGCAACTGGAGCTAAAGGTTTTCAAGGAGCACAAGGAAATACTCAAACAGCATACCGTGGAGATACAGGAGCAAATGGACCAAGAGGACCACAAGGAAACTTAGTAAGAGGAGTTCAAGGATCTCAAGGAGCACAAGGTACTCAAGGATTTAAAGGAGCTCAACCTACTGGACCAACCGGTTTTACAGGAGATAATGGAGAAAGAGGAGTTCAAGGAGCATCTCCAAAAGGTTATCAAGGAGCTAAAGGTTTAAAAGGAGCAACTGGAGATAAAGGTTCTTCTCCAAGAGGAGCACAAGGAGCACAAGGAGCAACTGGAGATAAAGGTTTCAAAGGAGCCCAGCCCGGTGGAAACACTGGACCAAGAGGACCACAAGGTACTCAAGGAGATAAAGGAGCCCAGCCTGGAGGTTATCAAGGAGCTAAAGGAGCACAAGGTAATCAAGGAGCACAGGGAATATTAGTAAGAGGAGCACAAGGAGCACAAGGAGCAACTGGTGATAAAGGTTTTAAAGGAGCTCAACCTGGTGGAAACACTGGACCAAGAGGACCACAAGGTACTCAAGGAGATAAAGGAGCCCAGCCTGGAGGTTATCAAGGAGCTAAAGGAGCTCAAGGTAATCAAGGAGCACAAGGTTCTTCTCCAAGAGGACCGCAAGGATCTCAAGGAGCACAAGGTTATATTGGATTTAAAGGAGCTCAACCAACTGGACCAACTGGACCAAAGGGTTATCAAGGAGCACAGGGAGCTAAAGGAGCCCAGCCTGGAGGATCAAGAGGACCACAAGGAGATAGAGGTTTCCAAGGAGCACAAGGTTCTTCTCCAAGAGGAACACAAGGATCTCAAGGAGCACAAGGTTATATTGGCTTTAAAGGAGCTCAACCTGGTGGAAACACCGGACCAAGAGGACCTCAAGGAGATCAAGGATATAGAGGAGCAGAGCCTACAGGTCTTAAAGGACTTGATGGTTATAGAGGACCACAAGGTTCTCAAGGATCTGTTGTAAGAGGATCTCAAGGATCTCAAGGAGCACAAGGTTATAAAGGATTTATCGGACTTTCTCCAACAGGACCTCAAGGTTCTACTGGACCAGGAGGTTATAAAGGATTTATCGGACCATCACCTACTGGTTACAAAGGACTTAACGGACCAAGAGGACCACAAGGAGCACAAGGTTCTTCTCCAAGAGGAGCACAAGGAAATACTGGAGCACCTGGACCTAAAGGTTACAAAGGAGCACAGCCTGGAGGAAATAGAGGACCGCAAGGAAATCAAGGATCTCAAGGATCTGTAGGAAATTCACCAACAGGACCTCAAGGTTTAACAGGTAACGAAGGAGCACCTGGTGAAAGAGGACACGGACCTACAGGACCTCAGGGACAGAGAGGAGTACAGGGTACTGAAGGATCAGGAATTGCTGGTTACAAAGGACCACAAGGTGTACAGGGACCACAGGGTTATAACGGGCCTATTGGATTCCAAGGATCACAAGGAGGTAGAGGAGCTCAAGGTTGGACCGGAGGTTATGGACCACAAGGTTACAGAGGACCACAAGGATCTCAAGGAGCAAGAGGTTTTCAAGGTAATACTGGAACTACAGGTAATACTGGACCTCAAGGTTTTGTTGGACCATCAGCACCAGCGGCATCCCCTGGAGCACAAGGTGCTCAAGGACTTAAAGGAGCAAAAGGAGTTTCATACACTGGATTTAATGGTACATTGTATTTTTCTATGTATGATGTTGTATGTGTAAACGGAGTAATCCAAAGTATTACACAACAAGGTGGACCACCACCACCACCCGGCGGCGGCGGAGGCGGAAGAGGCGGAATGGAATAATCCAAATCTTTACATACTTAAATATAAAAGAGGACTTCGGTCCTCTTTTTTTATGCATAAAATAAAGAGAATAAATAAACAAAATAGATTTATTTAATATAATTATTAAACAATTTTCTGCAACATGCATTTAACAAAATCCAAAGAAGTCAGACTACACGTCGATACAATTAATAAAACAAATGAAAATTACCAAATAATAGGATGGGTAGGTTCTACTGAGGACGAAATAGTAGATATTTTAATTGATGGTGAATCAATATCATATATTAAAATACTAAGAAATGATGTTTCTAATTTTTATAAAGATTTAATAGGGAATAATTTAGGATTTAAAATATCATTACCTAAATCAGACGCTAATAAAGATATTTCTGTAGTTTTAAAAAATTCTAAAGTAATAGATAATGTATATTGTTTTTTACAGAGAATTGTAGAATTTTCAGGATTTAATAAAACCTCTAAAGATGTTATTGTAGTAGACGATTTTTATGATGATCCTGATTTAGTGAGAGAATATACTATGAATAATCTTGAGTTTAAACCATCAGGTTATCATAAAGGACAGAGATCAACTTCTAAATTTATATTAGAAGGCACTAAAGAAAAGTTAGAAGAGGTTATTGGTAAAAAAATTAAAAACTGGAATTACGAAGGATACGCTAATGGTGTTTTTCAATTCTGTACAGCCGATCAACCTATAGTATATCATGTAGATACTCAAATGTATGCTGCAATGGTATATTTAACACCAGACGCACCTCCTCAAACAGGTACTGCAATGTACCGTAGTAAAGTTACTGGAATATCATCCTTTCCAGGAAATGAGACAAGAATGGGAGAAGAATATTACAACACATTTAAAGGTACTAATAGTGAAATGAATTTTTATGATGGTACTCATTTTGAAAAAATAGATGATGTCGGTAACGTATACAATAGATTAGTAATTTTTAATTCATCACAAATACACGCAGCAACAGAATACTTTGGAGATGCAATAGACAATGCTCGATATTTCCACATGTTTTTCTTTGACGTAGAATAAAACTTAATTTTAATGCAAACAATAAACATTATTACAAGATGTACTAGACCTAATAATCTAGTAAAAGTCAAAGAATCTATATTTAGAGATTCTTCTTTAGAAATTAAATCAAATTTAAAAATCAATTGGCACATTTTATTTGATACTGCGCCTTTAAAAGATATTGACGCTGAATTACTTTCGTCAATAAGTTCTGAAAATACAAAAATACATTTTATTAATAGTGGTGACGGTGGTTTATTATACCCACAGTCAAGCGAATTGATTAAAACATTTGATCCAAACTCTTGGTTCTATTTTTTAGATGATGACAATTTATTACATGATGATTTTTATAATTACATTAATGCTTCTGAAATGTTAGACAGCAAAGATCATTTAATACATGTTGTTTCTCAAAAAGTTAGTGGTAAAGATTTTACAGGATTAGATGTTAGAGAAGCAACCGCCAATAATACCGGATTTCAAAAAACTGATATAGCACAAGTAATAGTAAAATCTAAATTAATTAATGACTATACTTTCGGTAAAAGCTATGCAGCAGACGGACACTTCATACAAGCGGTCCTTAATGATCATCCTGAGTACTTCAGATATCATGATGTAATATTAAGCCATTATAACTACTTAGAAAAACAAGCATCACCTAAGTTGCCTAAAGTATTGTATATTGGTGAGGGAACTCCGGATTTAAAAAGTAAAAAATGGCTTTCTTACGAATCTGATGATTTAGACGTAGAATATTTAGAAGATGATCAGTATATTAGATTAACAGTTGCATCATTTAAACCAGACATTATATTAACTCGAGGAGAACATTGGTCAGAATTTAGAAATGTATCTAATATGCCAATGCAATTTCGTAGAAAATGGATTCACGTTAATGTAGATAAAAATGGAATAGAAGACGTAGAACATATAGGAGAATACGCTTACACATGTTCTATGGGTGCTATGTTAGCTCCTGATAATTTAGATGATCAAAGTTTAATATCTTTTTTTACACCAATTTATAATACTAAAGAAAAGTTATGGACAACATATAAATCAGTTGCAGCACAGACTTATGATAATTGGGAATGGATATTAATGAATGATTCAACTGATGGAGGAAAGACTTTAAAAATAGCAGAAGAAATTGCAAAAAACGATCCAAGAGTAAAAGTATATGATTTTAGAGAAAAATCAGGAGGATGTATTGGAGAAGTAAAATGGAGAGCATGTTCAATGGCTAGAGGATATATCGTTGCTGAGTTAGATCATGATGATCTTTTAGCTAATACATGTGCTCAAGATCTACATGATGCCGCAACAGCACATCCTGAATGTGGATTCTTTTTCGGAGACACTGCTGAAATTTTTGAAAATGGAAAGCCACACACATACGGACCTGATGGATCTTTTGGACTAGGGTACGGAAATTACAGAGAAGAAAAATACATGGATCTTGATTTAGTAGTATGTAATCAACATAATATTAATCCAAAAACAATTAGACATATTGTAGGAGTTCCAAATCATATTAGAGCTTGGAGAAGATCTACATACTTTGAGGTAGGCGGACATAATAGAAATTTAACAGTTGCTGATGATTATGAATTAGTAATTAGAACTTTCTTAAATACAATCATGTGTAAAATACCAAAATTATCTTATATTCAATTGATATACAATAATGCAGGTGGAAGAAATACACATGATTTATCAAGAGATGATATTCAAAGAAGAACAAGAACAATAGCATCTCATTATAATGAAGCTATTAAAGCAAGGTTTGAAGAATTAGGAGTTCACGATTGGGCTTATGAAGAAAACCCAGACTATCCAATAAATAGCAAATCTAGATTTGGAGAAGATGAAGGAGCTGTAAATATAACATATACCAAAAAGCATGAAAATATACAAGCCTAAAGAAAACGACGCGCAACAGTATTATTATTTTAATAATGGATTTAATCAAGAAGAGCTTGATTGGATATCAAATAATGTAGAAAGATTAGAATTTGAAAGAGCTCAAACCGCTCTCGGTAAACCTGATCCAGTAAGAACTTCTAATATTAAATGGATCCCACATACAGAAGAGTGGGATTGGCTTTATCAAAAATTAATGCATTATGCTGAAGTAGCAAACAATGAATTATGGAATTTTGATTTACATTCCGCGCCTGAGCATATACAATATACTGAATATTATGCAACTGAAAATGGACACTACGGTTGGCATCAAGATTTAGGACCTGGAGAATTGTCAATAAGAAAGGTTTCAATGACTGTTCAGTTATCCGATGACACTGAATATGAAGGTGGAGATTTACAATTTTGGTATGGTGGAGACAGTTTAGAAGAATGTGATAACGCTCCTAAAGGAAAAGGAACTGTTGTTATTTTTCCAAGCTACTTAAACCATGCTGTTAAACCTGTTACTAAAGGAACTAGAAAATCTTTTGTTCTTTGGTTAGGAGGAGGACACTTTAAATAAACAAAATAATTATGGGATATCCTGATATGAAATGTATGAAAATTAAGATTTATGTCCATCACATGGAAATAGATTCAATGTTTGATTTTATTAATCAAAGAATATCTAGTCCTCCAGAGTATTGGATTAATCCTAAAGATTTACCAGGGAGTATTACTGGTGGATTTTTAGAAGTTTTTGTAGATTACGACACTTACACATCAATCAGAGAAGTATCAGAACATTCTAATTGGTCTGATCTATAATATCTACTATATTCATAGAGATATAATCTATAGCCTAGGGAAACTTTTATATTTAAATGAATATAATAAGTGTATGGCAAAGAGAAAAGAAAACAAAGTTAAGCACATTTTTGTAAAGAAACCCAAAATAGGTTCTAAATACTATTTTGATTTCGCAGGTGGCTGGGAATATGGAGAGCTTATAGCTGAATCTGAAAAGTTAACTGATCATTATGGCCATAATTGGTATTTATTACAAAATAAAAGCCAATCAAATAGGTATATAAAATATCCAGTATCTATTTATAATCTTAGAAATAATAAAGAGGAAACTAAAAAATAAAAAGATGTATACTTCAACAGAATTAAAAGGAATGTTATTTATAGATATTGAGACAGCATCTCAATATGAGACTTTAAAAGATCTAAAAAAAGATAAAGAAAGTTTATATGATTTATGGATCGCTAAGGCAAATCAGATAAAATCATTCGAATCCGATAAAGCAGATTTAACTGATCAAGATATGTTTAAAAGAACCTCTTCACTTCACCCTGAATTTGGTAAAATAATTACAATATCAATAGGTCAAATTAAATTTGATGAAATCGGAATGCCTGTAAAAACAAATATAAAATCTTTTTATGGAGATGATGAAATATCTTTGTTAAATGAATTTAATCAAACGATGCAAGCTGTATTTAATCAAAACTCTAGTGTTAAACTAATAGGGCATAACATTAAAAGATTTGATATGCCATGGATTATTAAAAGATGTCTCATCAATGGAATTACACCTATTCACCAATTCCATTTACAGAAACAAAAACCTTGGGAAAACTGTTTATTAGATACTTTAGAGATTTGGAAATTTGGAGGATATTCTGGAGCATCATTAGACCTTATTTGCAATATATTTAATATTCCTTCACCTAAAGACGCTATGAAAAATACAGATGTTTCAGAACATTATTGGGGAGGAAGGCTTGAAGATATTAAAAATTATTGTGAAGGAGATGTTTTAGCGACGATGAATGTCATGTTAAAAATGTCAAATATGCCAATTTTATGAAAGTATGGGCCTACGTCATAGCATGGAATGAGGAATTGATGTTACCTTATTACCTAAGACACTATTCTACATTTTGTGATAAAATAATAGTATACGACAATATGTCAACAGATTCAACGAGAATGATCGCAGAATCGTATGGGGATCTTGTAGAAGTTGTACCTTTTGACAGTGGAGAAGAGTTTAATGACTATGTTCATATTGAATTAAAGAGAAATAGCTTAAAGAACGCTAAAGGGAATGCTGACTTTGTAATATTATGCGATTGTGATGAGTTTGTTTTTCATAAAGATATAAGATCTTTTTTAAATGACAACAAAGATTGTAGTGTATTTTATCCTGCAGGTTTTCAAATGATTTCAGATGATTTTCCTAAGGATTTAGAAGGTCAACTTTATGATTATGTTCAGTGGGGAGAACCTAGTCCATGGTATACTAAACCTATGATAATCAATTTAAATGTAATAGACGACGTTAATTGGGTTGAAGGTGCACATGAATTAGATCCCAATCTTAATTTAGGTTCTTTTTGGCATCCAGTACCGGAAGATATTAGACCTATTGGAGAATATAAAGAACATGTTTGGGGAAAATGGCAAAAGATGTGGGAAATATTAGACACATTTAATTCTAAACCTCTTAAAATGCTACATTATAAATATTTAGGAGCAGATTATGTATCGAATAGATACAAGTTATATGCTAAAAAAATGAGTAAAGAAAACCATGATAATAATATTGGAATGCATTATGAGATTATTTTAAAACAAGGAAGTGACGCTATTCAAAAAGAAATAGATGAGATTAAGTTAAAGGCAGTTAGAGTAAAAATATGAATATAAATCAAATACTTAGATCTGGTAAATATGCTGGATATACTATTGGAGAAATATACGCTAAAGATCGAAGGTACATTAACTGGGTTTTAGAAAACAGACCTGAAATGCTCAAAAGCCATGCAAAAAAACCTAAAGAAACTACATATAAAAAACCGACATACGTAGATCCACCCGATATTCCTAAAGAGAACGTTATCAAAGGAATTTCTCCTAATGAAGCCTTTGGATTATAATTATTTTTAAAATAAATGCACAAATATTTTTTTATGTCGTTTATTTTGCTTATATTAGTACTATAATTAAAACCATATAATATGTACGAAGACGAATTTGAAGATTTTAACTCAGAAGAACATGACGATTTTATGCCATCTGAGATGGATGAACATCTAGAGCTTTTAAAGGATAAATTAGCTCGTGCTAACTATAATGCTATAGTTAACCAAGGAGTCGATCCTGAAACTACAAACAATATTGATATAATTCAAAAGCTTATTCAAGAAACTATGCAATATTTTGAAGATCTTGAAGAATACGAAAAATGTGCAGGATTAAAAAAAGTACTAGACACATTAGAAGAACACGTTAGTATTTAATGGATATATAATATAATATTAAAATATTAAGCATGGAAGAAAAACAATTAGAAAGAATAGCTAATTCACTAGAAGAAATAGTTATACTTATGAAGAATAAGCAAAAAAGAGAAATAAACGAAACTCTTCGTAAAAATAAAAACTCTAAGCCTAGCAAATCTAGTAAAAACATTTAGAGATGGATCCTTATAGTGTACTTGGTGTAGATAAAAAATCTTCACAGGACGACATAAAAAAGGCTTATAGAAAATTAGCAAAGAAACATCATCCTGATAAAAATAATGGTGATGATTCCAGATTCAAAGAAATTGCAGATGCTTATGAAACTTTAGGAGATTCTAAAAAAAGAAAAGAATATGATTCTATTAATTCTTTTTCTAATTCTGGCTTTTCAGACATTTTCAGTAAATTTAACGGTGATTTCTCAAGTATGTTTGACAATGCGTTCGGACAGCAGGCTAAAGGAAATGATGTTACTATTAGAATAAGATTATCTCTATTAGAAGTTTATCATGGTACTACTAAATATGTAGAGACTTCAAACCAACAATTCAATATTAAAATTCCAAAAGGCATTCATGAAAACGCTAAATTAAGAGTTAAAGGAAAAGGAATGCCACACCCTGTTAATTCTTCCGCACCGTCTGGAGATGCTATTATAATAATAAACATAATGCCTGATCCTAATATAATAGTTACTAATGGAGATATATGGTTAGATTATGAACTTCCATTTTATGATTTATTATTAGGAGGTGTTTTTGAAATCAATACAGGGTTTAATGATGTTAAAATTAAAGTTCCAAAAAATTCTCAAGAAAATAAAGTTTTAAGAATAAAGGGCATGGGATTTCCGATATATAATACTAATCAGTATGGTAATTTGATGATTAAGCTAAGATCTTCAAAAATAACAATGACTGATGAGCAATTAGAACATATTAAAAAAATTAAAGAATTAAATAATGGATAGTTTAGAAGATTTTCCAGATTTTTCAGAAGAAAGCAACTGCAACCTTGAGAGTTTACAAGAAAATTCAAAGGTTACTATGATGAATATGATCTATAACGCGATTATGAGTAATGAAGATAGAGCAATAGGAAGTGATACTTCTCCAAGCGAAAAAGTAGAAGCTCTTAATAATATAATAGATTTTTTCGTAAGCTGTGAAGAATATGAAAAGTGTTCTAATATTAAAAAAATCATCGATAAAATACAATGCTAAAGATAGAGGTTAAAAAAGGAAATATCGAACAAGCTCTTAAATCTTATAAATATAAGGTAAACAGAACTAAGCAAAGACAAGCAATCAACGAAAAGAAAGAATATACAAAACCATCTGTCACCAAACGCAGAAAAATTCAAAAAGCAAAGTATATTCAAAAGAAATCTGAAGACAATTCTTAGCAGCTTTAGATTATAATATCATTATATTTTTTTTACTGGATTGGAACGTTTCTCAACCGTTCCGGGTATATATAAAAAGTAAAGTATTACATAATACATTACGTTAAAAACATTAACAAGAAATGAAAGATATATTAGGAGAAGATAGAGACTCTTTAATGAGATCTTCTTATTATACCATTACTAGAAATTTTACAAAGACCGTGAATAGGTTTATTGTATTTAAAGAAGGTAATGACATTATTGAAATACCACATGGTATCGGGCAAAGATCTGATTTCATAGACATTCTTGTTGAATACTTCGAAAAACTTGAAGAATATGAAAAGTGTGATAAGCTAATGAAATTAAGAGAACTTGTTATGATGGCAGGTAACTAAAAATAAAATAAAATATGAGCAATAATTCTGACAATAAAAATAGTAGGGTAAATAGAAACAAAATAAATGTTAAACCTGAAAATATCAGAGTGCAATTAAGACAATCACAACAAAAATACGTTCAAAAAATATTAGAGAACGACATAACATTCTGCCAAGGGCCAGCAGGAACTTCAAAAACATTCACGGCCTGTTATGCTGCATTAAAGCTATTTGCAGATAAAAAAATTAAAAACATAATTCTTTGTAAACCAATACAAGAAGCTGGTGAAAAATTAGGATTTTTACCAGGGGATGTTAGCGATAAAATAGATCCATACATGCAATCTTATATAACTAATCTAAATAAGATTATAGGACACGCAACAACAGAACAATTAGTAGAATCTGAAATTATACAATTTAGACCAATGGCCTTTATGAGAGGAGATACGTTTGACGATTCTTTAATGATTTTAGATGAAGCCCAGAACGCGACCTTTAAGCAGTTAATGTTATTCGTTACGAGAATGGGTAAAGGATCTAAGGTTATTGTTACTGGTGATGTTAGTCAATATGATATTGCAAAAAACAATATAGGTTTAGAAAAATTCACTGACTTGATGGAAGGTATTAAAGGTATTGGAAATCATATTTTCACAGAAAAAGATATAGTACGTGCAAAAATATTAAAGGACGTTGTAAAGAGATACGACAAGTGGAAATTAGAAAATGAGTAGAAACAAATGATAAATCTTTAGTATAATACCTAAAGGTTTTAATATGTCAACACAAATTTTACTTAAAGGTTCTTATAATAACGACTCCAGTATTTTAGAGGTAGGAATCGACGAAGCAGGTAGAGGAGCACTTGCAGGACCAGTCACAGTTTCTGCAGTTATAATGCCACATGGATTTTCACATCCTTTAATTAAAGATTCTAAATTACTTAATGAGTCTCAGCGCAAAGAAGCTAGAGAAATAGTTATAGAAACAGCTATAGCGTATTCAGTTGTACATATTGATATTAATCAAATAGAAAATACAAATATTCTTAGAGCAACTTTAAAAGGAATGAACGACTCTTTATTTGAATTAAATAAAAATTCAAATGATTTTGATTTTATATTAGTAGATGGCGATCAATTCCACGGATATGAAGGTATACCATTTAAAACAATAGTGGGTGGAGATAATAAATATACATCAATCGCTGCAGCATCAATATTGGCTAAAACCGGAAGAGATGCATTAATGAAAAAACTTAGCGAAATAGAAGAGTTCGAACAGTATGGTTGGAATTCAAATAAAGGATATGGAACAAAACAACATATTACTGCGATCAAAGAAGGAGGACCAACAGAACATCACAGGCCTAGTTTTATTTCTCATATATTAACAACCACAGGACAATTATTCTAATGCGTAATTTAATTATCGGGACCCTTCTTTTTACATTAGGGCAATCATTGATTTGGATTCAAACAAACGGACAGTTTATTTGGCCATGGTTTAAGAAAAATCCATGGTTAATTAGTTTTGGTTTTGGAGGAATTATAAGTTATATTCTAATTAGAGCCACTGCGTTTGTTGCTTCATATTATGAAGGACTATTATGGCCAGGTAGATTTATAGGTTTTTCAACCGGTATTTTTATATTTACTTTTATGACTTATTATTTTATGAAAGAAGGAATAAATATTAAAACAGCTATTTCCTTAGTGTTAGCATTTGCTTTAATAAGTGTACAGCTTTTCTGGAAATAAATTGTTAATAACTTTTGAAAATAAATTCCCAAACATTTTTTTGTTTGGGTTTTTTTGTTTATATTAGTAGTATAATTAAAACAGATAAAGTTATGATTAGATCAAAAAAAACTAAATCCGAAATTGTAATCGACCTGACAGGTCCAGATGGAAATGCATTTGCCCTTATGGGTTATGCTAAAAGTTTTGGTAAGCAAGTTGGTATGAGTGAGTCTTATATCAAGGATATGTTAGATAGAATGATGAGTTCAGATTATGAAAACTTAATTAAGGTTTTTGATGATGAATTTGGTTCTGTTGTAATTTTAGAAAGATAATTCGAAAAAAATGCATAAAAGTTTTTTTATCCCAACTATTATGCTTATATTTAACTATAACAAAAAAACGTAAAACATGACAAATTTTAAATTCAATGCAAGTGAAATAGTTTGTAACGGAATTACAGGCGGAGCAGCACAGCTTTTAACTCAAGAAAATTATCAAACATTATCAGCCTTTTTGAAAACACATTTTATGATGGCTTCAAAAAAACAAATCTTAGAGGAACTACAAGACTCTGATCAATTACAAGATAATTGGCATATTGGTTCAAGAGTAGAAGACAATGATAAGATTTTAACAAGAATGGCAAGCGGCTTATGGGACTATTCAATTAATATATTTAAAGGAGAAAAACACTTAGCTGAAATGTGGATGAACGCACAGGTAAACAACATGACAGCAAAAGATATTATTACAGTTTTAGAATCTGCTTTAATGGATTGTGCAACAGCAGATCACTGGTATACTTTTGAAAAAGAATATTAAAAAATATGAAATTATCTATGGATGATCGAGTTAATAGGATTATTAACTCTGACAAAATAGTTTATTTAGAAGACATGACTGTACATTCAGTAAACTCTGTAGAAACCGTAGGAAAAGATCTTCTTTTTGTTAACACAGGTTCAGGTCTATTATTTCAAGACACAGATGTAATGACACTCGAGGAAGCATGTGACGCAGAAAGATTCGTAAACAAAATAAAAAAACAATGTAAAATATAATATATGGCACAAGTAAATTTAGGGTACTGTTGTATCAATCTCACATTACAAGAAAAAGAAGGTATCAAAATCGGTAGATCTATGATCAAGCGAACGTTTCAAGCAAAAGGCATCAAATACGCTGGTGAATTAGCTGAAGCAAATGTTCGTGATATGATTGAAATTATTAAATGGAATAAAAAGAAAGGTATCAATATCTATCGTATGTCTAGTTCTATGTTCCCTTGGATGAGTGAGTATGAGCTAACTGATTTACCTAATTGGAAAACAATCAAAAACTTATTAAAAGGCGCAGGTACTCTTGCACAATCATATAATCAAAGAGTTGGTTTTCACCCAGGTCAGTTTTGTGTATTACCAAGCCCTACTCAAAAGGTTGTTGAAACTACAATACGAGAATTAAATCAACATGCATTTATTATGGATACGATGGGACTACCTCAAAACCACACATATTCTATGAATATACATGTAGGTGGTTCATACGGCGATAAAGAATCTGCAAAGCAAAGATTTATAGATAACTTTAAAAGACTTGGTGATTCTGCAAAAGCAAGACTTGTTCTAGAAAACGATGACAAGCCAGCACAGTATTCAGTTCAAGATCTATACGAGATATATGAACAAATAGGTACTCCAATTACTTTTGATTATCACCACCATAGATGCTATGAAGATCCAATGCCTGAAGAAGATGCTCTTCGACTTGCTTCAAAAACTTGGCCAAAAGGAATTCGACAACTATGTCACTATTCATCATCCAAAAAGCTACATGAAGACGCTAGTGTTATTATCAGAGCACATGCTGATTATGTTTATGAAAAGATAGAAACATATAACATGGATCTAGATATTGAACTAGAAGTAAAAGCAAAAGAACTTGCATTAATCAAATATCAAAAAGACTACGAATTAGTCCTAAGTTAAATGAATATATAACCTATGAAGTTTATAAAAACATTTGAAGATTGGAACAATGTTTCACCTGAATTAAAAGCTCACATCGAAGAAGGATTAGATCTTACTAATTCATTCTTTCGTTTAGGAAGTGATGCATATTCTAAATTGTTTGAAGAAGTAAAACAATACTGGGATAAAAACAATATAATATTAAAAGGTCCTTCAGGATGGATGGCTAAAAATTTAGACGTAGGTACTTCAGCATTATATACTCCACGTGGCGGTAAAACTATTAAAGTTAAATTAGACTCTCCAGAAAGAGGAGGTAAAAAGAAATTTATAGTATATAGAGACGGAGGAAGAAAAGATAAAGAAGGAAACATTCTTGCAAAGAAAGTAGAATGGGGAGATCCTAATCTTTCTGTAAAAAACGATGATCCTGGAAAGGCTGCTAGTTTTTGGGCAAGACATGGATGTGATAAAGCAGCTAAAATGGATCCTATGAAAGCAGGATTCTGGGCATGTTATGGGCCTACATTATTTGGAAAACAACTTGGCTTAAAAAGTGATCAACCATGGTAGAAAAAGATTGCAAATGTAAATCATGTAAATGTAAAGACATGACAATGGATGAAATGATATCTATGATAGATGATCAGACATTACCTTTTACAGAGACAATCGTTTCAGAAAATGAAATCATAAGAGAATTTAAAGAAAAATATCCAGACCACTTATATAAATGGCACAGTGATCCTGAAGATAGACTTATTAAAGTATTAGAAGACTCCGATTGGAAATTTCAATATGACAATGAGATACCAACTCCATTACTTACAGGGATTGATATTAAAATACCGAAAGGAACAATTCATAGAATTATACCAGGTAAATCTCAACTAAAAATACTTATAAAAAAGAATTAAAAATCAACAATATAATATAGATATATAATCTAATAATAAAAAACAATAATTTTTAACATATTATGGCAAAATTAAAATCATTTGAACAGTTTTTATCTGAAATGGATAGAACTGAAGAAATTCAACAAGACGTTGTTGAATTAGGAGCTCCAGATGAAAAAGGGTCTGAAGAAGCACAAGCTAAAGCAGAAACTGTACAATCTGAAAGAGACGAAGTTAAGGAATTAACAGAAACTGAAGAAACTGATGTTAAAGAAGGTAACGCCTTTGGAGATGCAGTTAGAAAAGCTAAAGAAGCTGGTGAGAAAGAATTCGAATTCGAAGGAGAAACTTACAAAGTAGAAGAATCTGAAGAGGTTGAAGCTGAAGAGGTTGAAGAAGAAGCAACTGAAGAAGAAGCTGTTGAAGAATCTGAAGAGGTTGAAGCTGAAGAGGTTGAAGAAGAAGCAACTGAAGAAGAAGCTGTTGAAGAATCTGAAGAGGTTGAAGCTGAAGAAGAATCACACAAATCAGTATCTGAAATGTTAACAGAAGTTTATGAGTCTTGTAAAAACGAAGCTAAAGCTTACGAAGACGATGCACATGACGAACACACTGTAGAATCTTATATGAAAGAAAACGCTGCATTAATCGCTGCGTTAGCTGCAAAATCTTTAAAAGAAATGAAAGAAGAATACGCAGTAGAAGCTTATGAAGCTGCTTGTAATTCTATGATAGAGTCTTACACGAATAAAATGAATGAAATGAAAGAATCTGATAGCGCACATGACGCTGAAGAAGCTTAATAACATATAATTTACTCTCTAATAAAGCCTGGATATTTCCAGGCTTTTTTTATTTAGAAACTATTCTACGTTTATTGATATAATATATCAATAAAACAAATAAACATGCCAAGATTACCTATTGAAATAATTTACATGCAAAACGCATATCAGTTTGCAAAGTTAAGTTATGCTGAAAGAAGAAAGGTAGGGTGTATTATCGTAAAAGATCATCAAGTTATTTCTTTCGGATATAATGGAATGCCACATGGATTTAATAATGTGTGTGAAGATGGTAATATAACAAAACCAGCAGTCTTACATGCTGAATCAAATGCAATTATGAAAGTTGCTAAATCAACAATGAGTTGCGAAGGTGCAGAGCTATATACGACAACATGTCCTTGTTTTGGATGTGCAAAGTTAATTATACAAGCTGGTATATCAAAGGTATATTATACAGAAGATTATAGAGATATGAGCGGTGTTGAACTATTACAACAAGCTGGTATTATTGTTGAACAAGTAAATGTTTGGAATTAATGGGATTTAATAAAAGATACGTACCAGAGGTTAAAGAATTAAAAAAGACACTATTAGAGAAAGGATCTAATTGGTTTTATAAAATATATGTAACATCACCAGATGCTCTTATAGGTCCATCTGAATCAATTGAGTTTATTGAAGAATTTCAAAAAAACAATAAAATAAACAAAACCGATTTTAGTGATATAATAATAAATTCATAAAATGGCAGAAGTGAAAGATAATATAGAAAAATACCAATGGAAAAAAGGAGAAAGCTTTGGTAAAATAGTTACAGTTGATCATAGAGATTCTAAGTTTACATATTTTACAGATGGTTCTCAAATTTTTAACAATGTTATTGGTGAGTTTCTAGAGAAAGTAGAAAATGATGTAATTCCATTTCCTACTGTAACCCCATCAATCAAGATAGAAGATAAAGAGCCTGTACCTACGCAGCAAATTTCTGTAGAACAAGAACACCAACCTTCTATTATGGGTAAGATGATTACTAAAATGAGTAAGAAAAATGTAGTTAGTGTTCCTATTCAAATCAATTTAAACATTCCTACACCAGCTCTACATTCTATGTTATCTGAAAGTATGGAAGACGAGGATCTTAATGACGAGATAATGTCAGTTGCCCTTTCTCAAATAGAATTAGATAAATTACAAGAGTACATTAAAGGAAATATTGTAGAATTCTTAAAAGAATACTACTCATAATATAAAAAGTATAAATATACTATAATCAATTAAACATTTATAAAAATGGCAAAAGGATCATCATACGCTAGAAAGCAAAAAAGACAACAATTTAGACAAGCAGGTTTTTTAAAAATAAAAAACATGTTCGGTAGATTTTCAGAGCAAGGAATAGCATGGTATACTAAAATGGCTGAAGACGGAAAAGAATCAGAACGTATAAACGAAAAGAGAAGATTAGACTCAATTGAAGAGCAACTAATGTCTAAATTAAATATATTAAAAGAAACTTGGGAATCTTTCGGATATAACTCTGATGAAATTTCTAAATTAGAAGAAGCATGGACAATAACTGCAATTAAAGATAAAGATACTTATAGAGCTGATAAAAAACAGGCAAATGTATTAAGAAGAGAAGCTCAACAATCTTTAGCAGCTAGAAAAAATGCAGGAAATTAAATTACAACTAGCAGATAATGGCGTAATTAGATCAGTGGTTGATGACAATATTAACGGTGCTGGAGAAACTTACGAATCTACTACAGTATATGAGTTTGATAGTATATCGAACAAAATTAAATTTATTGAAGAACTTTGTATAGACGTTGGTCTAGAATTAGGAAACTCTAAATCTAAAATACAGATACAAATTGATTCAGATTGGGGAGAACATTATAAAGCTTCTCCCTCTGAAATTGATTTTAAAATAAAGAATTTGGAACTCAAAATAAAAGAGTTGCAAGAAAAGAAAAATGGATAGTAATCTAAATATAGAATGTGTTTGGTATAAATCAAAGAGAGATTTCAATAAGTTCGTAAGATCAATTGAAGATCCTCAATTAAGTATCATAGATTATTCTATAATTAAAAATAAACTTATAAAGGCAGATCCTTATAATGAGGAGCCAATAGACTCTATCATAGGTTTAAATATTATCCAATCTTTAAAAAACGCAGTTAATCCTGAAAAGAAACCTATCACAACAGTAGTATACTCGTTTAAAAACTTAAATATAGATACAGTTTCTAATACAAAGGATTTAATAAATTCAATAACTGAAAGAGAAATTAGCTTCGTTTTAAATGTTTTAAACATGGATCAAATACCTTCTAAAGCAATTTTAAGCAAGTTTGATTTTGTCAAGTTTGTAGATAATGGTTAATCATAGACTTTTTAGTAAAGGTGAATATATTCACGCTTTAATTTCAAACACAAGATATTCAAATATAGTTTTTCCGGTAAGGGCAATTATATATGACGTTAAGTTCGATGAGACAATGCCTAAATATCAGATTAGAATAGTTAAGTTCTATGATGACATTAATTTTTTAAAAAGGTATTTCTTCGATATGAACTTTGATAAAAATTTCGATGGAGGTTCAACTAAATTTAGATTTAATAGAGATAAATTTAAAACTAAAGATGAACTTACTAAATATCTAGATGCGAACGCTGAAACCTATTCAATTGTAGTCGATTCAGTTATGTGTACCAAATCATATAACCAGATTTCAGAGTTATATAATAATATTCAAGATTTTTTAATTGAAAAAGAATTAAGAGATTTATATGAAAAAGCCACAAGATCCTCTTATTCTAAAGGCCAATATTATTATGAATCCAAAGGAGTATTTGAAGCTCATCTTAAAAAGTTTTTAGGAGATAGAGCACCTTCCAATAAAAAATACTACGATAAATTACTTTTTAGACCAACAGGACCAGATTACGATAACTTAAAAGCATAGGAATAAATCTGAATATATATAATACTAGTTTAAATAATATTATATAATTACATGCCAGGACTTAATATAAAAGGTGCGACTAATTCGGTTGGAAAGGGAATCAGTAAAGGAATTCAAGGTGGGATAAACTCTATTAAAAGGGCAGCCGGCTTTGACGTTGATTTAGAAAATCCTGACGGGGTTCAATCTCAACTTACTTCTAGAAATACAAATAACTCTTTAAAATCTAATCAAGAATTAGATAATAACTTAAATATCGCAGGAGTATCTGGGGATATTACAGTTGAAAATGTAGGTACTGATGGCTCTAAATTTTATACAAATTTAGAAGAGTCAGTCACTCATACAATTCCTGACGGTTTAGACGGAAAAACGACCGGAGGAGACATTACAATAGGTCCAAGACCATTTTCTTTATTTAGTAAATATTCTTTAGTTGATTTTAGAGGAAGTGTTTTAAACCCAGAAGGTGGTAAAGCCGGTGGTGCAAGTAAGCATTTTAATAAAATTGACCCGAGTGTATTAGCAAATCCAACTGCATCTAAAATTATACAAATGACCGAAGGAATTGCCGATAATTATGGATATGCATATAGTTATTCTGATTTTGCATTAACACGTTATTTTGGTAAAATACCAAATAACATGATGATTACTTTAAGAAGATTTTCATTTCCATGTCCTGATGATATTATATCTCCAAAAAGTATGGGCGGTGAGAGTGTACCTCAACCGGATATTGCTCGAGCTATTACTTGGATGGGAGAATCTACTGGTAATAATCTATCAGATATTATGAAATTTTCACATGGTTTCAATTGGAAAGAAGCTGAGGCTAAAGTCCAAACACTACAATCTCAAACAAAATCGAGATCGGGTACATTTGGAGCTAGAATCGCGGGAGACAGGTTATTATCAGCTGCAGCATCTGCAGCACAGGGTAAAGACGCTTATGAAACGGCATCAGCAGACGCAAATGCAGGGTATGATTCATTTACTAATACATATCCTAATCACGTGTTTGGCCCTATCAATGTAATTAATAAAGTTTTAATGAGAGAACAGGGTATGACATTTAATCAAGAATTTAGTCTTAAGTTTGAATATGAGCTAAGAGATCTTGGAGGATCAAATCCTAAAATTTTAATGATGGATCAACTTGCAAACATATTGGCTCTTACATATAATAATGCTCCTTTTTGGGGTGGGGCCGTTAGATATATTGGAGATGGATCAATTACTAAACCGCTAGGTGATATTGAAAAAATAAGAAATGGAGATTTTGGAGGTTTTATGCAGACTGTTCTTCAAGATATTACAAAGAGTGGGAGAGGAGCTAGTCTGACTCAAATGTTTGACAATGTAAAAGATGGTTTAAAAAAGAATGGAATTGGTAAAGTTTTTGGAAATTTATTAGGAGGTGGTTTAATGAAAATGTTTAATACTCCACAGGGAGGACAAGCAGTTCAGTCTCTTTTAACTGGTGATTCAACTGGACAATGGCATGTTACTATTGGTAATCCATTAAATCCTATTGCGGTTATGGGTAATATGGCATGTACTGATACTGAAGTGAATTTCGAAGGAGCTATGGGACCTAATGATTTCCCGGAAAGAATGGTAGTAATTGTTAAATTAAAACCAGCAAGACCAAGAGATAAAGCTGAAATTGAATCAATGTTTAACCTGGGTCGTGGTAGATTCTACATACAACCATCAGACTCAGTAGATATTAATGCAGTAACAGATGTAGATGCTTATGGTAAAACCAAAGGCAAAAACTCGAATATTGTTAAAGAATTGAGAAAATTAGCAAACGGATAATATGAAATCAATAGATAATAAAAAAGTAAAAAATAATAAACTCAGATTAACTGAGCCTTGCGTTCTATTTAATGAAAATGTTAAAACCATGACAGTATACACTGTACATGCTGATGAAGTTGGTAGAATTGATTTAATTGCCGATAGAGTATATAACAATACAACATACTCTGAACAAATATTAAAATTCAATAACATTTCTAATCCATTTTCAATTAATGAAGGAGATGTTCTTAATATACCATATACTGATCTTCCATTTAAGAATTGGAAAACTATTAAACCACAAGATAAATCAGATAGCTCACATCCTATTAAAGATCAATTTATGGATAGTAAGAGATTAACTGTTAAAGATCAGAACAGAATTGAATATTTAAAACAAAAGGCATCACAAAAATTAAACGGATCTAAAGAAATACTTCCACCTAATATCCTTAAAGATGGAGAAAAGAATATGGATATAGAAGGAGGCACAATTACTATTTAATATGGCAGTACAGGGTAAAATTTTAACTAAATTAGAACCAACCATAGAACTTGATAAGCTTAAATTTAAATCTTATAAAGAGTCTGAGGGAGATAATCCTGGAGATAACAATACATCTCAAGAATTAGGTGTTGAGTTTCCTTTAATATTTGTTAATGGTTATAGGTTTAATAAACCAGACATTAAGCATTTTGACATATCTTTAGCGGAGTTTTCTCCGACAATAAACATAACTATAATAGATTCAGAATCCTTATTTTCAGCTGATTCATACCCAAGAGATGGTGATGTAATTAACGTAAGAATAGCTTCTAGAGCAAAAGACATATATAAGGATATTAGAATGGATTTTGATATTGTTGATGTGATATCACCTCCTAAATCTGCAGAAGCAAATAATATGGGAGGAGCTATTTATACGTTAAGTGGTAGGATGAAAATACCAGGATTATATGCAGAACAATGTAAATCATACGGAGTAGGAACTACATTAGATCATTTAGAAAAAATAACCACTGAACTTAAATTAGGTTTAGCTTCAAATGTAGATTTAACCGACGATTCAATGAATTTAATAACGCCGTATGAGCCAATTAAAGACACTATCGAGGATTTAGTAAAACACTCTTACGTCAATGAAGATTCATTTGTGACATGTTGTGTAGATCCTTATTATTATTTTAATTTCGTAGATTTAAATTCTATATTAAATGCAGATGAAGACTTTGAAGATGCTATTTCTTCTTTTGACGAAAATATAAATGACACATTAGGACCTGAAGCTACTAATGAAACTAATTTAATAGATAAATCCCCATTAGCAATAACATCTTTTTCAGGAGCAGCCGGCACTAATGTACATATTTCAAAATATGCAATACAAAACAATTCTGGGGAAATAGTAAAAAAGAACGGATATAAAAGAGTTCTTCAATTTTTTGAGAATGATTCTGAGGAAACTGGATTAGTAAACTTTGATGTTGAGCCTTTATCTTCTAATAATCTTAAAGACATACATGAGCCTCTTAAAGGACGTAGGGACGAGGAGAGATACAAACAAGAAATAAAATATAAGTATGTTGGCAGAAGACATAGTGATGCAGAAACATCGAATACACACTTAAATTACAACTTTGCAGGATTACATAATGTTCAAAATCTTCAAGAGCTTGATAAGGTTTTTTTAGAAGTTGAATTATCAACATGGAATCCTGCTATATATAGATATCAAAAATTGCCAGTTGCAATATACTCAGAAACTCCTGATAAAACTGCGGCCGATGCTGCTTTAAAGACCAAGAAAGAAGAATTAGGATTTGAGGCTAAAGAAAAAGAGGAAATAGCCGACGGTAGTAGAAATGAAAACGATGGTGTTGGGGTAATTGATGAATTCTTAAGTGGGTTTTATATTGTTGGAGAAATAAGTTATGTATATACAAGGAAAACAGGCAAAACTGTACAAAAGATGAAACTTCTCAGAAGAGAATGGCCAAGTCGCATAAATAATATACCTGAAAATATTTCAGAACCTGCACCTGAGCCAGCGCCTCAACCAGCGCCTCAACCGGCTCCTGAACCAACCCCAGAACCGGCACCAGAGCCTACACCGGAACCTACACCGGAACCTACGCCAGAGCCAACGCCACACTTATATGAAATCTTAATAACTGGTAATACGTTGCAAATAGTTGTATTTGACGCAAGTGGAGCTGAAGTATATAGAGGTGAACCTAGAATTAGTGTAAACCCAATACTAGATGAGGGTGGAGTTGTAAATGAAGCTAAAGCAGCTTTAGATCCATCGAAACAAGATCCTAACGTCCAAAACATGCGAAAAAAATAAGATAAATAGTTATATGTCAGACTTTAAGAGAATATCAGATTTTAAGAAAAGTAAGTTATCTAGATACCCGTATCAAGATCCAACATACTTGTCTTTTGTTATGCTTTTTGATTTTACAGATCAAATAAATTCACCACTATTATCTTTAAGTGCTGAAAATTATCTAGCTAAATTGGCTAATGCCGATTCAACTGAATCTGAGTTTTATAAAGAAAGATTAGAAAATTTACAAAATTTTAAAAAGGCTTTAAAAACTATCAATAATGAAATGCCATGGTACTGGCAAAGTCTTTCTGGTTTAGAAAGAACTCAACAGTATAATCCTGAAAATGCGTATATGGGAGGAGACGATGCAAGAATTGAAATTACAACATTAGAATCTTTAAATCTACCTGTAGCTGGATTAATGCATCTTTATAGAAAAGCTGTATTTGATGAAAGAAAATGGAGTTATATTCTTCCTAGCAATTTACGTAAATTTAGAATTTATATTTATGTAAGTGAAGTTAGAAAAATTAAAGATAATGCAAAGCCTAAAATCGGTGGTTTAAACAAAGATGCTCTTAGAGGGTTTCCAGATAATTTTAAACCAACTTTAAGTATAGAAGATAAAAATAAAGAAATATCTGGAGTTTCGGGTAGACCTTATTTTATGATATCATTAAAGGATTGTGAATTTGATATAAAAGAAGGTGTTGAGATATTTACAGATTTACAAAAATCTCCAGAAGCACCTGCAACTGGTAAAATTGCATTTAATTATGAAGTGTTATACAATGTAGAATCTAGAGTTTTAAATGGTATAATAACAAGTGAATTTGGTTCTGATAATTTAGCACCATCTCCTGATGGAGAAGGAGTTTCACCAAATACTGTTGGTGATTGGTTATTAGATAAAGCGAAAGAAAAAGGACAGGCGTTTGTCGATAGAGCAGTTGGTGATTTGAAAAACCAAGGTTTAGAAAAAATGCAAGAATTAAAAGCGGCTGCAAAGGACGCGACTATTGGTAGATTAGATAGAAGTATTAATAATATTTATAAAGAATTTATAACTGGTGTAGATAATGCAACTGGCGATATAACTAACAATATTAAAGAATCTATAGGCGAAAATATTCATGGATCTGCCGCAGGTGCAGATACTGTATTAGATGCTCTTACTACTGCGTCTAGAAACTCTTTAGGAAGCGTATACGATGAATAGCGAAGAACTTGAAAAAGATAATATTAGAGAAACTCACTGGTTAGGTGCAGTTGTCGATAACACAGATCCTAAAAATTTAGGTAGGTGTAGAATCAAGGTGTATGGTAAATTTGATAACTTGCCAGACGATGCTATTCCATGGGCAACTCCTATGAATAGGGATTTACCAGGTTCACATGCAACCCCTAGAGTTGGCGATATAGTTGCAGTTAGATTTGATAACGGAAACATATATCATCCAGAATATTGGTTTCACATTAATCAAAACAAAGAATTAAAAGAAGATATTTTAGAATCTTCATCAGCACCACAGGACGTTATCAGTTTAGTGTATGACGCTGAAAGAAACTTAAGAATATATCATTCACAAGACGACGGGTTAGTAATCACAAGAGGAAGTGGAGCTAAAGAAAGACCACTTATTCAAATAGACGAAGATGGTATGATAAAGATTTCAACAGATGAAAAGATATTCTTAGATTCTGGAAATATATTTTTATCAAATGAAGGAGAAGCTGGGGCTGACGAAAGCGAACCAGCTGTTAGAGGAGTATCTTTAGAAACTTGGTTAAATACTTTTTTAGATGATTATAAGGCACATACTCATCCAACTGGTGTAGGACCTTCTGGGCCTCCATTAGCGCCGACGCCTATTTTTATAAATCAAGCAAAGAACAATCATATTAACTATCAACAAAAAAATAAATAATTATGCCTGCACAGTGGCCTAAATTTATTAAAAACGTATCTGACAAAATGTCAGGTCAAGGGTATGATTCAGTTGAAGAGTGGGCTCTATTTTTATCTAATGAATATTTTAACGCTGTTAAAACTTCACAATCTCCCTATGGACAAACACATGTATCTGGTCAAAAACCTATTTTAGACACAGGGTTTGTAGCAGCCTTCAATAAAATATTTAACGAAGAAACTGTATCTTTTGAAGATAAATTTGAATTACCTAAATTTGCAGATTTTAACGAACCTACGGTAGTGCCTGATTATACTAATAATACAACTTGTGAAATAGAAGATTGTATTAATCAAAATAGAGATTTAGAAATAACATTTATTGATTATAGAGAAAATAGCAAACCTGAAAAAACACATACGTATGATAAATTTCAATTTTTCTCTTTGTTTGAATCTTTATGCCCTGATCCTTTTGTTGATGAAAAAGATTTTACTGGCGGAATTAATATTGAAGAATTAATAAGTGATCAATTAGAAAAAGATCAAGAGTTAATCGATGCAGGATCTCCTGATTTATTCGCGGTTTTAACTATATATGGTTTTAACGAATCTGGTAAATATAAATTTTTATATTCTATAAACGAAGAAGATCAACCTATAGAACGAGCAAATGACGGCGTATTTACGACTCGTATATCTTCTACGCCTGGAGATTATAAATATATTTTTAAAGAAGTATACGATGAAGATCTTAATTTAATTAAAGTAATTAATAAAGAAGTGACAATTACTATTTCAGAAAAAGGAGAACCTGTTATTGTAAACACACTAGAAGACGAGTCGGACCAGCAAGATACAACTCCAAAGATATTAGATATATTAAACACGGATTCTCTAGACCTTAGTAATAAGGATGTTAAGGATTATTTATTAAACTCTTTAACTGAGCGTGTTTTATTACAAAATGACGAAACTGAAAACTTTTATAAATGGGTTAAGCGCTTTAACAGCTTCAGTGGCGTTCATTATCCAGGGTGGGTACGAACTATATTAAAAGATTTAGAAGATAAAATAAAAGATTTAGCAGATGTTGTTAAAGATAAAGTTATAGCAGAAGCTCGCGCAAATGGAGATCTAAGAGTAGCAAGCCAATTCAGCAATATAATATACAATAGGTTTGATATACAAGAAATTATTGAAAACTCTAAAATAAATCAATACACATGGCAGGTTAGTGAGAAATTAGATATTGATTTACCTAAATGGCTTGATCCTACCGCAATCATCGCATTTACTTATGATAAAGTATACGATATGCCTTTTGCTGGAGGACAAACCACGGTTGTTGAAGGACTAAGAAAATCAGCTAAATTAGATAAATATGATGAAGAACAAGATAAATGGTTTGATAGAGTAACTGCTTGTGTAAGTAATAAAGATATAGATTTAGCAGAAGATCCTGCTGAAGAAGACGGATATGATGATTTAGCTAAATCTATTATAGACTATTGGAAAAGCACAACAATTCAGCCTTTGAAAGCAAGCCCACCTGTGCCGCCATGTAATACGACGGCACCTCTAGGAGGAAAATAT
>Ga0228624_1000117_pt1 | contig 48999 bp, 60 predicted proteins | sample 29DmetaG_FD_182744 | JGI IMG/M metagenome (GOLD analysis project Ga0228624, IMG submission 182744) | Seawater microbial communities from Monterey Bay, California, United States - 29D | ecosystem: Environmental > Aquatic > Marine > Coastal | place: USA: California | collected 2016-10-10 | reverse complement strand
ACAATGAGAGCAACCATATCAGGGTCTTCCAATGGCGATCGTTTGGAATTGGATTTTCAAAATTTAGTTCATCAAAATGCTCCTCCAATGAAAACATTGGGTTGGGCATTGGGGTTTAGAAAAAGACACTATAAAGGTCAGCAATCTTATACTGGAGAAGGAACAGTTGATTTAGCTGGATGTAAATATATATTTTTATGTATCAATGATTTTAAAAATACCACACAAGATGTTTGTACCATTCTATATGAAAATTCATTTTTAAGAAAACATATACTAGCGAGAATACCGATGAGAGAAGGAAAAGGAGCTGTTTTATTTGATGATCCATCAGATAAAATAACGAAAAAAAGACATTATTTTGGGCCAGTAAATATTGATAAGTTACACATACAATTAATAGATGAATATGGAATGGAAATAGATATGAATTATAATGATTATTCTTTTGCCTTAGAATTTGACATACTATATGAAAAATAATACAAGACATCTAATAAACAACTTACAAGACAACAAATAAACAATTAGAAAAACAACAAATATATATATAAAATGACAATTTTATATATATCATGGATTTATCAAAATATTCTATTTTTAAATTAAACATCTCTCCCATTTCAAAAGACGAAAGTGGGAGAGATGAGTTTCATTTAGAATGTATAAAAAAAATAGACGGTAAACTTTTAAGAAACACAATAACATCTAAAAATAAATATGTTAAAATAGATCATTATTACTTACAAATAAATCCCAAGTCTAGTATTCAATTATTTAATAATATAAAACAAGCATTGACTTATAAATTTAACAATATCACAGAACTAAACTACAAATCACCTGTTCAAACATTGCAAGAGCATTATATTATGATGCTTTCACAAAAAATATTTGGAGTTCCTAATTTACATGAACCTTTTAAAAATATTCATAAATTAAAAGATACCATAGAATCAGCAATCGATGAAATGATTTATCGTTTTTTAGATATAGAAACATATAATAATAAAACATACTTAAAAGAATTGATTAATATAATTCAAGAAAATCAGTTTATATTGAATTTTCAATGTATAATTAAGCCACCTCCAGAATTAAATAGATACAATATTCATGAAACTATATGGAATATGAATATACTAGTTGATTAAATATTTAGTTAGTAAATAGAAAAACAATATATATATTTGTATATAATGAGTGGTAATTTAATATTTGAAATTCCGGTAATATTTGATATGAGTGGAGATTTAACTTTATTTGGAGAAGTACCGGCTGAAGATTTGGTAGAACACCATTTAGTTTGGACGTGTCCAACAACCGATTTATCTGCTTCAAGATTAGAAAATTTATTTTTAATAGGTGATTTAAGTGGAGGTAGTAATTTATTTTGGGCTCGCGCGGATAATTCAAGTAATGAACCAAATCCAGAATATTACGTTTCTAATTTTAGTGATTTTGTTGCTAGATTATTATTAAAAGATTCAACATTGATTTTTAGTACAGCTGATTCAACCAAAAATGTTCCTATTGGTCCGGCTATTGTTGGTCAAGATCCATCACAAAATATATATACTTCTTCCTTAACTGGTTTAACAGGAACAAGATACGCTGAATGTATGATACGAGTATTATGCACACATTTACTAGGCAATCCTTTATCTCAAACATTTATTAAAGATGAAACAGCATTAATTAATTATATTGAATCGGATGCTAATGTAAATATATTGGCTTCCCAATTAAATGAAACCTTTGGAGGGGATGTTTCAGCCAATGGTTTTATAATTGCTTCTAGTCAAAAATTAAATGGTGTAGATACAAGTATAGATGTATCTCAAAATGTTAGTGATGGTGTTGGAAATGTAATTTTAAAAACTATATATGAACAAATGTTTGCTGATATTAGTAATAATCCTACAAGAAGACAACGATTTGTTGAAATGTCTGATTTAAGTGGTAGTCAACAAAATATAAAAACATTTGTATACAAAATGCCATTTCTACCTGGTGATAGAATCAACTTCTACATTAGAAACTACATTAATTTAGATTTTGAAGCATTAACAGATGCTAGTGGAAATGTTACAAACACCTCAAATGATTTGGAATTATCCGATATTTTTCCAGGTGGATCATTATCCTTAGGAGTTCCATCACCAGGATGCTATGGTTGGATGGGTAATCCATCAAATAATTCGTTCAATGTTACACAACAAACAACTGATATTAGTGGAAATAGAAATATTTTTGATGCTCATGTTTGGAAAATACAAGTAACATTGGTTTAAATAACCAAATATTTTATGTATATAATTTAAAATTACAATATTAAATTATATAAATGCCTGTAGTTCGTATATGTCCTTATTGTAAAAAAAGTTTTTTAAAATCAACCTATCAAATGTTTGAACATGTTAAAAAATGTGATAAATATAAACCTGTAATTGTTAATGTAAATAATAATTCAAACGAAAAATCTTTAAAAATACTGAAAGTAGCAGATGAAATAAAACCAGATATACTTTTCTCATACAAATCACAAGACCCTAAGTAATTTACTAATAATACCTTTATAAAATATCCTAACATCATGCTTAAAATCACGGAGTTTATTATAGGATACCCATTTTATCATATCTTTTTCATACAATCCTTTTTTATTATAGAGTTCTGGTTTATTTTTTTTAACATATAAAAATTGTCTTCTAAAATTATTTACCAATTTATCATCATAAGGAATATAAACCAAAAAAGATTTATATTTATTGTGTTCTATTTCTTTTAAACATTTTGTATCAATTAAATGTTTAATATCTTTTTCATTACCAAAAAATCCACTACTTTCTTCAAATCCTTCGCGAATTGCTGTTTCTTTATAATGTTCTTTACCTTCTCTACTTCCTCCAAAATCAGACCATAATCCTTTTTTAGACTTATCTTTATCATATTTGTCTTTATTTTCTCTACCAAACAAAAACAACAATTTTCCTTTATATATTGTAAATGGTAATATACCTGCTCCCATTTAATATATATTAAACACTATATATTAAAAAATAATAAAAAACCAATTATCTTGATGGTTCAAATTTGTGAAACACATCTATCTCTCCCTTATTCAACAATTCAATTAACTCGTCCAACGATTTGTCACCATGTTCATCTTTATAGTAAACATATACAGGAGCAGCAGGAGATTCAATAAAAAACATTAAACCAACTAAATGCTTTAACCACTTACTTTCTAACATAATAATACTTTTTTGTAAATATTGAGGTCGTTTTCGTTTTATTTTTTTAATAAACATAGCCATTTTTATAGCATAAAATATACTAACATCACCAAAATTAGTAGCATCAAATAACATGGTAAATGGTTCTAATTTATTATACAATTCTAACCATGTCATTGTAAATTGTTTGTAATCTATATAATTTTTAATATCACCATTCATGTTAATATAGACCAATGGCCATTTATTTAAATCATAGGTGGCAAACATATATATAATATGTTGAATGTATATACATAAAATGAACGCTTCTATGTTTGGTAAAAACGATGAATCTATTACGGCATCAACTCATATGAAAAATAAGAAAAATAGTTATTTGTATACATCACGTAGTAATAATTCTCAAGAAATAACAATGAAAAATACAACAACTATTAAAAATGTTAAAAGTTATGATACTTTTTTATCAACAGTAAAGGGTTATAATCAGTGCTGTGATTTAAGTTGTAATTATACTACCTATTTAGAAAATGCAACAGACAAAATCAAAACAAACAATATAGATGATTGGTATGTTACAACAGTAAATTATGATGGATTACAATTAGATGCTTCAAATAATCCTATAGAAAAAAGTGAAATGTTAGGAGGAACAAATTGGCCTTACAATGACACTCGAGGGGGTGAAAAGGATTGTGGTTTAAAAACACCTTATTTTGTGGAAAATCATACTTATTTTAATAAAGATTCAACAAATAAAACACTTGCTACTAAAAAAGGGTCAGGAACATTTAAATATGGTCATTACTATATTTATGCTAAAAATAAACACATTGAATTTCCAAATACTAAATTAAAAGAGTAAATGAAATGGTATATAAATATTAATATGTGTTTTGATTATATATGCCACGAAAGACATCTTCGGTTGGCGTCTTGCAAAAATTTATATCAAAAAATCAAAATACAGTGGGATTTACTAGTAGTAGCGGTGGCGGTGGAAATTCAGCATTAGTACAAAAACTACAATCTTATATTAACGTAAATGTAAAGCCTCAATTTATAACCGATTATTTAAACAATCAAACGGATGATTTAGATAATTATATTTTAACTAACTATACTACAGTATTAAATAATTTAAATAAATATTTATCTGATAGTGATACAAGCTATTTAGCTGGCATAGGTATATCTATATTACAAATTACATCAAAAGGTAGAACTGATTTTAGAATATTATCTGAAGAAATACAACGATTAGAAGAAAGAGTAGATGAATTAGGTGGTAATTTGTTACCTCGTCAATCTCCTGAAGTTATTCGTGCTGTAGTAGAAGCAGATGTTTCATTGGATGTTAGATATTTGTTATATATTCAAACATATGGTGTTCCTCCTGGAGGTGTATTTGATCCAGTATTATTAGCTGAATTTGATGGGTATGATAATTAACATATTTTTCTTAGATAATATATAAAAATAATATGAATCATTCACAAGACCTAACAAAACATGATATTGCTATTAAAAAAACAAAAGATTTATGTAAAAAATTAAAACGTATTGTAAATGAAATAGAAACTATTATAGAACCTTCAACATCTCTCCCAAATCAACAAAATAATGTAAGCGTAGCGGGTGTTTCTGGTTCAGTTATAGATAATTCTTATCATTATTGGACAACCTCTTTGCGAAATTAATAAAAATTATAAGGTTTATTTATTTTACATTTTATTTAATAATCTAAGTTTTTCTTTTAATTCTTCAATCTCTTTTTTTTGAGATTGAAGTATGTTTGATTGAGATTCTATAATTTGCTCTAAATTCCTATCTGTTTTATCGCTATACCATAGTCCATTTTTATTAATAAAAGGCCCTATATCGTGGAACGTATTTCTATAGGTATTTATTTGTTGAATTAAATATTGAAAGGAATCATTTGTGAAATTATGAAAATCAATAGTATTAACATAATATTCAGTATCTCTACCTTGGTTTTTAAGTATTACATCTTGTAATTTATTTAAATGTTCAATATTAAAGGCAGATATGTTTTTCGATGCTTTTTTAATAATATCTTGATGATTTGAATCCGTGCTATTTGTATTGTAATTCATATTGTTTATGCTTAATAATACCTTTAAACCATTTAAAAAAAGCAATTTAATTGTTTTTAAGAATAAACCCTAATTCTAACTACATGCTCTCAAATTGCTTTTTTTTTTAAACCGAATGGTGATTCATATAAATTATAGTTAAAACGACAAACAAGTATTAAATTTCACAAACTACCTATCAACACAATGACTTCTATTGTAAACCAGTTTAATGAGTTTATTAAAACTCATAACTATGATGTTAAAACACATCAGGTCGAAGGTTTTGAATGGTGTTACAACAGAGAAAACGTAGCAGAGATGTATGGTGGAGGCTTATTATGTGATGAAATGGGATTGGGTAAAACGCTCCTGATGATATCATGTATTAAACTTAATCCTAAGAAAAACACGTTGATTGTAGTGCCAAAATCATTGATTGGTCAATGGAAAGAAAAGCTAACACTATTGTTGGGTAAGAAACCTAAGCTATTTCATGGTATATATGCTAAGTCATTTGTTGAAAATGCTGAGTTAGATGAGCAGATTGAGTGGTTAAGTAAAAATATATACATTACTACTTATGGTATGTTGAATTCTGTTTTAAGTAAGGTATCATGGGACCGTATCATTTATGATGAGGCTCATAATATGCGCTCACGAGGAACAAAGGTATTTCAACATGCTTTAAAAATGAATGGTAAAATCAAATGGATGGTTACTGGAACACCTATTCAAAACACGTGGGATGATGTAATAAGCTTATGTAAGGTTCTTAATTTTCCAGAAGGAGCAGACGCCTTACAAAAGGGTGCTTCAGTAGAAGTTCAACGTGATTACATAAAAAGTATTATGTTGGTTAGAACCAAGGATGAAGTGAAAATCAAAATGCCGAAGCTTAATGTAAAAATTATTAAGGTCACTCCTTCCACAAAAGAAGAAGAGAATATCATGACCGATTTTCACTCCAAACTTCAGTGTTCCAAGATCAGCAAAACATTGGCTTATCCTTTAGTTAATCGTGTTAGTGAGAGCCACCTGGCTTACCTAATACGAGCCAAACAGACATGTAGTCATCCTAAAATGGTTGAAAAAAGCATGAAAAAAGTGAGTGATGGCGATGATCTTATCCCTAATTTCGATAGTATGAGCACCAGTAAACTATCACAGTTAATCAAAACCATAGATTCACATGATAAAGCCGTTAAAAAGTTAATATTTTATACATTTAACCAAGAAAAGGCCTTTATTGAAAAAACCTTAAAATCTAAAGGATATCGTGTTGGTATAGTAAATGGTAAAACTGCTGTTAAAAACAAAAATAAAATAGTTAAGTCAATGGACTATGATGTTTTATTGGTTCAAATTAAGGCTGGTTCAGATGGACTTAACTTACAGCAGTATGGCGAGGTTTACTTCGTATCTCCACACTGGAATCCAGCAGTAGAGAAACAAGCAATTGCTCGTATCTATAGAATAGGGCAATTAGCATCAAAAGTTAATGTATATTACTTAGTATCTACATTTGATATTAAAAATAGTATTACACTAGACGAATATTGTATGGAAGTGAAACGCTATAAACAAGACCAAATAGACTTCTTATTTAATAATGAAGAAGATTAGATTACAAAAAAAAACAAAAAAAACAAAAAAACAAAACAAAAAAACAAAAAAAAACAACCTATTTTTGTTTTTAATGATATGCCCGTATATAAATTGATTTTATTTTTATACTATATATTAAATTTATATAGTAATCAACGTAATATATAGTAACAATAAATATGTCTCAACAACAAAACAATAAAGATAAACAAAAAACGTCAAAAGATAGTATGTTAAAAAATAATAAAAAGAAAGATAATATTGAAGATGAATATAGCGATGATGAAGGATCTTGTCCGTCTACATGTGCTTGTAAATATTGTGATACGAAAGACCCTGTTAATTGGGGTTATAATAAAAAAGGACAATATGTTTATATGTCATCGGATGATGATTTTGAACAAGACGAACATGGTAATAATTATTTAAAAGAATAATTAACAATAAATAATATCAACAATAAATAATATTAACAATAATAAACTATAAAACAAACAAAAAACAACCTATTTTTGTTTTTAATGATATGTCGGTATATCAAAAGAAAAACTTTTATAAAATTGCTTTTATTTTTGTACCAAAGAATTAAATTATTCAACCAACGTAATAAACAATCAAAACAATTAAGAAAACAAACATGTCTCAATTCAATAACAACAAAGAAGAACAACAAACTGTATCTGGCTTCCGTGGGGATTACAGAAAACCACGAGGAGAATACAACCGTGATTCTAGGAATTATTCAACACAAAGATACAACAACCGAAATCCAAGAAGGTTTAATGATAATCGTGGTGGTAATGGACAGCGGAATTTCCAGAGAAGACCAGGTTATCATAACAACGAGCGAAGAGGCAACAATCGTCGTTTTAATAATTCTAACTGGAAAGGTGGTTATAACAAGCGACCTTCTAATAACAGAAAGCGTGTTGTTAAAGATAACGATGGATGGTCTACAGTTCAAGGTTCCAACAACAATAGTCGTTTCAATAATGTAAAAACAAATTACGCTCCTATGAAGCCAAAAAAGGTTGTCAATAAGTTTAATTTATTGGAAGAGACCACAGTAAAAAAAGAAGTGAAGGGTATTCCTAAGGTTGTAAAAAAGAAGCCAGTATTACAAGGAGCATGGGGAAAAGGTATTAGTAATGCTGTGAAGGAAGATGTTAAATTTGAAAAAAAAGTAGTAGAAGAAAAAAAAGATGATGGTATGCTAACGCTTAGCAATGATTTAACACAGGTTCAAGATGATGCAACGAAAAATTCAGCTTACTTATTTAAACCATTGGGAAAAAATATAAAATGGGGAGATGTAGCAATGGATGAAGATGAAGATGATTATTATAGTGATGATGATTATCAAATGGATTGTAATCAAAGTGTTTCCTCACATGATTCAAGTGATTATTATGACGAATATGATTATCAATATTAATATAAGAAAACAAATTAAAAAAGAAAAACAGAAAAACAAATAAAAAACAGAAAACAAATAAAAAGAAAGGTGTTCTTACACCTATTTTTTATATATTTTATAAAAACAATCTAAATGTATTTTTCTTCAATAATATAACTTATTAATGTCCTCAGCAAACCGTATTCAAAAAGAATTATCATTACTAATTAAAGATCCACCAGACAATTGTAGTGCCGGTCCGGTAGATGATGATATTTTTCATTGGAAAGGAACGATTATGGGTCCAACAGAAACTGTATATGAAGGAGGTGTATTTAATTTAGACATACAATTTCCAAAAAATTATCCATTTAAACCACCAAAGGTAAGATTTCAAACAAAAATATATCACCCAAATATTAATAGTGGAGGATTTATATGTTTGGATATATTTAAAGATAACTGGAGTCCAGCATTAACTATTTCAAAGGTGTTGTTATCTATTTGTAGTTTATTGACGGACCCGAATCCAGATGACCCGCTTGTGGTTGATATAGCAGATGAATATGTAAACGAACGAGAAAAATACAATGAGACAGCAAAAACATGGACACAAATTTATGCTAGTCAATAACGAATTCGGTATTTATTGTAAAATATTTTATTTATTATAATAAATGAAATGTTTTAAAAAAAATAACAAGTGCTTTCCAATTACAACATTAAATAATGATGTATTTGAAAAAATAGACTTACATGATAAATCCAAAATGCCAGAACAAGGCTGGATTCATTCATGTGTTAATTGTGGATTATACACTGCTTCTACTATATTATTCAATCGATCTACTTATATTAATAAACAGTGTGAATTTTGGTTTTACTTATGTAAACATTGTAATCATAAAATTTCAAATAGCGTGAAGGATTATATTGTTTTTAGTAAGCGATGTTCTAAAAAGGTTAGAAAGTATAAAATAAAAAATTTAAAATTAAATTTGGATCAAGGACATACTGATTTTGAAGCAGAATTACCAGAAATCTCCATTTCATAATTACCACAAGCTCGTCTTGCTTTTACACGTGCAATTTGATCACTAGCAGATATCATTTTATCAGCAGTATTTACTTTAACATCACAATTAATAGCAGCGGATGTTTTATTTTCCAAATGTTGTTTACTACTGGATTCAGGCATTCTTTTAAATGTTGTTTTAGGTTCTACAAACTGCCTTATTCTTGTTCTATATAAATTACGATAAGATTGTTGAAAGATTGGTGTTTTAGCATAATTACTACAACATTTACTTTTATTTACACCAGTGTTGGTAACTGCTAATTTAAATCCACCACCACTAGCATTTACAGTATTGTGTCTTGTTTTATTATCAAGTTTTCTTTTCAAAACATAAATGGACATTATAATGTAATATTAGAAAATAATATTACATTATATCTATTAAAATTGCTTTTATTTTTGTACCAAAGATATAAATTATTCAAAACTATAACAAACAACAAATTAATTACAAACAAACTAAAATGACTTCAATGACTATATTTGATAAAAACAGCAGTAACAAACATGGCATATCATTATGTATACCATTTGTGTTTAAACATATCACAAAGGAAAAGATTTTCGCGGTGATACGTTCTCAACGAGTTGGTCATATTGAGAGGATTGATATTGTCCAAAAGGACGAGAAACACAATAAAGTGTATATTCATTTTGCTAGAAGCAGATGGGGAAATCCATCAAATATTCAGTATTCGAAAGATGTATTGTTAAACCTTCAATCTGATATTCCATGGATCGTACCATATTCAAGATATGGTTACTGGAAATTGTGGATATCGGAGTCAGAAAAACCGGAAAACATGGATGTGGCACTAACAGCTCCTCGCGTTAAACGAAAAGAATGTATCGATTTATCAGAAACTAAACCAGTTCCAAGTTCTATTCTATTGAATTTAAATGACCCAATACAAGCAAGAATAGCATCTACCTCTCCTCCCAGCAATTCATACTACCAAGTAGTGGCGTAATTAAAATATAATTAATATAAATAAAACTCAAACAACCATTAAAAAAATAAAAAATATAAAAAAAAATACAACCTCACGGTTTTTTTTCTAACAACCATAAAAATTCTTTTGTTTCTTTTTTTGTTTCTTTTCTTTTATAATTAGCAATACCTTTTAATTTATTATATGTTTTATGAGTTACTGGTATTTTTTCTACACTACCATATTGCTTTAATATTTTATCCAATTCTGTTAATGGAATAATACCACCATTATTATATGAAATTAAAATATATGTTGAATTTGTATTTTCTATTAGATTTTTAAATGCTGATTGTGCCTTTTTTTTACTACAATAATTAGATTTTAACCAATTTTTAGGTTGTCCTCGATAGGTATCAGGTATATCTATTGTTGTATCCCAACTATTAACAATATCTAATAAAAAATAATAGATGTTATAAGGATGTTTATTATAAGGAGGATCATAGTAAACCAAATCTAATTTGGGTATTTTTTTAACCCATTCATTTGTATCCATTTGAGATAGAACTACTTTTTTAGTTCCTTGTTTTGAAAATATGGGATACGGTAATTTAATCAAACCAGTAATTCTATTTAAATCAATTTCTTTTTCTCCTCCATATTTCCCCTTACCTGACTTATCTTTATAATAGGAACTAAATTGTCCATTAGTATTATTATGAATAGACACTTCAACTAATAAAGGAGCTAATAGGTAATGTTTATAGATTTGTGGAACATTATTTATAATATAATGCATATAAGCGTCTATTCGTTTACCATTTTCATAAGTAAAAAAAACTCTATCTTTTTTTGTTATAGTAGGTTTATGTGGTGACCAATATAATTGAATAAAAGGAACAATCATTTTGTTTCTCTCCCATTCTTTTTCTACAAATTCATTGGCTTTATCAATATATTTTTTAATTTTATTTATAGTTGTTTGACTTGGTTTACTTAGGTAACATTTATTAATAGTATTGGAATAACCCGCTATATCATTTGTATGCAAAAGGCAACTATTATTTTTAAATACTCTAGATAAAATACCAGAACCTGAAAACCCATCACCTATAGATAATTTTTTTTTGGTTTTATTTTCCAAGGTTTTTATAATTTCTTCTATAATACCTACAAATTTTCTTTTATTTCCTAAGTAAGTAATAATTTGTTTTTTATAAAATTCATCATTATTGGAATACATTATAAAATATAGTAGAAATAAAAATTGTTATATAAACTAATTATTGTTTAAATCGTTGTTTCGGTTTATGTAAATAAACTACCCAAAACCATGGATGATCGTAAAATATTTTAATGTTTAAGTTGTTTTTTAATTTATCTACTACTGTTTTTACATATTCAGTTTGATGCCAGTAACTGTAGTAAATATGAACGATGTTTGTATTTTTACCTCTATTTTCAATAATATCTATTTTTTTAATTTTTCCAAATTGGTATTGGTCTAAAACATCAAATATTTGTTTTTTTTTAATGTTTTTACATACCCTTGGAATACATAATGTATAATTGTTAAACATGGATTGATGGATTCTCAACTATCCATATTTATAAATTCAATTTATAAAATGCTGTCTCTTGTATAAGGTTATTATCAACCAAATGCTTAACAATTAAACATTTTTAGAACGAGATTATTATTATAATAATTTACCTGGGGTAGCTGTTAAGAGACATATTATATTATAAAAATCGCTTTAAATTGATTTAAATAAATAAGTTATTAAATAAGTTATAACAAATATAAACAATGAACCGTTTTCAAGATTTATCCAACAATACATACAAGCCAAGAACATTTAACAGAGATATGTCTAATAATCGTTTTAGACCATCCAATAACAGGTTTAAACAACAGAGAAGTGAATCGAGATTTGGGTCTAATTTACCTACAAATTCAAGATGGAAACAAGATGAACAACCAAGAGAACAAAGAAATCATTATAATAGTGGGGGAGGTTCATGGAAAAATACAAATCGTCGTTTTGGTAATAGAAGATCACCACCTCCTAATAATTTAGAACCACATGAACTAAATAGTAAATTTGTGGATTTAAAATCAATGAGTAGAGGTTTTGATGTAATTACAACCAAGCCAAAGCAAAATAAAAAAAAGAAAAAAAAGAAAAAACAAATTGTAGAAGAAGAACAATTAAATAATAATAAACAATTAAATAAAAATACAAATAAGTATGATTTAACTAAACAAGAACAAGATAAATTAAATGAATTAATTATAAATCAGTACAATTATGAAGTAATTGAAGAAACAGAAAGTGAAGGCGAAGAAGAATTAAAAGAAGAAGATTTGGAATGAATTAGTATAAAATAAAAATAATTAATAATACATTTTTTTATATGACTGATACTGAAAATATAGATGAAAATGTTGAGTTAGATGATGAATGGATAAAAGAAATAGATAAAGATGAAAAAATGTATAGTAAATTTTATACAGCTAGTCCTAATTATATCAACTTATACATAACTTATCTGGATACTTCTAATAATATTATTCATATCAAAACACAAACAACTGCTTTAAAAGACAGTATATTAACAAAAACAAAGTTGATATATTACATTAGTAAATTTTCCACCTTTCATAACAAAAAATATCATTGTTCGGATATTGTTAAATATAACATAGATGTAGATTCCAAAACCATAAATCAATATATAGAACAACCAGAGTCATATAAATATTTATCAAATGAAAATAAGTTCGATGATATTTATTGGAAAAATAGTGTTGAAATATTACATTCAATAAATTCTTTGTATATTTTTTACAAACCTTTATCAAAATCAAAAAATAAAGTTAAAAAAACAAAAAAAACAAAACAAAAACATAGAAAAAAAACAAAAAAACAACTTTATTAAAAAATAAAAGAAACTACTTAAATTTAGAAACACTATAATATCATTATGACTATTTATGGTGAAAAAGGACATGTTCTAGAGGGTTGGATAAAGAACCGTTTTAAAAATAATTTAAATTCAACCGATATTCATGATTATATAGTTCAATTAAATTTTCAATTAGTAAGAACACACGATTTACATATATTAAAATATCAATGGAATTATTTATTAACGTTTTTATTTAGTGATACAAGTAAATACCTTGATGAAATTATAACCATCTGTAAATTAATATTGTATACTCGAGACATTGATTATGGAAAAGGGGAGAGAAAGCTATCGTATATGTTGTTATTAGAATTATACAACCATAATCAAGAAATAGCTATAATGTTGTTTGAAAATTTTGTAGCGAAATTATCAAATAAAACAACAATAGGATGTTGGAAGGATGTGAAACGATTTTCACAATATATTTATGATGAAACCAAAAATCAAAACCATCCTTTTATTTTGTTTATGATTGAGATTTCTAACATTTATTTAACAGCAGATCATAAGCAAATAACTCAAATATATGAATTGTTTAAAGATAAAGATAAAGAAAAAATAAAAAAATATATACAAAATAATGTGGAATTACATATGGTAGCAAAATGGTTACCAAGAAAAAGTTTAAATAATAATAAATATAGTTGGTTATTTAATAAATTGGCCGATAATATGTTTAAGCATTATTTTAAAACGATATACAAGGGTAAAGGAAATGTTGATTATAAAAAATTAAGAAAAGCTGTAAATAAGTCTGAAATGAATTACAGAAAAATGCTATCTTTTGTAAATAAACATTTAAATGTTGTTGAGATATTACAAACTTCTCATAATACAAATAAAATAGATTTTACAAAGTTATCAAGTGTTTCTAGGGAGAGATATCATAAATCATTTTTAAAACCATCTGCTAATAATGAATGTAAGAAAAATTATAAAGATTTTATAAGTACAAAAAAATATATTTACACTCATCAACACTTATATGAAATTATTAGAAATATCATAGTAAATAAATTATGGCTTAAAAAAAAAGATGATTTAACAAGAATGATGGTTGTAAAATTATGGAAAACAAAGCAACGATATATTAAAAATATGGAAAATATACCGATCGTAGACACATCCCAGTCGATGAATGGTATTCCATTGTATAATTCTATAGGATTAGGAATATTTATTTCGGAACATAATAATAAGCTATTTAAAAATAAATTATTAACATTTGGAAATAAGCCTAAATTATTAGAATTTACAGATAAAATGGATATATGTGATAAAGTTAAATGTATAGTAACTGATAATATTAATGTTAATAGTGATCTATATAGTGTTTTTAATATGTTGATTGATACGGTGAAACGATATAAATTGTCAGTACATGAATTAAAATCATACTCATTAACTATTTTATCCGATATGCAAATAGAAGATAATGTAGATATAAAAAATCCATGTATGTATAGTAATATAAAAATGATGTTTGATATTGCTCAAATAGATATGCCTCAAGTTATATTTTGGAATTTAAAATTACATAATGGATTTCCTGTTTCTACGATTCATGATTATACAAAGATTTTAATGATTTCTGGTTTTAATGAAAACCAATTGTCTATTTTCAATAGTGTTAATACAAAAAACATGAAAAAAGAAAATACAAAAAATATGAAAAAAGAACATACAAAAGTAAATAGAAAATATAATTTATTGTTTGATATTTTGGATAATAAAAGATATAGTGTTGTAAATAAAGAAGTAGTGAATATTTTATTATTATAATTAATAATTAAAATCAATAAAATTATTAATTATATGAGTAATTTTATAAATATAATAAATGATTTTACAAATTTAAATAATATATATGAAGAAGAATTAATGAACAATATAATAGAAATGAGTATGAATGAAGAAGAGAAATATAAACAAATTTTATCAAAAAAGGGAGAGAAAGACCTGACACACGTTGAGTTTCATTCTGATACCTTTTCTATGAAAGAATGTCCTATTACATTAAAAGAGTTTAATGAAGGAGATATAGTAACTCAACTTCCCTGTAAACATATATTCGATAGTAGCGGTATAATAACTTGGTTAAAAGAAGAAAAAGCAAGTTGTCCTATATGTAGAATGCCTTTAGATTCAATAGAAGTTAAAAATAAAGATGCTTACGATATAAGCAATCAACCGTTTCAAACCAATCCATTATCGTTGTTTTCAAATATTACGATTGATTTATCATTAAATAGTGAATTATTACAACCTTATACAAGAAATTATAATATTGAATCATTTCAACCATTAACGCTTGGGGATGAAGAAGATGATTTTGATTTTTATAATTCTTTACAATTTTTTCAAGATACGGAGGGTATAATAAATGAATTTAGAACGGTTATTCAACATTTTGATTTATGTGGTAATATCATAGAATAAAAATTATATTTATTTTATGGTATTGTAAATTTATATATCATCCCAATTAATTACTTCTGCTTGAGTTATATTTTTATTATTTTTCTTAACATCATCATTATTCATTTTAATAACAATGTTAGTATCTTCAAATATATCTTCTTCATTTGTAAATTCAATACCAGTGTCTTCTTCTTTTTTCATTTCATCATCTATTTCTTTCCAGATATATTGTGTAATTGATTTTTCATTTCTTAATTGTTCATATTGATATTCAGAATAAACATATAATAAATCTACCTTTTCCTTTTTATTTGGAGCAACTACTTCCCATTCTCTTTTACCAACCAATAATATTTTATTTAATGCTATTTGGTTATCTCTTTTATTTCTTCCACGAAATTTTCTTCTTAAGACACATAATCGTTCTACTCCATCATTACATATTACACCTACATTTTGACCTCCATATATATTTGTAACTCTTGCATATATTTCACAAGGTTCTCTATGATTAGCTAAGCGTAATGTTTTACGTATTGGTACATCCTTAGCAAATTTACTTGCCATTTTTTTGTGTTTACTTCCTCCTTTTTTATTTTTAACCATGATTATTAATAAAAATACTTATTAATTATATTTTTAAATCAATTTTATACACAATATGTTATTTGTTGTATAGGAATATATAATGCTATGTTATAAACATTGAAACATTCATTAATAGTAATAGGTTTTATTGATTTAATGCTTTTCATTTGTGTTTCTATAGTTTGTTCATCCGGTTCATATCCATAATTATCATAAAATTGTTCTAGTAAATCATCATTGGGAAATTGTATTTCTTTTTTTTTAAAAGAAGCCTTATACGTATTAAATATTTCATTCCAATAAGGTGTTTTATTAGCATAAAATTCCCAATTGTACAAATAAGCAGATTTATATCGTTCTATATCTTCTGAAATATATCCAAAAGTTTCGTTCCAAATGGTAACTACATCGGTTTCATCTTTAAATCTAGCCAGTTGGAATGATCCTATCAACGGATTGATTTCATATAATCGTTTTTCTTTTAAGGTTTTATATACACGACTAGGAGAGTTTTCTAATTGTTTTATAAATAATTCATCTTGTTTGTCAAAATTAACTTTAATTGTTTTTTTACCTTTCCAAATAAATTTTTTTAATAATTTAACAATCCATTTATGTTTTTGGTCGGTATAAAACAAACAAATGTCTTTTTTATCGTTTTTTAATTTTAATATGTATAAACTACGATATATTTGTTTTATTTCTGGAGTATCTAATGATTTTAAATAATGAACTGCATTGGGTATATTATCTTTTAGTTTTTCAGCAATAATAGTTGAGCAGTTTTGAGGTTTGTAATTTGAATAATAATGTTGAAATATAGTAACATTAATTATTTGTTTATGTAGAAATTTTACAATTTTAGCAATATATTTAAAGTTTTCTTGTTTCTTCCAATTGTTATATTCTTCATTGATAGTTTTTTCAAATGAAATACATTTTATATAGTAAAAGTCATAATATATTTTTGTAATAAAATTCCATAAAAAGGGTTTATGATAACTGGTGTATAATTCATATGCCCAAAATAAACATTCTTGATACGTATGTTTTGTTTGAAATAATATAGCCAACATGAAACTATATTTTACTTCATCAATATTGTATAATAATTTGGATAATTGTATTGTGTTCATTTTTATGCGTTATATAAAACTATTTATTTAAAATTCAATTTATTTCTAATCCTAATATATAAATATGGTTAATATGTGGTTAGAACACGTTAAAAAAACGCGTAAAATGCTTCCAAGTGGAACAATGTTTAAGGAAGTATTAAAGGCAGCAAAAAAAACATGGAAGAAAGCTAAGGGCGTTACAGCTAAGGCGGTTAAAAAGGTAGGTAAGAAAGCAAAGAAAACACTTAAGAAAGCAAAAAGTATAGCCAAAAAAGCTAAGAAACGAATTATTGGAGGAAAAAACAAAACAAAAAAGGCAAGAAAAGGAAAGAGTAAAAAAGGTAAAAAAGGTAAAAAAGGAAAGAGTAAAAAAGGTAAAAAGAAGAGTATGAAGAAACGTAAATAAATATGTATAAACTAAGTAATAAAATATATAATTTTATTATATATTTTATTATAATATTGATTTTATCGCTGGCTTTTTAAAATAGACATTTTATGGGAAACGGTTTCGTCGTATCGAATTTGTTTTTTAAGATTTTCTTTTATTTCAGCTTTATTTTTATTAATGACGTTTATAATATTTTGAAAAATATTAAGTTCATTTATATTGTTGTTTAAATAGTTGATAATTTTATCATGTGTTTTGCTTAATGATAAACGTTCTTTTGGTTCAGGATGAATATTTATTTCCAATAACATTTTAAATGCTTGTAAAAATTTACTGTTTTCTACTTTAAGTGTGTTTAATACTCGCATAAACATAATAGATAAAGAATAGTTATCCCATGTATCACAATAAGACAAAATATATTTTATAGATTCTTTTGTTCCCATATTAGCATATTTATTTAATTGTTTTACACTAAGATTTTTAAATGTATCATACATTTCATCTGAAAGGTGATGAAATGATTTATTATTTTGCATGTAAATGGTTACCATATTTTCAATTTCATTTTTTACATCTGAATTAGGATGATTAATAATAAAACATAAATAATGAATATCCAAACACCATAACGAATAATCCGGAGCATATACATAAAAATAATTACTTAAACGATCAATATAATCTGGATCATTAAATTTAGGTTTGATATCTTTTTTAATAATGGATAATCCAAAATCAATTATAATTGGAATATCGCGTGATTTATCATACATTATATTTTCACCTTTAATATCGTAATGAATGATTCCATGTTTATTTAGCATATATAATGAAAACAATAAATAACTGTAACCATGAATGAAAGCATAAACAAATTTGTTATCATCAATATTGGAACGTAAAAATTTTTTATAATCATCTCCATTAATATAAGGCAATCGTGCTATTGTAAACTTTTTATTTGGATGTTTTGAAAAAAAACTACAGTTATATTTGTTTGAAACCATTTGAACTACTTTATGTTTGTAATCACAACTAGAAATAATAGGAGCAAAATATTTTTTAGAAAGAGGAATTTTTTTAACCATATTACCTATTTCTATTTCTCGACGTGAAGTTGAATTTTCAACTTGAATTTTTGTTATAAATTTTTTTGTTTTCATTTCCTTTCCTTTACAAGTAAGCCCTGGTTTTAAAACACATCCATAACCTCCTTCACCGATCACCTTTCCTCCTACCATAGACAATTCTTCATCATTATCTTTATTTATACTATCATACGGAAAAATATCAATAATACTCATTTAATATAAACAGTTATAAAAATATAATTTATTATAATTTTATTAAAATATCGTGTTATATGTTTTGTTTATTTAATTGTTTTTTAATTTTATAATAAGCATTATTAAAACCTTTTTTTATTTTTTGTAAGCATTCTTCTTCTGTTAATTCAAATGACCTTAATCTACAAAACTCTTTTTTAATTTCACTTGATATAACCTCATCCGTTTCATTTATAAATTGTTTAAATAGTAAAGAAGCTTTAATGGGTGTTTGTTTAATATACTCTACCATCATAGTAAAGAATTTATTATTTCTTTGAATATAATTTGTTTTTATTGATTTTTGTTTTAATTTACAGATATTATTTTTTTTATTTTTAAAGTAATATCTAGCACTTCTATATATTTTTTCTTCTATATTTCCTTTAAATCCTAAATGAATAATACGTTCTTCTTCTAATTGTATCAATTGATAATTTATAATTTTCCAATTTTTGAACGCTTCTAAAAAGTCATCACAGTTATCTTCACTATGTATTTTTGAGAATTCTTTAATCGAATTCAACAAATCTCTATTAAATTTAAAACGGTATGTAGTTTGCGACATGTTTATTTATGATTAAAATATCATAAATATAATATAAATCAATTTTATATGATTTATTATTTAATATACAAAGTGTATTATAATACAATAAAACAAAGTTATGATAAAATAATAGGATTCGACTCAAAAATAACCGATAATAATTTAATAAATAAGGTAAAACCTATATCTATAAAACCGATAGAAAAGGTTGGACTGACATTACATTCGTGTTTTTATGTATTAAAGCATCCAACCGAAAGTCGTTTTTTAACAGTAGAAGATTTAGATGTAGCATTAAACATATTATTGCCTCTTAATTATACAGTAAACGAAATATTAACTAGAATAGAAATGAAAAGAATGAAACAATTAGTATATGTATTGAATAAATAGTATTAAATTGAATAAATATTAAATCAACTATATTTATTATATTAATAATGCCTACTGAAGATTTAATCCAACAGTATATTGATAGTTTAACACAACAAGAAAGTTTAGCATTGGAAATTGCTAGAGAAATGCTTGGAACCTCATTTGATATGGAAAAATGCATTGGATTTAATAAGTGGTTAAAAAAACAAAATATTAAATCTAAATAATTTATATCATGAGTAGTAAAGAAAATACTGACTTAAAAGTTAAAGAAGAAAAAAATAAAGATAATAAGGAAGAAAAAGATGATAATAAGATAGAAGAAAAAAAGGTAGAAGATAATAAGGAAGAAAAAGATGATAATAAGATAGAAGAAAAGCAAGAATATAATAAGGAAGAAAATGTAGAAGATAATAAGATAGAAGATAATAAGGAAGAAAAAAAGGAAGAAAAAAAGGAAGTTACAGGTAAATTTAATAGTAAAACAGCGGAAAATACTACTAAAACACTTAATAAGGTAAATTTTTCTCGTTCAAGAGAATTATCTGATAAATATGCTGAACGCATAGTAGATAGTGCTGAACGTTATGGTAAATTAATTACTATTGATAAAATAAAAGAAAAATTAGGAGCAGATTTATTTAGAAATTTAAAACAAACTTCATTAAAATATTTTTTTGATTTTGTTTCCAAGTATTCAAATACAAGTATAGATGTTATTAATGATGTGTTTAAAAGTGCTTCTATCGATTTAGAAGAAGATGGATTGGCTGGTGTACTAAGTGCTAAAAATAGAATGAGGGGAAATATATTGTTAATGTTTTTATTGGATCGTTTAAATTTTGCTTTAACAAATGAAGAAACACGAGGAAAATTAATAGAAACTACTGAATTATTACAAAAGTTTGCTAATGAAACGTTTATGGCTATAGTAACAACATTGCAAGAAAATAAACAATTGTTGGAAGATACAATGGAAAATTTTAGACCAATAATCCGAGATTTTATTGTAACGATTGTAAGTTCTGTAATACAAGGTTTAATGGTTGCTATTGCTGCTTCAGGACCCGTTGGTGCTCCAGCAAATTTATGGTTTCAAGGTTCAAAAGTGGTAAATGAAGTAGCACCTAAATTAGGACAGTTTGCTGAAAATGTAGGTAATATTATTGATAAATATGATAAAATGTTAGCAAGTTTAAGTGAAAAGGGTGAAGGACCATTACAACGATTTAAAGAAATAAAAGAAAAGATTACAGGATTTACGGATATGATTTCGTCCGTTCAACAAGATGCTGCATTAATAAATGCTATGGGTAAAAATGTATAAAATAAAAATAATAGTTATATTTTTATTTTATTGATTTGTAATATTTATTGTTTATTACATTTAATTATTTTAAAATCCTAGGTTTTTAAACATACTAAAACTCATATTTTTTTTAGTTGTTTTATCAGAGAGTTCATCCGTTCTTTTTACGTTAAAGGGAATCATTTCACTTAATTTCCCCATATAAATATACTTATTTGCTACATCTACAACATTATCATTTTGTTTTTTACTTGATTTTTCATATCGTTTATCTATATTTGTTTTTAGTTTGGCAAATACATCATCGTCTACATCATCTAGTTTTTCCATATCTTCCTTCTCCATTTTTTCTTGCTCTTCTTGCCTTTTTTTCTCTTCTTCAGCCTTTTCCTTTTTCTCTTTGAGTAACTTTTTCCTATCAATATACATATTTTTACACCTACAATTCTTTACATATTTTCTACACATAGTCTCTAAGTATTCATAACTTATTGACTTGTCTGCCCAATATTCAAATCCTTCTTTATATTTATTATAACGCATAAATGCTACTCCATCTGGAGTATAATCCGAGATATATACTGTTTCAGATGGATTGCCACTAATATCTTCTATCTCATCAATATTATATTTATCTTCATAATTTTCATCTACTTCTGATTCGTATCCTTCATCATCCGATTCTTTACTATTTGGGTTTGGATCATAGATTAATGTTCCAACAATTAGCGTTGATAATAACAATCCAAATAGTATTACATTTATAGCGAATGCCAAACGCAAGGTATTAACAATTATAGGAATATTATAAACCCAACCAACAAAACCAATAGTAAATGGAAGCACCGTATTTAAATAAAACTGTTCAGGATAGTGTGTATAATATTCAATTGTAAAATCTTTATAGAATTTAATCGTTTCAGTCATTTTAGAATTCATTTGCTTTTAATAAAAAAAAGTGGTATATTATATTTAAATCAATTTAATATATTAATTAGAGACCATTTTAAGTCGCAAATCCATTAAATCAGTTATTTCTTGTGGTAAATAGGGAACTTTATATTTTATATAAGAAGGATTGGATGGATGTAAACATATCAAATACATATCTTTTATTGTTTTTCCATAATTTTTTTCCAATAAATATTTGTATGTATTTAATTGTAAAGTATAATGCCAAAAGTTAGAATCAGGTAAATGATTTATAGATTCAGTAGTAGAGCATTGCCATGGATTGTGTTTTTTTATTTCTTTTGACCGTTTCCAATCGCATATATCAAGCGTTCCATCTGGATTTTCATATATCATATCAATTGAACCGGCTAATTTCAATTCTTTATCATAGACCATCCATTCCGTTCTGTATGGTTTTAAATTAGGATGTGAGTTATGAAATTTCATAAAATAAGCAAATTCAATAGAATTGTTTTCAACATTATTATTATTGTAGAAACATTCAATATCGAAATGCATTTTAGTTCCGGCTGTAGATGCTTCCACTCTATTTTTTTCCCATATATCTTTTATTTCTTGCTTTGTTTTTCCATAATATTTGTTATTGGGCCATTTGGGTGAATTCATCATTTTATCAATAATTTTATCACTATCAAAATGTTGAAAATGACTGTGGTTCCAAGTAGTTACAGATGTAAAACTACTATCCCCGTCAATTGTGTAAATATGTGGCCCTTCATCAAACGTAATATGACTATCTCTTTCATGAGGGTATTTTTTAGTTAAATATTCTAGATTCATAGTTTCTATTTTATGATAATTAATGATAATTAATAATTATTATAAAATAATATATATTTAATTCAATTTACTTAATACTTCTTTCATTTGTGATTTTAGAGTTTCAACATCATTTTTAAGTGATGTGTTTTCTGTTTCCAAAGTAGTGACTTTAGTATTTAATTCTTTAATGGATTCGATTAATAATGAAACTAAATTTCCATAATTGACAGATAAATAATTATGTTGACCACCTCCTTCATTCACTACTTCTGGAACAACTTGCTCGACTTCTTGAGCAATTAATCCAATGTGTTTTTTTGTTTCATTATTTACATCATTTCTATTATATCGCACGCCTCTTAATTTACTTATAGTTGTTAATGGATGTTGTATTGTTTCAATATTAAACTTAAGACGCTTATCAGAATAATTAGCTACTTCACCAGGAAAAAGTGTTAATGTATTAGAATTACCAATGGTTATTTCATGATCACAATTATCAAATATAGTTTTACTTTTATTTGTTAATGTTTTAATATCTCCTTCGATTTCTATTGTTCCACTAATATCCATGGTGTATACATTACCATTGAATTCTTCTGTTCCAATGGCAAATCGTATATTATTACTAACATCTGTATTGTATCCAAATGCTGTTGAATAAGATACTCCACTTGTATCTATATTTGTCCCAAATATATAATTTGAAGAACCGTCTCTAAGTGTATTATTAAATCCTGATACAAAGTTATGTTGATTTTTGTTTGGAGAAGTAACTATTTCAGTATCAATAACATTATTAAATTCACCAAATACGATTGATTTATTTATATTTGTTTGATGTTCTATACCTTGTATAAAACAATTGTTACCAAGATTAACATTATTCGAACCAATATTAAATGTATAGTTTCCTCTATTATTATTATTATCCCCAAATACATTTGATTTGTTACCAACAAAACGGTTACCATCACCAAAAACAACGGTATTTTGTGATATATCTTCTTTGATATTATTGCTACCAGAAATCAAATAAGGAATTGTAGTGCTACTAATATCTAATGCTGCTGCTACTGTAAAAACATTAACACCAATGCCTTTTTCGACACTAATAATACCATTTGTAGGACTATTAACATTGTCTCCTAAAAAAAGAATAGAATTATTAACATATATATTATCGCTTCCAAAAATAGAATTACCAATAATAGAAAAGGTATTTTTAAATATATTAGATGTAACATTGGCTCCAATTAAAGTATTTGTAGGTTGATAAACACCACCAACAACATCTGCTAAAAATTGACCTGCAGCTCCTGAATCAGCATCCGTTTTTAGTAAAATTTCAGATGGAACAGTCACTCCATTTTGTTTTATATATAATTTTGTTCCATCAAAAATAAGTGTACCATCATTCAAGGTATTAAAGTCAGTAGAATTTGCTACAATTGAAGTGGAATTTCCTAATATTATAAAATCACTTACTCTAGCTGCTCCAGAAATATCTAAAGAAACACGTTCATTACCAAAAACAGCACGTTTCGTCGTTTGAGCAGGATCATGGTTAATTAATACAGCAGAGTGTCCAGATGTTCTTGTTAAAATAGACATAGGTATATTTGTATTTTGTGAAACATCCATCGTATTTGTAAATACGGTTCCTTCATATGTAGGTCGATAGTTTTCATTATTAACAACAAAAGCCATACCTGCTTCTGCTCTTTCTCCGGTTATGTCATCATATCGTTCATAATAAGTAATACCTGTTGCATCGGTTCCATCTCGTTCTTCATTTAAACATATACCAGGTAACGTTTCTTTAACAATCTCATTATTAAAAACATTCGTTGTATTTTTTCCAAAAGACAATCTACAAGATGGTGTATATGTTCCCAAACCAACAAGCAAATCACTAGCAAATGAAGATATTGTGGTAAATTCTACAACATCTTCATCAGCATCCGTTAAACTAAATACATTACTTTGATTAAAGGATACAGATTCATCAGAACGATACTGTCCCTGTGAACCATGTTTAGACATATTTTGAATAGAAGTCATTATTTATATATATAAATAATATTTAATAATTACAATCTTTATCAGATTTTTTTTCTCATTATAATTTTACTAGGCAAAGCATTGAAATCGTAAAATTTATGTAAATAAATTTATATTTAGATAAATTAAAAATGGTTTATAATATCGAATTATCATTAAAGTTAAAACAACAATCTAACATAACATCAACTATTAATAGTATTATAGAAGATTCATATAAATATTCTTGTAATAATCATTATGTAAATTATGAATATATTTATAAGAAACGTGTTGTAATTAGAAATAGTTGTGTTATTAGTTTAACTTTTGATGATAACCCTAGAGATATAAGTAAATTTATAAGAAAAATAAAGAAAAATAGAAGCATAAATATAGAATGTGTTTCCTATGAAGATACTATTATTGATTTATTATATGCTTCAAAACAATATTTAAATATTATGGAAAAGTCACAAATGAAAGAATATTTGGAAAAAAAGAAAAATGGTCTATTAGACACAACTTCTATAATTATGACTGAAATATATAAAAAAGCTTAAATTGATTCATAATTTAAACCTTGTTAGAAAAACATACAAAATGAATACAATTACAACAACACAACAATACAACGACATGATTAATACTGAATCAATTGCTTTAATTCAATTAAATGATTTATTTGGTTATGTTATTGCTTATACGGCATATTATTTATGTGTGTTATTGATGCTACATTCTGTTTATATGGATATGAAACAAGGTATTTTCAGTAGAAGGCCTACTCTTGCTTATTATTATGAGGATAGAGATTATATATGTAACTATTTTGGAAAGTTTGTTGCTTCTTTATTTTAAAAACGTATTATAAATTTAATTATTTTTTACTTTTTTTCTCTTTATTTTTCTTTGTTTTATTACTATTTTGTTTGTTTGATTTTTTTGTTTTATTACTATTTTGTTTCTTTGCTTTTTTTGTTTTTTTTTTACCAGATTTATTATTTTTTTTGTTTTTTTGTTTTTTTTCTTTGTCTAACATCATTTTAAGTTTATCTTTTAATGAAATATCTTTGTTTTGCATAATTTTAGTAAACATATCATTAATGTTTTTATTTGTTAATTTATATTCATGTAAATCGCTATTATTTTTTAATAAAATATTTGCTTTGTTTCCATCATAATCAAAGGCGTATTGTTTATTTAATACTACTTTACCATTAACCGTTTTAATTAATTTACCTGTTTGAAGTGTATATTCAGTATTCATTATATATAAATAATATTTATATAAAAAAATTATTTATATACATTATAATGGAAGCAAAAAAGGTATTAAATAAAATAAAAAAACTAAAACCAACAAATGAAAATATAAAAATAAAAGATAAAAAAGATAAGGTTTATGATGCTATAAAAGAAAAACATCAAAAAATATATACTTTTAAAATTGATAAAAAAAATTAACCAATCAAGTTATTTATAAAATATAAATATATAACCGTTATTATATTATGTCTTATAACAACGATTTTATCAACATCTTAGATAAATTAACTGCTCATTATAGAGTAAAAGGAGAATTTATGAAGTCTCGTGCTTATGAAAAAGCCAGAGATTCTTTAATTCTATATGATAAAGATATTACATCATTATCACAATTAAAACCTATACCTAATGTTGGTAAATCAACTATTAGTAAGTTGAAAGAATGGGTTGAAACTGGTAAAGTTGCAACATTGGAAAAAGCATTAAATGATCCCACGATTATGTTTTCGAATGTGTATGGAATTGGTCCAAAAAAAGCCAAGGAATTAGTAGAAAAGCATAAACTTACTACTATTGAACAATTACGATCAAATCAAAATGATTTGTTAAATGATGTTCAGAAAAAAGGATTAAAGTATTATGAAGATATCTTAAAACGAATTCCAAGAGACGAAATTAAGGTTTATGAGAAAAAGATGAATGCTATATTTCAAATGGTAAAAGGTAAAAATAGTACATTAAATATTGTTGGTTCATACAGAAGAGGTAAACAAGATTCAGGTGATATTGATGTTATTATTTGTGATGATAATGATGATAACACGGTATTTAAAAAGTTTCTGGATAAAATGATTGAAAAAAATATATTAATTGAAGTTTTGTCTAGAGGAGATATTAAGAGTTTAGGTGTTTCAAAACTACCTAATAAACCAGCAAGAAGGATTGATTTTATGTTTACTCCTCGCAAGGAAAATGCTTTTGCTATATTGTATTTTACTGGAAGTAAGGAATTCAATACAGCTATGAGATCTCAAGCACTTAATATGGGTTATAGTTTAAATGAACATGGGTTATACAAGATGGTGAATAAAAAAAAAGGTGCTAAATTGACTCAATTATTTAAAACAGAAAAAGATATATTTGACTTCTTAAATATTCAATATACTGAACCAGAAGACAGAAAAACAGCAAATTCAATGATATTAAAAACTAAAAAAAATAAAACCTTAAAAAAAGAAAAAAAGTTAACTCCGCAAAATAAAACCTTAAAAAAAGAAAAAAGTAAAAAAAAAGTAAGTAAAAAAATGTCAACCATTTCTAATATAAAGTATTTTAAGGAAAAAGGTGGTGATTATTTAAAAACATTAACAGAGAAAAAGTTGTCGGATATGATTGTTATGGCTAATAAAAATTATTATTGTAATGATAATCCATTAATGACGGATGGTCAATATGATTTATTAAAGGAATATGTGGAAGAAACATATCCTAATAATAAGGTTGTCAAGGAAGGACATGCTTCTTGTGAAGTAACAGTAGACAAAAAAAAGGTTGTTCTACCATATGAGATGTGGTCCATGGATAAAATTAAAACGGAAAAACAAATTAATAATAAATTAAAAAAATATAAGGGTCCTTATGTGGTAAGCACAAAAATGGATGGTATTTCAGTGTTGTATTATTCTGAAGACGAGTTTAAATCAAATCCTCAATTGTATACAAGAGGAAATGGTAAAAAAGGACAAGATATTACACATTTATTACCTTATTTAAAATTACCATTGTTACCAGATGTTACTATTCGAGGTGAATTAATTATTAAAAAGCAAGCATTTCAAAACAAATATTCAAATGACTTTTCCAATCCAAGAAATTTTGTATCTGGAATAGCAAATAGTAAAAAATTATCAAAAAAATTAAAAGATATGGCAAGTGATCTTGAATTTATTGCTTATGAAGTAATTAAACCAGTAATGAAGCCATCAACTCAAATGAATTATCTAGTAGAACATTGGGGTAAAAATAAAACCGTTAAGTTTGATGTAGTAAATCAGTTGAATAAAGAAGTTTTGTCTGATTATTTAATGAATTGGAGAGAATCATATGCTTACGAAATAGATGGTATAATAGTTACACAAGATGGGTTATACCCTCGTGAATCAAAAAATCCTGAACACGCCTTTGCGTTTAAAATGGTATTATCTGACCAAATAGTTGAAGCTATTGTTGTAGATGTTTTATGGAGTCCAAGTAAAGATGGTTATTTAAAACCAAGGGTAAAATTACAACCAGTAAAAATAAGTGGTGCTACTATAGAATATGCTACAGCTCATAATGCTGCTTTTGTAAAAAACAATGGGTTGGGTGTAGGTTCCGTTGTTCAATTGATTCGAAGTGGTGATGTTATACCTAAGGTTCATAAAATGATACATAAAACAGAACCAAAAATGCCTACTGAGTATGACTATATTTGGACATCAGGTAATGTTGATATAAAACTTTCTAGTAAAGATGCTGAGAATAATTCAATTGTTAAAACAAAAATAATTGAAGAATTCTTTAAAAAATTAGAAGTGGTTGGTTTGGGTTATAAAAATGTAGAAAAATTTTATGAAGCTGGTTATGATTCGATTGAAAAAATAGTAAAGTTAAAGGTAAAAGATATTGAATCGTTACCAGGTATGGGAAAAAAATCAGCAGAAAAAATTGTTAATAGTATAGAACAACAATTAAAAAATGTGGAATTACATGTTATAATGAATGCTAGTCATTGTTTTGGTAGAGGAATTGGAGAGAAAAAATTAAAAGAATTATTACTTCATTATCCATTTGTGTTAAGTAGTAAGTCTGGTGATGATGTTAAAATAGAAAAAATTAGTAAGTTGAAGGGTTTCAATAAAAAGACAGCAATTATGATTGTTCCTTATATTAATGATTTTAAGAATTTTGCTAATAGATTAGGTGTATTGTATAAAGTATATGATTTTAGTTTGTATAAGAAAAAATCTCATCCATTACAATCCAAGAAATTGGTAGTAACTGGTACTAGAGACAAAGAATTTATGAAAAAAATGAAAGATTTGAATGTATCTTTTAGTTCTTCTGTGACAAAACAAACGGATTATGTTATTGTAAAATCAAAACAAGAACAGACCGGTAAAGTAGAACAAGCAAAAAAATTAGGTATAACTATTATAACTATAGATGAATTTACAAAAAAATATTTATAAAAAATAACTGGTGTTACTAGTTATTTTTTATACTATTTCAGATGGATTATAACTTGTATTGGATTTAATTGTTATTCTATATGGAAAACAATGTTTTAATTCATTATCAAAATCTTCTATTTTACCATATAAAAAATAAGCCAAATAAGAACTATGTGATACAACCGCTATATTTTCTTCTTTTCTACTTAATATATAGTCTTTCATAAATTTTACTCTATCATCTAATTCTTCTATTGTTTCTTTATTTGTTTCATGCCATAGCCTATCCATTTCAGTTAAATATTTAAAATTAACGGTAGGATGGTGTTGTAAAACCAATGCATTTTTATCTTTTCGATGATTAATATTTTCATACGAGGCTGGATATTCTTTTAATTCATCAAATGCTAGAAGTTTAACATTTGTATTTTTAAAGATGTTTTTTGCTGTTTCAATCGTTCTAGTTAAAGGAGATACCAATACTAATTCAATATTATTTTTTTCTAGCCATTGTTGTCCTAGTGTAGTTGATTCTTCTTGACCTTGAGATGTTAAGTTGGAATCGGTAAGCATCATATATGCTTTCTCTCCCACTTCATGAAATAAAACATTATGTTCAGCTGTTCCATGTCGTATACAAAATACATTTTTCATTTATAATAATATTGTATTTATGTTTAAACTAATTTTAGATTTGTTTATTATATAAAAAGGAGATAATACTTATTTTTCATATTTGTTTAATAAACTTTCCATACTAATTAGTGTTTTTTTATGTATCATTGTTTTTATTTTCGCTTTTATATCTACACTTTGACTATTTGTTCCATATATTATTTGATTGTATTGTAAATATAAATTTACTGGTAATTTAACGGTCAATGCTATTTGTATTAGTTTTTGTTGTATCTTACAATATAGTTTTAAAGCGTGTTGTTTTGTAAATTCTACCCATTTATCTGTATTATTTAAATAAACATAAGTTAAATTACTAGTTGTAAATGAATACATCATTTCTTTGTAAGGGTATATCATTTCTTCTACTAGATCACAATATCCTTTTGTATAACCGTTTTTAGTAATATGATCATAATGTTCTCTAGATAATATTAAGTTTTCAAGACATTTATCAAACCAATGAGGCGATTCAATATTATCAGTCAACCATTTTAATTTGTCTCGTATTATTTTGTTTCTTGATTCCAATAGTTTTTCCATATGTTTTATTCGTTCCGATTGAACATATAATATATCTAATACTTTATTCATTTTTCTATTTAATGAAACAATACTAATTTCTTCTTTTTCTTTTTTTAATGGAGTTGGAGACGTTTCAATTGGTTTTTTTTTACAATAAGACATATGTCTTTGATATAATGAAGGCGACCTATATATTTTTTCACAGAAACGACATTGAACACAACATTTCTTTTTTTTTGTTGCAGTAGGCATTACTTATTAATACGTAAAATTAATATTAAATCAATTTTTATATTTATTTTTCATAGTTATATTAAAATATTACTAATATTTATATGTCTATTAATAGTTGTCACGGTTCCATTGTAAATATACCAGATACGCGTTTAAATAAAAAAGAATCAAAAATATCTTCTTCACTTCATACACAACATAAAAAAATATTGAATGTTATTCGTTCAAATGATGGTCATCATCAAACTCAAATAGTAAACAATAATTGCCCTAATAATAAACAAATTACTAATGTTGGTGGACCTGGTGATTTTATTCAATCAACTCCTCCAATCTATTATTCAAAAAATATGTTAAAAAATAGATTGGTAGATAGAAAACCTGGAGTAGATGTAAAGCATAACAGTTATGAAAGGTATTTAGCAAGAAAAAAAGGGTATGTTTTTCAACAGCAGATATGCTAATAAAATTTTATATTGTATATATAAATGGCAGATAAACATAAATTGCACAATATTAATAATAAGTTTGCTGATTCATTAAAAAAATTAAGGGAGAGAAAAGCCAAACTCGAAACAGAAATAGCTGAATACACAAGAGAAAAAGATGACTTGGTATTATCATTAAAAGATTTAAAAGGCAAACTACAAGTGGTAATACAATTACTTGTTTCAAAATCAAAAAATTTAAATGAAACAAATAAAGCAATTGCCAACTCTGAAAAAATATACAATAATATATTGAATGCTTCAGAAAACTTATTAAAAATGATAATGAAAGAAGAAAAAAAAGATGGTGAAAAATAATTTGTATTTAATTTTAATTAAATACAAATTAAAATACAAATAAAAATATTTAGAATTTAATGTTTATGGTATATAATGAGTGATTCTTTATGGTATCTTTTAATAGGAGGTTGTTCGAGTATGGTATCAAGAACATGTACATCTCCGTTAGAAATATATCGTTTACAAAAGCAAAATCGTTTTATACCAGGAAGTAGTTTAAAATATATTTTAAAAAATGAGGGTGTTTTGGGATTTTGGAAAGGAAATGGTGTAAATTGTATGCGTGTATTTCCTCAATATGCTATAAACTATACCATATATAGAAATGTATTAAATCATACAACGTTTGAAAATAAATTTCATAATATTTTTGTCTCTAGTTTTTTAGCAGGTTCATTATCTATGTTATGTATTTATCCATTAGAAACTAGTAGAACGTTTCTTTCTTTACAATCCAATAAAAATCAATATAAGAGTTTATTTGATATAATGAAAAAAGTGCCATTTAAAAATTTATATGGTGGTTCCATGATGAGTGTTATGGGGTTTGCTCCTTGGAATGCTATTAGTTTAACTTGTTTTAATATTTATAAAGATTTTTTGCATAAAAATTATGAAATAGAAAATCCAAATTTAACCAAGTTAGTATGTGGAGGATTTGCTGGAATGACTGCTATATCTATTACTTATCCAACAGATCTAATAAGAAGACGTCTACAATTGCAACATTTTGGTTGTGATAGTGTTCCACAGTATAATGGTATTATTGATTGTGCTAAAAAGGTGTTAAAAAGTGAAGGGTTAATAGGATTATATCGGGGATTACCTGCAGCTTATATAAAAACATTTCCTAGTTTGGCTATACAGTTATATATGATAGATACGTTGGGGGAATTGCATAAAAAGCATATTGTTGATAATTAAATTATTATTAATTTATATATGAGTGGATTTTTTAGTGGGTTATTTGGATATTTTAATGAACCACAACAAAATAAACAAGAAACGGATGATAAAGATATAAGTATAACAGAAGAAGAAGGACAAGAAAAAACAGACGATATAATTATTAAAGATAATATTGAACCAGAAAATATAGATTTTGATAGTTATTTACCAGTGTTTTTATATTCACATGCAGAATTTGCTACAATACAAGAATTAGATGAAAATGAAGGTAAAACACAGTCTACATTTTCAGATCCATATAACAGAGGAAATATTAAAAAAATAGTAAAGAAAAATGAATTATTTATGGATGTTCCAGACAATGTTATTGTAGTAGATCCAATTATGAAAGGTAATTTGTGTTTGTCATATAAAGAGATTGATTATGGATTTCCTAATTTTGTATCAGAAAAAGGTAATAATGTTTTTATAAATAGTGAAAAATATAATAAAGCTATAAAATCAATCAATAATGAAAAACTTAAATATATTAATCTTTTTTATAATAATAAAAAGGTATATTTCCCTGGTAGTACAATAAATAATTTTTCTATTGTTTTTGATGTAAATAAAAAAGGTACTGAATATGATATACCTTGGAATATTAGATATAAAAAAACAGAAACAGGAACATTAGATACATTAGGATTATTATCAAGGCAATATAATTTAGGTAGAGAAAATGAACTTAGTAAAAGAATTATGTTAAAAGATGTCATAAAAATGATTAAAGAACAAATAAATAGCAAAGAAAACATCCCTGAAAGATATAAAAATAATAAAGATGTAAAAATTATGTTATATTTAGTTAGTTGTAGAGGAGGTGATACAGAATCACATGAAGATAAGGAAATATATGAAGCACAACAAAAGGTTTATAATAATGGGTTGTATAAAATAACAGATAGAAAAGCACGTTCAACTGATATTATATTTGAAAAACCAGTATATGAAAATGAAGATGATAATGAAGATGAATATGACGATGAAGCAAAGGGAATGAAAAAAAGAAAGTTAGATAGAAAAGAGGATGTTGAAACGACAAAAAAACAAAAACAAAGGGGTGGTAGAAAAACAAAAAAAGCTAAAAAAAATAAAAAAAAGAAAACAAAAAGTGTTAAAAAACGAGCAAAAAAGAAAACAAGGAAAATAAAAAAAAGAAAAATAAAAAGTGTTAAAAAACGAGCAAAAAAATATTAGAATTATATAATGGATAAAGTTTCATTATATAATAAAGAAATATATGGTGAAGTTACTACACCAAAACAATTAATTAATGAATTATTTGATATGGTAGATAGTGATGTTTTTAGTAAAAAAAATATAAAATGGTTAGATCCTTGTGCTGGTTCAGGTGTTTTCTTTAATGAATTGTTTGAGAATCGATTAACATCTCTCCCAAAATTAAAAAATAAACTTTTTTGGATGACAGAAATCAACCCATCTCATACAAAAATACTTAGAGAAAGATTTAATGATGTGGTAAATATAAAAAATATTGATTTCTTAGATTTTAATGAAAGTAATTTTGATATTATTATAGCCAATCCTCCCTTTCAAGTGAATGGAACTATTAAAGTACCAACCAAAAAAGGCAGTAAAGAAAAAGATGGTAAAGAAATGTGGAGTCGCTTTGTGAAACATTCTATAGAATTGTTAAAAGATGATGGAATATTACTTTGTATAACGCCAGTAATATGGTTAAAACGAGATCATAAAATGCATGAATTTATATTAAATTATAAGATACAAGAAATGAAGTGCTATGATGCTGGAGAAGCAAATAAATTATTTAAAGGAAATTGTCAAACTCCTATTGTTTTATTTAAATTGGTGAAATCATTTATATCAAATAAACTTCAAAATGTAAAAATGGGAGAGATGATGTATAGATTTAATGTATCTGAATCTATTCCTATGAAATATTATAAAGAATTAAGTAGTCTAAGGAACCTTGTAGAAAATGTTGGAAGTTTAAAAGTGATAAAAACAAGTATGAGACCAGGAAGACCTAAAAATCTAATGGTAAGTAAAGTAAGGACTGGTGTATATTTTTATAAAAATGTAAAAACTTGTATATTAAAAAAAGAAAATGATATCATCTCTCCCAAATTAGTGATTGAATATTCAAATATCTCTTGTGTTTTTAATGGAATTCCAAAATTAATATTAGCACATAAAATGTATGGACATTCTTACTTTGATAAAAAGGGAGAATATGGTATTTCAAATAGAGACAACTATGTTATAGTAGACTATAGTGAAAAAGAATTAGAAATCATAAACCAATTTTTAAATTTGCCTTGTATTATTAAGTTATTTGATGCTACCAGATATAGAATGAGATACCTTGAGCGATATATATTTGACTTTATTCCTAATATAACATCTCTCCCAGATTTCCCAAAAAATATCACAGAAGACAATGTTAAAATGTATTTAAAGATATAAATCATTCATATAAAACATCCAACATATTGGATTCATGTAATCGGATATAAGACTGACTTGGTTTATATTTATTTTTTTGAAAGGAATCTTCAATATCCATTTCTTTTATTTCCATATCTATTTTTGGGAGAGAAAGCACTCTATTTTCATGAAGTTCTATATCTGTATCTCGTATTAATTGTTCTGCTTCATTTATCACATTTACATTTTCTTTTTTAAAATAATCAAAATGTTCTTCTATTAATGAATGCGTAAAGATACAACAATGACACATATAATATAATCCCATTGTCCATAAACAGCATATCGACCCATCTATCATATATTAATTAAATATTATTATACTAATTATATTAAAAATATTTTTATATAAAATGAATTAATTGATTTATTTTATATGAGAACAAGAAAACTATCTGATGATGGATTACATTTGTTTAATATAGCATTAAATAAATACCCAGAAAAATATTGTATAGAAAGTGGTATAAAATGCTATGGGAAATTAAAACAGATTTTACATAATTTATGGACTACCAATTATGATATCGAATTAGACATGACAAAAAAAGCGATGAGGAATTCATCAAAAACATTATATTCTTTTTTAAAAGAAGATGGGGATATCATACCTTACTTAATAAATAATGCAGTTATAAATATTATTATGTTGATTTTAACAAAAGATAAAAAGCTATGTAATTACCATGAAATTAAAATGAATTATGGATTTTATTGTAATTTGGCATTAAAAGCAAAAGAAGAACGAGATCATCAAACCGCATTATTAATATCTTGTGCTTTACAACATCATTGTTTCCATACATTAAAAATAACACAAAAATACAAGAAAAAATTAGAAGAACTTATACTAACTTATGGTTCAGCAATGAATTGTTATTCAAAGCATATGAATGATTTTTTAAATGTAAATGATTTTGAATATTTGCCTTCAGTTATGATTATGCAAATGCAATTAAAAAAAACAAAAGAACAAGAAAAAGGTTTAAAATTTATAAAAACAAAATCACAGCGATTAATAACATTAAAAAAATCGTTATTAGAAAAAATGGATGATTATTACAATCATTATAAGGATAATAAAGAAATAGTGGATATTTATAATTTAAACCCATTACAGCAATTTGATTTGTTATTATCGTCAAAAGGAGATAAAATTACAACAAAATTATTTGATTTGATAGGTAAAATTAAAATACATAATAGAAAATCAATAAAAAATATAAAAATTGAAAACTAAATATAGAAATGAATTGTTTTAAAAATGAAACAAATTGGAGTTACTCGATTTACAGATGATACGTATAATGAAAATATGTTGTGGAAAAAAACAAAAAATTATAATGGATGCGTTTATGGTTTTGACAGAGAAATATCATTAAGTAACTTTGATTATATGAAGGAAATATATACAATAGATATAAGATGTACTAAAAATACAAAACAGTCACCTCCTCATATTTATGGTATAGGTAAAATATGGTTTCTAACTAAACCAGAATGGCGTTCTAGAATATATAGTAATGAAGAATACAACCGGTTTGTGTATAAGGGTGATAGTTATAAAACAAAAGAAGAATTAATAATAAATATGGAAAACAAAGAAACGATAGAATTATTGGAAAAAATGTTATGTACTGGTGCTAGACATTTTAAACGAGGCGATGGATTAACTAAATTAACATATGAACGAATGATGAGTTATAATCCTAATGCTAAACCAATACCACAACGATGTTCTAAATGTGGAGCTTTAAAAAAAGGTCATACTAATTGTAAAAAAAAAGATTCCAAAGTTAAATTTATTAAGAGAAAACGATGTAAAATATGCCAGGAACCATTAAAGCAACATGGAGGATTGGCTCATATTTGTTTAGGTAGAAAGAAAAATACAGAATTTCTAAAAAAGGTATTAAAACTATTGAATAATTTTGATATGAAATAATTATAATAAATTATGAAATAAATATAACATATTTATATAATAATAATGAGTGATAATACTGATTTTGATGTTGATAATTACAGTATGAGTGATTTAATCCATATATTAAAGTTACAACAAAAAGCTCCATTAACAAAGGCAGATATTATAGAGGCAATTGAACATATGGTAGAAGAATTTGAGGGACAAGATAAGTATATAAAATTTTTTTTAAATGTTCAAAGTAAGTTATTAAAAGATAAGGATTTATATACAGAAGCTCAAGCAGTTTCACAAGCAGAAAAGGATGTTGAAAATATAACGGAAATGCATGAGTTAGTTAAAAAGGTAGCACCAGACGCTATTATACAAAAACCATCTTTATTAAATGGTATGAATAATAATAATTTATCAGAAACAAATAGAATTATAAGTTTTGATAGTCAGTTTAGACCAATGTTAGATCCAATATCTGTAGCTGGATGCCCAAGTATAACACAAGAAAATTTCAATAGATTAACCCATAACCCTAGTGATTATGTATTAAATTTGTCACAACCTATAACCAATGTAACAAAAATTAAATTGGTAGATGTTTCTATACCTATGAGTTGGTATGTATTTAGTGGTGATTATGGAACAAATTATGTTGATATTTCTAGTAATGGTATAAATACTACATTAACTATTGCTGAAGGAAATTATAACAGTTCTAATATCATATCTGCTTTAAATAGTGCTGCTACTGCTGTTAGTTTATCTGTTGTTTTTTCATATAATTCTATTAATGGAAAAATATCTGTAGAAAATAATACAGGAAATACAATACAAATTAATTGGTATTATCCCAGAAATACTGGTTCTTGTGGTTATGCACAAGGTCAAAAAATGGATTATAATTTGGGATGGTTATTAGGGTTTAGAGAAAGAAGTAATTTATTATCTCATGGAATTACTTTAACTGCTTCAAGTATATTAAATGTAAAAGGGTTTGATTATTTGTTTATTTCATTGGATGATTTTGCTAATAATAAACCAAATCAAGATTTAATTACTAATGTAAAGCAAAAAAATATTTACAAATTACCATCATATTATAATAAACATACGATGGATCAAGATTGTAGTGGAGCTACTTTTCCTGAAAACTGTTTACCAGAAAAATCGGGATGTGGTATGGTTCCTCAAAATCCAGATGATAGAAGTAAATTAACACAAAAACAATTATATACAGTAGACCAAATAAAATCTGCTATGGATGGTATAGAGGTAGATCGATATGGTGCTCCTAGTGCTTCTGATTTATTAGCTAAAATAGTAGTTGATTTTAGTTTTAATGGAACGGTAATGTTGAGAGACGGTGATTTAAATGTTATAGGAGAAAGGGTATATTTTGGACCAGTAACATTTAGAAAATTTAAAGTTAGACTTTTATCTAAGTTTGGTCATGTGATTAATTTAAATGAAAGAAATTGGACATTTACCATACAAACAACAGAGAATTACTAAACAATTTTACAACAAGTATATCTTAATTGTTTGGGTTTATCTAATTCAACAGAGCACTTTTTAATTCCATTAATTTTAATAGTGGAATCTTTTGTTTGTTGATAAATATATTGTGTAAATTTTCGAAAACATTCATTTACATTACATCCTGTTTTAGCACTTACACCGTAAAAAATGATATTATTATCATCGCAATAATCTTGAATTAAATCAAATCTGGCTTTCTCATGAAAAGAATCTAACTTATTAAGAACCACCATAAAATATATATTTTTAGGTTCCCTTATTTGTTTTTTATAATATTCATTTTGCCAATACTTTATATTTTCCAATTGTTCATTTGTATAATCATCAATAACTATTATAACTCCTATTGTATCTTTAAAATAAGTATTAATAATAGAGCGAAATGCTTCTTGGCCAGCAGTATCCCAAATTTGTATTTTTACGGATGTATCTTCTACAAAAACGGTTTTGCAAGAAAAATCAACACCAATAGTAGTATTATAATGGTCATTGTAATCATTATAAACATATTGCCTTGCTAAGGATGTTTTTCCAACACCAGCTTCTCCAATTACAACATACTTATAAATATAATCAAAATGTTTGTTTGTTTTGTTCTCTGTCATATAATTTATAATAATATTAAACTTTTATATTTCTTAAAGTAAAATATAAATAGTTTAAATATTTATGATGTATTTTATATATCAATGGAAATGTTAACTTCAAATATAAAGGAAAAGGCGGATATGATACTTGAGCCTTTGCAGGTAATGATTGAATTAAGTATGTTGGCTTATTGTGAAATAGGTACAAAGTTGAGTGTAGATGGTAATTTATTAAGGTTACATCAGCCTTCTTATGTTCAAGGAATTATACGGTGGTGGAAAAATGACAAAAAGCAAGATATCCATTATTTATTTCACGCAATAAGAAGATATTATATATGGTATAAAACGCAAGACCATAAAATATTTAATTTTATCTTGGAAAAAGCTATTATAGGTTTAAATAAGTTAATTGAAACCTATAAAAAATGTGACGAGCGTTCTATATTACAAACCTTATCATTGTATAAAAATGTGTTGGATTTGGATAATTCGGATTTGTTTAAAGATAAATCAGAGGACGCGGTAAATATGGATAAGGTGTTTAAAAATATAATTGATATTTACGATGATAAAATGATAAGGGTTGTATACAATACATTATTATTGATGGAAGAAAATAAGGGGTCTCAGCAAACATTGGATTCTTATTTGGTTGCGTTGCAACATTTTATGGTTCCAATTAATTTGAAAATAAGAAATTGGATCCAGGAAAATCTAGTAGTATAATTATATATTAAAATATTAATTTAATATATAATGACTTCCTTAGCAAATGAAAACAAAATTTCTTATGATATAGAAGAACTTAGAAAAGTAGTAATTAATACGTTGTCGAAAAATGAAATAATATTTGATAATTGGGCAATTGGAGAAATTGCTTCTGGAATAAAAAAATTGGATATTAGTAAATATGAAAGACATTTAAGTAAGGTATTTGATTTAACATTGAAAGCTTTAAAACAAACAACTAGTGTAAAAACGGTTCAAACAGGTGGAGGATTTCCAATTAAAGTTATAATATTTTCTATAATATTTGGTATATTTTATGGATTTTTAAATCATCAAGTAACAACACAGATTGATCAAGGATTAAATGAAATACAACAAGAAATACTAAAAGTCAGTGAGGAGTTAAATGATTTTAAAGCATATCATACAAGTTTGGTTTTAAAAAATTTACCAGAAAATGTTATGGCTGGAGGATGTAATTATTATGATACAAATACAGCAAAATTTATTGAAAATAAACCAGAAAATTTAGAAATAAAATTAATAGGTCAAGCAAAAGAAGCTGAAGAAAATATGAAGAATGCTGAGACTACTATAGTTGAATACAAACCTCAACGTTTTAGTAGTGGTAAAGGCAAAGATTTGACAGAATTTACTGAAGTTTTTCAATGTCAATCTAATAATATTGCTAGAGCAATTCAAAAAGACGCCGAATTATTCGCTTGGAAGATGTTTGGAGACGTAACCCAAGATACTAAAAAAAAAAGTTTATTTGATAATGTGTTAACTGGTTTTGGTTTATTAGCAAATCCAACCGATACAGCAACAGTAATGATAGACAATGTAGAACATTCAATAAAACAAGGACAACGACGGTTAAATATTAAAACAAAACAAATAGAAATTTTGAATCAAAGATATCAAATATTAGTTGGAAATATAAATAATATTGTCAAAAATCGTGGATTAAATATAAAAACGTTGGTTATTGCAAAAAAATTGGCTGGTGCTATATCTTTAGCTGGTGTTAGGTATCTTGCTCCTGGAGTTCCTATTGGAGAGTTTACAGTATCAGGATTAACATCAGGATTAACACAACAATTAGCTTCAGGTATTACATATGAAGGTTTAAATTTATTAGAGGATATGAATGATGATAAAAAAGGAGGTAAAAAAAGAAAAACAAAAAGAAATAGAAAGAAAAAAAACAAAAAGAAAACCAAAAAGGCAAAAAAATCCAAAAAGAAAAAGAATAGAAAAAGTAAAAAAACAAAGAAAGCTAGAAAAAAACGTCGATAAATATAATATAAAAAATACTATATTTATTTCTTGTAAAAAAGTCTCCAAAAAAAGTCTCCAAAAAAAGGCACCATTAGAAAAGGTCGAAAATTCCTAAGGGTGCCTTTTTTTGGAGACTTTTTTACAAAATAGTGCCTTTTTTACAGAATTTCAACCATTTTCACAATTTCATTTATTTACTATTTTAAGACCAATAATCATAATAAAATCTTTGATGTATTAAAAAGTATGGTCTCTTGTAAAAAAGTCTCCAAAAAAAGTCTCCAAAAAAAGGCACCCTTAGAACACTTTTTTTACTAAAAGTTTTTTGAGATTTGAAAAAAGACATTTCAAAATTGTCCATTTTGCAATATTGAAAAAAAGTTTTGACAAAAAATCGTTCTAAGGGTGCCTTTTTTTGGAGACTTTTTTACAACTATGGTAACAAATATTTTTATACTATTGTATTTTAAGATGATATATGGTTTTATTTTCTAATAGTGCTTTTTTTACAAGAAATTTGTTGAAAATACCTGAAAATCTGTAAAAAAGGCACTATTAGAACATTTTTTTTGAAAAAAACTTAGAGATTTTTTCTATTTTTATATAAATGACAAGAAAAAAACACAAAAACTACTCTAAAACTACTCAAAAAATGGGGTTTTCAGATAGTAGCTTTTATTGTAATTGTTGTGACTATTTATCGTCTAATAACTCTAATTATAAGAAGCACCTTCGCACCAAGAAACATTTAGAAAACTACTCTAATTTTTCAAAAACGAGCAATTCTATCGTCTCATCAAAAAACAAATTTTTTTGTGTATCTTGTGACTATTCTACGTCACGAAGGTCTAACTGGTCAAGACATATTAAGAGCATAAAACATGTTAAGAAAACGAGCAAAAAACGAGCAAAACAGCCTGTTCAAGACGATGTCTTACCATCTTTAGAAAAATATAATGAATTGTTAGACGAGATTGAGACGTTAAAAATGGAAAAAAAGACAAAAAAACAAGAAAAAAAAGAAAATTTTGATATGGAAATGTTGAAAAGTCAAATTAATAAAATAATAGAAAGTCAAAATGAAATAAAGGAAGAAGTGAAATCTGGTGGAACAACAATAAACAATTATAATAATATATCAATAACCGTATTTTTGGAAGATTATTGTAACAATGCTAAGAGTGTTCAGGAGTTTTTAAAGAATGTTTCTTTTGAATTAAATGATATTATAAGTAATAATTCATTGATAGAAGATTATTTATCAAAAAAATTAATAAAAAATTTAGAAGATCTTCCATTTACAGAACGTCCTATTCATTGTACGGATAATAAAAGAAAGAATTTTATGGTAAAAGATGAAGCTATAGGTTGGGTAAAAGATAATGGCATGGATTCTAGTGGTTCATTGTATAATAAAATGAATAGTTTACAAGACAAAGCATATATAGAATTTTTTAATGAATATGATAAAGCAAATCCATTACCACATGATACGGAAAAAGAAAGTATAAAATGTCAAATATCAAGTGATATGATAACAAATAAGGACAAAAATAATAAAAATGCTATTGTAAATATAGCAAATACAATGTCTATAACAGATGCAATTGAATGTTCATTATTGAATAATAAAATAAAAGATTAATGTAATGGGCACTGTAATGAGTATTATAACAGTATATAGTGAAAATAGATGTGAGGAAAATATATATAATAATAATAGTTATGATAATATATATATGGGCAATGTTTTAAGTAAAATGAGGGAAACAATGGCGCAATCATTGATGAAAATTAAGAAAAAGTTGAAAAGAGATAGTAGAGTAGAGCAAATTTATGAACAAATACATCAAGAAGATCCTAGTATAGACATGAGAAGAAGTCAAATATTTACTTAATGATTTAACCATTTTAATAAAAGTATATCATCATAAGCAATAAATGCAATTAAACAATAGTATAAAATGCCTTGTAATTTAATTTCATATACATAGTTATAAAGATAAATGATATGAACAGACCAATTTATAAAACAAGTTAAAATATAAGTTTGTTTTGCTTTTTCTTTCATAGCTTTTTGTTGTTCTTCAGACAACAAAAATCGCATTCCTAAGCAATAATTAACATCAAAAGAATAACAAGATAAGATAGTATATAATGCCATTAATTTTAGTATAGGATTTGCTTGTTCCCAGTTAATAGTTGTATTAATAGTAGACAAAAAAGTAGTGATAGTATGATGTGTTTTTGTGGAAATAGATAAAGGCATATCTTTTATTAAAGCAACAGTATCACAACTTCCATATAAAGCACCTATAAAATGTATATAATTGCTATGGTCTCCTATATTAAATAAAACAAGAAAAGTAAATGGTATAGTAGAAACGGTAATATATTTTAAAATATTATATTTAATGTAGTTTTTAAGTATATAATTTTGTCTTTGAATAGTATATTCTTTGAATTTTTTGTATTTCCATTGAAAAAAAAGATTTGTAATAGGATATAATATATAATTAAAACTACAGCAGCAAATTATATACCATAATGGATTCATTAATACTACTTTAGTTTAATCTTTAAATAAATTAAGTAAATAATTAAGCATCTCTCCCATATAAATTGAAAATTTTTTATTCAATTATTAATTATATTAATAAAAAGATGAATTACATATTAATCGACGGTAGTTATTATTGCTTTTATAGATATTATTCTATACATGCTTGGTTTAAAAATGCTCACAAAGAAGTAACCTTGGAAAATCCTTTGGATAATGAACTATTTGTAGAAAAGTTTAAAAAAATGTTTATTAATAAAATTAAAGAATTACCAAAAAAACTGAAACTTGATGATTGTAAAATAATAATTGGAAAAGATTGTTCTAGAAAAGAAATATGGAGAAATAGTTTTAATGGAGCATATAAGGAAACAAGAGTATATGATGATAGTTTTATGGGAGGACCATTCTTTAAGATGGCATATGATACATTATTTTATGAAGCAGGAATAGAAAAAGAAGATATAGTGTATTTAAATAAATTGGAAGCAGATGATTGTTTGGCTATCTTAGCAAGACATTTGATAAAAGAAAATGAAAATAACAAAATTACTATTATAACAGGGGATATGGACTATTTACAATTGGCTCATCCACAAATTAATTTAATTAGTTTAAAAATGAAGCCATTGGCTACAAATAAGAATTCTACTGGTGATCCAAAACAAGATTTGTTTATAAAAATAGTTACTGGTGATAAATCAGACAATATAAGTGGTGTATTTCCTAGATGTGGAAAAAAAACAGCTATAAAGTATTGGAATGATAAGGAATTATTTGAAAAAAAATTAAATAGCAATGAAGAATATGTGAAAAAATATAAAAATAATAAAAAAATTATTGATTTTGATGAAATTCCTGAAGAATTGGTGATAGAATTAAAAGAAAAATATAAAAATCTATTTCATTAAATTGATTAAGTATTAAATATAATTTTTATTAAGTAATTAAATAAACACAAATGGAATGTTCTGTGTGTTATACTGATTTAACACTTAAAAATATAGTAAATACAAAATGTAATCATTTATTTTGTAAGGAATGTTTTTGGAAATGGGCAGATGAACATAATAGTTGCCCTATGTGTAGGAAAAATATTATATCACAAACAAAAATGATGATGGAAGAAGAAAATATAAGAAATAATATTTATAGTTTAATGGAAGAAGAAACAAAGTATTATGATACAATAAGTTGTTTACAAAATGATTTGTATGAGTTGGAAGATAAAATATTTGAATTAACAAAATTTAAAAAAAATCCAGATAAATACATGAATGAATTTATGAAAAAAAGAGAAAAATGGATAAATGAAAAAAAAGAAGAAACACGAAAAAAAAAAGATATGGTTATATCTCAGTTAGATGTTTATAATGCGTTATATACTAATAGTAAAGAGGTATTAAGTCAGATAAAATTTGAAGTAAATAATAATTATGATTTTGATACGGAGTTGGATACAATATTCGATAGGCCTTTATTAGGTCTAGGTGAAATAAATGAAATACTAAGAACTCCAAGTCCTCGAAGTGAAATGCAATCACCTCCACCAATTATAAGAAGTAGTAGAATAGTTTAAAGATAAGATAATATATGACGACATACATCATTATTGCCGTTTAATTTTTTTTGTAAACATAGGGTAGTAATCGTATCTTTATAAGTATATAAGTAAGCAAATGTTTTCATATTGTTTAATGCTAATTTATAGTATTTACATAGTTTCAGTTTATCATCTATATTTTCATATTTTTTTATTTTATTTTTAATATCAATGATTAATTGAATACTTTTTCTATAAGATATTTTTTCAAATCTATCACATATATATATATTAGGATTTTTATGCATGTATTTTTGTCGTCTAATTAAATACAAGAACATAGGACGAATAATATATATATTGTTATCATTTGAAGACTTATCAGCCAATGTTAACTTTTTTTTAATATAGATAATAAAACTTTCTTTTGAATAGTCCATGGTAAGTAATATGTGTATAATGGTATGTTGTGGTTGGTAATAAAAACTATATTATAGTACATTTTATTTGGCAATTTTAATAAAGTAGTTATATTAGTATGGTTGACTATATAAACTAAAATCTTCTTCGTCTAATGTAACAGCATGTTGTCTAGTAATTTGTGGCGGTTGTATAATAGTATTATTATCTATTGGAGATTGTCGAATCGTTTGTGTTCTATTCGTAAAATGAGAAGGCGCGGATGAAGTGCGTTGAATAGTAGAGAACGACATATCTTGGTCATTATTATTTAATGTTTGTGTCATATTTTGACTAATTGCACGAAAACTAGTATATAGTGGAGCGTTAGTTTGATCTTCATGAACATCCAAGTCAACTTGTAAGGTTTGTTCTGAATTAAATCCATATTGTTCACCAGTTTTAATAGCATCAATATTAGCACCCATAAATATACAATGAACACCTTTTTCCTTTATTTCATTAACTTTAGTCTTCAATAAATCATTATTAGATTCAGACATGTTATCTTCACCATCAGTAAGAAGAACAAACCAAGATAATATATTTTTATTTTCTAATTCATTTAATTTATTAGACAAAATATCAATCTCTTCTATAGCACTGTCAATTAATCTAGTGCATCCATATGTATTAAATTGAATAGTGTCATTATCAACTGCTTTTAATTCTCCAAAATAAGAATTGTTTATAGGTGTTGGGGGGTATACAACATTTCTAGTAGTAGAGAATGTAGCTATTCTAAAATAACATTGTTCAGCATCTTCGGCAGCTTGCTTTGTTTCATCAATAAAAGAATGAAGTGAAGTAATAAGTGTAGATAGTATTGAACTCATAGAACCGGATCTATCAATAAGTATAGTTCCAACAATCGTTTTTTTTGTAGTATTATTCATAATTTATGTTATAAATAATAACAATAACAATAATATTAATTCAATTTAATTATTAAAATTATTTAAAAGAATATAAGTATAATTTATAATTATGGAAAATCTTGTAAAATATCCCAAGGAACATCATGATTATATCATCAATGGAGGGATATTAATATATGATTATAACAAAAAAGTAGGAACATCAATGAGCTCTTTAAATGAATTAAATAAAAAAATGGAAGACAGTAAAGAATTAATGATGGAAAGGGAGAAAAGTGTTAAATTGGGAGAGAAAATAACACAAATGGAGAGAGAAAAAGATGATTATAAGGAAAAAATAATAAAAATGGAGAAAAAAAACGCTGAAGCAAGAGAAATATTTTTAAACAAAGAAATAGATATAAAAACGAATTTATATGCTGTGTTTGAAAAAAAAATAAGGGAGAAAGATGAACAAATTATAAATATACGTGATAACATTATAAAAAAAGAGGAAGCAAAGTATGAATATTTGAAAAAAGAACTAGAAATAGAGCGTGAAAATAGAAAAACTGAAATAAATAGAATGCAAGATTGGTTAAATACGGAAAAAAACAACAATGAATATTTAAAAAAAAGGTTTGAAGATGACTTGGAAATGGAAGTTAGTAATCAAACACAAGGTTATAAGGAAGAATTGGAAGAATTAAAAAAACAATTAAAGGAATATTATGATAAATATGAAAATAAAAATAAAGGAAAGATATTTGAGGAAGAATTTTATAGAATGGTAGAAGAATATAATGATAAGGAGGAAGGTAATAAATGGAAGATTAGCCATGTTGGTAGTAAGTATGGAGGAATGTGTGATATTATTTTTCAACATAAAGACACAGGACAGATTATTTTGGTGGAATCAAAAAATAATTTGGAGAAAAATCCTGTTCCAACCAAGGATGTAGACAAATTTTATAGAGATGTATTGGATGTTACAAATAATGCTATAGGAGGTATTATAATATCAACAGCAAAGATACAAAAAAAGAGGTCATTTGAAAGAGAAGTGGTACAAAATAAAACATTAATTTTTATTTCCTATTTTTCTTTAAATAATATTGGTCAATTATTTTGTAATTTGGAATCAATCATTGGAGAAAATCAATTACATAATAATGAATTAAGTAAAGAAGAAAGAAATGAGCTATTGATAAAACAATTTGACTTTTATGTGGATGAAGGAAATTTTCATAAAACCAGATCTAAGAGGGCTTATGATAAATCAGAGGAAATAAGAGATATTTATTATAAATTAAATAAAGAAGATATAAAAATCTTAAAAAACGATGAAAAAAAGGTCAAAAAACAAAAAAAAGTAGAAAAAAGTGAAAAAAAAGTGAAAAAGGAAGTAAATTTTGAGGAATTGGAAGAAAATTGTGATAATATAAAAAAAATTAAAAATGTAAAACAATCAAAATTTTATTTAAAATACAAAACTGATTTGGGAGAGATAATGCTACAATATTTTTCTGATAATCATAAAATGAAAATAAAACTTGAAAAACTTAAAAATGAAAAAAAAGAAATAATAACACACAGTATTATCAAAAAAAATAAAAAACTTGAAAAAAAACATGAAAATGTAAATAATATTAAAATAGACACTATTTTTGATAAAAAAATATAATATAATACATAATTGTTATTATATTTTATAAATAAAAAAATACAGACCATACTTGGTCACAAAAATTATTTTATATTTATTTTATATCATCGTCTTAATAAAAAAATATAAAAAAAAATGTTAAGACCATAATAAGACCATAAAAAAAATAAATAAAAAAATATATAAGACCATAAAAAAAATAAATAAAAAAAATATTTGTGACGAGTTATGGTCTCATAAATTAAAAGTAATAAAAAATATTTGTGACGATAACCACTTTTTAAATTTGTGACGAGTTATGCTCTTAGAATTTCCATATAGTAAAATATTTTAAGACCATAAAATGGCTTTTTAGTTTGTGACGAGTTATGCTCTCAAAATTTTAGACTAGTTTTCCAAATGAGACCATAAGAAAAATGAAAAAAAATAAAATTTAGTGCTTAAAAAATGGAAAATTCCTAAATAATTAAAAAATTTGTAAAAAATTTAATCTTATATCATATAAAATTAAACACTAAAATGGTAGCACAACAAAGTTGA
>Ga0228624_1000115_pt1 | contig 49640 bp, 64 predicted proteins | sample 29DmetaG_FD_182744 | JGI IMG/M metagenome (GOLD analysis project Ga0228624, IMG submission 182744) | Seawater microbial communities from Monterey Bay, California, United States - 29D | ecosystem: Environmental > Aquatic > Marine > Coastal | place: USA: California | collected 2016-10-10 | reverse complement strand
ACAATATTTTTAAAAAACCTAATTTTGGATAAAAAAAAGGGAAAAACTTTTAAAGCTCATCCCTTTTGTTTTATTATTCGCTAATTATTTGTTTACAGCTTCAACCATTCCAGCGGCTAAGTGGTTTAAATAATGGAACACATCACCGTTCATAAAATCTATTTTTACTAATGTAGCTTTTATTGTTGCGTGGTACATTTCCATGCTTTCAATAAAATCTACTAACATTCCATAAGTTAAACCGAAGTGACCGTCTAGATTAATAGTGTCGTCTAATGACTTTCCTTTTTCTTCAATTAATACTGTTAAATACTTTTTCATTTTATTATTGTTTAATTGTTAACGATAATCAAATTTACAACCAATATTCCAATAATCCAAACTTTTCGAAAAAAAAACTTAATTTATTTTCATTTATTTTTAGAGAGAGCACACGCGCACACTTAACTAGTAATTATACTGTTAATATTGTAAAGCATTATAGAAAAAGATAAACCTCAGGTTATAGGCGATTTTGACAAATCACCTTTATTCCTAAGAAATCATTTAAAAAAGTATTGAAAAACTAATATTTGACCTTCTAATTGTTTCAATTTCTTTACAATTATATTTCACCATCTTTTTCAGGTGTCTCCAATTGGTCGCTATCACAAAGGCTTGGAGCAAAATATTAATTCAACAATTCAACTAGGCGCAATCAAGTAATTATTTCTAACCAAAAACTTACCTTTTATATATGGCTTTAGTTTCTCAAAAAAATAGGCTTAATTTTTAACCCAACTTTCAAAAACAATTGACAAATAAGATTTAATACTATTACTTACTGTCTATGTCTACGATTTTTTATGTTTCAAATCGCTAATTGCAAATGTACAAAATAATATCCATATTTCCTAATTTAAAAAGCGTTATTTGAAAAATAATTATTACGCTTTTAAGGTAGGTGCAAAAAAAAAGCACACCTTTTTACTGATGTGCTACGGTTTTGAGTGGTTGGGATTTTATCTAATATTAGCCATTATGTGATTCCATAATTGGGCGTCTTTGTTCTTGTATAACATAATAGCTATTTCTCGCTTAGATAAGCTCCCAGCGTCTGCAAAGTACTCTCTTAAAGTACCTTTTGCTTTAATAGATAATTTATCCAACCAAGAACACTCCATAAAGTTGAAACCTACAAGGTCAACCATCATAGTAATTTCTTTTTTTAGGTTATTAGTTTCTGATTGTGTCATTGTTTTTTTTATTTAATTGTTTTTGTCTTATTGACATAACAAAGATAGGACTATTTATTTAATAAACAAACTTTTTTTAAAATAATCTCAATAAAGGGCAAAAAAAAGTGCCACCAATTATGGCAGCACCCAAACAATCAATCATGCTAAAAATAAAAATCAAAACAATTCTTTTATAGGTAATAGGATTCCTTTTGACGTATTATTATCACCCCCCTTTACATCTTTGTTGGTATTGAAATAAGGACGGCACACAGCTTTTAAATCCTCGGTCTTGATTAAATGAAACGTGTTGCCCAAGCAAAAACAATAGTAATCGGCATCTGTTGTAGACAATCCACTAAGCTTACCCCTGCTTTTGTACTCTACAAATACGTTACCAGTTTCAAGCGCTTTAAGGTCGTACTTGACCTCTATTGTAGAACCTTGGAATATTTCCCCAAGTTCCTTTTCCTTCGTCATACCGACCTTTAAATCATGTCTAAAATCGTTGTTGTATTGCATATAGAGTTTATTTACTTGGATTAAATAAATAATAATAAATATCAAGTTAAATGTGTTTCTCATCTCAAAAGTTTGTTGGATGCTTTCGCCTTATCAGCTACTCACACCCAACTCATTAACCAAACCAAATCGAATCGTATGACTTTCGACCTTTGCCTTGTCGAAACAAAGATAAGGGTTATTATTTAAAAAACAAAATAAAAGGCAAAAAAAAACCGAAATAAAATTAATTATCTCGGTTTTCCCACATTGGGGTCGTTTTAAGGTGTTTTTAGGTTTCACTTTCCCACCTCAACACTATAAGTACGATATTCCATCATCACTTTTCCCATTGTACAACTCAATTTTATTTAGTTCTACCTGAGTATTGTACATTTCTATTTTATCATTGATTTTATTGACTCTATACCACAATGTAAAGAGGTCAAACAACGCCCAAAGTATAAAGGCTAAGAGCATAAAGCCGCCTAAACTGTAACCAGCTGCCAGGATGATTAAGCCAAATGTCGGTAATAGAAAATAACCTAACTGGGCTTTATACTTACCCAAATATAGGTAATGTAAATTTAAAAATAAGAAGCATAAATATGCTTTCGTAACGCTTTTTTGTTTTTTCTGTACTAGATTCATTTTTTTAAGTTTTAAATGTTAATTAATTTTAGTAATCTGTGTTTTTTAAATACTTGTCAATCTCATAAATTACCATTTTATGGTCTACAAATACACCACCCTCCGCATTTATTTCTGTCCATTTTGTCATAAATTCAAGGAACCTACCATCATGCTCAGTTCCTTTTTTTGCCGTAATCATTTTACTATAAGGTTTCTCATAGTATTTAATGAGAGCTTCACATTGTTTATTAATAAAGTAGACAATCATTGCGTTATCACCACTCCACTCTGATACTGCTTTAGTTCTAATTTGTAAATATTGTTCATCTAAGTTTTTTCGCACAAACTGTGAACTACTTGATAGTTGTGCTGTTGCTGAAATTGTTGAAATTGTGAATAACGCTAATAATAATAAATTTTTCATTGTTTAAATGTTTAAAATGTTAATTAATAAATTGTTAGCACAAACATAAAGGCTATTTTTTACAATTCCAAACTTTTCAAAAAAAAAACTTAATTAAATTTTATATTTTCTAGTGTTATGGTGTTTGTTCCGTAATTCAAATTAACAGTATTTGGTTTTAAATAATACTTGCAATCATCTGAATCGGTAACCGTAAACAATATAAACAATCCATTGTCATCTATTATTTGTTTAAAATCACAAAAGGTAATATCAACTGGTTTTAGTTCTATACTCCCATCCGATAGTTCAATCGAGCAGCTACTTATTGAGGGGTTGTCTAAATAATGAAACTTCTGGTAAAGTCCATTTGGCGAATCCTTATCAAAGTACAAAGGATAATTCCATTGGTCCTCTGGTGACTTAATAGGATAATTAGTCCCGTTTTCATTGCCCTTGTTACCGTTGCCATCCCATATTGTTACAACTATATCTGTTTCACTTCTAAACTCGTTAGGTGTCAAGCCTGAGAATTTACCCGTTGTTTCATCTATCAAAGGTGCATGAAAAGGCATTATTTTTTCACATGATTCCGCTAAAGGGTCGTTATTTTCAGTAAACTCTACAAGTGTACTATATATTGTTTGTGTTTCAATTACATAGTCAGTAATGCCGGCATATTCATAAGCATATCTAATACTTTTGCAGTTATCATCTTCATTATCAATATATTGCAACTCTATTGCATTTGGCGTATAAAAATCTTCTAAACTTATTAATGTGTAATTATCTGAATCCAAAAAATAGGATTTATGTTCAAAAATAAGTTTATTATTGTTGTTTGCGTCAGTTGTAAAAATAAACTCGGCATTTAGCAATGTTGCAACGTCCTTAATCAAGTCTAACATTGTTCTAGTATTGCTTTTTGTATTTATAAACGAACCTTGCAGGGTTTGTGCTGAGTTATTGAAGGTAAAACAAAGGTTGTTGTAGGGTTCTGATGCAAGCAAGTTGGATTGTAGTGTCATGCCAGCCTTTTCTAATTGATAATTCAATATATCAATAAATAAAAAAGAGGGATAACTAAGCAAACCACTTTCACCGCCTTTGTAATTAATGAAATCTGAATAAAAATTATCGGCTAAATAGTCTTTCCACCAATACCGACTATCTAAAAAGTCTTTTCCTTGTTCAATTGTTGAACTTGTCAACATTTCAAACTGTATTTTACAATTGTTAATATCATATTTTACGGTTGACCTTTCTATTATGAAATCCTGCAACGTATCACAACAACTTATATATAATTGAGCGTCAAGGCTTTTGTTATTGCATAAGCTATCACAACCGAAAAAATAATCTTTAATAAATTGGTATCCGCTATTTCCGATTACCGATATTTCACCAGTTACCGAAAAAGTCAGCGTTTTATCTTCGCTCAAATCAATCGTTTCTGTCAAATCTTGTAAACCTTCAACGTCTGTCAATTCTATTGATATTGCATTGATTTCGTCCGTTAGTGTAATTGTATTCATTATCTACGTTTTTTAATTTTTGACTGTAATCTCATTTGCCTAATGCTCAACCCACGTTCATCAATTTTAACCTCTGTTTTTAGGTTTTTGATGTATCTAAGTAGCTTATCGTTTTGGGAAATAATACGGTTATTTGTTTCTATTATTTGCTGCGAATCGTCCAAATTACCACCTAAGGTCACTACGCCCTTATCTCTCGTACTTTCTGCTAATTTAAGTATATCGGTATGTTTTACACCTAAGTGCCTTAGACGTGCGCTATCGCCTTTAGGGATGACCATCTCGCCTTTTTCCAATTTTGCCATAAATTCATTAGATTTCAATTTTCCACCCGTTGCCGTCCCCGTTTCATCTGCATAACTTGTACCATCATGAAAGGTAGGAGTGTTTTTTTGAACCGCCGCTTTTAACGTTGCGATACTAGCAATGACTGACGCAATACCCGCAAGTCCTCCAACTAAACCACCTTTCTTAAACAAATCAATAACTAAAGGAACAGCATTAACTAATGAACTTGTTGCCGCCAATGCACTTTCAATCTTCGCTTGTTTTTGCTGCTGCTCCAAGCTTCTTTGCCTTGCTTTTTCAAGTGTTTCTATCTTTGCTTTTTCAATTGCGATAACTTCCTCGCTACCTTCTTTTCCACCTTCTACCGCTCTTTTAATACGCTCATCAGCCGCTTTCACTTGTGCATCAATATTATTTAGTCTTGCTTCTGTTGCTTTGTCATCTGCCGCAAATATGCTACCTGTTATGTCTTGCAATGCGCTTAAACCCTCACGTAATTTTTTGTTATTTTCGCTTTCGGGGTCAAATAATTTACCTACTTTTTCACCGAATCCTGGTGCTGCACTATCAATTGCACTATTTATTGACTCAGTATCTTTCTTTAGTTGTTCGGGTGATGTAGTTTGAATATTTAACTTTAAAGGTTCTTGCTTGTCTATTTCAACTTGCATCTTTTCCAATAGTTTTTCAGCCTCTTCCTTTATTATTGATTCTTCAAATAATTGGGTTTCAACATCCTCAGCGGTAAATGGTTGAAATGATTCCCTTATTTTCTTCTCTTCTCTTTTTAAAAGTTCTCTAATTAGTTTCGCTTGTTCTTCAATTTGTTTTTCTGAACCAACCAAACCAGCTATTGTCCGTTCTGCTGCTGTCCTCGCTTGTTCTATTTGCCGTTGCTCATCATCAATAATAGCCGCATTTTTTAAATCTATAATATTTTGTAGTGCTTCCTTCTCATCCTTTTCTTTTTTTTCTCTTATTTTTTTTCTTTCTTTTTCATTTATTTTCTCATTTTTTTTAATTATTTCGTTTTCTTTATTTCCTCCATCAATAAAATCTGTATCGCCTATCCCTAATTGAGATTTTATATTTTCCTCTATTTCTTTCCTTCTTTGTTGTAAAATATTTAGTTCATCCTTTAATATTGAATTATTTTTTTCCCTTGATGTACTTAGATTTAACTGCGCTCGTGTTGCTGAATTTATCCTTATATCATCGTTTGAGTCTATTGCTTGTTTAACTAAATCAACCCTTTCTTGTAGTGTTTTATTTGTTAAATCTAAACCTAGATTATATTTACTGTTTAATTTGTTTGCTACTTCATTGGCTTTCGTTCTTTGTTCCGCTAATCTTCTTGAATTAATTGCAACTTCATTAGATTTCTCTTGTAACTTTTCATCTTCTGCTTGTAGTGCAATTTTTAAAATATATTGATTATTTACATCAGATAATCTTTTCGATAATTCTTCATTAGTTACTTTTTCAGAATCAAGGTTTGTTAAAAATGCTGGATATTCTTTCTGTAACTCATTTATTAATTTATTCCTATCCTCTTGCTTTATATTAGCATCTGTTATATTAGTAACTAACAAATTTAGTTCCTCTTGCTCGTTTTTTATTTTTTTCTCAACTGGAATAGATATAAATTCATTAAATTTATCAACCATTACACCAATTGCCAACCCTACATTTTTGGCAGCGGGTAAAAATTTTAAACCTATATTTTTTAGAAGACCACTAAATGCACCTTGCACCGTTGACAATACACCGCCTAAAGTTTTAGATTGATTTATAGTTAGATTGTAAAATTTGCCCCCCTCGCTAGTTAGACTTATAAAAGCCTCTTCCAAGTTAGAAAAAGATATTTTCCCTTGGCTACCTAGTTTTTTTACTTCCCCCGCACTTACTCCTAACTGTTTTCCAAACTCTTCTAATATAGGTATCCCCGCCTCCGTTAATTGGTTTATATCCTCAGCAAATAACGTTCCTTGTACTCTTGCTTTTCCATATATCACCGCTAACTCATTAAAGTTTTTACCTGTGCCAGCACTTAAATCGCCAATAGCTTCTAAGGATGGAATTAATTTATTTTGTGATATTCCAAAAGCTAACAAAGCCTTACCCGCTTGGTTTACTTCCTCTGGCGTAAATGGTGTTTTTAGTGAAAACTTATTTAAATCTTTTAATACTTTTTCCGCTTTTCTTGCCGAACCTAAAAACGCTTCAAAACTAACTTTTGTTTTTTCTGATTGAATAGCTAACGCTGCTATATCTCTAGTAATTTTAAAAGCAATTGCACCGCCTAAAATTCTCTTTAATGATGTAATTGATTTTTTTAAATTGTCGGTTGATGTAGTTGATTTTTTTAAATCCTTTTGATATTCCTTAGATTTCAATATCAATCTAAGTATTACATTATTGTCGCTAATATTTGCCATTTTTCTATATTTTAAAAGGTGTTTAGTTTCCTTGATTATTTAACCTTTCTATTTTTCGTTTCAACAACATTAAAACTTCGTAAACTTCGCCTATACTCATTTCATCTGCCTTATATCCGTTTTCTTTGAGGTAGTGGATTTCATCGTTAGCTGAGTCCAAAACTAGCTGTAAATCTTTTTGTTGATTTGACTTAAAAACACTTTTTCGTTTTTTCGCCCTATATCCGTTCTCAAATAGTCCTCTATTTTTGTATCCTTTGATAAAATGCTCATAGCTTTCAGAATATCTATTGAAACTTTCAAAAAAAAAAATTCAATAGCCTGAGAATTTTCGCAAAGTTCTTTTTTCTTTAAGCTGTATTTATCGCTTAATTCTTTGTCGTTTTCCCCATCTAATAAAATAAAACAATTTGCAATCTCCCATAAAACCCTAGTTGATGTATATTCGTTTAGATTTGACTTCATGTAATTAGCCAATGCGGAAATATCGTTGCTTTTTCGGTTTTCATTAGCTTCTAAAATCATATCTAGTGCGATATTAATATCACTTTTTAACAACCCATAATCCACGTTTTTTGTGGCATATTGAAACGCAATAAAACGTTTGTATGCGGTTGAACCGAAATCTTTTATAACTCTAAATCTTTGCCCAGCTATCCAATGCTCATCGTAGATGCTTTCTGTTTTGTCCGTTTTTTCCGTTATTACGTTCCAAATTCTTTTTAATTTACTCATAGTTTTATCTTAATCTTCGACTTTGTTTTATTAATCTTTTCTTTCCTTATTTCGTGTTTCTCTTTTAGTATTTTGTTAGTTTTGTTGCTGTTGTTTATTAAGTTTTTTGCTCGGTCTATTTCTTCAATAGTTGGAAAAAGTAAATTAATCGCATAGCGGAATGTGTCCACTAGGTGCAAATCAATCTTTTTTGATAGTTTCCCCGCATCCGTTGGAATAGCTTGTTTAATTTCGCTAATTAATGACTTGCAATTGACCTCATCAAAAACAATAGGCAATTTGTACAAAGCATCATTACAAATTCGCCTTGAATGTTCGTGTAATGCGTTAGCCTTTTTGGTTACTGCGCTAATCGGTTGCAAAAAATATTCCTCAATCTCAGAATAACACGTAACATTTCCACCAGCGGCGGAACGAGAATGTCCGTTATTGTCGCCCGTTATTATTAGATTATATTTTTTAAATTGCTCCAATTTATCTAATAATTTTCTTAATCCACCATTCGACTCATAGCTATACAAAAACCTTATTCCTTTTACATAATCAAATTGAAAAACACAAACAGTTGAGGGATTGTAGTTGAAATCAAACGACAAATAAACATTTTGTGTGTCTATGATTTTTAAATCCTTTTTTACGTGTTTTTCATGCTTAAATTCATAAAAGAAAGGGTTTTCGTTTAAATTTAAATTCCAGTCGCCCTCCAATAGCATCTTATACATTAAAGGACTCAAATTATCCTTTTGCATCTGAATCCAATCTTTCTCCACATAAGGATTATCTACAACATTTGCAGGAATGTATTTCCATGACTTTTTCAATGTCCCCTTTACCCATTTGTCGTATATTTCAGATTTAACCCAGCCTTGCTGCGGGTTGCTTGTACCCAATACAATCTGAGGGGGAATTGCTCGACCTTGTTCCTTCGATTGTTTCCTATCACCCATTTTCCAAGTACCTGTCCTTTGTAAGCCCATCATGAAGCCCTCGAAGCTAACATCCATTTCCTCCATGCCAAAGCCATCTGCCTCTAATCCGCGAAACCTTTTCAAATCTGGGTCACGGTCTTTGTTCTCAGCAAAAAAAACAATGGAAGAACCATTTTTAAATTTTGCTGTAAAACTATTGTGCTGCGTAGGTTCGTTAACCAGGAACTCAGGCGGGCAAATATTGTAGAAGGTCGGGAAAACTGTAGATTTTATACGTTGTAAGTTCTTACGGACTATTATATACTTAGCCCCTGGAAATAGCTTACACATAAAAATGAAAAAGGCTAGGATGAAATAAGTCTTACCGCTCCTTACGCTGCCGCCCGCGAGTACAAACTGATACTTTCCACTAGCTGCAATTTCAAACCAACGCTCCTGGGCTGGAAAGGGTTTAAATAATATATTCTCCTTCATTAATCAATTGTTACGTGTTTCCATTTCCTCCCCCTTTTTATATCTGAGATTGTGGCTGGGTTTACCCCGTATTTCCGACCTAAATCGTTATTAATTCCCCTATAAGGTTTTAGTAACTCTGTTTTAATTTCGACTACATTTTTATCTGTTAATTTAGCCCGATTATTATTTTCCCCTTTATTACAAGCTAACCCCGTCCTAAATGCATGTTTAACGTTTTCTGAGCCTGTGCAATACTCTAAATTAAGGAAATTATTATTTTTTTTGTTCCCATCAATGTGATTAACCTGTAAATCACTTTCTCCGTGAAATGTCAACATAATTAATCTATGTACTGCAAAATGAACTCTTTTTTTGTTTTTGAATAATCTTACAGCCAAATAACCATACATAGTAATAACGGGTTTCAATTTCCTGCGTTCCCCAGTCTTATTATAATTTAATGAATACACATTGCCGAAAATATCGCATTCGTAATCTTCATACCCAGGAACTACTTTTACTTCTGATATCATATTTTTTTGTTTTTAGAACTTGACTTCCTTGCCTCCTATCATAAATACATTTTTCAATTCTTCGCCATCCGTTGTAACATCGACTTTCTCTGGCTCAAATAAACCCAGCATTTTTATCAATATTTCATCCGCCTTGTTCACATCTGCTGTTCTTATTACTGAAGACATACGCTTTAATAAGTCCTCTTCTTTTTCGCTTAGTACTTCCTTTTGCGCCAACTCAAACACAACGTCCAACGCTTTCTTCTTCTTTAGTTGGTCATCAATTAACGAATACCTAGTGACTCCATGCTTTCGCTCCATCTCGTCACGTATTTCCGCCTTTCGCTGCTCGATATAGTCAGACATTTTCTCGTTATGGATTACTTTCCAACCTTCAATGCGAGCGGTTGCCAGTGAGGAATTGGGGTAAACTAGCATATAAGCCTTTGCCATTGTTAAGTTACTCAAGTACCCATCTATTACTAACTCATATTTCCTTCTCGTTTCTTCTCTCATTTTTCTTTAATTTTGGTATGTTTTTTTCATTAATGTAGCAAAGGCAAAAGGGCGCAGTGCAATTTTTTCCTTTTATACAGTCCTTATTTTCTTCCTTTTTCATAAGTATATTTATTTTTAAAACGTGGTCTAATTAGGTTGTTATGTATTGTTTGACCCTCTACGCTCACATCGTAACGCCCACAAATAAAGTTTTTTAATGTTGTTTTATCTTTCGGGCTAACTTGGACTGTTATTTCTCCAAATCGTTCCTCAACGTTGACAATATAGAAATTAATAGGCTTATCACTTTTATTATGTAAGGTCAAAGTTGTTGTTTCATCTAGCAATAAATGACTAGGGTTAGAATTAATTGTATGCCTAGAGGGCAAACAGGAACTAAAAAACAATAATAGAATTATTAAATATCTCATTTTATTTTATTTTTTCTTTGTTTATTAAAATTTGTAAATAATGCTTTGCTTTTTTTAAATCCTCGATACCATTTTTCTCTTTGTATCGACTAACGTATTTTATTACGTTTCCTTCGCAAAAATCCATTTCATTCTCTACAATATACCGAATCGGTTCTATTGCTAAAGACTTATAATGATTTCCGCCTATTTGTTTACTTTCCTTCATTGTCCTTGATTTTTTTAATTTTATCACGCAATTCAGCCGCTAACTCGAACTGTTGGTTTTCTTCTGCAATACCAAGCTTAAACTCAAGTGCTTCTAGTTCGCTCATGCTTTCCATAAACGTGAAATCTTCTTCACTCTTAACATTCATCAAATCAGAATAAAGCGGTTGCAATCCAGAACTGATTAATAATTGATTAATGTAGGACTTTTCGAAATCCTCAAAAGTTACTTTGATGCACAAAAGAGGTAAGTCGTTTACGTGGCGAATAAAAGGGTAATAGTTAACACCATCCCCGACAAACTCACATATTTTGTATTTTTTCCCAAGTAGTTTCCTTGTTTTTCTCTTTTCTTTACAAAAAATTGGTATCATAATATTGTTTTTAATCGTTATAAAAATCACTCAGGAAATCGTCCTGAGCCGTTTTTGCAGCTTCATCATCAAGTTTCAAAGTAGTAACCTCTTTTAATAGGTTCCTGTTGATTTTTTTAAGCGTGCTAACTTCTTTTCTTAGCCTGCTCACTTCTCTTATCAACACTTTTTGTCGGTCTTTTTCTTCTGTTGTCATTTTTTTAGTTTATTTATTAGACAATATAACCTTTTTTTAGTTAAAAACCTAATATTTACAAGGTTAAAAAAATAAAATATTGATTAATATTGCAAATCCAGCAACAAAAATCATTATATTGAATCTATCTTCGTTTATATCTTCGTTTAAGTTCATTTTACTTTTATTATGATTATGAAAATTAATACTATCAATACAAATATAAGTAAATAAATCCAAAAAGGTATATACTTTTTTAATTTTGTTGTATATTCTTTTTGTATAATCGTTTTTTGTATCGTGTCTATAACTGAAATTAAAAGCGTATCAGCTATTATTTCCGTCCTTACTGATACTTTCACAAACGTATCACGAACTAGTGTTACCTCTACGTTATAAGCTGAATCAATAACATTGTAAGTTACTGAATCCTTTATTTTGTCGTTCCATTTTTCAAAAAGAAAAGACGTGTCTGGTTTGATAAAAACCTCTTTTGTTATCTCCACAACATCAATAATCGTGTCTGTTTTCTCATTAATAAGATGAGGATAATATTTTGCAATTTGGTCAATCTTTTTCACCGCCATTTTTTCACTCAAACAGCTAGATAAAAAAACTAAAAACGTAAAAAGTATTATTTTGTATTTCATAATTAATTACTTAATGGTGCTTTAATTTTTGGGTGTGATTTGTAATTTATCAATTCATAATCAAACTCGCCATTTAAAATATCTACATTAGATAGTTTTACGGTTGGTAAGTCGTAAGGTTCTCTTGTCAATTGCAATTTTGCTTGCTCGATATGATTACTATACAAGTGTACATCACCCAAACTCCCTATCAATTCGCCAGGTTCATACCCCGTTTCTTTGCAAAGTAATAACAATAACATACCGTAGGATGCAATATTATAGGGTAAACCCAAAAAAGTATCTACGGAACGCTGATTCCACATTAAAGATAATTTTCTATTGTTGCTAACATAGCATTGAAAAGCATAATGACAAGGTGGGAGTGTCATTTGGTCAAGCTCTCCAACATTCCATGCTGATACCATATGCCTTCGTGAATCTCGATTTTTTCTCAACTCTTTTATTAAATTTGCAATTTGGTCAATACCGTCCCAATCTCTCCATTGCTTACCATAGATAGGACCTAATTCACCGTCTGTTCTTCCTGACTTCTTGTAATCCCCATTCCAAATATTGCATCCATTGTCTTGTAAGTATTTTATATTTGTATCCCCTTTCAGAAACCACTTTAACTCTGTCATTACAGACTTCATAGACATTTCTTTTGTAGTCAAAAGAGGAAAACCTTCTTCCATGTCGTATCTTATAAAGCGACCAAAAACAGAAAAAGTTCCTGTTCCTGTTCTATCAGATTTTTTCCCTCCATTATCGAGAATGTCCTTTAATAAGTTTTTATATTGTTTATCCATTTTTTTAGTTTTGTTTTTAAAAAAAAACGCTAGACGTTAATAACTGAGTTACTACGTCTAACTTGGTGTTGTTTTTTCAAATTAAGATGTAAAGTATTTTTAATTCTTAAAGATACTTTACAATTCTGATTCTAATTTCGATAAACTCTTGAGGAAAAAAACTTCTATTAGATTGTTTCATATTCCATTCATTTTCCTCCTTTCTATAAAGAAAAACTCTCCCTGATAATCCATTTTTACCCAACTTAAATAATACACCATCTACATTCAACTCAAGTGGGGTTTTAAAATTATCGTCTTTATCAATATATTTTAAGCATTCATGTAAACCCTCTTTTGTACATTTTGCACGAAAAATCAAACCATAAATACCTGTTCTTTCTATTTTAAATTTTTTCCCTCCATTGTCGAGAATGTCCTTGAGCAGTTTTTTATATTGTTTATCCATAATATTTATTTTTTAATCCTAACAAACGTTATATGTACAACTCTAAGCGAGCCGTCAAATAGCTTGTGTTAGCCACAATACACAAAAAGCTTGTCGGTCTTTTTAATATTTCCAGTATTACTTCCGTTTCCTAACTGTGTATTTGTTAAAACTTCTTTAATACATTTAAAATCGTTTGGTGCGTTGTATTCACTTACAAATACTTGGTGTCCTTCTTTGGTTTTATTTCTGCACCATTCCCAAAATTCAGTGTGGTTAAAATCATCTTTGTATTTTGTTGTTCCCTCATACGGTGGGTCGCAATAAATTAAGCTGTTTTCAGGTATTTCTAAATCTTGGTAACTACTATGTATAAATTCAACATCTTGTATCTTTGGTAATTGTTTCAACACTCCATTTCTACTTTCTTTTTGGTGGTTTGGTAACCTTCCGTTTTTAAGCCTTCTATTTTCTTTATAATCATTTATCCAACCCCCAAACCATTTACCACCATAACTACAGCATATACCAGCCCAAAGAGTCATTTTAGTATTATTTTCTTTATTGTCTTTTATTTTGTAATACTCTTCTTTTGTAACGTGTTCTGGGGGTAGCCATCCGTTTTTTAATTCATTCCAAAAATCAATTAAATATTTGTTAAAGTCTGCTCCAATTCTTTTTCCTTCAACCTTATCAATCATATTCGCACCACCCACAAAAGGTTCAACCCAAGTTTTGCCGTTTCTATTTTCTAACATTATAGGCAACAAATGTTTTGCTATCCTATTTTTACTTCCCATGTATTTCATTTGTCTATTTATTTTTTAAGTCCGTTATAAATAACTTTGTATCTCTTTTATTTTCTCCCTAGCTTTTTTTGCATCCTGGAAACAAAATCCTTCAAGGTGACACTTGTAAATTTCTTGCATCTCAACCGCAGCATCGTTATACATTTTCCTACAATCTTCAATTTCTTGCTTTGTTACAGTCCGTTTGAATCGTTCAATCCTACCCGTAAACTCAACACCCCCTTTTACGTTTGCGTCCCTTGTTTCCATCCAAATTAACTCGCTAGTCGGAATAATTCCAAAAGCATCGTAAATCATAAGTGAATACGTATCTAATTGCAAATGGTTGTCTACTCTCTCCTGATTCCATTCTGCTTTCCCAGTTTTGTACTCTGTTACGTGCGTGTAATCTTCACTACAAGCATCCAAATAACCAATAATGTAAAATCCTCTTTGTTGCAATACAAGGCAAACTTCAGCTGGGTCTTTTACTTTTGCACGTCCAACAACCTCCATAATATCGGTGTCAATCTTGAAGAAGTTTTCTTCCTCCAAAGCGTCCGAAACTCTACGCCCAAATATCATTTCTTTTGACGTAAAAAAGGGTTCTTTAAATATATATCGCTGTATCCATTGTCGGCGTGTTGACGTTGCATTGAACGCCCGCACAGCCGAATAACTTAAATAATTTTTTGGTAATTTCATTATAATATTATTGTTTCTTTTGTAGAGATTTTTAATAACTTTAGTGCGTCATTTGTGTATTGGCTATATCTCACATCCATTTTAGCTTTAATCTGCTGAAACGTCAAACCTTGCTCCACGTACATCAATATAGCTTTTTTTGTTTTCTCAAACTCCGCAGTATTGAAAATTAATTTCACCTCAGCTGTTGGTTGTGGTGCAGTTTCTTGTACTTGTTGGGGTTTTTTAAAGTCCTCGCTTTCATCTTCTCCAAAAATACCTAGTTCGTATAGTCCAGTTATCTTTAACACTATCCTAGACATTGCACGCTTTTCTGCGATTTCTGTCACATAATAGCTATTGGTGTTACCATCTCGGAAACTCTTACCTTTTACTGCACTTCCAAATGTTTGGATTTTTACATTGTCCTTTTGACCTAGCGCTTTAATTACTACAAAATCACGTTCGCACTTGATAACTTCATAGTTAATGTTAATATTTTCAACACCCATTATCTTCTCAATTCCTGAACGGGTGATGATTAAATAATGTTGATGTTTGAAAATGTCCTCTTTTTCGAGGTTGTACTTTCTATAAATCTCTGCTAATTTTTCCTTTTTCATTGTTTAAAATTTTAATTGTTAATAATAATCAAATGTACACATTATATTTTAAAAAACCAAATAACAATTGTTAAATCGTCAATTTCGTTCCTCAACTGCGTTTAACTTTGCGTTATGTACAATATAGCTAAGGTCATTGCTAAAACAAAGTTTTAGGCTTAATTACCTAATCATTATTATAATGCTTTAAGTATGGTTTTTCTTCTTTAGTACATTTGCTTTTCCACCTTTTATCTAAAAACTTAATGTATCTAAATTGTCTTAAATCATGCTTAATAGCATTTTCTTTATTCAGTTGTAAATATTGGCAACCACCAACATTATTTTTATATCTTGTGCTTTTTTTAGATACTGTCATACTTGTATTATGGTAAACAATATTTTCTAACTCCCAAAAACTACTCGTGTGCTCCCCATAAAAACCAAAGCTACACGCTTGGTAAACAATACCTAAACCGCCACATCTTTCATCAGCAAAACTTTGAATCCATTTTATGGTTTTTATTTTACCTTTTATGTACTTAATACTGTATGCAATAGCCATACTTTCACTATTTCTTTCAGCTTTATCATCTAACCACATTCGGTTAAGTTCTAAGTATTGGTTCATTTCAGTACCTTTTACAAGGCTCGCCCCACTTGCTGGGTTCATAGCATAACCATATTGTAATACGCCTAAAAACTCACCTTTAATAAAAACACCTAAATTAATATAAGTACCATTATAAACCTTTTTACTATAATGGTTTTTTATTATGGTTTTGTTTGCTTCTTTTCTGTCAATTTCTTTTACATAAAAATCATCAGTACCATAACCAATAATATCTTTATGTCCAAACATTGGTATTTGTTCACTATAAATATATCCTTTCATTTTGTTTTGTTTAAATTAAAACTAAGCCTAACACGGTATAAATAACATGGCAAAAAAGCCACGTTTCTTATACTAACCGTTATATATAATTAATAAGTTTTGTAAACTCTTGTTTATCAATCTTTTGTGAAATAGTCCACATCCATATTAAAACAATCTTGTCATCCTTTGCCCTTGTAGAATCAAGGATTTTAATTAACTTTTTCATAGTTTACTTTTTTTTGAAAACTCCAATTATAGGTTTTTTTATTTTGTCATCCTCATAACGCCCAGTTGTCAATCCTTCCATCTTCAATAACTCACTCATAGACTCGAGCGACCTCCATGGGTAAACCTCACAAACTAACCGACCGTAACGGTCTTTATATTTTGGGTGTATGTCAATTTTTCCCTTGCTTAGTAATCGTCTTGTAAATTCTTTTGCATCTTGTGCTTTTTGGTTTTGTACTGAGGTCTGTGAATGTCTGTATATTTCATAAGTGTCAACATTCAAAATACGCACCTTTATTGTTCGTTCCTCAAACGTAAAATTGTCTTTGTCCGAAACAACCCAAACCGTACAAGTGAAGGTATCACCGTCATAGTTCGAAACATAATCACCACTCAAACGAGGGTAGTTGTTTTGACCAATACAATTAGCCGCAAAAGTCATAATGATTAATAATAATAAATTCTTCATTTTTTTAATTGTTTTATTAGTTCTAAAATTGTTGTTTTTTCGGCATCATGAAAACTTGTAACCTTCCACGTTTTGCCCTCATCATTTTTTATAAGTTCTATATTTGCAAGAACTTTGCCATCTTTTTCAATTATTGTTTTTTTCATCTTTTTTCTTATGATTGCGGTAAACCTCATTCAGAAAATCAAGCCACCAGTTGAAAATCAAAAATATAACAAAATATATTAAAATCATAATATTATTCATTCTTTTTTCTTTTGATTCCTAAAATTGACAACAACACAACAACAGCACTAATTTCAAAGAATCCGCCGCATATACATATTATCATTTTACATAATTTTCTATAACGTCAATTAATTTTGAATCGTATTTTATATCCGTTGCGTATCCCGCTTCTTTCAAACCATACGCCCAACCTTTGTAATCCAATTTAAGCGACTTTAAGTGCGCATATCTTGTCTTTTGTAGAAACTCAGCGTGTGCCTCAAATCCTTGCTCTACGCTCTCGTATTTGCGAAATTTAGCTATTTTATTGATTCTTTTCCCGTCAACATATTCATGTGTCATTTTCTCAATGCAATCATTATAATTATTACCGCATTTCATACCAAAAAAGTTATAACCTTCTATTGCTAATGTAGAGCGTCCAGCGTTGCTTTCTAGGATTGCCTGACCTAATGTAATTTCGTGAGGGATGCCATATATATATTCATTTTCCATTGCAGCTTGTTTGTGTCTCAATGCAAACAACCGTTTCGGGTGCAAGTCTTTTTCTTTTTCGGTTTTAAGTTCCTTTTTTAAGGATTTAATTTGTGTGTTTTGTTTTTGAACTAATTGCCTATATTGTACGTTGTCTAATTCAGACTGCGTGTAATCTGTTTCCTTTGTTTCCGTATCAAAACAAATCACGCTATTTGTACTACTGCAATTATAAAATATTAATGTCGAAAACGTAAAACACATTATGGTTAATTTTATTAAACTAGATATATTCATTTTATTGTTTTTATTGTAAAAAAAAAGCTAGGAAACTGTAAACCTAGCTTGAAATTGAAATTAATTTTCTTCTTAAAATTTATGTTATAAATAATAATTAAAGAATGTCAGTTTTTTTTTTAAAACGGTTTATAGGGATTTAAACGGTTTTTGGGGGATAGTTTAGAACGGTAAAACATCTAAACCTGTTTGCACTTCCGCAACTCCTTGTTGTTGTGGTGTGGTTGCTTGCGCATTACCTACGGTTTCGATTTTCCAAGCATCTAAACTATTGAAATATTTTTCTACCCCTTCTGGGTTAGTCCACGCTCTACCACGTAGATTAAACAATACTTTTATTTCACTTCCAACATTTACAGCTGCAAGCTTATCACAGTTATCGTTAGTCATTTGGAAACTAACCAACTGGGTGTAATTACCATCAACAATCTCTAAAACAAACTCCTGTTTTCTAAAAGAGTCCGTAATTTGCTTTAAATCCATCTTTTTGAAAAGCTTTCCTTGTACTTCCATTTTTTAAAATTTTAAATGTTATATAAATTTTTTTAATTCCTTAATTTTCTTTTCCGTTTTTAACTTCTCGGAAAAAGAATATTTTTTAAGTTTCCCATTGTCACCGTTCTCAATCCACTTTTCTAATACTCTGATAATCTGCTTTGCTTTCTCACTTGTCATGAATACAAAGATAACCTTTTTTTTATTAAAAACAAAACTTTTTAAAATAAAATCTCATTAATATTTTTTAAAATGGTATTTCGTCTAAATTTTGACGTGGCATATCGTTAAGACTGTTGTTTATATTTACAACCGTACTCAATGGATTAAAGCCGTCTATTTCTTGGAAATACCTAGCTTTTTTAAAGTCGAATGTCATTGAAACCTTACCAGTTTTACCTACTACCTTTTTCTTTTTAATTTTTACGGTTTTTATTATTACCGAGGTGTTTTCTGGTTCATTTTCCGCAGTCGGTCTGTGTACAACCATGATATTATCCATCATATTGTTCCACATAGAACCACCGCTCAAGTCGTATGCGCTAGGACATGGATATTCATTACTTGCTAATTTTACCAATTTAGAAGGGTGTGCAACAATAAAATAACAATCAAATTGAGATGCGAAAAACTTTTCTTTGCTCAGTTCTTGAGCGAGGTATTGGTCTTCTCTTTGATTGCCTATGTTGTGCATTATTTTATTCCAAGGGTCTTTTAAAACTGCATTTATGCCATGCTTTAATTTTAAAAAGTTAATCCTTTCGTTAATCCAATCGTTAGTAGGCAAAGGTGCAATTCCCGTTTTTTTATCTCGTTCTGGATATATACAAAAAAAATGCTCTTTCACAAACAATAATGACTCGGCAAACTGTTCTGGTGTTGCTCTGTTATTGTACGTCAAATCGGTAGTAATTCCTAGATAAATATGACATAAGTCCTCAAAGAAATAATCTAAAGGGAAATCCTCAGGAACATAGCAACCCCATTTCCAGCCGTCAATACTAGATTTAATCACCATTAGCATCCTTGCCCATTGGCTTTTCCCATGATTTGGGATACCCGTTATTAGTGTCAAATCTCCAGGAAGGTAGCTAAATATTTCGTCTATTGCTGGAAAATGTGTGGTTTTACCTTTCGAACGCCCTTCGTTGTATTGCTTTTCCATCAAAGTCCATAACTCGTCATCCAAATCGTGAATACCATCCATAGGGACAGGTTTAGAATATTCTAAACAATGCAATAATGCGTTTTTATTTATTTCATGTGATGTAGTGTTTTTAGATAAATCTAACATATCGTTAGCATCCTTTTTACCTTTTGGCAAATTTATTATATTGCATCTTTGTTGTCCTAGCCTTCTAATTAACTCATCCTCTAAATATTTACCGCATTCGTCTTTATCAACACATAAGTAAAAGTCTTCTATTTCGTTTAGGATTTTAGCACAGTTTTTAATACATTCTAGTTTTCCGTCTAATTTACTTCCTACTGTTCCTGCGCCTTGGTCTATTGAAACCACCCCTATATCATCATTCAAACCCGCTTCAATCCAGCTTAAAACATCGATTTCGCCCTCAACTATAATTGCTTTCTTTTTACCTTTTAATGAATCCACATTATACAAAATCTTTTCCGCTCCTATGTGTTGCCTAAATGATTTTTTACCATCCACAACAAAACGAGTTTTTGTGTTTATTAGTTCACCGTTTTTGTAATAATTAAAAACTATGTTTCCTCTTTGGTCAGTAGTTACACCAGCTTGCTTTAATGTGTTTTGTGATATTCCACGCCCTTCAAATAATTGCACCGCATTGCTCCCTAAACTTTTAATATTTTGAGGATTAGGTCTACTGTATTTTTTTAATTTCGCTACACTACCAGAAAACGTACATTTCGCAGCATGGCAATTGTATAAACCATTTTCGTAATTAATAGATAAATCCTTTTCCCTTGTTTCGCCTTTTCGCTCAGTACATTTTGGACATACTACCTTTTTTTGTCCTGTGTTTCCAATTGGGCAGTTTATCCCTATTTTGCTAAATTCGTTGTAATACATATTGTTGTTTTTTAATTTTATCAATTTCTTAATGTAAAAATATAATATTTTTTTTTAAAAACCTAATTTTTAAACCTTCTGTCTATTATTTCTCTTAAAGTTGATGAATTTTTTAGAAGGTGCTCCCAGTCGCTCCACGTATCGGATACATCAACAGCATACCTGAGTAACTCACAAAAACTCTTCTTTGTTTCAGTTCCTGTTTGTATTAGTTCAGCGACCTTGCTTTTTACATTATCCCTATATTCGCCATGTAATTTACAGTTTAGTGCTTTTTCGCCATATAAAACAATTTTTTCTAAATCATCAGAAGTCAAAACCTCAGCACCTTCTGAGTCAGAAACATATTTACCCATATTTTCAACTGCAAAAATAGTTGAAACTTTTAAATAACGCTCTAAACTTTTCCCTTCAATATATACTCCTAATTTTTCCGAAATTGTATGCATGATACCTCGTTTAATTTCATCTAAAGTAAATTTTTTAAGGCACTTTTTTACTGTTGTTCTATTTGCCACTAAATCAATATTTACTTTTCGCTTTTTATAATTATCTTGCAAAAAAACTAAAGCGGCAGTTATATCTTCTTCTCTTTTCTTTTCTTCTCTTTTCTTCTCTGTGCCGTTACGTAACGTGACAGGTAACGTTACATCGTCTGTAACCTTTGCTGCTGTTAACTTTTTTTGTGTTTTTTGTCGCTCATTTAGTTTTTTTCTGTGTTTTTGTTGTCTTAGTTTATTTTGTTCCCTTATTTTTTCCAATCCATCTATATTTTGATGTTTTTCCCAATTTAGAACAGCAATTTTCCCACCTTCAAAAACTTCTATCATTTCAAAAGATGACAAGGTTTCAAGTGCTAGTCTAATTATTGAAACTTTCCGATTAAATAAAGTTGACAACATTTCCTCATTGTAAGATATTGTTTTACTTAAATAAATTAAACCTCCGTCATTTATTTTTCCAGCTAATGACAATATTTTTATCCATATAATTAAAATTCCATCTGCTTCTGGCATGGTTTCAATGAGTTTAATTTTTTCATCGTTAAACATTTCAGTTCTTATTTTAATCCAGTTTACATTTATCATAATTATTATTGTTTATTTGTTAAAAAAACGCTGCACCTAAAAAGATGCAACGTAAATATATACTTTAAAAAGGAAGGGGGATATACAATTCAAATATTTTTTTAAAATTCAAGTTGTATTTTATATTTATGTTTCCTATTTCAATTTTTGCTAAATCACGTTCTACTAACTTATCGATAGTTTTTAAAAAATCACTTAGATTGCAATTAGTTTTATGTTGTAAAATGCGTGTATGATATACAAGTGTCTTTGCATATCCTGGTATAGAATCATTTTGATTGTTGTACTTATCTAGTAATTCAATTAATAATGTAGATAGTAAATAGTCCCCTGAGTTACAAAGGAATCTATTTCTTAAATGTAGAAAGTTACTATTCATTAGTATTTCATAACAATTGGACTCTGATAAATTTGTCATTTTAATTTCAATTTTAAATAAAAAAAAGCCAATAATTAGAGGGGCATCTCTAAAAATTGACCTTTTAAAATCTTAGTTTTTACTTTCTTTAATTACGGATGCCCTCGCAATTTAACACAATATAGGCTTTTTATTCCGTAATTCCAAATTTATTTTAAACTATTTTTCACCAGTACTCCCGAATCCTCCGATTCTTTCAGTATCATCCAAGTTTTTGGATACAATGAAGTCTACCTTTTCGTATTTAGAAAAAACAATTTGTGCGACTCTTGTATTTGGTTCTATCGTTTGAATGTAGTTCGATAAGTTTACCAAAATTACTCCAACCTCACCCCGATAATCTGAATCAATCGTTCCTGGTGAATTTAAAACCGTTAAGCCTTTTTTAAGAGCCAATCCCGAACGTGGACGGACTTGAGCTTCGAACCCCTCAGGAATCTCTAAATAGACACCAGTAGGCACTAATACACGTTCTAGCGGCATCAAAGTAATAATTTTTTCAATGTTGGCGTATAAATCGCACCCAGCACTATCCTTCGTGCCGTAAATTGGTAGTTTCCCACCGTTTTCTAATTTAATTCTAATTTTCATAATTTTATTTTTGGGTATGTCTTATTTAAGATTTTTATTGTCTTCTCTTTGCTCCAAATTGTTTTGATAAGTATATTTTTACCGTATTTTTCTGATACGTAAACAAGTATTTCTGATTTATTCAGAATACCAAGTGATTTAATTGCTTGCGGTGGAACTGAATGAATATGTCCTAATCTTTCAATACCTACTCTTTCAATATGATTGTGAAAAGATTGGGTAATGTCATTGTCATTTATTATTGTTACTATTTTCATTATTTTAAATTAAGTTCGCCTTTTGCGGCTAATTGTGAATAAATTCTGTTTCTTATTTTTTTACCAACGTATCTCGTTTTTAAAACCTTTCTCAACGTTTGTGCATCGATGTAAAAAATATCTTCAAGGTCTGCAATTATGTAATCGTTTTTTTCTTTGTATTTATGTAGTAAATTTGATAAACTAGTTAAGCATATATCTTTTTCAAAGTCAGCCGATACGGTTTTAACTTGCCCAAATTCAATGCAAAGGTCACCTAAATCATAGGTTTCCTTTGCTGCTTGCTGTAAATATTTCATCTTAATCATTAGATGTACATTTTATATGATAAATAATAATTTAAAATCATAGACTTTTGTGATTCTGTGAAATTGTAGAAATCGTAAATCTCTGAAGCATCGTAGAATTCTGTTTCACTTTTCACATCAAAAATCCCATCATTTGAATCAACTAAGAACCCCATTTTTTCAAGTATAAAAATAAACTGTTCCGACTTGATAAAAAATGTTGCCGCTGTTTCAATTGCAGAATCCTCAATGTATGCCGATATTTCTAGTTCAAAGTCGTTCATGTAAAATTCCTCAATGTTCACCTTCAATCCTTCTTTGTAAGCGTCAATAAGGCTTTCTAACGATTGCTCGTTGACTTGTGTTACGTTGAACCCTTCGTTAGTTAAAAGCCGCTTATACATCGATAATTGAGGTTTAGTGTCTACGCTTAAAAGTTTGCCGTTTTCCTCCAATCGGTAAACCTTAGTTTTAAACGTTTTTAGTTGCTCGGATACATACGCCATTCTTTCAACTAATTGGAAGAGTTGGTTTTCTTTTGTTGCGGTTAATAATAGTTGAGTCATTTTTAATTGTTTAAATTGTTAATAATAAGTCAAAGATAATAGTTTTTAGTTGAAAAACAAAAAAAGCGGCTAAAATTAATTAACCGCTTAGATATTATTTTTTTTTACGTTTGAAAAATTTAGGTACTTTGAATTTGTATCCGATGTACATTGAATAATCGTTGTTCAAAATACCATGACTCAAGCCAACTAGCATATTTGTTTCTGCGTGATACATAAACCCTAAACGTAAATCAGGTGTGCCGAATAAAAGACTATTGGTTACTGGCTTATATACTGTGTAATTCCATTCTGTAAAAATACTTATTTGTGGCTCAATTTTTTCTACTTGGCTAAAGCAAGAAAAAGAGAACAATAAAAAAACGGGGATTAACTTTTTCATATTATTTGTATTTTGATTTTTTACCATATTTTTCTAATTCCATCGGAACAGCTATTGCTTGTTTTCCACCGATTACAACACCGCAACCAATAGCGGGCTTTTTCCCAGCTTTAGCGTAGTTAAAAGCGTATGCTTCGTGGTCTATGCCGCAACCAACTTGGAGTCCGAAAATACGCCTATTACGACCTACAAAATACTCTACATATAGTTGAGTATGCAAATGACCTTGGACAACACTTTGCAAATCTGCTTTTGCTTTTGTTCTAGCCGTTCCAGCTTCACCATGTATGTATAAAACATCATCAATAACTAACTCGGTTTGAAAAGTCCATTTTGGAACTTCTAGGACTTGGTTATATTCTTTTATCCATTTTCGAGGTACTCCACCCGTTTGGGCTTTTCTCATAACCATTCGACTGTGATTACCAATTATTACATCTACGTTAGGAAACACTTTGTAATATCTCTGTAGTCGCTCTATTGCCAGTTCTAATTCATGACCAGCACCATAACCATCCGCATCACTTTCATGATATGATGCAGCACAATTATCTATTTCATCACCAATATGAATAACTCTATTGCAATTATAATTATTGTATGTATCAACTAAAAAATCTAGGTAAGTATCTAAATCAAAAGGGCAATGTGTATCACCGATTACTAATACCCTACTTTCTTCATTAGTCCACTTTTCATACATTTCCTTTCTTTGACCGTTGAGTCGAGGTCTAAAATCTTTTTTCTTTTTCTTTTTCATTTCCTTGAATTAAAATTGTTAAAAAAATTGTTAAAAAAATGCCGACTAAAATTTTTCATCTAGTCGGCTACTATATTACTCTCACTTAAAAAAAACCATGTTGATGTTTTAAAAAAGCTAGGCGGTCACCCCAAATCAAAAAAACTAACAACCGCCTAACATTAACAATTAAAACAATAAAAATAAAAAACAATAAATTAACCAATCTCCTTTTTTGGTTTTAAGGTTTGAAAAATCACGTGTACTAAGGTTGCTGCTCCATATATAATTACACTTGCTGCCGCCCAATCTGTACTATCAAAATCAATTCCACTCTCTAATATTTCATAACCCAGTCCTATTAACAACGAAATTAAAAACGCTATTGTTTTACTTCCTCCGTTTGTCGCTTTCACCTTTTCAAGTAACTTGCTATATTTAGCTTTGTTAACTGAAAATTGAGTAATAAAAGGTAACAAAGTTGTAAAGATTAACATAATCCAACCCGCTGTATCATTAGGCTTTTCACCTTTTTTAATTAAGTCCAAAACTGGACTCAAATCATTTGCAATTTCGTTTGTTACTTCAATAATTACATCCTCTGATGTTAATGTATCTTGTCCGATAACTGCTGTACTTAGTACCAAAGATAATAATAATAATTTAAATTTCATAATATTTACTTATTTATTTTTGAAAAAACTTTAATTTTCTTTTTTATTTCAACTTTCTTCTTTTCCGTTTCGTTTAGAATGTCGTTTATTTCTTGTATTAGTTTTAAACAGGCTTTAGTATCCATTTTTTACTTTTTTAATAGTTCGGCTTCAACAGATGCAAAGCACCCTGGGCATTGAATTTTGAATAAGTCAATCAATATTTGTTTTTCTGCGTTGCTTTCAGCTTGCTTAACTTCGTTCTGTACTTGTTTAATTATCTTAACCCTCAATTCTTCTAATTCTTCGTATAACATAGTCGTAGAAACTTTGTTAACTTCTTCCATTTTTTGCCTATGTTCTCGTTCGTCTGCTTCTCTCATGTAGTTGTATTCCATACTTTTCATCTTTTTAGTAAACATATTTTTTACAATTAAAAATATTATTCCATTTGATGCAAAAAGCATTGTGATAGCTGCTGTTGTAAAATCCCCATTCATTTAAAAGTTTTATTTGTGCGTGTGTTAAAAATATACGTAAAAAATACATGAAAAAAACAAGGGTAAACAATAAATCTAAGTATGATAAAATCATAAATTAAATTACTCGTTATAGGATTGAAAAATAAAATACTTAGTATTATTGCCGTCCATTGTAAGGATTGGAAAAGATGCCAGGCGTCTGTAAAACCTACTAACCAAGTAGAGGACATGAAAAACGCTTCCCCTTCCTTTTTATTCCCGTTCTTCCATTTTGTCCTCCAGCTTTCTTTAGGATTCCAAAACAACCCCAGTTTACGAAAAACACAGGTTGAAAAATGAAATTGTATTTTGTCGCAAACCGCCTTAAAAATTGCGGCTAAAATTATTAAAATTATTGTTGTCATAGCAATACTATAAAAGCAAAATTATTTATTTTTAAATATTTCAATTTTATTCGTTTAAAAAGTTTAGATAAATAGGCAAATCAATAAAAGGGATGTCAACATTATCCGAATCAGATGCTAAATTATTTGAAATAGTAGAATTTATCCCCCCAGAATAATCTGGGTGAATTAAAACACTAGGGTCACCACAGACACCATAATTATTAACAATAAAAAGTTCGTCATTATCACCTCCCCCTATTGGAAACCTTGTTGCCGATGCGTTTGTAGTGTACATTCCGTTACCCATAATAGTAGTAATTCCTTTGTTTGTATTCGATGTAATATGAAGTGTTAAAGGTCTACCTATTCCCCCATTTTGGTCTGTAATTAATGTATTGTTAATAAGTGAATTGCCTTTTGCTGCTTTTATACAAGTTGCTATTGTTTCATCGGTACAGTTTGGGTCATCAATAGACTCTATTTGATTCCCGAAAAATATAATTTTATGAGGTGTCCCCCCTTCTAAACTGTTATTATACGTATTTATGCCAATTTGAAACCCTTTGATTATATTTCCCGAAAAAGTCAAATTATCACAGCCAGCCGTTGCGATTGCTTGATATGCGTTGTTGCCTTGTAATTCAGTTGTAAAAATCTGATTGTCTTTAAAAATAACTTCAGCAGATGAACGCATTAAAATTAAAGAATGGTCTAAAATGTTAGTTTGCCCAGATATTTGCCTATCCGCAAAAACAAAATTAGTATCTGCAAAAATTAAATTTCCTGAAAATTCACCACCATACATTGACTGTATAAATATAATTCCGTTTTTAATTGTATTTTCTTTAAATGTAAACCTATAAATCCCCCTACCTGCTGAGTAAGTCGTACCCCTTATATCTATATTCCCAGAATCAATAAATTTATTACCAACGATTTCAATATCTGAACTGTAAGCCGTACCTGTGATTGTATTAAATTCTAAACAGTTTGTTAATTGTGTATTTGCATTATAAACTTGATTATCTTTTATTGATAGTTTCCAGTCATCAAAAGAAAAAGGACCTACAAACCCACCCCCGCTATCTCTTAATTTATTGTTATTTATATTTATATCGTAGACATAAGATGAGTACTCAATAAAGTTTTGATTGTGTATAGCATCTAAAACGTGCAACCCCATTTCCCTCCCTTCGTTGTTTTCTATTGTGAAAGATGTTCTTTCATTTAGTGTTGTAATTTCACCGCTTGAAATATGTAATAAACTACCACTTGCTGAACTGTCAACCTTACAGAATCCAATATATCCACTTGGGGCAAAAACATTTGAAACCGTATTATTAAAATGGCAATTTGTAATGTTAACAGGTTTATTGCTTCTAATCATTGCTCCTAATTCCCAGCCATAATTTGCCCCGTTATTATTCAAATTTCCTTCAAAAACAATTCCGTCCAATATTAAAGGAGATGTTTGTGCTTGAATTGCATCACTAGAAACAAAAACTAAATCGCTCGCATCTATTGAGCCGACATTATATTCGAATGTAATTACATTACCAACAACATTTGTAACTTTTGCAGTTTTCGCACCTGACGAGAAAGCAATTAAATCATTATTCGATGTGCCCGAACTATTAGCAATCCCAACTTTCGCTCCAATATAAAATTCGCTTCCATCTGTTACCGTAATACTAGTGACTGCATTATATGAAGCATTCGGAAAAGAAGATATTTGGTCAGGTGTTGCAATCGTATCATTTGAAGAAATTAAATTTTTACCCCCGACATCTATAACCTTATCATAAAAATATTTCGTGTTTGGGGTCATAATTATATTTCCTCCTACTGGCGTTAACTCGCTAATATTTTGCAATGCGTCCCAATTATCTTTTGCAACTCCAACCGTTCCAAGTCCATACTCTACAACATCAATTTCGACCCAACTATCATAATAATTTTTTCCATCAATTAACCTTTCCCATTTCACTCCATTTGTTGATTCAATAATCGTAATTCTGTTATGAGTACCGTTTTGGGTTCGATAAAATAAACCTTTTCCCGTTCCTGTAATTAATACTACTTTTGATGTTCCAACATATGAAATTAACTCATTATAATTATTTAAAGTGTCAATCCCCACCCCTAGTATTTGTGTCAAATCATACTTTGTCGCAATCTCACTAATTGTATCAACTGAACTTCCTGTTAAATTAGATAAATCTGTTTTAGTAGCTATTAAATTAGTTGTATCTAATGTTAATTCATTGCCTAATGTACCATTCCCTGTTATAGTTGTACCATCTGTAATAATAGATTTATCAAAAGTATCTAAATCATATTTAGTAGCAATTTCTAAAACCGTATCAATACTAATATTAGATAAATCGTATTTTGTCGCAATCTCATTAAGTGTATCAACGCTTACATTTTGAAGGTCGTACTTAGTAGCCAACATTGCAACCGTATCAATGATAATTTGCTCAACCCCAGCATCTGTTTTTTCGTACCAATTTCCGTCAGCTTTTCGATAAGGTGCTGAAATATAACCCGCTCTAGGTGTTGCCGCTTCTACGTTTAAAATCTTTTGTTCGTCTACGTAAGTTTTCTTTTTAATTGGCGCTGTTTGTGCATTGATTGAACCAATAAAGAAAAAGAAAGATAAAAATAAAAATAACTTATTCATTGTTTTTTGTTTAAGATTGTCCATAAAAATAAATATCAAAACTCGCTATGTCATCCGTTGCGGTGATTTCTATTGCTGTATTATTAACGTTTTGTGCTACGTGTTGCAATGAAATAAAATTACCGTCAGCGTCCTTAAATGACCATGCAAAAACCGTAGATAATCCCGCTGAGGTGAAAGTCTGAGGAACAAAAGCCGTCAAGGATTGACCTAACAGACTTCCACCCGCAAGGAATGTATTTTCGCTTAAATATTGTTTAATTTTGTCTAATGCAAGAAAGTTGTTTTGTTCGTCTACAATTTCACAAGGTTTTTGAACAATTGTTTGACTTATTATTTCCGCTTGTGTTACTCCGCTTACGTCCACGTTTTCAGGACAAGTGCATAGGTGATTATTATTTGCCATATTTATTTGTAAATTACTTTTCCACTCGAAATGTTAATCGCATGAGTGAAAATTTTGGTTGTGAAATAAAAAGTATCATATTCAATTGTTGACTCTGTAAATGTGAATAGTGAACCGTCAGGTTTTGTAATTTGCATTAATACGGTCGAATCTTCATTGAAAATATTGGTAACAGAAAAACCGCTACCATTGACCGCTAAATTGTAATTTGTGAAATTATTACCTTTATTTTCGTAGTTCATTAGATGCGTTCCATCTGTATCCGCTAAAATTGGAAAAGTAATATCCCCTTTATGGGAATAGCACCCTAAATCATACGCACCTTTTATGTTAAAGTCGCTCATTTTAGTTTGATTTTAATTCAATTAGAAAAAATACAATTAGATTTTGAACAAATACAAAAGCCACCGAAAAGGCAAACCCTAAATTTAAAAAGTAAATGAAACCAATTGCGTAAAAAAGTCCTATATAAAAACTCATGCAAGTTTTACAAATAAAAGGATTAATTAACTTTGTGTGGTATGCTATTTCCCAAAATTTAACTTCGTACGCTTGCGCTCGTTCAAAATATTGCGGTGATTCGTAGTTGTCAATATTCTCTAGTTCTTCAATATTAAACTCGATTCCTTTTTTCTTTGATATATATTGCGCTACTCCTATCCTTATCCAGTCCAATATTTCGCCCCTGTTCATATAGGAATCCAACATAAAAACCGTTAAGTAAGTTAAGACAATACTAATTGTAAAATATATTATAACCATTAGCAAAAATATTGTTTTGTTTCTTCATCAATACACGAAATCAAATTAGACAAATTAGTTTCTTTTGAGTAATCGCATGAATATGAATATAAATTAAAATTATCGTTTTTCAATTCTTTTCCCGTTTCTCTCAAATATATGCTTTCCGTTATATCGTCACAACTCTCAACCGTAACACCAGCAATTTTGTTGATTCGGTGCATCATCATAATATCAAAGTTATCAACATCTTTTGCAATTGAAAAAACAAGTTTAAAACTAAAATTAATACTCAACCTTTTAGGGTCTGAGTAACTAAAAATATAAGGGTCTGCTGCACCGTCCTCACTCTCAACACGCAAATAAAAATAATTCATATATCTATCTGTGATACCCAAAAAACCGCCTTGGTTCTTTAGGTCGTATATGAAACCAGTATCTTTAAATATTGTAGTTTGCTCTTTTACTTTGTCAACTACTTTTTGAGCGTGGTTCTTAAACATTGTTCTATTGAATTTATAAGTTGTTCATTAATTTCCTTTATCTCATCATCTGTAGGACTAAATATTTTTTTGTTTGTTTGTGATTCTTGATGCTCACCTATTATTCTATCTCTATCGGTAGCAAATCCAAAGACAAAATCTTTTTTATTTGTTCCTACGGTTAGACTTCGCCTTAAATCTCCATCCAATTCTAAATCTTTGTAACCCGTTTGGCGTCTTCTCGACTTCCTATATTTTTTGTAACTAGCACTATTGTATTTGCCTATTAATTTATTGTCCGATGCTTTACCCTCATTAAAAATACGTAATGAAATTGACCCCTCGGCTAATTTCAAAGCTGGGAATTGTATTTCCTTTAACTTTTCACCGCTTAAAATATCAGCGGCACTATTAAGTATTTCCTCAAAGCCTTGAAGGCTAATATCTGCCATTATTTTAATTTAATTACGCTTGTTTTTTGTAGCTTTGTTGAACTAGGTTTCACGACCGTTTTTTTTATTTTCTTTTTTTTTGAGCAGCTGCACATATTTATATAATTTTATAATTTACCAATCAATCAATATAACCTTTTTTTCTCACAATTCCAAATATATTAAGGTATAGATTCAAAGTATTTTATATGATGATTGCAGCTTGTGCATTGACCACCAAAGTTTTCCAAATACGTTTTAGCTTTCCTCACAACGGCTTCCAATAAACGCCCGTATTCGCTCTTCTCTTCAAAGCCAGTAATAACATTAACACCACCGTTAAACTTCGTTAAAAGCGTCTGAGCGTCTTCCTTTCCGTTTCGTACCAACGGGTTTACACCGTCTGAAACGAGAACCTCTTCCATCACTTTACTCGCTATTTTCATCCGAACTGCAAACTTTAGTTCTTGCGAAAATTCACTAATTAAATCAAAATCATCGCACAACGTGGATACATTATATTGAATGAAATTGTTTGCTACAAAAACCTTAGTTCCTTCTACTTCCTCAAGATAAGGTTTTGCGTAATAATCACCGCAAGCGTGAGAACAATTAGAACAAATATCAGAACAACTACATCCTTTTAGCGTTTCATTTGCTAAGTTAAAACAGTTGGTTGTATATACATATATATAATCCTCATTGCTTTCAACATCAATCAAAATGCGATTTAAACCAGCTTTTACATTGGCTTTTATTTCGTCAGTTCCCGCTAGTGTTTCAACAAAAAAACTACAATCGTCAACCGCTATATCCGAGTTAAATTCAATATTGCGAACCTTTAGTTTTTGCGTTTGGTCTTGTGTTATTTTTTCAAACAAACAACCCCTTTTTATGTCTTTGTTAACCTCGCCAAAAACACTACCAATCTGCCCTATTTTACGTTTGCCGATAGTATAATTAAAATTAAACGATTCACTCAAAGCACCCGTAAAGTCGCTTAAAACGTCTAAAATCGCCTCATCGTGTAAGATTTTAAACAAGTCCTCCCCTCTGTGTGTTTCGTTGCTCGCTAGACTAGAAAACCGCTTTAAATTCATCCCCGCAAGGTCATTAATGTATAAACCGCTTGAAGGTGTTTTGTGGTTTGCTGAATAACGTAATCCAATAAAACAATCCTTGTCTTTGTTGAAAATATTTATGTTTGTCATATATTATTTTTAAAAAAGGGGCGCAATAAAACACCCCTTTTATTGTTTAACTTAATCCTGCAATATTGACATTCTCAATATCATTAGATACCATACTATTGAGTTGCAGCTTACCATAGTTTTGTTCTGATGGGTAAACTTCATTTCTTATACCTTGAGCATAAGCATCTAGAGAACCATCTCCCATTAACCAAATTTGAGTCGTACCATAACCAGCAGTGATACTAGTAGGACTGTAAGTCACAACACTAGCGCTATGAGGAGACCTTACTGTATTACCATTTCTATAATCATCTTCCCACTTCTTAGGGTCTGTTATCATTAATTCAATCTCAGCATCATTAGGCATAGTGGCATTAGTCTTTAGAGTAGTTATAACCATACTAGCTACTTTACCGTGAAAACTTCTGTTACCACTTCTACCACCAATAGTAAAGTCACCACTAACATATCTATCCATCCTAGCACCTGTAGAAATCCATGTACCTTGTCCACCAAAGGTAGGGTTGGGGTTGAATATCCAACTACCACCAGAATAGAACATCACCTTAAAACGGAAGCTACCATTCAGGTTAGTGTTTGTAGCATCAGATGAGTTGAATCTAGTCCCGTCATGTGCGATATAAATACCGTAGTAACCAGCGCCCATATTTGAGAGAATCAAGTGTTCGTTATAGCCAGCACCTTCACGACCCCATCCGAATATCAACGCCCCAAACTGGTCTGTTCTAAGGTAGATGTTGTCATCTCCATTACCAGCTCCTTCTCCGCTATTCCATATGTGTTGATTAGAGTTGTTACCATCAGATGACACTACAATTGCAGTTGCCCAAGGTCTAGAATTACTAGCGTTACTAGTCTTAGAGCTATCACTATTAGCTGCTACAGTTACTCCTAAGCCACCCATCCTTAATGGGTTGTTATAAACATTATTACTAGCAACTTGCCTCAAGTATTCATTACTACCGCTAAAATCTATTGCCTTATTCCAAGGAGTTAATATGGTTGGTGCAGGAGTAGGAGTTGTAATAGTTTCAATATCATTTGTGCTAATATCTCCTGTTGTATTTAATACAGCCATATGAATTTTAACGGGTGCGGTATCCTCTATGTTTGTAGCTTCATAAGTATTGGAGAAAGTACCGCCATCAGCAGGGCTTGCGTTGTTCATTATGTTATTCAAACTACAAGCAATTAACCAAGCACTTGTCCCATTTACCTCAATAGCATAATCATAAAACGCTTGACTTCCTGAAGTAACAACAATATTCTGAACTACAGAACCATCTCTATAAAATTTGAAAGTGTGCTTATAATCAGTTTCATACTCCCAAACTATTGCAGTATCAAAATCAGACAATTCTAAGGTACTAAAATCGCTCGGTTCATTAGCTAAACCTATAATGTACTTATCATTGGCAGCATTTAAATTAGGTAATATATTTGCTTCTACATAAGCTTTTTCTATTATAAATCTTTCACCATCTGCAACTGTACCGTTAACATGAACTACCGAACCGTCATCCATCGTATTTGAATCAATCATAGCGGTAGATGTATTTTCATGATTAAATCCACTAATGGCAGTTACGGGTGCTGTTAAATTATTTACAATTATAGTAAGTGTTCCACTTGAACTACCATAAGCATTAGTCCTAACTACCTCAATTTCATAGGTATCAGTTGGATTAGTAACATAATCTCCCACCACTTCAGGGGAAGTACCATTTAAGTGAATACCATTTACATCAATAGTTAAACCGCTATTGTCTGTATCTACAATAGAAGTGACATAGGACGCCCCCACAGGATGCAATTGTACATTAACGGCACTTAATTCGTTGACTGTAATTGAATTATCGCTAAAAGTAGCTGGCACTAAATCAGCGTTTGTTAATGTTGTAATCTCAGTATAAGTTACAGGGTTTCCTAAGAAAGTATCTGTAGTAGGGATTGCTGTTCCGTTATCAATGTGACCATTTGTTGGAATATACCAAGTTGTAAACGTAGGGTCGTCAGGGAATACTATAGAAGTATATGTACCTGTTCCTCCGTTGTTATCATCATAATACTCAGCTTCTTCGGTAGTAGCAAATACAGGATAATTAAATATTCCATCAGGAGATTCTACAACTCTAAAGTACATTGTAGGTGCTAAGTCCTCTAGTTCGTGTATTTTAGGAATACCTACCAATCTAACCGTAGTATCTCCAAACTTAATACCTAAGTGATAATCCAACCCATTTGGAACGGGATACGTAGTTCGTGCAATAGGTACAAATAAAGATGTAGATTCGTCAAAGTAAGATATAACAATAAAATTATTTTCGTCTATCCCTACTTTAATTTTTACTAAGTCACCATCTAACCATTTAGCTCCTTCAGGGCTTGTGCTAAACCTAAAGTCTACATTACTCCACCCCTCCCGTTGTGAATAGCCTGTATTTGCCCCGTAATTAGTCCAAGGTCCATTTGGACTAGGATGAAACCAATGTGAAAACTGATACCCATAATGACCAGAATTTACACCGTTGCAAAATGTACTAGGGTCAGCATAACTAGAATTACCGTTGTAATCTCCGTTATCATAGTCCGCCTGACTAGGAATTAAACCGAAGCCTATTATACCCTCATTTCTTATGTCAAAAGTAAAATATTCGCCTGCTTGGTTAATTGTTTCAGGGGTTTTATACCCACCTGCGTTATATCCCGAAGTAGTAGCCCCGTATTCATCCGTCCCCGTTTCAATTGCAGTACCTTGAGCACCACCTGCCTCTGTTGTAGTTACTCCATTTACGTCCGCTATCATTGTACTATAAGGGTCTGATATTACAACCGATTGAAATGCCCCTACCGTATATAATTCGTTTAACGTGTTTATAACGTCATTTAAGCCGCCTACGACACTATCACCGTCAATTGTAACATTAGCATGGTCTAACTTTATCCAATGCACTAGACCGCCTTGTATTGATTGAATAGTGATTAATCCATCACCCGTATCAACCGCCTTAATCGTGTTAACTCCATACGCGTACCCATTGTCCAACATAATAGAGGTAGAGGTAGCATCTAACTTAAAGTCTATTACTTCACCCGTTAAGTCATTATTATTTTGAGGTACTACAATATTCTCCAGTTTCGCCTCTAATAAATAACTTCGCAAGTATTGTTGATTTTTATATCCCAATTCTTTGGCAATAAATTCTAAAGAATCAACCGTTGCCGCTGAATTAGTCCCCAATGCCATTGTATAAATATCATCTGTACTAATATCAACCGCCCCCGATAATAAAGTAAATGTAGTGTCTAAGGTAAGTTGTACCCTTGTTAACTCAGGACTTACGGAAGGGTCATCACCCCAATAAGCGATAACTTCTTGATTAACTGCAATACCTGAAAAGTCACCCGTGTAAGTGTACCTACTTCTAAACCAAAATGCATCGAATCCGTCACCTTTTGGCGTTGTGTATAAACTAAAAAACGGGCTATCTACACCCATTGCGGTCAGTACTTTCAATTTTACATAACCACCCTGTAAGGTAGATTTGTTCATCTGGTAACCCGCATTTTCATTGCCTACAAAATACCAATTAATTTTTTTACCTTGCTCATCATTTTTAAAATACCAACCATCTTCCGCCCCGTTTGGTTCTTCTAACCCTGCCGCCCCGTCAGCATATACCGATGCGTTGTTATTCAATAGTATTGACGTGCTATCGTACTCAATGAGAGCACCAGCGTAGGGTTTTAATTGCCATTCTGTTCCGTCAAATATAACTTCATCACCATTTTTAAAACTTTCCAAGCCTTGCCCTAAATCGTGAGTTCCTATTGTAATAATATTGTAAAAATCACCATTAACAAAACCTGTCACATCCGTAGTAATGTCGGGCGTGTTGGTGTCAGGATTCCAAATACCTTGATAGTCAACCCCTCTGCCTACTGTAACATTTCCTTTTAATGTTATATAATCGGCAACCTCTTGAGCATTGGCGAAAATATTATTATCTTCGTCTTTAAATTCTGTAAAAGGTATGCGGAAAAATTCATATTGAGTAGTTCCGCTTTCCGCTGTTTTAATATCGTTTTTTATATTTACTAATGTGTTGTCCGATGAATCAACTTCACCCGACAAACAAGCATTCCAATAGGTTGGGTTACTTGAGCCGTAAAAGTTAATACAATTACCTTGTTCGTTTCTTACTATTCTAATCATGTTTTTATCTTATTATAGTTATTAAAAGTCCTAACGGTTGAATAATTACTGGGTTATCTGATTTAATTGCAGGCAAAGTCAATGCGTTAATATCTTCGTTAGAAGTTATCCAAGCCGATATTTCAATCCTATTAAGAAACGTATTGCCCACAGTACCACCACCGTAAAAAATCGGTTGAGATGTTAAAGGAAAAGTAAAAGTAATATCATCGTTATCATCTCTATTAGAGTACCACAATGCGGGTTCTACTGTTGTGTTGGCAATTTGTGGAATTACATTAAAATCAAAACGTACTCTCAATTGGTCACCATACTCGAGGTCATTTAGTTTTATTCTACCTGTTGAACCTTCAAAACCTGTTCCCTCTGACAAAGGATAGTTTGTATCATAATCATATGAATAATCTAACAAAGTTGTAACACCATTTGGTAAATTTGCACCTTGAAAAAGTCCTATTCCCGTTTCGCCCGTTGGTGTTGGTGTTGTCCAATATGGATTATCTACCGCAGCGTGAACCGTTGGAGATAAACTAAATACTTTAAAAATTTCATTGTCAACATCTGCCTGAGTGTAATTAATACCCGTTCCAGCTTGCCAAACGTAGTTATTAGACAACGGTTTGCCCTCAAAAGCTCCCGTATGTGAGTAACCACTTTGCCCAGCTAAACCAGTAACACCGCCCTGACATTCTGCAACATTAACAGTTAAATCCGCAACGGTCAAACCTAAGTCAACCATTTGAGAAGGGTATAAACTAACGTGGCTGCCTTCATCATCGTGTATTTGTACACGTCCGCTACTTAACTCTGTTACCGCTGTTGAGTCTAAGTTAAAAAGGTAGTCTTGGTTTCCGTTTTCATCATATATTACAAGGGTGCAATTTGTAAAAACAGCGGAAAAACTACTAAGGTCTAATGGTAAATGTGCCATATATATATTTTTTAAAAAGGGGGATGAATTTACACCCACCCCCCCGTTATAATCAAGGAAACTATTAAAAAACTTGTTAAATACTATCCTAAAATAGAACAGTCAACATCTCCACAACCAATATTCCACAAAGTAGTATAGTTGAAAGTAGATGCAAAAGCTGTTTGTGGTAAATGGCAAAGGTCAAAATCTTTTCTCCACTTGTAAACTACTTTATTATCACATTCTCTATACTCAATTTGCATATCTACAACAAACGGAATACCTAAAGTTGGCGTTCCTACATCAACTTTTTGACGTGTAATTGTTCCGCTAGATTGAACTGGTGCATAAACTGAACGTCCATTTGGGTTAACCGCATAGATTGGGTTTTCAAACTTGAAAAATTCCGCAATAGTAACCGAACCTGGCATAAATGCCACAACTCCACTTGTCAACAACGCGTCAATCCCTTCTAATACTGGTTGAACCGCTCTATCAAAATAAATATTTGCTCCAGTGGATGTAGCTTTATTCGGGTCGTAACCGTCAACATTTCCACTGAATACACTTGATGCGTACTGATATGCTTGTAGTTTCTCAGCACCACTGATAACATAAGGTGTTTCACCGCTGATAGGTGATTGTTTAGAATACTCGTTAATCAAAGAATGCCATCCCATTGGTTGCGGTTTAGCTTGTCCACTTGTAAACAACAATAAGTCTTTTGTCGCTGTTGTACCATCCGCAAAAGCACCTACATTGGTGTGCATTTTTGTAACCAATTTTTTCTGGTATTGTGCTAGTCCTTTTCTTACTGACCGTTTGATTTTTTCTTGTAACTCCCTCATTGGGTCTTCACAAGTTGCATCGTACAAATTAGCGTCAATTGTGAAAGTGTCACCAATTGCGTCATCAATTGTAATCGGCACAGTATTATAATCTAAAGGTGTGTCCGTTTCATCTGTACACGTGAAATCTGGAACTGTCGTTGCATCTCCTACCGTTGTGTCAGGTGTTAAAAATTTCAAATACATATGACGTGCTGCATTACTGCCTGGTTTCGCCATTCCTGGGTCTACTGTCAATGTATCACGCTGTGAGTCTTGAATCGCTCTAACAGCATTAAAAGTAAAATCTCTATTGGAATCTGGGTTTAAATCCGTTTCCATAATCGCAAGTTGCGCTTCTGTTTTTTGACATAGAATGTCACTTGTTACTGGTGTTCCAGTTGCCATAATAATATAATTTTATATGAAAAAAAAATGATAACAACCACACCAAATAGCGGTTGCAATAAAAGTCTTATTTATTAGCGTATTGATAGGTCGCAAACCCAATTTGTAGGACGTTTTTTGGTAGGTAACGTAAAAACCTTGTAAAAAGTAACAAATAAGAGGTATCCCCCTTATCTGTTACAAATATACGCTTTTTTTTTGAGAAATCCAAATTTTTAACCAACTATTTTCCGCTTAAATGCTTTGTAAGGAAATTTAAGCCTGTTGAGTCGACTTTCTTACCGTTTGTGGATACAATACTAGTTTGTGATACGTTTGGCTGTGTGCCGCCATTAGACACCTTTAAAATATTCATTTCCTTAGCTAAATCCTTGATAGCTTCATCAACCGTAGAATAAAACCCGTTACGGTCAAAACTCAAAGCCTTTGTACCGTCTTTTGCTAATATAGTGCCATCTTGATTAACTCTATAATTTTCCAATATACGAGGTGCAATCAACTGAGCATATAACCCCCTTTTTTCGGGTATGTCAAAATTGATTGAATCAGAATAGATGCGAGAGTTTAAAACTTTTTCGGCATGAAATGCGTAGATAGTTTCGTTAGCTTTTTGATTAGCTAGTTTTTCAATCTCAACTTTTTCAAGTTCCAGTTTTTCAATAGTTGTTTTAAAATCTTGTACACCCGTTTGTAGTTCATTAATCTTTGTAATGTATTCTTGACTAGCAGTATCGGTGTGTTTAATCAATTGCGCATCCTTTCGCTGTGCTAACAATGCAATAGCCTCTTTTGCTGTTAATCCGTCTAGCTCCTCACGTTCAAAACCTCCGGCACGTTTAACGGCATTAATTAGGGGTTTTTCGTAACTCATCCACCTAGTTTTACCCGTTGCATCCTCATGCTGTTTAATTATGTTGTCCCTATTTTTAGAAACAAATAATTCCTCTTTTGACTTGTTGACCGCTTCTGTAAAATCGCCTAAGTTTTGAAATGGTAATTCGTTAACGTCACCATCTTTTAAGATTGCAATTGCATTAATAATTGCGTTATCGTCAGCACCTAAACCAGCCAACATCTGTTTTAACTTTTCCTCGTTCATTTTATTAATTTACTTGATTATATAAAAAAAATTACTTAGTCTTTTTTGCTCTTGGTTTTCTAGTTGCCTTTTTAACTTCTTTTTTTTCAACAACTTTTTTTTCTGTTAAATCTCTTTCATAAGTTTTTCCCGTTGTTTCGTCCTCAACTTGGATAATACCTAGCCCGTCAGCTATCAAAGATTCTTTACTTAATTTTTCAACCTCAATATAACGTCCTCCAATTATATTGCCCTCTTGGTCTACTTTAATTCCGTTGTGTTGTATCCATGCCTTTGCTTTTGCTGGATACACAACTCTGATTTTTCTTGTTAAACTGTCAAAAATTTCCATATTATATTTTTACTTAATTATTTAATCTTGTTTTGGTAAAGGAATGTAAATAACTTGATGCCTACAAGAATATCCCCCCCTATATTGTGCAAATGTTTCGGGCGTTGTGTTTTTATTCCAACCGCTATTTTTTCCCTTGTCTAACCTTCTAATTATTTTCGGTATGTCTTCCACCCTGTACATTCCCTTTTTAACCTCTAAATCCTCAAATAAAGACGTTTTCCCCGTTAAGTGTTCACAGTTTCCACGTGACGTAGAAATAAGACTGCCAGCATATATAAACCCGTCTAATTGGTACGCGTCCCTTACTATGTCGTTTGTTGCTCCATCATGCTGATTAATAGAATCCATTGCAACTTGTTTCACATAGCGTAAAAATCTACCATCCCTTTTTTCCGTTCCTTTTACAAATACGCTTAATTCTTTTTCAATATCCTTAACCTTTGATTTCAAAGCAACACCCTTAAATAATATATCTCTAATCGGTGTTATATAGTTCGCTTTTAATGCTTGTTCGCCCAATAAGTTATCAATAATATTTTCTATTGAAATTCGTCTATAAACACTTATTTCATTCCTTATCTTTTTCGTGAACTCAGCACCAGTTATACCTTTGTATATTTCGTTATTTAGTTCATCAATCTTTTCAAAGTTAGGTAAAAATTCATCAATCTTTTTTTGTAGAGTTGATTTTCTAATAACACCAAGAACTTTTTTTGTAATGCTGTTTAAAAATTTATTATTTATCGTTTCCTTTTGTAACCTTCCTTCTTTCTGTGATAACTTTCTTAGTATATCAAGTATCTTGTTAAATATAGCTTTCTCGCTTGATTTAATGCCGTCTAAGAGCCTTTTTTCAGCCTTACCTATAATCCTATCCTTTTTGTTAATATCGTCTTTTAATGCCATACTATTCAATAGTTCCTAATATTTGTTTTTTTGTTTACAATCATCAACTAACATCATCACTATTAGAGCCATCAAACAAAACTACATTTTCAATCAAATAAGGTTGAATAAAACTATCGACATAGTTATATATTTGTTCTTTGCTTAAATCTAAAACATCAATAGTAGTCTCTTTCAGTATATTATTGAAAGCTATACTACTATAATCTCTTTTTATTATGTCGTTTCTGTTGTAGATTCCTAATGCCATCCGTTCTGTTATTTCCTCTTTTGACAAAATCCACAAAGGGGAATAAGCTAGTTTTAAATTTTCTATTTTTATTTTCCTTGTATTGCCTTTGTACTTGCTTTCAATCACCTCAGTCATTGCGTTGTATTTGTCAGCTGAGAAAGTAGTATTTACTTTCTCAAGTTTGTCCTCTATTGTTTCAAGTTCATAGCTTTTTGGCAATGTAATATGAGGGACTTGTCTTAATCCTCGATTGCTTTGCAAAAGGCATTCAGTGAAAAACAATTGGCTTTGCATAACTTGACCAAGAAAACCTTTTGTTATATTTTCCATAAAAAAGGCGGTTGGTCGCATTCTCATTTTCATAGCTTCACCGCTTTCACTTGTATTGATTAACAAGTCAACACCGAGCGCATTTGCACCCATTTTAAGGAATGAAAAAGTATCTTCCTTGTTTAGTTTCAATAAGTTGGAATCAGCCGCTAAGTACTCTATTAATGGTCGGTTATTCGTTCCCTCAATGCCTTTATTTTCAGCGTAGACCGTTCCAGCTGGTGAGTCATTGGAACGCCCTGAACCGTTGCAACTATTACAAGTTGAATATGTCAACTGTTTAACACCGTCAATCATTTCCTCTTTTGCAATCTGCCCTTTTGCTTTACAAGTTTTACAACCTATATCACCATTTACAATTTTTACGGGATGCGAAAACCTAGTATTTACTACTTGATTATCCGAAAACCTTACCGCAAATTCATCAAAATATTCACACGCACCACGTATAAAACTTTCATTGTATTGTTCATCACCGTCAGGCGTAGAAGTTAGTTCGCCAGCCATAAAAACAACAGGCAAAACATTGGTGTTTATCCCGTCTTTTGTTGTACCCGTATCGTGAAAATACCAAACTTCCAACTCATAAACTCGCTGTTTATCAACAAAAGTATTGGTAGGGACATAAGTATAATAGTATTGTTCATCAACTAAAAAATACCAATCTAAAACACCGCCTTTTTTCATAGTCATAGAGCCACCAATCCACGCAAAAACGTTATATTCTGCTGTTGGAATATGCTTAAAACTTTCAAAAGGTACAACAATTGGCTTAATACCGACAACTCTATTAGCACTCAACTGAGCAGGCGGCAAACTTGCATCCTCTGAGTTAAAAGGGAACGACAAAACGGCATCGTTTGCGCGTTCCATCCCTCTTTTAATAATGTATCTATAATAATAATCAAAAACGTCAACTTGCGCCCCCATTAAGGTAAACGGTTTGTTGTCGTTCCAATCTTTCAATACTTTAGATGAGTCCTGTATATGGATACTAGACTCTTCTAAACTTTTTCCAATATAACTAAACAACTTTGTCAAAATATCATTTGAAAACCGCCTAACATTTTGTTGGCGATATTCTTTTACATCTTGCGACTCATTCGGTCGTTGTCTGTCAATTAAATCAGAATCTACCCTTCGCGTATGTGTGATTATTTGCTCATACGAGATTGAGGCGTACTCAGTCGAACCAAGTACGCCATCAAAAAAGGTAGGATTATTATTTATAAATTCAATTACTCCCATTTAATAACTTATATTTTAACATCCAACACTAACACCAGGCAATAAAACCCCTTGTCTAACACCTTCTTCAGTAATTGCAAAGGTCATAGTCCATTCCGCCGAACCAGTTGCGTCAACTGTGTGTGGTGTTTGAGTAACTGAAAAACTCATACCTGGACTTTCTCCGATTCCCGTTGCTGCCGTTAGGTCATAACTTGATGCCTTGATTGCTGTTGTTACTGCGTTATTGAAATACCAAAAACCGCTTGCATCCTTCCATGCTAATCTCATTCCTGAACTATTTTTATTTAACGTGTCGAAGTACGTAAAGTCACTACCATCGTCAGCCGTAAAAATAGTCTTAAATTCGATAGTCGTTTCACTGCCGACTACTTTTTTCTTTTTGTAACTTACTGTGTGTACTGACTCAGTTGGTGCACCTACAACCAAATTTCCAATCGGTGACAAAGAAATGTCCCCAGCTGTGATTTTTGTTTGCCATTCGGCATTATCTGAAATGTCTGTAAATTCCGCATCACATTTAAACAGAATAAACTGCTGAATCGTGCTTTCTCTTGTTTCCTCCGCGCATGAATCATAAGAAACTGGTGGAGTGGATGCACCTGTTGAGCAGCACCCTGTTGAACATAAACTCATAATCTTTAAAATTTAATTTTATATAAAATTAGTTTCCTTTTTTATTTCTTTCTTGACTTTTTCCCCTCACAGTTCCAAAGTTTTCTGGCAAAGTCATTAGCACCCGCACCACGTTTAGAACTCTTTATTCCACTTGAACGAGCGCAATAATTATCACCCCTTTTCGTTCCTGGCGCTGCTTTATATCCTTTTGCTCCAAATTGTACTGTACCGCTTTTCCCGTCCGTTGGGGTCGCTTTATACTTCTTTCCTTTTGCTGTACCTTTTGAAATCTTGTAACTCCTGCCCTTTACTTTTACAGTTTTACCAATTTTTATTCTACTAGCCATATTTTCTCGTTTTACTCTTCTTTGTTTTCTTCTTTTTTCTTTTTCCTTTCTTTTTTAAAGGGCTGTATTTCGTTTTCATCTAAGATTTGTTTTAAATGTTGCTTAGTAGGTATTCGCCAACCGTCCAAGTTTAAAGATTCTTTGTTGCGTTCGTACCAATCTTTTTTCTTTATGATTGGTGCAATACTTGACCGCCTGTAATTGTATAAAATTATGTCGTTTTCTTGTAACTGCATTATTAATATTATTTTCCTACAATATAACCTTTTTTTCCCACAATACCAAACTTTAGGCTATTTTTTTTACTTTAATTTCCCACTTTTATCTAAAATATAGTCATTTCCCGTTCTAATATAGTAATATATAGGTATTAAGACGGTAGAAACACAAACCATGAACAAAATAGTATTGAAAACGTTTTTTAATTGCATCCGAATTTTTTCTCGCATTCTGTATATATGTTAAAATTATAAATAAACATCGGTAACGCTCCCACGTTAATCTCAGGCGTAAAACCATCCATCAAAAATTCAATATCATTAAAAAACAAGTTTTCACCCGCAAAAACATTTCTTATATATTTGTGCAAGTAAAAAGGTATTTTCTCAAGCAAACTGATGTTTTTTTGGTCACGTATTGTTGTAGTTGTTCTTATTGTTCCAGATGTTTCAACCTCAACCGCACCCTCTTCGTTTTGCATCACCGCCCAAATACCAATTTTATTGGAATACGCAAAGTTTGAACTACCCACAAAGCTATCAGCTAACCCGTAATAATTCCCACAACAATCTAAGAAACTATATTTACTTTCAATGTACAATAAATCCTCGCAATCATCCAATTTTTTAAATGTTTCCGTACAGTAAACATCCGTTTCCGCTGCTACATCATCGTACACTTTAAATTTGATTGAAAAACAAGTACCCGCTAAATTCTCGCATTTATCAAAGTCTATTTGTATAGTTTGATAACTACCAACCCCCTCAGTATAGCCTACAACATAGTCATTTGAGAAAGCAGTATAATCACTTGATACAACAATGCCGTCCACGTCCAATAATTCAGCTTTTACAAACAACCCCCAACCGCTTGCTGGATTGGTTGGGTCAGGATTAAACTCGTCAACTAACCTTAGTTGAATATCAAACACGCCCCCCGTTTCGTACTTCAAACAGAAAGGCGTTGCACCCTCTTCTAAGCTACAATTAAAAAGCTGTGCGCAATCTTTAGCGATAAGTTCACATGATGCCCTACAATCAATTATATCGGGCATACAAACGGTTTTACCGTAACTTTTCAAGTCTATATTGTTGCCTTCGCTTTCTATGTTTAAATAATTTGCCATATTTATATATTAAAATAAACCAGTTGTATTACAAGATGATGCAACACCGTAAACGACTTGTGGAGTCGCTAACCATTGAACTCGATAATAGTTCTCTGGTATATTAGTTGCAAAAATGGTGATAAAATCAACCCAACCGCTGCCATTTGCACCACTCGAAACCGTACCACAAACAAAACCCTCACCTTCGGCATAAGCTTTTAAATCATTAGCCATATCGAGGGACTCAGTACCAACGTAACCACCTACATTACCAATATTTGTACCGTCAGCAAGTTGCAAAAATGCTGCACCGTTAGTCAAAACACCGTCCCATTGTACAGTACATTTTGTGATATTTTGATACTCCAAACATCCCGTAACGACACCCGTTTCTACCCCGTAATCCTCGTAAAATATTTCTATTATTCCAAGTGGCAAGTTTGTACCCGTTATTACAACATCATTAATTTGTCCGCTTGTTCCTACTGTTACCAATACTTGATTGTATATGTACCCGTTGGAGTCTAACCATGCAACAATATCTATAATCAATTGTCCTGCTCTAGCTTGTCCATCGTACCCTGAAGGGTCACCTAATACGGGCGTCCCTCCGTAAGTTTGAAAGTAAACATTTGAACCTGTAGGGTCTGGACTTGTAAAAGAAACCGTACAGTACAAGGTACACGTTGAATCATCCAAGGTCGTTGTCGTTGGTGTCAATACGTGAGTACTACTGTAATTGCAACCATTTGAACGGTTAATGATTACGGTGTATTCGGATGCGGGAAAAACACCACCAACCGACTCCAGCAATACATTGATACTACCCGTTAATGTTCCGCTAAATTCGTATGTTCCTATAATAGTTCCGTTGTGCTGAAACTCTATGTTGTCAACCTCTCCAGATGTAATACCACCAGACAAAGTAAAAGCCATGTCAAAGCTAATTTGCAAGGCGTTGGATGTTACTATTGTTTGAGCAAGTTGTATATCTATACAGTCGCAAGAGGTAGAAGTCAAAACACCTTCATAAATCAAAACCGTATTGAAACAATATCCAGCTGTTTGATTGGGGTTGAACTCGGCAAGGTCTACGCAAAATTGGAAACCGTCTGTATCGTTAATTGGGTTAACTGGACTCAATGCCGATATAATTGTAGTATCCGACTTTGCTATATTTGCATTGGTGTGGTTGTTTTCCTCTTTTATCCCGCCTTTCGTGTCGTATGTGACGAGTCCTTGCGTATATTGACCACTCAAATTAGATTGGAATTTTGGATAAAGTTTTCCATTGTAACTATCACACAAAGTTTCACCGATTGCGGTGCTTGTATCGTCTACAATTTCCAAAAATTCTATATTTGTATCATTACCTTCAAACGCTCTAAAATTTAAGTCAATCGTCTTTCGTATATAGTCGGTTATTGTGTTAGTGCCGTCCGAATAAGTGAAAGTCCATTGACCAACAACGTATTTAATTAGATTGTTATTTGCCCAATTTTCCTCAACTCTAAAAACACAGCTATCAACTCTATTTGTTGATGTATTGCTCTCTATTGACGTTAATAGGGTCGTTCCGTTTGGTGGGGGTAAACTAACGCCCGAAATAGGTGGGGAGTCGACTATAAACGCAGAAAAGGAAACAATGTTCGCATCAAAGTTTCCTGTAAAAGAACCGCCTAAAATTGCGGTGTTGTATTCCGTTTTGTTGTGGTCAAACTCAATCTTAACTCTCTGAGTTGGTACTATTCCGCTAAAACTATCACCATCCGTTTTTGTACCGTCAAAATCATGTAGCATGATACTACTGATTACAGTCCCGCTTATTGCTGTCATATTATTTATTTATATATTCTTTGTTTTGTGCCGCGTATAAGTTGATTTGTATATCCTCAATCTTTTCACGTCTGTTACTTTTTATTTCGCCTTTACATCCCTTCTCAACACACTTTATCAACCTCCAGTATTTATCATACAAAAGTCCTTCTTTCTCTCTCGTACGGTTGACGGCAAACGTAACACCGCACTTTTTACATATACAATTGTTGTGCATTAGTTTTCTGATATTGTGTGAAATAATAACTGATATTGGAGGAACTCCACTTTACTTTGGCAATCCTCATATAGTTCAAAATCATGCAAGGAGCAAGCGGCATCCCGTCTGCATTGCATGACCTCAATCTCTGAAAACAAGTTGAAAAACTCATCCTCTTTCAGTTCCTTGATTACGTAGTTTTTATATTCGTCCATGTTTACAATGCGTTGTGAATGATACTAAAATAGTTTGTATTCAGTTTCCTCTATACGTTGTTTAGCTATCTCAAAATAGTTATCATCCTGTTCAATCCCTATAAAGTTTCGGTTAGTGTTCTTACAAGCTACTCCCGTTGAACCACTACCCATTGTTAAATCAACTACTAAATCATTCTCATTGCTAAAAGTCTTTATTAAATCCTCTAATAATAAAACGGGCTTTTGCGTTGGATGGTGTCCTGTATAGTCTTTTTTGTATTTTAAAATATTGCTTTTGTATTTTTTACCTTCCCATAGATTGAAGGTGCTTCCGTATTTTTTATTTATACTTTTAAGTTCTGTATAGTTTAAAAACCCTTCCATATTATTAATACTAAATTCTTTTATCAAATCTAAGTAGGTGTGTTTTTTACAAAGTTCAAATTGAGAGCTATTAATCCTAAAGCAATGGTCAGCCCTACCGCCTATTTTTTCAATGATGTATTTCTTTTTCAATCCTATAAAAGACAATAAGTTTTTAAAATAATCTCTTAATGGATGCAATCCCTCAAAATCGTGGTTCTTACTAAATACTAAAACATCCTCATAATAATTTACAGGTGCTTTTTTAGAAATTAAAGCATTTGCAAAGTCATTCTTTTCCCAAATCATAGAGTAACCAAATGGAATGTTTGGTATAGCTTTTGTTTTTAATTCTGTACTAAACGGGTCTTGTGCAAACAAAATCATTTTACCATTTTTACGCAGTATTCTATTTGCTACCTCGTAGACCTTTTTAGTATCAATAACATTATCCCATAAATGCCCATCGTGGTTTTTTCTTCCATAACCTACGAAATCCTCGTTTATACCTTTCATCGTTCCATAAGGCAAATCCGTTAATATTAAATCAACGCTTCCACTTTCTATTTTGTCGCTTTCAATCAAGCAATCACCTTTTAATAGTTTATTCATTTTTAATTTCTTGATTACGTAGTATTCGTCCATAACAAAGCTTAATATACGGTTTTTTATTGACAAATCCTAATTTTTAGCGTTGTATTATTCTAAAGATTATTGTATTGTTTTTCAATTCCCTATTGGCTGTTATCGTTAATCGCTCCCAATGTTTTTTATTATCATCTATCAATTTCTTTTCTCGTACTAATTGGTCTATCATACATTTGACCGTAAAAGAGATATTGTCCACATCGTACCTATTATAATATTCTACCTCTACTTCAAATTTGTCGTATTTAGGCGGATTAGCACCCCTAATGATTTTTTTAAATTCTATCTCTATTGCATCAACTTTCTTTTTTAATGCTCTCCAATGTAAGCTTTTAGCGTCATTCATGCTAATCATTTTCCCATTGTATTCTAGTTCGTAATAGTCCATATTAAACGTTTTTTATAAATTCCCAACGTGAGTTTTTATCACTTTTAAATAGTTGTCTTTTCCCGTCTGAGGTTGGTTTGTAATCACAATGAATAAAACCCTTGTAAACCGCCATTCTAGTGTATGACGTATGTTTTATAATCAATTCCAATAGTTTATCTTTATACATTTGGAAGTTGCTACAAGTCACATCACACGCCCCCATTCCTTTGAATGTGTGTTGACTATTGCCACTCCTACCTCGTGCCTTTTCCCATGATACGGGACGGTAACAGCTATTCTGCGAAGGGTAAACTGGTATTCCAATTTCATCACGTACTTTTTGAAGTGGTAACAAGTGATACAATAGTATTTTGTCCGCTACCTTTTTTGGAAGTAAAGAGTCCCCTATAACAAATTCTGATATTTTAAAGTTCATATAGTTTAAATTAGAAAAAGCCACACCCCGAGAAAGGATGTAGCTAATATAGTGTTTCAATAGTGTTAATTTGCCAAATAAAACCAGAATAAAACCAATGTAATTATAAGGAAATAATCTGTTTTACTTGCATTTAATTCGTAGTCAGGTGTTCGCTTTCTCATATTTTCTATTATTTGATTTAAGACAACCGCAACTTTTTGTCGCTCCTTGTCGCAAATGGTCTAGTCTTACTACGATTTCCCTATTCGGTCTACAATCGCAAGTCACGTTCATCAACCTTCTTGGATACATGATTCTTTTATGGTTGTACCTCGGTGCTTCTGATTGTATCGTAAGCATTCCGTATCTGTCGCCTTTTGTTATTTTTATCATTTATTTATTGTTTTAAAAAATCGCGCTTTCGGATTTCCGCCCTACTCACGCTAGCAATACAGTACCCCTACTATAATATCTTTAAAATAATTGTTTATTTGCCCACTTAATAGCCGCTTTTTCAGTCTTGTAAGACTTCATCTCAATTAAATGTTCTCTCTGGTTTTCTTGGTCAAATTGGACAAATTCAGCTATAAATTTTCC